>Ga0302202_10006095_pt1 | contig 12085 bp, 7 predicted proteins | sample II_Bog_N3_3_FD_194579 | JGI IMG/M metagenome (GOLD analysis project Ga0302202, IMG submission 194579) | Peat permafrost microbial communities from Stordalen Mire near Abisko, Sweden - II_Bog_N3_3 | ecosystem: Environmental > Terrestrial > Soil > Wetlands > Peat | place: Sweden: Abisko, Stordalen... | reverse complement strand
GCCTCGGCTTCGCGCAGCAGCGTTTGCGCCGCCGCCTTCGCCTCGGCGAATTCCGCGCGCTCCTGCGCGGCGAGCGTGCGCGCGCGCTCGAGCTTCAACGCCAGTTCGTCGCTCGGCGCGAGGTCGGCGAGCGCGGCCTCGCGCTCGGCCTTGCGCTCGGCCGCCTCGCGCTGCTGCGCTTCGGCGCGCGCGAAGGCTTCGTCGAGCGCCGAGAGTCGCGACAGCGTCTGGGCGCGGCGGCGCTCGGTGGCGGCGAGCCTGTCGCGCGCCGCGTCGACGGCCGAGCGCGCGGCGCGGGCCGCCTGGCGCGCGGCGCTCTCGGCGTTGGCCGCTTCGCGTAGATGCGCCTGCGTCTTGCCCGCCGTGGCGCGCGCGAGCTCGGCGGCCTGCCGCGCCGCCTCGGCCTGACGCGACAGATCGCCGAGCCGGTTCTTCTCGATCAGTCGCTGGGCAGCCGCCGTCGGCGCCTCGGCGGTGGCGACGAAGCCGTCCCAGCGCCACAGGTCGCCTTCGAGCGACACCAGCCGCTGGCCGGCCTTGAGCAGCGCGGCGAGCCGCGGGCCGTCGGCGCGGGCGACGACGCCGATCTGCGCCAGGCGCCGCTGCAACGCCGCCGGCGCCTCGACGCGCCCGACGAGCGGCTCGACGCCATCCGGCAGCGTCGGATCGCCTTCGCCGGCGACGAGCGACCAATGCGCCGGCGCGTCGGAATCGACCGAGGCGCGCAGATCGTCGCCGAGCGCGGCGCCAAGCGCCGCCTCGTAGCCGCGCGCAACATCGACCGCGTCGAGCGCCGGCCGCCACTTGCCGGTCGGCGCGGCGCTGATCAGCTTGGTCAGCGCGGCGACTTCGGCGTCGAGGCGCTGGGCGGCGCGCTCGGCCTCGGCGAGCGGCCCGCGCGAGCGCGCTTCCGCCTCGCGCGCCTCGGCGTGCGCCGCCTCGGCGGCGAGCGCCTGGGCCTCGGCTTCGGCGAGCGCCCGGGCGAAGGTCTCGGCCGCTTCGGCTTCGGCGCGCAAGTCCGCCTCGTCGCCGGCCGCCGCCTGCAATTGCGCGCGTTCGCGCGCGACCGTCGCGCATTCGCTTTCGAATCGCGCGTGCCGGCGCGCTTCCTCGGCGAGGCCGGCCGACAGCGCATTGCGGCGCGCGTTGTGGTCGGCGGCCGCCGCCTGCGCTTCGGCCAGCGCCGCTTCGGCGGCGGCAAGCCGGTCTTCGAGCCGCGCGCGCCGCTCGTCGGCCTCGCGCTTGGCCGCCTCCGAACGCTCGGCTTCGGCGGCGAGGCTCTCGTCTTCGGCGGCGAGCCGCGCCGCGACCTCGGCCGCGTCGGCGATCAGCGCCTCCTCGCGCGCCAGGTCCTGCGCCCATTCGGCGACATGGCGCTCGAGTTCGGCGACGCGCGCCTTGGCGCGGTTCTCTTCCTGGACGAGCGCGTCGCGCGCGAGCGTCAGCCGATGCAGCGCCGCCCCGACCCGCGCCTCCTCGTCGCGCAGCGGCGGCAGGTCGGCGGCGGCGATCGCCTGCAGCCGCGCCGCCTCGGCCTGGGCGCGGGTGCGTTCGGCGACTTCGCGCACGTCGGCTTCGAGCCGCCGCTCCGATTCGGCGCAGTGCGCCTCGCGATCGCGCCAGGCGATCAGCCGCGTCAGCGCCTCGTTGCGGCGGATGTCCTGGGCGAGGTTGCGGTAGCGGTGGGCCTGGCGCGCCTGGCGCTTGAGGCTGTCGATCTGCGCGTCGATCTGCTTGAGAACGTCCTCGACGCGCACGAGATTGTCCTCGGCGCCCTTGAGCCTGAGCTCCGCCTCGTGGCGGCGCGAGTGCAGGCCGGAGACGCCCGCCGCCTCCTCGAGGATCAGCCGCCGCGCCTGCGGCTTGGCGGCGATGATCTCGCCGATCTGGCCCTGGCGCACCAAAGCCGGCGAGCGCGCGCCGGTCGAGGCGTCGGCGAACAGCAGCTGCACGTCGCGCGCGCGCACTTCGCGGCCGTTGACGCGATAGGTCGAGCCCGACTCGCGCTCGATGCGCCGCGTCACCTCGATCGTCTCGGAATCGTTGAACGCGGCGGGGGCGCGGCGCTCGGAATTGTCGAGCGTCAGGCCGACCTCGGCGAGATTGCGCGACGGACGCGCGCCGGCGCCGGAGAAGATCACTTCGTCCATCCCCGAGGCGCGCATGTTCTTGTACGAGCTTTCGCCCATCACCCAGCGCAAGGCTTCGACGAGATTGGATTTGCCGCAGCCGTTGGGGCCGACGACGCCAGTCAGGCCGGGTTCGATCTTGAACTCGGTCGGATCGCAGAAGCTCTTGAAGCCGGCCAGGCGCAGCCGATCGAATTTCATGGGCCTCGCCCTCTGGTCGTCGTTCGCGTTTGACCGGGCGCGCCCGGCATGAGTCGGCTTAGCCGACGCGAATTTCTGCGGCAAGCCGCCACAAAGCGCCGTTGCGATCAAGACCCGGCGGGGAGAAACCTGTGCGAAACCGGGCTATTTTGGCGGTGCGGCGAGCGCCGCGTCGAACGCTGCGAGCGCCGGTTCGCCTTCGAGCCGGCGGCCGTTGACGAAAAAGGTCGGCGTCGAATCAACGCCGAATCGCTGGGTGGCGGCGTCGCGTTCGGCGTTGACGCCTTCGAACAGGCCCTTGTCCTTCACGCACGCGAGAAAGTCGAGCGGCGAGAGCCCGGTTTCGCGCCGCAGCCGTTCGAGCGGCTGGTCCTTGAACGCCCAGTCCGGCATCTCGTCGAACAGGCGGCCGACCGTCGCGTCGCGCTTGTCGGGGCCGACGCAGCGCGCCGCCATGAAGGCGGCGACGGCGAGCGCGTCGAGCGGAAATTCGCGCAGGATGAACCTGGCCTTGCCGCTGTCGACATACTTGGCCTTGAGCGCCGGCCAGACCTCGAGGTGGAACGCCGCGCAATGGCTGCAGGTCATCGAGGCGTATTCGACGATCGTCGCCGGAGCGTCCGCCGCGCCTTCGACGATGTCGGGCAGCGGCTCGGGCTGCATGAGCTCGCGCGCGATGTCCGCGTCCGAGCCGGCGGCGGCCGGACCCGCCGCCGCGGCCAGCGCCAGCCCGCCCGCCGAAGCGAGGCAGGTCGCCATCCATCGCAGCCAACTCATGCCGATTCCCTCGGATCGCCCGCCGCCGGCCGTTTGCCTGGAGGCGGCAGGCGCGGCGAAATTAGCCACCCCCGGCCGGCCCGGCAACCCGCCCCGGCGCCGCGGCTCGACTCCGGAACGGCTTTGCTGTATGAGGCCGGCCTCAAATGAAAACAGCGCGCCGAAGCGCTCGCCCGACCGCGGCTCGCGGCCCGGCGTCACGGCATGGAGACGGACATGAACATCATTCAGACGCTGGAGGCCGAACAGGCCGCCAAGCTCTCCGCTGTCCGCGGAATCCCCGAATTCGCCCCCGGCGACACGGTGATCGTCAACGTGAAGGTCAGCGAAGGCGAACGCAGCCGCGTCCAGGCCTACGAGGGCGTCTGCATCGCCCGCAGCGGCGGCGGCCTGCAGGAGAGCTTCACGGTCCGCAAGATCTCCTATGGCGAGGGCGTGGAGCGCGTATTCCCCGTCTACTCGCCGATGATCGACTCGATCAAGGTCGTGCGCCGCGGCAAAGTGCGTCGCGCCAAGCTCTATTACCTGCGCGACCGCCGAGGCAAGTCGGCCCGCATCGCCGAGCGCACCGAGGTCGCCAAGCCGGCCGAGGCCGAAAAGCCGACGGCCTGAGTCTTCGCGCCGGCGACCGGCGGGCCGCAGCGTTTCCCTGGACTCGCCCCGCGTGTTATCGCGGGGCGCGATGAGCGATCCCAACAGCGAGGACAGCAAGCGGGCGACGCCTAGCCTCGTCGTCGATGCGCTGTTTCCGGTCGCGGTCGACACGCTCTATTCGTACCGCGTCCCGCGCGACCTCGCGCTCGCGCCGGGCGATTTCGTTTCGGCGCCGCTGGGCGCGCGCGTCGCCACCGGCGTCGTCTGGGCGGCGCGCGAGGGCGACGGCGGCAATCTCAAATCGATCACCGCCAGGCGCGACTGGCCGGCGCTCAAACCGGCGATGCGCGACTTCATCGACTGGGTCGCGCGCTGGACGCTCAGCCCTCGCGGCATGGTTCTGCGCATGGCGACGCGCGGCCCCGAGGCCGCCGCGGCGCCGGCGGCGAAATTCGCCGTCCAGACGAGCGGCAAGCCGCCGCTGCGGCTGACGCCAGCGCGCGCGCGCGCGCTTGCCGCGCTCGCCGCGGTCTCGCCCCAGACCCGCGCCGCGCTCGCCGCCGCGGCGCAATGCAGCGTCGGCGTGATCGACGGCCTGATCGGCGACGGCGCGCTCGAACTCGTCGCGCTTGACCCCGAACCCGGCGCGCCGCCGCTCGACCCCGAATTCGCCGCCCTGCCGCTCGCGCCCGACCAGCAGGGGCCGGCCGACGCGCTGTCGCGCGCGGTCCAGGCGCGCGCAAACCGCGCGATCCTGCTCGAAGGGGTCACCGGCTCTGGCAAGACCGAGGTCTATTTCGAGGCGATCGCGACGGCGTTGCGCGCGGGGCGCCAAGCGCTCGTCCTGCTGCCGGAAATCGCGCTGACCTCGCAGTTCCTCGACCGCTTCGCCGCGCGCTTCGGCGCACGGCCGGCGGAGTGGCATTCGGCGATCACCCCGCGCCAGCGCGAGCGGCTGTGGAGCGCAGTGGCGAGCGGCGAGGCGCGCGCCGTGGTCGGCGCGCGCTCGGCCTTGTTCCTGCCCTTCGCCGACCTCGGCCTGATCGTCGTCGACGAGGAACACGAGGGCGCCTACAAACAGGAGGACGGCGTCGTCTATCACGCGCGCGATATGGCGGTCGTGCGCGGGCGGCTCGAAAATGCGACGGTGGTGCTCGCCTCGGCGACGCCGTCGATCGAGACGCGCGTCAACGCCGAGCGCGGCCGCTACGATTGGCTGAAGCTGCCGGCGCGCTTCGGCGCACGACAGCTGCCCGATCTCGCGGCGATCGACTTGCGGCGCGAAGGCCCGTCGCGCGGCCGCTGGCTCGCGCCGCGGCTGGTCGAAGGGATCGAGGCCGGCCTTGCCGCGGGCGAACAGTCGCTGTTGTTCCTCAACCGCCGCGGCTATGCGCCGCTGACGCTGTGCCGGGCCTGCGGCCATCGCTTCCAGTGCCCCAATTGCTCCGCGTGGCTGGTCGAACACCGCTTCCGCAAGGCGCTGGTCTGCCACCATTGCGGCCACAACGAGCCGCGACCGGACGTCTGCCCCCAATGTCTCGAGGCCGACACGCTCTCCGCCTGCGGCCCCGGCGTCGAACGGCTCGCCGAAGAGGTCGCGGCGCTGCTGCCGAACGCGCGAACGCTGGTGCTGTCGTCCGACTTTCCCGGCGGCATCGACCGGCTGCGCGCCCAGCTCGATGCGGCGGCGCGCGGCGAGACCGACGTCATCATCGGCACCCAGCTCGTCGCCAAGGGCCACAATTTCCCGCTGCTGACTCTGGTCGGCGTGGTCGACGCCGACGTCGGCCTGTCGAACGGCGACCCGCGCGCCGCCGAACGCACCTTCCAGCTCCTCAGGCAGGCGACGGGCCGCGCCGGGCGCGGCGACAAGCCCGGCCGCGCGCTGTTGCAGACCTGGCAGCCGGAACATCCGGTGATCGCCGCGCTGATTTCCGGCGACGTCGAGCGCTTCTACGCCGAGGAGACCGAGCAGCGACGGCGCGGCGGCCTGCCGCCGTTCGGCCGGCTGGCGGCGATCGTCGTCTCCGGCGAGGACCGCGGCGGCGCGGAAGCGCACGCGCGGGCGCTCGCCCGCGCCGGCCACGCCCTTGCGCCCGGCAAGGGTTGGCGGGTCGCGCCGCTCAGCGGCGCGCCGCAAAGCGACGAGATCGTACTGCTCGGCCCGGCCGAGGCGCCGATCGCGGTGCTGCGCGGCCGGCACCGCTTCCGTCTCGCGGTCAAGGCGCCGCGCGCCGCCGATCTGCAGGGCTATCTGCGCGCGCTCGTCGCCGCCGCTCCGCCGCCGCGCGGCGGCGTCCGCGTGGCGGTCGACGTCGACCCGCAGAGCTTCATGTAGACAAGGGCGCGGCGATCGCGGTTTACTCCGGACGCAGCGACGGGGCGGGCGGAATGACGATCGCGGGCATCGATCTCGGGACGACCAACTCGCTGATCGCGCTGTGGACCGACTCGGGGCCCGAACTCGTCGCCAATGCGCTCGGCGAGACGCTGACGCCTTCGGCGGTCAGCATCGCCGAGGACGGCGCCGTGCTCGTCGGCCGCGCAGCGGCCCACCGGCTGATCACCCATCCCGACCGCTCGGTCGCGTCGTTCAAGCGCTGGATGGGGTCTTCCGCGGGCGCGCGGCTCGCCGGCCGCTTCTATCGCGCCGAGGAATTGTCGGCCCTGGTGCTGCGCTCACTGAAGGAGGACGCCGAGGCCAAGCTCGGCGAGCCGATCGGCGAAGCGGTGATCTCGGCGCCCGCCTATTTCAGCGACCCGCAGCGCAAGGCGACGCTCGACGCGGCGCGGCTCGCCGGCCTGACGGTCGAGCGGCTGATCAACGAGCCGACCGCCGCGGCGCTCGCACACGGGCTCGATTCGGTCGAGGAGGGCCGCTTCCTGATCCTCGATCTCGGCGGCGGCACCTTCGACGTGTCGCTGTTGCACAAGTTCGATGGCGTGATGGAGGTGCGCGCTTCGGCGGGCGACTCGCATCTCGGGGGCGACGATTTCCGCGACGCGCTGGTGGCGCTGATCGCGCGCCGCCACGGCGTCAATCCCGACAAGCTGGCGCGCACGGAACTCGCGCGGCTGATGCGCGAAGCGGAGCGGATCAAGCACGCGCTGACCGCGGAGGATCGCGCCGCCTACGAAATCGAGCTTGCCGGCGAGCTGCGTCGCGGCGAGATTGGCCGCGCCGAGTTCGAGGAGGCGGCGCAGCCGCTGCTGCGGCGGATGCGCGCGCCGATCGAGCGCACGGTCTCCGACGCGCGCGTCGACCCGCAGACGATCGACCAGATCGTGCTGGTCGGCGGCGCGACCCGCATGCCGATGGCGCGCGCGCTGGTCGCGCGGCTGTTCGGCCGCTTCCCGCTGATCCATCCGCGCCCGGACCATGTCGTCGGGCTCGGCGCGGCGGTGCAGGCGGGCCTCAAGGCGCGGCATGCGGCGCTCGCCGACGTGGTGATGACCGACGTCTGCCCGTTCACCCTCGGCATTTCGGTGCGCGACCCGAGCGCGCCCGACCAGCGCACCATGTCGCCGCTGATCGAGCGCAACGCCGTCGTGCCGATCAGCCGCGCCGGCCGCTACTACACGGTCTCCGACAACCAAACGGGGATCGTCATCGAGGTCTTCCAGGGCGAGAACCTGCGGCCGGCGCAGAACGTCAAGATCGGCGAATTGCGCATGCCGGTGCCGCCGGCCCCGGCGGGACGCGAGGGCGTCGATGTGCGCTTCACATACGACGTGAACGGCGCGCTCGAGGTCGAGGTGGTCGCCGAGACGACCGGCCAGCGCGAGCGACGGGTCTTCCGCAACGAGGCCAATCTCAGCCTCGAGGAGCTCGACCGGCGCTTCCTCGCGCTCGCCGCGATCAAGGCGCCGCCGCGCGACCAGGCGGAGAACCGCGCCCTGATCGCCCGCGCCGAGCGTCTCTACGCCGAGAGTCTCGGCGCGGCGCGCGAGCACATCAAGCGGCTGCTCGGCGAATTCGAAATGGCGCTCGCCGAACAGCAATTGCGCGACGCCGCCGCTCTGCGCGGCGGCTTCGCCGAAGCGCTCGACGGTTTCGAGCGCATCTGGCCGACGTGACGCCGGCGGCGGCCGAACGGCGATGAGCCCGTGGGACGTGCTCGGCATCGCTCCGACCACCGACGCCCGCGCGATCTTTCGCGCCTATGCCGAGAAACTGCGCGCCACGCGCCCCGAGGACGATCCCGAAGGCTTCCAGCGATTGATCGAGGCGCGCGAGCGCGCGCTCGCCTGGCGGCCGGCGCCGGTCGAGGAGACGCCCGCCGCTGACGAAGACGAGGCGCATGACCTCGATCCGGCGCCGATTCCCCTTCGCGACGACGCGCCGGAACCGGGCGCGCGCCCACCGCCGCGTTGGCGCGCCCCGGCGCCGCAACCGAGCGCGCCCGACGGCGACGCGCCGCCCCCGCTGCGCTGGCGCGCGCCCTCGACGCCGCCGGTCGGCCCGCGACGCGACGAAACGCCGCCGCCCCCGCCTCCCGAGCCGGGCGTCGCGGCGCGCGATCAAAGCCTTCTGGCGGCGTTCCGCGAACGGCTCGGCGAACGCGCGGCGGCGCCGGACGTGAAGTTTTGGGATCTCGGCGACTGGCGCGCGGTTCTCGACCTCGCCGACGCGCTCTCGCTCGGTGAGCGCGAGACGGCGCGCAGCGAACTCGCGGCGCTGCTCGCCGAGCGTCTGCCCGACCTGCCGCGCGACGCGCCGCGGCTCGACGCCGACGTCCTCGCGCTGGTCGACCGGCTCGACCAGGACTTCGATCTCGCCCGCGTCGCCAATGACGCCAAGCGGCTGCCGGAGGGGCCGGGGCGCGCCCGGCTCGCCGATTGGCTCGTTGCCTGCGCCGGCGAACGCGCAATGGCGAAGCGACGCGCCGGCGGTCGCCTGGCTTATCGGCAGCCCAATGGCGTGCCTGTCATCCCGCCCGAGGATCGTCTGCCGGCGCTGGCGCGCGCCGACCTCGTCGCAATCTACGAGGCGTGGGCGTCCGGGCAAAGGCTCGACCTTCTCCGCGCCTGGCGGAGCGCGTGGACGGCGGCGCTGCTTCCTGGCCTGGTCAGCGCCGCGCGCGACGCGCCGCTGCTTGCGTTCGCCGTCCTTGGCCTCGAAGCGACCGCCTTCGTCGTCGCCATTGTCGACGGCTCGCAATTTTCTGAATCGGGCGCCGATGCGTTCGGGCGGATCGAGGCCGCCGCGGCCCTGGCGATCCTCGTCGCCGCGCGTCTCGCCGCGATAAGCCTGTGGCCGTTCTTCGCCGTGCGCCGCGCCTCGGCGCGGGTCCGGCGCGCCGATCGCGCCGGTTATTCGACGCCAGCCGGGCGGCGACCGATCCTGTCCCGGCGGCTGAGCGCTCGTCCCTTTTTCGGCGTGCTGGCGGTCCTGGCCATCTTCGTCGATCTGATGGCCGGCGTCAGCGCGCTCGCCATTTTCTCAGCCTCCGTCGACATGGCCAAATGAACGCGAGTCGGTGATTTAAACGTGATTAGCTAGTATTACATATAATCGCCTAGATTTAGTTAGTACAATATGGTACCGACTTCTGATCGCAGACAAATTCGTCAGCGACGCGACGTGAATTACGGCGCGCCGCGATAGCGCCGGCGGACTTCGGCAGGAGCCTCGACCGACGGAAGGGACGTTCGTTTGGTCCAGATTGTCACCGCCAACCGGCTCGTCGACGGGATCGTCGTGTTCCAGGATGAAGCCGGCGGCTGGAACGAAGATTTCGCCCGCGCCGCCGTCCACCAGGACGCGGCGGGCGCGCTGACGCGTGCGGCCGAGGACGTCGCCGCGAGCCTGATCGTCGACCCGTATGCGATCGAGGTCGAGCTGCGCAACGGCCATTACGCGCCGAAGGCCCTGCGCGAGGCGATCCGCGCCTCGGGGCCGACGGTGCGCCGCGATCTCGGCAAGCAGGCGGAGGGGCTCGCCCCGCTTCACGCTGCGCACGCGCCGACGGAGAAGCCGCATGTATCGCTATGACGAATTCGACGCGGCCTTCGTCGCCCAGCGCGTCGGCCAGTTCCGCGAGCAGGTCGGCCGGCGACTCGCCGGCGAGCTGACCGAGGAGCAGTTCCGGCCGCACCGGCTGATGAACGGCCTCTACCTGCAGCTCCATTCCTACATGCTGCGCATCGCCGTGCCCTATGGCACGCTGAACGCGCGCCAGATGCGCAAGCTCGCCGAGATCGCGCGCAAGTACGACCGCGGTTACGGCCATTTCACCACCCGCCAGAACCTGCAGTTCAACTGGCCGGCGCTGAAGGACGTGCCCGACATTCTCGCCGAGCTCGCCAGCGTCGAGATGCATGCGATCCAGACCTCGGGCAATTGCATCCGCAACGTCACCGCCGACCATTTCGCCGGCGTCGCCGACGACGAGATCGCCGATCCGCGCCCCTACGCCGAAATCCTGCGCCAATGGTCTTCGCTGCACCCCGAGTTCTCGTTCCTGCCGCGCAAGTTCAAGATCGCGGTCAACGGCGCGACGCACGACCGCGCGGTGGTCCAGGCGCACGACATCGGCCTGCAGATCGTCAGAAACGGCGAGGGCGAACTCGGCTTCGCGGTCTACGTCGGCGGCGGACTCGGCCGCACGCCGTTCGTCGGGCGCAAGGTGCGCGACTTCCTGCCGGTCGGCGACCTCATCGCCTATTCCGAGGCCATCCTGCGGGTCTACAATCTCGAAGGCCGGCGCGACAACAAATACAAGGCGCGCATCAAGATCCTGCTGCACGAGAAGGGGCTCGAGACGCTGCGCGACGAGATCGAGGCGGAGTTCGCCGCGCGCGGCGGCGCTTCGCTCGCGCTGCCGGCGCAAGAGGTTCAGCGCATCGCCGCCTATTTCGCGCCGCCGCCGCTCGCGCCGCGCCCCGCCGCCAGCGAGCGCGTCGAGCGCCGGCGCGGCAAGGACGCGCAATTCGCCCGGTTCTTCGAATCGAACGTCACGCCGCACAAGCTGCCCGGCTACGCGATCGTCACGATTTCGCTGAAGCCGATCGGCGGCGTGCCCGGCGACGCCAGCGCCGACCAGATGGACGCGGTCGCCGACCTCGCCGAGGACTATTCGCAGGACGAGTTGCGCGTCTCGCACGAGCAGAACCTGATCCTGCCCTATGTCGCGCTCGACGACCTGACCGCCGTCTACGACCGGCTCGCTTCCGTCGGCCTGGCGACGCCCAACGCGGGCCTCATCAGCGACATCATCGCCTGCCCCGGCCTCGACTATTGCGCGCTGGCGACGGCGCGTTCGATCCCCATCGCCCAGCGTCTTTCCGAGCGCTTCGGCGACGGCGCACGGGCCCGCGCGATCGGCCCGCTGAAGATCAAGATCTCTGGCTGCATCAACGCCTGCGGCCATCACCACGTCGGCCACATCGGCATTCTCGGCCTCGAGCGCAACGGCGAGGAAACCTACCAGATCACGCTCGGCGGCTCGGGCGACGAGACCGCGTCGATCGGCCAGATCATCGGCCCCGGCTTCAGCTCCGAGGCGGTGGTCGGCGCGGTCGAGACGATCGTCGAAACCTATATGGCGCGGCGCGACGGGCCGCACGAGGCGTTCCTCGACGCCTATCGCCGTCTCGGCCCGGCGCCATTCAAGGACGCGCTCTACAACCGCAATGCTGGGGCCGACATCTGATGAGCGCCCACGACGTCAGGCTGTTCGGCGACGCGATCGCTTTGAGCCGCCTCGAAGACCGCTTCGCCAAGGTCAAGGCGAGCTCGCTGTTGCGGCTGGCGATCGAGGACCTGTTCCCCGGCCGCATCGCGCTGGTGTCGAGCTTCGGCGCCGACTCGGTCGTGCTGCTGCACATGGTGTCGCAGATCGACCCGAAGACGCCGGTCGTGTTCGTCGACACCGGCCAGCATTTCGACGAGACGCTGCGCTACCGCGACGAGCTCTGCGCCCGCTTCGGGCTGACGAACCTTATTGTCGCCGAGCCCGATTCCAAGGTCACGGCGGCCGAGGATCCGGAGAAGTTCCTGTTCGCCAGCGACCCCGACCGCTGCTGCGACATCCGCAAGGTGCAGCCGCTGGCGCGCGCGCTCGACGGTTACGACGCCTGGATCACCGGCCGCAAAATCTTCCAGACCGCGACGCGGTCGCGCGTGCCGCTGTTCGAGGCCGAGGGCGATCGGGTCAAGGTCAATCCGCTGGTCGGCTGGAGCGCGAGCGATCTTCTCGACTACATCCGCGCCGCCGGCCTGCCGCCGCATCCGCTGGTCGCCAAGGGCTTTCCCTCGATCGGCTGCCTGCCCTGCACCAGCCGCGTCGCGCCGGGCGAGGACGCGCGCGCCGGCCGCTGGCGCGGTCGCCTCAAGAGCGAATGCGGCATCCACACCGAGCCGCTGAGCGTGGGACAGGACA
>Ga0302202_10006092_pt1 | contig 12088 bp, 9 predicted proteins | sample II_Bog_N3_3_FD_194579 | JGI IMG/M metagenome (GOLD analysis project Ga0302202, IMG submission 194579) | Peat permafrost microbial communities from Stordalen Mire near Abisko, Sweden - II_Bog_N3_3 | ecosystem: Environmental > Terrestrial > Soil > Wetlands > Peat | place: Sweden: Abisko, Stordalen... | reverse complement strand
CGCTGCCACCCGCAGCTCCAGCAGGGGCTACTCGCGCAAAGCCCGCGGCCACTACAACGCCGCGAACAACGCCCGCCGCAAAGCCCACAGCCAAATAGCACGGCAGTACGCGATTCAGTCAAAAGGGAGGCCGTGAAGGCCTCCCTTTTGTGTTGCTGCACGAGGGATTCTGCATCTGCGTGGATTCGCTGTGGAAAAAATGTGGATAATGCAATGCGGGAAATTCATGGACCGGGCAAAGGACTGTAGCGAGCGGCGGCATACGATCCACTTGCTGCTTCAAGCCACATGTTTTCAGTTGTTTGAGGCGAGGGCCCGGAGATTGTCCGAAGCCGCCGCAAGTGCGCTGCAAGTACTGCAAATACAAGGCGATCCACAGAGGCTAGAAGCGATGGGGTTGCATCAAAGCTGAGGTTGGGCGAAAAGAGGAAGGCTGCGGCGCTACTCTTCGCCGACCTTCGCTACTCTTCGCCGACCTTGAGGACGGCGAGGAAGGCTTCTTGCGGGATGTCTACCTTGCCGATTCGCTTCATGCGCTTCTTGCCTTCCTTCTGCTTTTCCAGGAGTTTGCGCTTGCGGCTGACGTCGCCACCGTAGCACTTGGCGATGACGTTCTTGCGCAGGGCGGTGACGGTCTCTCTCGCGATGACCTTGACGCCGATGGCAGCCTGGATGGCGACCTCGAACATCTGGCGCGGGATGAGCTGGCGCATCTTGGAGACGAGAGCGCGGCCGCGGTCGTAGGCGAAGTCGCGGTGGACGATGATGGAGAGCGCGTCGACCGGATCGCCGCCGATGAGGATGTCGAGCTTGACCATGGGCGAGATCCAGGAGCCGGAGAGAGCGTAGTCGAGCGAGGCGTATCCGCGGGAGACGGTCTTGAGGCGGTCGTAGAAGTCGAGGACGATCTCGTTGAGAGGAAGTTCGTAAGTGATCATGACGCGGGTGGAGGTGACGTACTCGAGGTTTTTCTGGCGGCCGCGCTTCTCTTCGACCAGCTTGAGGATTCCGCCGACGTACTCTTCGTTGGTGAGGATGCGTGCGGTGATGACGGGCTCTGCGATGGAGACGATCTCGGTGGTGTCTGGCCAGCGCGATGGATTGTCCACCTCGACGACCTTGCCGTCGGTGAGGGTGATCTGATAGCGGACGCCGGGCGCGGTGATGATGAGGTCGAGATCGTACTCGCGCTCGAGGCGTTCTTGGATGATTTCGAGATGTAGCAGGCCGAGGAATCCGCAGCGGAAGCCGAAGCCGAGAGCGACGGAGGACTCCGGCTCGAAGGAGAAGCTGGCATCGTTGAGGCGAAGCTTTTCGAGGGCGTCCCGCAGCATTCCGTGCTCGTGCGTGTCGACTGTGTAGAGGCCGGCGAAGACCATACTCTTGATGTCTTCGAATCCGGGAAGGGCTTCGGCGCAGGGACGGGCGACCTCGGTGATGGTGTCGCCGACCTTGGTGTCGGCCACGTTTTTAATTGTCGCGACGAAGAAGCCGACCTCGCCGGCGGATAGCTCGGCGAGCGGGACGGGCTTGGGCGTCATGACGCCCATGCTCTCGACGTCGAACTGCTTGCCGTTGGACATGATCTTGATCTTCATGCCCTGACGCAGGCGTCCGTTGATGATGCGGGCGAGAACGATGACGCCGCGGTAGGGATCGAACCATGAGTCGAAGATGAGGGCCTGCAATGGCGCTTCGGCGTCTCCGCGTGGCGGCGGGAGGCGATTGACGACGGCCTCGAGAATGTCTGCGACGCCTTCGCCGGTTTTGGCGGAGACGGCGAGCGCATCATCGGCGGGAAGGCCGACGGCTTTTTCGATCATCTCCTTGGTGCGGTCGATGTCGGCGCTGGGCAGATCGATCTTGTTGATGATGGGAATAATTTCGAGGCCGTGGTTGATGGCGAGGTAGGCGTTGGCCAGGGTTTGCGCCTCGACCCCCTGCGATGCGTCGACCACCAGCAGAGCGCCCTCACACGACGCGAGCGAGCGGGAGACCTCGTAGCTGAAGTCGACGTGGCCGGGGGTGTCTATGAGATTGAGCTGATAGGTCTCGCCGTTGTGCGCCTGGTAGATCATGCGCACGGTGTGGGCCTTGATGGTGATGCCGCGCTCGCGTTCTAGGTCCATGGCGTCGAGCACCTGGGCCTGCATCTCGCGCGCGGTCAAGCTGCCGGTAAGTTCCAGCAAGCGGTCGGAGAGCGTGGACTTTCCGTGGTCGATGTGCGCGATTATTGCGAAGTTGCGGATGTGGTTCGGGTCCATGCGGGTTGCGAACTGCCTCAACCTTCGATGCTATCACTGCGCAGCGGGTGTGCAGGGCATCACGCAACTCATGCGAACGCGCGGCGATTGCGAACGGATGAGACGCGTAGCCGCGAATCGATACGATGCGGACGGTGTACCGAAGCGATCCGCAAACGTCATACAATGAGCACTGCGTTTGCAATGGGGATGCGGTTGCGATTGACCCTGTGGTTGCGGACGAAGGAGCGGGACAAGATTCTTGATCGATACGACGAGCGGGTTCGGATGGTGAGCGGCGTGCGGCGGTGGGTAGTGGCGAGTGCGTGTGTGCCACTGATGCTGCTGGCGGGCTGTCCGCAGCGGCAGGCAGGCAAGCCGGGCGGGATTGCGGCGAACGCAACCGCACCGGCGATTGCTGCGCCGGCGCCGGTGGCCGCGGCTGTTCCAGCGCTGACGCGGGCGCAGACCAACGACCTGGCTGCAAAGGCTCAGAAGGCGCAGCAGCTCCTGCAACAGGTTGAAGGGGCGTATAGCAGCGGCGTTGCGAACTACCGCGGCGGGAGGCTGGAGGCCGCGCGGGCCGACTTCGACATGGCGGTCGACCGGATGCTGACCAGTGGAATGGACGTGAAGAACGATCCGCAACTTTCGGACGAGTTCGACCATTTGCTGAACGCGATCAATGCGCTGGAGATGTCCGCGCTGAAGCAGGGCACGGGCTTCAGCGCGCCGATTGAAGCCGCGCCGCTGGATGCCGCCGACGAGGTGACGTTCCCGGCCAATGCGGCGCTTACGGCGAAGGTGGAGGAGGAGCTGAAGACGACGCAGTCGGACTTTCCTCTGGTGGTGAACGACTATGTGGCGGGGTTCATCAACTACTTCTCGAACTCGAAGGCCGGCCACGCCAGTCTTCTGCGTTCGCTGGAACGCGCGGGCAAATACAAGGAGATGATCTCGAAGGACCTGCGCGATGAGGGGGTTCCGCAGGACCTGATCTATCTGGCGGTGGCGGAGTCGGGCTTTCAACCGCGGGTGGTGAATGCGCAGTCCGGCGCCGGTGGCATGTGGCAGTTCATGCCGTTTCAAGGCGTGTACGGTTTGACGCGTAATGGCTACTACGATGAGCGGTTCGATCCGGAGAAATCGTCGATTGCGTATGCGAAGTACATGAAGATGCTCTACAACCAGTTTGGCGACTGGTACCTGGCGATGGCTGCGTACAACTGGGGCCCGGGCAACGTGCAACGCGCAGTGATGCGGACAGGCTATGCGGATTTCTGGGAGCTGTACCGGCGCAACGTGCTGCCGCAGGCAACGAAGAACTATGTACCCGGCATCATCGCGGCGATCATCGTGGCGAAGAACCCGCAGCAGTATGGGCTGGAGGACATGGTGCCGGACGCGCCGGTTGTCTCGGACACGGTGACAGTGGACTACGCGGTCGATCTGCGGCTTGTGGCGGATGTGACCGGCGCCTCATTGCCGGAGATTGTTGCGCTGAACCCAAGTCTTCTGCGCATGAACACGCCGAGCGAGATGGGATTCGACCTGCATCTTCCCGTGGGAATGCTGGAGGTCTATCAGAAGCGCATCGAAAAGATTCCTGAGGACAAGCGCAACAGTTGGCGCTTTCACGTTGTGCGCGCCGGCGATTCGCTGGACAGCATCGCGAGCAGCCTTCATGGCCGGGCCTCTGAGATTGCCGCTGTGAATGGCCTGGATGCAAATGCGCTGATCGACGCGGGAGAAGAACTGGTTGTTCCGGTGGTGAATATTGTGGCGACGCAACATCCACTGCACTCCACATACACGACGCGCGCGGGCGATACGCTGGTAACGGTGGCGGACCGGTTCAACGTGTCGGTGGAAGACCTGCGGCGCTGGAACCATCTTTCGTCCAGCAGGATCAAGCCTCATCGCACACTTGCTGTCGCCGAGCCGGTCCGCCTGGCTCCGGCTTCCCATGTGCGGGCGAAGGGGGCACACGGAAAAGCCAGAACACATGCGGAAGCCAGCACAAAGACAGGATCCAGCGCACACGGAGAAGCCAGTGCAAAGGGAAAAGTCAGCGCAACGGGTAAAGCAGGCGCAGACGCAAAGAGTGCAGTGAGCGCTGCGAACTCCACCACGAAGAGATCTTCGCAGAGCGCAGAAAAGAAAAAAACTGTTGCGGCGAAGAAGCACGGTGCATCCAAATAAAAACAGACGGCTGCTGTATTCGCTACCTCGATGAAAAGATTGCTTGCAATTGCTGGCGCACTGACGCATTCTGTTGCTAGAATCCGAGGCATGACGCAATTGCATTTTTTGTTGCAGCGTCATTGCGGTTGAAGATGCAGTTCGGGGATGCGTTGCGAGTTCGGTAATCGGGATATTGATTTCAGCGCGAGGGTGCGACGATGAAGTTCAATGAGCATGATGGATTCGACGGACCGGATGAGAAGATCAGGATCTATGCGGCTGCGGACTACGGCGACGACGAAGCCGGCGGGGATGAATACGAAAACGACGATCTCTTCGACGATGACGAGGAAGAGGAAGAGGTGGTTGTGAACCTGCCACTGGAGGACGTCGAAGCTCTCGAAATACTGGAGAAGATCGCCGACGTTCTGTCGGAACCTGAGCCGCATGACGAAGAGGCAGTCTCCAAAGTGATGCCTCTATCGCCGGTTGCGAGCCCTGCTGCTGCGATCCCGGCTTCGAAGCCTGCTGTGAAGAGCGAAGTAACGGCGGCCGCCAGCGTCGTCGCGAAGACGGCCAAGAAGTCAGCGCCGGCGAAGAAGGCTGTGGTGAAGAAGGCGGTTGCGAAGAAGAAGGCGGTTGCGAAGAAGAAAGTAGTTGCGAAGAAAGCGCCGGCGAAGAAGAAGGTGGTTGCGAAGAAGAAGGCTGCTGCGAGGAAGGCCCCGGCCAAGAAGGTTGTGGCGAAGAAGCTGGCCTCCAAGAAGGTCGCAAAGAAGACGACATTGAAATCTGCCGCGAAGAAAGTGAGTGCTCCGCGCGGCGGTAAGGCCGCTTTGAAAAAAGTGGCCGGCAACAAGGGCACTTCAAGAAACAAAAAACCAACAACGAGAGGTACTACCTTGGCAACTAAGAAAGCAGCGAAAAAGGTTGTAAAGAAGGCCGTTAAGAAGCCAGTCGCGAAGAAGGCCGTCAAGAAGGCCGCAAAGAAGGTTGCAAAAAAGAAGTAGTTAACCAGCACGTCTAACCAGGCAAGCAAAAGGGCCCGGACTCCTCTCGAGAGGTCCGGGCCTTTTTGCGTCTGTTCGACGCTACATCTACTTGGGTTCTACCTTCTCATCTCCATTCAGGCCCGCGATGGCGGCGAGGACGTCGTCGCTGTGGGTATTGGGATTGACGCCGGACCAGAACTTGACGATCCGGCCTGCGGGCGAGATGAGGTAAGTGTCGCGGTGGGCGAATTTGATGGGCCCCATGCCGGAGATGGGTACGCCATAGGCGTCGATGACCTTGTGGTCGGGGTCGGCGAGGAGTTTGAAGGTGAGCGAGTCTTTGGAGCAGAAGGTTTTGTGGCTCTCGACGGTGTCGAGCGAGACGCCGAGGACGACGGCGTTGAGCGCGTCGTACTTGGGCAGATCGCGCTGGAAGTTGTGGGCCTCGATGGTGCAGCCGCTGGTCATGTCCTTGGGGTAGAAGTAGAGGACGACCCACTTGCCCTTGAACTGCGAGAGCGTGACCTGCGCGTCCTCCTGCGAGGGAAGGCTGAAGTCGGGAGCGCTGGCCCCGGGCTTCAGCGGGTCGGCGGCTCGGGCCTTCAGGGTGAAGCTGCAGCCGGCGACGATAGCGATGAGAACTGTGAGCCAAACACTGGTGCGAAGCATTGTCTTCTCCTTGGGGTTGATTGGGATGCTACGCGGGATCCACGCGCGCTTTGCTTACGGAGATTGGATGCAACGGAGATGGAATGCGATGAGGTTTCTTACTCTGCGACGATTGCGATGCTGGCGCGATCGGCTGCGGCGACGATGGCTGCGGCATCGAAGAGCAGGGTGCGGTTGGCCTCGACGGCGAGGCAGGTGGCTCCGGCGCGGGTCATGGTTTGGATGGTGGCGAGGCCGATGACGGGGACGTCGAAGCGCATGTCCTGCTCGGGCTTGGCGACCTTGACGACGGTGAGCGCGCGGTTGAGCGTCGATGCGGAGTCGTCGAGGCGGCGCATGAGCGAGCCTGCGCGTTCGATGGTGGCGTCGGTGCCCTCCATCGCTTCGACGGCGACGCAGGCCTGCGCTGCGATGACGACGGTCTGTCCGAGGTCGCAGGCGGCGAGGCCACGAGCGACGGTGCGTCCGTAGGCGATGTCCTTGCGCTCGTCATTGCTGGGGGCGCGCTGGGTGAGGACGCCGGGCCTGGCAAGCAGCGGTTCGAGGTACTGGGTGGAGGAGACGAGCTCGATGCCCTCGTCTGCGAGGACCTTTGCGACCGCGCCGAGAAGCATGTCGGTGGAGCGCGTGCGCAGGTTGAGCAGGAGCTTGGCGAGCCGCCAGTCGGGACGGATGCTGGAGAAGATCTGCGTGTGCCTGACCTGGCCGGCCATGACGGCGCGCGTGATGCCTGCGGCGCGGAAGGTGTCGATGAGGCGGGAGAGTTCGCCGAGCGAGAGCCAGTGGACGCGGATGGCGGGGTCGGCGGCGGCGCGCGCGTCGATCTCGGGATCGGTCTCCTCGCGGATGGCGGCGACGACCACCGAGAGGCCCTCGGCGCGCGCGGCGTCGAGCAGCACGAACGGGAAGCGCCCGTTCCCGGCGATGAGGCCGAGCTTGTTCTGCGTGTTGCTCAATTCGGTGGTACCCCCCCTCCCCCCCCATGCGATAAAGTATCTGGAACCACATAGTTCCAGACATTTGTCTGCAAAGTACCCCGTCTAAACGAGTTAGATGCTAAATATAAGAAAACAAAGTTCGGTTTTGGTGTCCGGAGTTCTGCCTTCTCTTTAGCTCTATGTTAAGGATAGCAGATTGGGCATAACTACTATGCCAACTATTTTTCGGAGGGAAGTGGCATGGATAGTTGTAGTTGAGGGTATTTTGGAGGGCCGGGGGGGTTGACATGCGGATTTGCTGAGGTTTTTGCAGAAAATAATTTCAGCGACAACCCCACCCATGCGCAAATGCGCAGGAATTGGGTGGCGTCCGTATGCTCGAAGATTAGTTCTCTGTCGGCACTTTGTTCGCGCTGTCTATTACCACGACATCGACGGGGACTTTCTTCACTGGCCTCACCTCTAGTCCAAGCTGCTCCTTCAGCGCTTCGTGCAACAACGGATGTGCCAGCGGCGCGTCTGGCGTATCCGCGACGGGGGCGAGGACGCCGGAGAGAGTCATCACAAACTCATCCGTAAAGATGACGGTGTAGTCATACCCTCCTTCCAGGCCGGTCGCATCCGTCACGGGAGCGCGCAGTCTCCCGGCTAAGTCCGCCGCCAGAGTCTGCATCCCCCGGTTATGCCCATGCAAGGCACAATAATCCATGGCACACATGTTCATGTTCCCCAGATTCTTATCGAACTGCGGCAGCCCGTCCTTGAAGCTGACCCCGTGGTCTTTCACCGCCGTCGGGTCCGGCGCTGGCCCGCTCGATGTTGCTATCTTCAAGCCGGACTTCGCTACCACCAGTTCATAGCCCGCCATCTGCCGAGTCACGTGATGATATTTCAGCCCGAACCTGTCTTCCAGCAGGTGCTGCACCATCACCGGCAGATCCGCCTTTGTCGCTCCCTCGGGAATTGTGGCGTTGACGGTGAAATGGATCTTATACATCCATTCCGGGCTTTCAATCTCGAAGCCCTGCTTTTTTCCGAAGGCGATGAAGGCCAGGCCGTCAATCGTGGTCACTTCTTCCCTGAAACGTCCCGGCGTGTACGCAGGTCCCGGCGCACCGGATAAGCGGCCATCGGGAGGGCCAGGCCGTATAGAAGCTACCTCGAAGCGGTAGTCGCGCTGGGCTGGCTGTGAGGAATCTACAGGCTGGGCTAGATTTGCTGCGGGCTTGTCCTGGCCGGAGAGTAGGCTCGCAGTCGCCATAAGCAGAGCCAGGCAGGCGAACCCAACGCCAGCCCCGCGAGAAGCGTGTTTCCCTATCTGTTTGCGCATGCAATCCGCCGTTATTCTTCTGCCCAGCATCTCGCAACTCTAATACGACATTTATCGTATGTCAACCTGCGGATGGCGCAGCCTCTTTAGCATTTTGCGTGATGACGCAGCGCAAGGCCCGTGGCTAAAGCCGTTCCTTCCCTGGGCCCTTATTCGTGGGGCTGAAGCCCCACGCTCCCTCCGAAGAGCAGGAGCAAGGGCAACAGAAGAAGCAGATTCCCTGCGGGAATGACAAACACAGAACAAGCAACGACAAGGGGAAAACCAATACAGAGATTCTGGCTTCGCCAGAATGACGTAGAACGGCGAGAGACTACTTGGTGCTGTTGAAGGCGTCGGACTGTTGGTTGAGGGCTTGGGGGGAGACGGCGCCGCTGATGAGGAGGATGCGATAGCGGAAGGTCGCGGAGTTGCCCGGGTCCAGGGTGAAGTTCCGGGCTGGAGTCTTTGGGTCGAACCCGTGCGCGCCGATCGGGTTGACAGCAAAGAGGCCATAGTCGCGGGCGTGCCAGTAGGTTGGGGAGTTGGGGTTACCGGAGTGGTCGAGGACGGCGATGGTTTCAGCTTTTCCGTCGGCTGTGGTGCCGGAGAGCTCGCACCAGCGACCGCGCGTGCCCCAGGCGGCGTCGCCGACCTTGCCTTCGCTGGTGCGGTAGACGCCGGTAGCGCCTACGGCGGGAGCTGCGACAGGGGTTGCGATGCCGTTGGCGTCACGGAGGATCTCGGGCTTTGCGGTGGCAGATTCGAGGAAGTGGGCGACGCGGATGCCGAGCATACCGTCCTTGTCGTCGTGGAAGATGGAGGTTTGGAGAGCTTTGAGGGTGACGGTCATGTCGATGGCGTAGGCGGGCTTGCCGTCGATGGTGAGCTTGGAGAAGACGTAGCGCGTGGTCTGGTGAATGATGGGCGGCTGCTGGTTGCTGCCGACGGAGGGGACATCGGATGCGGGGTACCAGGTGGATTCGGTGACGAGTTCGCCTGTGGTGGCGCCGCTTTTGGACGAGACGATGCGGTCGTGGTCGATGGAGCCGTAGCGGGCGCGTGCGTCGGGCTTGATGGCGTCGGAGTTGTTCCAGTAGTCGATGTTGTTGACGTTGGAGTAGTTGAACCAGAGGCCGGCGTGGTGGGGATGGTCGGTGCGCTCGCCGGGCAGGGGCGGATTGCCGCGGGTGAGCGTGGTGCCGTCGGGAGCAAGCAGCGGGTAGAGGATGGGCTTGCGCTGGTTGGTCTGCCAGAGATAGGAGGTGAAGGGCGCGCCGTCGATGGTGATGTCTACGCGATGGGCTGACTCGTTGGTGGTGACGGTGACGCCGTGCGCGGGCTTCTGTGCGCGGGTTGATGTGGGGAGCATGAGGATAACTCCGAAGAGAACGAGCAACAGCAAAAACAAATACGGGGATTCTTCGCTTCGCTCAGAATGACAATTCAAAATATGTGACGGTTTATACGTGGTCATAGGGTTTGCCTCCGACCATGACCTGCTGGGTTTTGTCGTCGAAGGTGACCTTCTGGCCGGTCTGGATGGCGGCGACGTTCATGCAGAGGGCGATGGAGTGGGCGTATCCGGCGCGGATGCTGGCGTTGGGCGTCTTGCGCGAGCGGACGCACTCCATCCAGTTGCGCATGTTGGCGTTGGTCTGGGGATCGCCGCGTCCGCCGCTGGAGGTTTCGGCGTCGTTGGACATCTTTTCGACATTCTGCATGAGCGAGACGCTGGGCAGCTGGTTGGCGGGCAGCTTCATGGCTGCGGCCTCGCGGGCGGTGAGGCCTCCGGTGGGCGTGACGGTCTGCTTGTCCATGTCGATCATGCCGCCGTTGGAGTAGTAGAGTTCCTTGGTGCCGCCGGCGGAGTTGGTGAAGCGCGAGGTGTACTGCACCTGGAAGCCCTTGGTGAGGTCGTCGAGCGGGCCGTAGTCGAAGACGGCGGTCATGGTGTCCCAGTTGGTGCGGCCGTCCTTCCAGAGATAGATGCCGCCGTTGGCGACGACCGAACGCGGGTGGGGCAGGCCGGTGAACCAGTGGACGGTGTCGATCTGGTGGACGAGCCACTGGTCTGGAATGCCGGAGGAGTAGGGCCAGAAGAGGCGGAACTCGAGATACTTGCGCGCGTCGAACTTGTCCTTGATGACGCCGAGGCAGTAGCGGTTCCAGTCGGTGTCTTCTTCGCGGAGGGTGGGGACGACATCGGGGCGGCGCCAGCGGCCGGGCTGGTTGACGTTCCAGCTCATCTCGACCATGACGATGTCGCCGAACTTGCCGGACTGGATGTATTCGGCGGCCTTGATGTAAGCAGGAGTGGAGCGGCGCTGGGTGCCGACGGCGATGATCTGGCTGGAGCCTTCGACGGCCTTGAGGAAATCGCGGGCGTCGTCCATGCGGTGGGCGGTGGGCTTTTCGACGTAGGCGTCGCGGCCGGCCTTGACCGCCTCGATGCCGTGGCGGGCGTGCTGGAAGTCGGCGGTGGCGATGAGGACGGCGTCGATGTCGTTGCGGGCGTAGAGGGCTTCATTGTTGGGGACCATGTCGATCTTGCTTCCGGCGGCCTTCTCAACGGCGGCGACGGCCCGTTCGCGCGCGAGCTTCCAGATGTCGGAGACGGCGACCAGCTCAAAGTTCATGTCCTTCTGGTTGGCGGCGAAGGCCGGCACATCGCCGCCCAGCATGCGGTCGCCGCCGCCGACAATGCCGGTGCGGACGCGGTCGTTGGCGCCGACGATCTTGCTATAGCTCGCTGCGCTCGACGCGTAGCTGCGCGCGGATTGCGTGGCGGCGACGGCGAGAGCTGCGGAGCTGAGTTTGACGAAGTCGCGGCGGGTTGTGTTGGGGGGTGTTTCGGGCACAGGCATGATGGGGTCTCCGTGGGGTGTCCGCGACCGGCCCATCGCGGAGTTGTTGGCGAGCGAAAGTCTACAGGGTTTATACGATTTGCGCGAGGGAACAGTTTCGCCGCCGATAACCCATAGCGCTTGGCCGCAGCCATCATCAATTGACGCTTTGTAACTTCCTGGCTTTCTCTTCCATCCTCTGCGCTTCGGTTTTGCGGCCAACGTCTGAAAGGAAAGCGGCATAACACACGTATCTTTGACCGCTCTTGGGTTTGAGTTTTATTCCTTCGAGGTGAACCCTTTCGGCTTCCGCGACTTTTCCCTGTGAAAGATAAGCCAGCGCCAAGCCCGCTCGAGCCAACAGCGAGTCTTCAATTGCGAGCGATTCCTTAAGGGCAACTTCCGCCCTCTTGAAATCCTTTCTCATGATGTAGACCATTCCTAGACCACGCTTACAGACAGGATTCTCCGGCACCAGGCGGTTCGCTCGAAGCATCTGCTTCCGGGCCATGTCGAATTTGTCGAGTTTGAAATAGCACAAGCCGAGGTTCGAAGGGAATCGCCAATTCTCCTCGGCAACAGCGGAACCAAGCTTGAGGAGCTTAATTGCGGCCAGCCACTGCTCCTTCTTCATTTCAGACTTGGCTCGCTTGTAGAGTTGCTCGGCATTTTCTGTCATTCGGATTGCCCTTGTTCTCTAGCGGAGGGTGACGTCCCAGATTTTGGAGAGGCGGGACTTGCCGGCGGGGCCTTCGATGTAGAGGACGACGACGTACTCTCCGGCGGCCTTGTACTGGTGGATGGGGAACTGGTCGCTGGAATCGGTGCCGTCGCCGAAGTCCCACTTCCAACTGGTGATCTGGCCGACGGACTCGTCCTGAAAGGCGACCAGGCGGCGATTCATGTCGAT
>Ga0302202_10006083_pt1 | contig 12101 bp, 8 predicted proteins | sample II_Bog_N3_3_FD_194579 | JGI IMG/M metagenome (GOLD analysis project Ga0302202, IMG submission 194579) | Peat permafrost microbial communities from Stordalen Mire near Abisko, Sweden - II_Bog_N3_3 | ecosystem: Environmental > Terrestrial > Soil > Wetlands > Peat | place: Sweden: Abisko, Stordalen... | reverse complement strand
TTCGCCTACTCGCGCAACACATACTCCGGCGCCAGCTATGGCATCCGTCAGCCCAGCTTCTCCGGTCAGACTGCCAGCCTGCAATACTCCCATCAGTTTACCCGCAAGTTCGGCATGAGCCTGGCCGCCGGCCCGCAGTGGACCAGCATCGACAGCCCAGGCCTCACGCCCACTCTCAGCCTCTTCGCCAACCTCTCGGCCTCCTACGCTGGCAAGTTTTCCCACGCAACGATTGCCTATTCGCGCAGCTCCAACAGCGGCTTCGGCGTCGTTGGTGGCGCAATCTCCAACTCCGTCACCTTCTCCACCGGCCGCACCTTCGACCGCGTCTGGTTCTGCGCCCTCACCTCGGCCTACACCCAGACCGCTAACCTGCCCTCGGCCGCCAGCCTTCCCTTTACCTTCCACACCACCATCGCCGGCGTGCAGGTCTCGCGTGCCCTGGCCCGTTCTCTCTCCGCGTACGCCAGCTACACGTTGCAGAATCAGTCCAACCAGGGAACGGCCGCCGCGGTCGATCTCTTCAGCGGCCTCTCAAATATTGCCGGCTTCGGGATCACTTTCTCGCCCTCCGCGGTCCGTCTTGGCGGACACTCGTAAGGAGAACTTATGCTTGGCCATCGCGCACTGAACGTCGAAGATTATCTAGCAATCCTCAAGCGCCGCTGGTGGCTCATCGCCATCCCCACGTTCATTCTGCCGGTCCTCGCTGTCGTCGCCACCCTGTACATCCCTCCGCAGTACGTCTCGCAGGCCGGCATCCAGATCGACCAGCAGAAGATATCCAACGATCTGGTCAAGTCCGTCGTCTCCGAGGACATCAACAGTCGCCTCGCATCCATCGACCAGCAGATCGAGAGCCGGTCCAGCATCCAACCCATCGTGGAGAAGTTCAACCTGTACGCCGACCAGCGCTTTACCATGGACGATCGCATCGTTCTGGCGCGCAAGAACATCGAGATCCAGGCCATGCCAACCGGCTTCGCCCACTCCAATGGAGTTCCCGGATTTACCATCGCCTTTACCGCCAGCGACGCGCACACAGCACAGCAGGTCTGCGCCGAGATCACATCGCTGTTCATCTCGGCCAACCTGCGCTCCCAGCAGGACTTCAGTGGGGGCACCACCGACTTCCTCAAGGAGCAACTGAACAACGCCAAGCGCACCCTAGACGACCAGGACGCAAAGAAGGCCGACTTCGAGCGCAAGTACTTCGGGATGCGGCCCGAGGATGAATCCAACAACGTCAACATTCTGAGCAGCCTGAACAGCCAGCTCGAGGCCGCCACCCAGGCCCTCAGCCGCATGGAGCAGGACAAGTCCTACATGGAGACGATGCTCGCCCAGCAGTCCACCTCCTCTCCCGGCGTAGCCTCCCCGCAGACCGACGAGAAGCTGTTGCAGGATCTGCTGGGGCAGCAGGCCATTCTCACCTCCCACTACACCGCGCAAGACCCTGACGTCATCGCCATCAACCGCAAGATCGCCGACCTGCGGCACAAGATGGCGCAGACGCCCGCCACCCCATCGTCCGCGGCTTCCAGCACCGCCGCAGGCCGCAACGACTCAGCGGCCGTCCAGGATCTGCGCGCCCGCATCCGCGCCGCCGACATCGGAATCCAGGCCAAGCGCGCCGAACAGGCGCAGATCAACAAGCAGATCCACGACTACCAGGCGCGCATCCAGTCCACTCCGCAGGTCGAAGAGGAGTACGAGCAATTGACCCGCGACACCCAGATATCGCAAGCCCAGTACGATAGCGATCTGACCAAGCTGAACCAGGCCCAGATGGCCACCGACCTGCAAAACCGCCAGGAAGGAGAGACATTCAGCGTGCTGGATGCAGCCAATTTGCCGGATAACCCCACCTATCCCAAGCGCAGGATCTTCGCCTCCGGAGGTCTTGCCGCTGGCCTCTTCCTCGGCCTGCTCCTCAGCGCTCTGCTCGAATACCGCGACACAGCACTGCGCAGCGATCGCGACATCTGGGCCTTCACCAAACTGCCCACTCTGGCCGTCATCGCATGGTCGGGCGAGGTGGCAGACCGCAAGCCCGGCAAGTTCGCCCGCCTGAAGCGGCTCTTCAGACGCAAACCCTCCAAGGTTGCCACGCTCGCGAATGCCCCGGAGAGCCATGTATAAGAGCTTCTTCCATCTCCACAGCACGCCATTTGCCGACAGCCCGGATCCGCGCTTCCTGGTGAGGATGCCGCAAACCCGCGAGGCCCTCGCCACCCTCGAGTACGGCATCAGTGCGCACAAAGGGTTTATCGTCCTCACCGGTGAGGTCGGTACCGGTAAAACCACACTGCTCCGCTCAGCTCTCGCCTCCTTTGATACGGGCCGCGTCTTCACCTCCTTCGTCTTCAACCCGCGCCTCGACATCCTCGACTTCCTCGAGTTCATCCTCGCCGACTTCGGCATCGTCCCCCAGACCCGCACCAAGAGCGGAATGCTCATCCAGCTCAACCGCTGGCTTATCGAGCGCTTCCGCAGCGGCGAGACCTCGGTCATCGTCATCGACGAGGCGCAGAACCTCACCTGGGATCAGCTTGAAGAGATTCGCCTCCTCACCAACCTCGAAACCCCCACACGCAAGCTGGTCCAGATCATCCTCTCCGGCCAGCCCGAACTGGAAGAGAATCTTACCGCCCCCAATCTCCGCCAACTGCGCCAGCGCATCGCCCTCTGGGCGCGAATCCACGCCATCGACGCCACAGAAACCTCCACCTACATCGCCCAGCGCCTGCTCGTCGCAGGCTCCTCCGACCGCATCTTCCTCGACGACGCCGTCGCCGCCATCTTCCGCGCAAGCCGCGGAATCCCACGCATCATCAACCTCATCTGCGAACAGGCCCTCATCATGGCCTACGTCGAACAACTCCACCAGATCCCCGCCCCCCTCATCCTTGCTGTGGTGAGAGACCTCAACCTCGACCCACAGCCATTCATGGCCTCCTCCACGCACACCGGCTCACCCACAGGTTCAGCGATCCCAGCGCTGAAGCATCCACAACGCGAAGAAGGAGGTGAGGAGAGATGAGCAATATCTACGAGGCAATGCGCCGGGCGGAGTTGGACGCTGCCAACCGCGCCGCCGCTGAGCCCGCCCCCCCAGCACAACTCGCCGGGCAACTCCCCGCAGCCAATCCCATTCCCGCCGCACCAGTTCCACCAGAGCCAATTCCTGCGGTCGTCTCGACGATTCCCATTGCCGCCGCGCTAATTCCCGCCGCGCCCGTCATTGCAATCCCCATTCCCGCCGCCGCACCAATCGCAGCGCCAATCGCAAATGAGCCAACGGCCGACTCTGCGTTCGATCTCGCCAACATCCGCCAGGTCACCTGGAACCCCTCCCTGCATCAGCTCCCCGCACTGGAACAGCGCGGCGCCGCGGTCGAACAGTTCCGCAGCCTGCGCTCACGCATGCAGGCGTTTCGCGACCTCAACACCCTCAAGTCCATCCTCATCTCCAGCGCTCTGCCGCAGGAGGGCAAGAGCTTCGTCGCCATCAACCTCGCCATTACTTTCGCCCGCCACAAGGGCAGACGAATCCTGCTCATCGACGGAGACATGCGCCGATCCACTCTGCACAATCTGCTCGGTGCCCCGGAGGGCCCAGGCCTCACCGAATATCTCGCCGGAAAAGCCACCCTCACTGATGTTATGCAGCGCTCCAATCCCAGCGAAACCGGCGCTCCCTTGCCCCCGGGCCTCGCCTCGCTGGTCTTCATCCCAGGTGGCCTTGCCAGCGATAAGGCAGGCGACCTCTCCGGCAATCAACGCTTCGGACGTCTCATCGCCGAAGCAGCGCCACACTTCCACTGGATCGTCGTCGATTCTTCCCCAGTCAACCTGGTATCCGACGGCGTCAACCTCGCGCGCGCCTGTGATGGAGTCCTGCTCATCGCCCGCGGCGGCCGCACCAAATTCGAGTCCGCCCAGCGCGCCCTCGCCGAACTCAAAGCCTCCAATGTCCTCGGCTTTGTCCTCAACGCCGTTGAGAACCAGCCCGCGGCTTCGGGTTATTATGGCTACGACCAATACGACAAGATCGAAGAGTAACCAGGCTCACAGGCAATGATCCGTTTCTTGAACGTCTACTACCCCACGCGAACTCTCCTCCTCCTGCTCTGCGAGGCATGCGTCGTCAGCGGCTGCTTTCTGGCTGCCGCCTGCCTCATGCTCGGCTCCGGGGACACCGCCATTGTCCTCCAGTATGAACACGGCACTCTCAAGATCGCCGTCATCACTCTCGTCACACTCGTTCTCTCCTACTACTTCGATCTCTACGAGCCTAAAATCGTCTCCGGACGTCTGCAAATCTACTTCCGAATCCTCCTGCTGATCGGGTTTGACTGCTTCCTTGTCTCCGCCTGCCTCTTCTTCGATCCCGAATTCGCCATCGGCCCCTTCGTCTATACCCTCGGCTTCGTTCTGCTCGCACCCTCCCTCATCCTGATGCGCAGGGTCTACGAGTGGATCGGCGCTCAAAAGTTCTTCCGCGAGCGCGTCTACGTCCTCGGTGCCGGTGACTACGCCCGCTCCATCGTCGACATCATCCGCTCCCGCCCCGACATTGGCATGGAGGTCGTCGCCTGGGACGATCTCTTGATTGTGGAACCCTCCGAGAGGAGGCAGGTCTGGGTCGCCGCCCTCGAACACATCGCCAAGGTCAAACCTTCCGTCCACCGCATCATCGTCGCCATGGAACACCAGCGCGGAGAACTCCCCGTCCAGGAACTCCTCATGCTCCGCTTCCGTGGCATCGCCATCGAGCAGGACAGCACCTTCCGCGAACGGCTCTATGGAAAGATCCAGCTCGATGGCCTGCGCCCCTCCAGCTTCCTCTACAGCGAAGGTTTCCGCATCCTGCCCTCGCAGCAGTTCACCCGCCAGTTGGTCAGCCTCACCGCCGCCGCACTCGGACTTCTTCTCTTCTTGCCCTTTTTCCCCTTCGTCGCCCTCGCTGTCAAGCTCTCTTCCCGTGGCCCCCTCTTCTTCCGCCAGCCCAGGGTCGGCATGGGAGGTCGCATCTTCAACGTAGTCAAGTTCCGCACCATGTTCACCGACGCCGAGGACGAAGGCGCAAAGTGGGCCACCAAGGACGACCCCCGCGTAACCACCGTCGGCATGGTTCTGCGCAAGACGCGCATCGACGAGCTCCCCCAGCTCTGGAACGTCCTGCGAGGAGATATGGGCTTTGTCGGCCCGCGCCCGGAGCGTCCCGAGTTTGTCGCATGGCTCACCGAGGAGCTCCCCTTCTACTACCTCCGCACCCTCATCCGCCCCGGGCTCACCGGATGGGCACAGGTCCGCTACGGTTACGGCGCAACCCTCGAAGAAACCAAGGAGAAGCTGGAGTACGACCTCTACTACATCAAGCACATGTCCCTCGGCCTCGATCTGCTCATCATGTTCGAGACCATCAAGACCATCCTCCTCCGCCGCGGCGCACAATAGAGCAGAACCAGAATTGATGTACCCAATCCATTCGCCGTCATCCCGCCGGAGATAATATGAAACCGTCATCCCGACCGGAGGCGGCGTACTTTGCCGCCGCAGTGGAGGGACCCCCGCATTTCGCTTTTGCTCTTGTCTGTTTTCCAGCGTTGGATAAACCAATGTTGATATTGCTCTAGCCCACAGCGCAAAAAAAAACACAGCCCCGAAGGGCTGTGTCTCTTGTCGAATCCTACAACTCTGAACCTACTTCTTACCCTTCTCCCGTGCGGCCTTCGCGCTCTCCAGCGCGGCCTTCGCCGTGCCTGCCAGTGTGGTAAAGCCCGCCGCGTCATGCACCGCAATCTCCGCCAGTATCTTGCGGTCCAGAGCATTGCCCGCCAGCTTCAGCCCGTTGATGAACGTCGAGTAGCTGATCTCGTTGGCGTGGCACGCCGCGTTGATGCGTACAATCCACAGAGCGCGATACTGCCGCTTCTTCTGCTTGCGCCCGGTGTAGGCAAACTTCAGGCTGCGCTCCACGGCCTCTTGCGCCGCCTGGTACAGCTTGGATTTAGTGAGGAAGTAGCCACTCGCGCGCTTTAGAATCTTCTTGCGCCGGTCGCTGCGTTTTGTACTCCGTTTTACACGGGGCATCTTGGTTCTCCTTTTGCGTACTACAGTTAAGCGGCTGGAGGAAAGGCTTCCTCTTCACGCGCTATGCAACTTCAAGTCTCGGTGGGTTTCACTTCGTAATACCCAGGGGCCGTAACGCATCCATCTGGCCCTTTGCCTTTGGATTCCATCTCCGTGGCCTCTAACATCCGGCCCAGAATCCGAACTCCGCGGCGGCTCGACTTGAAAAACTCTCGCGCTCCCTCCTCAACCTCAGGCGTAGGGAAGCATCCGTGCGATCTTCGGCGTGTCCGCCTTCGAGATCAGGACCGACTGGCCGAGGTGGCGCTTGGTCTTGGTGGCCTTCGAGGTCAGGATGTGGCGCGTCTTCGACTGCCCGCGCTTGAACTTGCCCGAAGCAGTCTTGGTGAAGCGCTTCGCAGCGCCCGTATGGGTCTTCAACTTTGGCATTATGTTTCCTTGGCATTTCTGGACAACCCTCCAAGTGTAGCCGATTCCCAGCCGGAATGATAGCTCTTCGCCCGCCCGCGGCGCCGCGACACACCCTCCGCGCCCATCCGCGCCCATCTCTCCGATGGGTTACGCATCCCATGTACTTTCAAGAGCATCCAAAGGATAATTAATTGCAGTCCATTTCGCCGCAGCGTAAGGTAATGGAAGAATCCGTCCGCCGTTACATCAAGCTCGACACATATCCAATTGAACCCAGTCTCGAGGAGAACCCCGTGCCCCTCAATCGCTTTCTTCCCGTCGCTGCAGTCTCCCTGCTCCTGCTGGCCATCGGTTGCGGCCAAACCCAGCAGACAGGCCCATCCTTCACCCTCTATGCAGTGCAGAACAGCGGCGTGGCGGGCAGCAGCGTGATCGAGCTGCCGCTGTTTAACGGCCAAAACGGGCAGTCGCTCGTCTCTCCAGCCAACACCATCGCCGTCCCCATGCAGACCTCCTTCCAGGCGCTGGCCGTCGACACCGCGGGCAATCTCTACGTCTCCGCCAGTGTCGTCACTGCTCCGCCCATGCTCTACGAGATCCAGGTCTATGCGCCAACAGCCACTGGCTCCGCCACACCCGCGCGCACGATTACCAGCCCCAGCCTCACCGCGCCGCTAACCTCCATTGCAGTCGATGCAGAGGGGGACGTCTATGCGCTCACCGGAAACTCTATCTGTGTCTTCGCCGCAAACGCCACTGGTAACTCGACTCCCGTCCGCCTCATCTCCGGCAGCCTCACCCTGCTCAACTCTCCCAGTTCAATCGCCGTGGACGCAGCGCAGAACATCTATGTGGCCAATCAAATCTATACGGCCACCACGGATGGCGGCAACATCCTGGTCTTCTCCTCCACGGCAACCGGCAACGCCGCACCCTCCAGCACCCTCGGCGGGAACAATACCAGTATTGGCATCCCCTTGGGCGTGGCCGTCGACTCGGTCGGAAACCTCTACGTATCCTCGTTCAACGAGCCGAGCGCCTCCTCTCTGGTCCTGGAATTCGCGCCCGGCGCCTCAGGCAATGCCGCCCCCACTCGCGTGCTGACCTCCGTCGCCGCCTATACGCTCTCAGGACTGGCGGTCGATGCCCTCGACAACCTCTACGTCTTCACCCAGGCTCCCACGACGAACCTACTGGCCATCGACGTCTTCACCCCGGACGAGAGCGGCAGCACCGCTCCCATCGATACCATCACCGCGACCTCATGGACCGCCTCCAACTACGGTCAACTCGCCGTCCGTTAGACTAATCGTGGTTTTTGCGTAACCGCACAAGGCGTTCATGGCAGACCTGATCCACACGATGCGTCTCTGGAACAACCGCCAGCGCAACCGTGCCGTCTGGTCCGCATTCGCAGTCGTTACGCTGCTCTCCGTCGCCATTACGTGGAAGCTCCGCTCTGTATTCCAGGAGTCGGATGCAGCCCAGTATCTGGCCATGGCGAACCATCGCAAGGACCTCATCATGTTGCCGTTCGCCTCCCGGCAACTCGGCATTCTTATCGTTCAGGCTTTTGCGCATCTGTTTCATCTCTCGATCGACCTTAGCTTCTTCCTTGAAGGGGCCCTGTGCTTCGCTGTCTTCCTGGGAACGGTCCTCTATCTTCTCGTCCGCTCCGGCGCGCCGCGATGGATGCTCCCCGCAATCGCCGGTCTGTTCTTCTGGACCCAGCAGCTCGAAGACCTGCTGCTGCCCGATCTTCTCTACGCGGCGTTGATATGCTGTTTTCTTCTTCTGCTGTGGCGCGGACACATGATCTTCGCCGCACTCATGATGCTTCCCCTGATGGTCGCGCGCGAGTCAACGCTGTTCACCCTCGTATGCTTCCTCATCGCTGGCGGGCGCCGTCTCCGCCTCCGAGAGGCCGCCGCGTCAGTCCTCGCAACCGTTGCTGGAATCTTGATCGTCCATCGCCTCACGCTGGACGCGCAGCCCAACCATGAGCACATCTCGCCCATCTTCTACATGGCGGCGAAGATGCCCTGGAACTTCCTCAAGAACGTGCTGGGCCTGAATCCCTGGGCCAACGTCTACCAAGCATGTGAAGTGCCCCGGTGGCAGATGCCGCTGCATCTGGGGCCGCTGCACGCAGTCGGTCTCTGCGCCGCCGGCTTCAGCTATCCTCTCCGTGCCATCGCCGCCGCTCTGGCCAGCTTCGGGCTCCTCCCATTGCTCCTCTTCCAATTGCGCCGGGTGCGCATCGAGCCCGCCAGCCGGCTGGGCCGCAATGCCATCTTCCTGCGCTTTTGTGTCCTCTACGGCGTCGCCTCGTTCCTTCTCACCCCGTTGCTCGGCGAATCGTTCCTGCGCCTGTACTTCTACAGTTGGCCGCTCTTCCTGGTAGCGATTCCCCTTCTGATGGGCGCGGCAAGGGCATCTCTCGCCTCCACTCCAGCCGCCCTGCTCTTCCTCGCAATGCACCTCTCGCTCTCCTGGATGCTGCTGCAGAACAACCTGTGGTTGACGATCCTGCTAGCTCTGGTCGTCTACCCGGCCGGTTGGCTCCTCATCCGGCACTCCTGGCGTTCCAGCCCGGAGCCATCCTCCTGACTGAACCCGAGCGAAGCGGAAGCCCGGAATCTCCGCATTTTGATCGAAGCGCGACACCCACCGAGGTCATCTCTTCCACCCTCCGGCAACACCCCTTGTTTTCAGCCTGTTTAAGCCCTCTTTTGCACCGAAATCCGCTCCCAATTTCACCCTCATAAACGTGCTATAATCAATTAGTAAACAGAAGGCGGTATTTTGCTGAAAACACTGATTTGGCGCGCCTTTTCTGAACTCTTCGGGCCAGCTTCCAGCCCACGTTTCTAGTCCCTGTTTTTTGCGGCCGCCGCATCGCCGCATGGAGTGTGAATGGCATCGACCGTAATCAGCCCTGAGCCTGTACTGTCAGTTCAAAATCAGGACGCAAAAACCGCCCCCGCAACCCCGTCTTCTGCGCCGCAACCCGAGCACGAGCATAACGGCTACTCCGCCGAAAACATCACCGTCCTCGAAGGCCTCGCCGCCGTCCGTCTGCGTCCCGCCATGTACATCGGCTCCACCGGGGAGATGGGCCTCCACCACCTGGTCTACGAGGTCGTCGACAACTCGGTCGATGAGGCCCTCGGCGGATACGCCACGCGCATCGACACCACCATTCACGTCGACAACTCCATCACCGTAGTCGATAACGGCCGCGGCATCCCGGTCGACGACATGATCACCAACGGCGAAAGGATGCCAGCCGTACAGGTCGTCCTCACCAAGCTTCACGCCGGCGGCAAGTTCGACGCCTCCAACTACAAGGTCTCCGGCGGTCTGCACGGCGTCGGCGTCAGTTGCGTCAACGCCCTCTCCGAGGAGTTCGACGTCGAAATCTGGCGCGACGGCTTCGCATGGGAGCAGGACTACGCCAAGGGCGCGCCCATCAGCAAGCTGCGCCGCATGAGCCCCTCCAAGCAGCTTGGCACCAAGGTCCACTTCCTGCCCGATAAGTCCATCTTCACCGTCACCGAGTTCAACTACGACACCCTCGCCCAGCGCCTGCGCGAGCTCGCCTTCCTCAACAAGGGCCTCGAAATCACCCTCACCGACGAGCGCGTCACGGACCCCAAGACCGGCGAATCCAAACAGCAGCTCTTCAAGTACTCCGGTGGAATCGCCGAGTTCATCAAGCACCTCAACCGCGGCAAGCAGGTCCTGCACGACAAGCCCATCTACATGGAGGCAGAGCGCGACGGCGTCGCCATGGAGATCGGCCTGCAGTACAACGACGCCTACTCCGAAACCGTCTTCACCTTCGCCAACAACATCAACACGGTGGACGGCGGCACGCACCTCTCCGGCTTCAAGACCGCCCTCACCCGCACCATCAACGCCATCGGACAGTCGCTCGGCCTCTTCAAGGACGTGAAGGAAAACCTCTCCGGAGACGATGTGCGCGAGGGCCTGGTCGTCGTCATCTCGGTCAAGCTCTCGCAGCCGCAGTTCGAGGGCCAGACCAAGGGCAAGCTCAACTCAGACATCGCAGGCACAGTGCAGGCCTTCGTCAACGAGCGCCTCGGCGCGTTCCTCGAGCAGAACCCGCAGGTCGCCAAGAAGATCATCAACAAGGCCATCGACGCATCGCGCGCCCGCGAGGCCGCGCGCAAGGCCCGCGACCTCACCCGCCGCAAGGGAGCGCTGGATGGCGGCGGCCTGCCCGGCAAGCTGGCTGACTGCTCCGAGCGCCAGCCAGACCGTTGCGAACTCTACCTCGTCGAGGGAGAATCCGCCGGCGGCACCGCCAAGCAGGGCCGCGACCGCCGCTTCCAGGCCATCCTGCCGCTCAGGGGAAAGATACTCAACGTCGAGAAGGCACGCTACGACAAGATGCTCGGCCACGAAGAGATTCGCGCCATGATCACCGCGCTCGGCTGCGGCATCGGAAAGGACGACTTCGACGTCACCAGGCTGCGTTACGGCAAGCTCATCCTGATGACCGATGCCGACGTCGACGGCGCGCACATCCGCACCCTGCTGCTCACCTTCTTCTTCCGCCACATGACCGACCTCATCCGGCGCGGCCACGTCTACATCGCGCAGCCCCCGCTCTTCAAGATCAAGAAGGGCCGCAAAGAGGAGTACATCAAGGACGAGCGAGAGTACGTCAAGGTCATGGTCGAGCGCGCCTCCGAAGGAATGGTTCTGCGTTACGGCGACGGCGGTGCGCGCATCGAAGGCGAGGCCCTCACCAAATTCATCTCGCGCCTCAACGACTACCTCGGCTACTTCGACAAGGTGGAGAAGCGCCTGCGCAACCGCTCCGTCACCGAGGCCTTCGCCCAGATCTTCGCCCAGGAGGGCAAGGACTCCGCCCGCCGCGTCGACTTCGAGTCGCCCGCAAAGCTCAAGGAGATGCAGCGCCGCCTCAAGGACCTCATCAAGCCCTTCCACTTCCGCGATGTCAGCGATCTCCTCTTCGACGAGGAACACAACCTCTACTCCGTCACCTTCACAGACTCGCAGGGAACCATCCGCAAGATCGACTGGACGCTCGCCACCACCGTCGAGAGCCGCCAGATGCTGGCCAAGCACGCCCAACTCAAAGACCAGCTCCAGCCGCCCTTCTACATCGAGTACGCGCAGAAGTCCGCGAAGGCCGAGGCCGAGGCCGAAGAAGATTCCGGGGAAGCCGATTCCGAAGCCGATGCCAAAGCCCCTAGCATCGACGGCCTCGCCGAAGCCGCCGCAGCAGCCGTTCCCGCCACCATCGTCGAGGCCAAGCCCGCCAAGCGCGGTGGCAAGGTCTCGCACGACCCGGTCGAGAAGCAGACCGCCCGCGAGGTCTTCGAGTACGTCATCGAGCAGGGCAAAAAAGAGTATCAGGTCCAGCGCTACAAGGGCCTCGGCGAGATGACCTCCACGCAGCTCTGGGAGACCACGATGGACCCCGACCGCCGGACGTTACTCCAGGTAAGGCTCGAAGACATCACCGCCTGCGAGGAGATCTTCACCACCCTCATGGGCGAGGACGTCGAATCCCGCCGCCGCTTCATCGAAGAGAA
>Ga0302202_10006073_pt1 | contig 12118 bp, 12 predicted proteins | sample II_Bog_N3_3_FD_194579 | JGI IMG/M metagenome (GOLD analysis project Ga0302202, IMG submission 194579) | Peat permafrost microbial communities from Stordalen Mire near Abisko, Sweden - II_Bog_N3_3 | ecosystem: Environmental > Terrestrial > Soil > Wetlands > Peat | place: Sweden: Abisko... | reverse complement strand
AGATGAATGCATCCGCCCCCCTTTCCCCGTATCTGAGCCTGTCGGCAGTGCTGCGTGCGCTGCGTGGCGAGGTCGGCGGCTGGACTGTGCGGCGGCTGTTGAGCGAGGTTCTGGCGCTGTTGCTGTATCGGCGGCTCGGCGAAATCTGCCGGAAAATCGAGCGTTTGGCAGCGCGGTTTCAGGCCGGTCGGCTGTGGCGGCGTGGGGCGCGGGCCAAGGCGGGCGCGCGCGCTACTGCCAAGACCGGCGCGCGAATTTGGCCGGGTCGGTTTGCCTGGCTGGTGCGAGTGGCTGGGTATCAGGCGGCGGGATATGGCTGCCAGTTGCGGCATATTCTGGAGCAGCCAGAGATGGTCGAGTTGCTCAAGGCGTCACCGCAGGCTGCACGGATTCTGCGACCGGTGTGCCGGATGTTGGCCATCGAGACGTCTGTGCTGCGGCCGGGAGTCGTCGTGCCGGAGCCAGTGGTGCGAGAGGTAAAACCTCGAATACGCAAACCGCGTGTGCCAATTGATTGGGGGCGGATTCCTCTGCCCCGGGGCGTGCTGACGGCGGTGCGGCGGCGGCGATTTTGCATGAGTGGATGAGGCTTGGTGGAGAAATGCGGCCTAATTGTTCCGGATTGATAACTATATAGGATGTGAGGCGTTCGGTTTGAAACTTGATCACACCAAATCGCGGGTTTCACCCAAGCGGCCTCGCAGTTGATGCAACGCAGCAAAGCCTTGGTAACGTCATTCCATCGTGGACGCGGTGCCCAGCGAATGTGTAAAGGATCGTCCTCATAGCGCAGCATGCCGGCCGCCGCCTTCGCGGGGGGCAAGGGTTGCGCCCTTGTCTGTACGGTTTCCGAAAAACATGAGCTTTAGCCAATCACATCCCGCCCTTGCGCGCGCTCTTCTCGCACGCGAATACACTGAGGCCACTTCGGTTCAGAGCGCCGTTCTGGCCGCTGCCGATGGTGGCCGCGACCTGCTGGTTTCCGCCCAGACCGGCTCGGGCAAGACCGTCGCCTATGGTTTGGCGATGGCGCCGACCCTGCTTGGCGGGGAAGCCACCTTCGAACGCGCCCGTCGCCCGCTCGCTTTGGTGGTCGCGCCCACGCGCGAACTGGCGATGCAGGTGCACCGCGAGCTCACCTGGCTCTACGAACACACCGGCGCGCGCGTTATTTGCTGCGTCGGCGGCACCGATGCCCGCTTCGAACAGCGCGCCCTTCAGGGTGGCGCTCACATCGTTGTCGGCACGCCGGGCCGTTTGCGCGACCACACTGAGCGCGGCAATCTGGATTTCTCCGATCTGCGCGCCGTCATCCTCGACGAAGCCGATGAGATGCTTGATCTCGGCTTCCGCGAAGATCTGGAATTCCTGCTCGAAACCATGCCGGACAGCCGCCGCACGCTGCTGTTCTCGGCCACCATCGCGCCGGAAATCGCCTCCCTCGCCCGCCGCTACCAGCAGGACGCGCTGCGCATCGACACCGTGGCGCGCCACGTGCCGCATGCCGACATCGAATATCGCGCGGTGATGATGGGTGGCCACGAGTTGGAAGGCGCACTGGTCAACGTGCTGCGCCACGAAGATTCCCGCGCTTCGATCGTCTTCTGCGGCACCCGTGAGGGTGTGCGCCGCTTGCAGGCGAACCTTGAAATCCGTGGCTTCTCCTGTGTGGCGCTGTCCGGCGAGTTGAGCCAGGCCGACCGCAACCACGCTTTGCAGGCGCTGCGCGATGGTCGTGCCCGCATCTGTGTGGCCACCGACGTTGCCGCGCGCGGTCTGGATTTGCCCGATCTGGCGCTGGTTGTGCATGCCGATCTGCCGACGGATCGCGACATTCTGCTGCACCGCTCGGGCCGCACCGGCCGCGCTGGTCGCAAGGGTGTGTCCGTGTTGATGGTGGCGCATTCCAAGCGTCGCCGGGCAGAAATGCTGATCCGTGGCGCTGGCGTGCAGTGCACGTGGAGCACCCCGCCGGCTGCTGCCGAAATCCGCGCCCGCGATCAGGAGCGCCTGCTGTCCGACCCGATCCTCACCGAACGGGCCGAGGGCCAGGAAGCCGTGTTGGCACGCAAGCTGCTCGAAGGCCGCTCGGCTGAAGACGTGGCCGCAGCCCTGATCCGCCTCTATCAGGCCCGTCTGCCGGCGCCTGCTGAGGGCTTTGATACGGTGCCGCGTCAGATGGCTCCGGCTCCGCGCAACAGCGAAGATTACCGCGCCGCCAAGCCGCATCAGGCCCATTCGCATGAAGGCCAGATTCCGCAGGCAGCACCGCGCGAGCGTCGCCTTGAGGCGTTCGACGGCTCGGGCTGGTTCCGCGTCAATGTGGGCCGTTATCAGAACGCTGATCCGAAATGGCTGCTGCCGATGATCTGCCGCGTGGGTGACATCACCCGCGCTGAGATTGGCGCCATCCGGGTGTTCGACCGCGAAACCCGCTTCGAAATCGCCGCCGACGCCGCTGCTCGTTTCGAGCAGACGATGGAGGCTTCGGTGGAGCAGGATTACCAATTCGCGCGGGCTGATGCAGCTCCAGGTCCGCAGGATTCGGCTGGCGCTCCGCCGCCGCGCGGCTTCAATCCGCGTGAAGGCAAAAAGCCGTTCCACAAGGGCGGTTCGGCTCCCTACAAGGGCAAGCGCCGCGCTGGCTGATTTCGGTTCGGCCCGGCATTTCCTGCCGGGCCGCTAACCGGATTTTCATCTTCTGCCGCTTACATCAGCGGCAATGAACGGCACAGATTCCCCCTCTCTTTGGCCTGACTGGTTCGCCGCGCCCGGCGGCGGCACTGCCGCGTCGGAGGCGGCGTTTTCGGCGGCCCAGAATTTGGCCGCCGCCGCCCAGCGCCTGCTGCGCACCTCGCGCGCTTTTGCCGAGGCCGGGCGACCGATTGATCTCACCGGCCTGCAACTTTGCATCGGCCGCATCACCGCCAGCGCCCTCGATCTCGACCCGGATGACGGACGCCGCCTGCGCCCCGCGTTGGAGGGTCTGCTGATCGATCTCGACCGCCTCCAGGCAGCACTGGAGGATTTCGGCCGATGACCCCTCCCCATCATGGAAAAACACCATGGAACTCCACGACGCGCTCATCTCGCTGTCCGCCCTGGTGGGTGTTCTGGCATTGGTGCTGCTAAGCAAACGCCTCTTCCAACCGGGTAGCCGATGGCGTCCGGTGATGGCGGGCCGGATTGCCGTGCTGGAATCCCGCGCCATCGACACACGACGGCGGCTGGTGCTGGTGCGGCTGGATGGGCGGGAGTTTCTACTGCTCACCGGGGGGGCTAACGACGTGCTGATCACCGGAGATGCGACATGATCGCCCTCCTGCTGCCGTTGCTGCTGCTGCCATTCCCAGCACTTGCGCAATCGGTAAACATCGATCTCGGCGCGGGCGGTCAGGCTGGGGCCACGGCGCATATGGTGCAGTTGACCGCGCTGCTCACCGTGCTCTCCATCGCCCCCAGCCTGCTGGTAATGATGACCGCCTTCACCCGCATCGTCATCGTGCTCTCGCTGTTGCGCAGCGCCATCGGTGCGCAGGGCACGCCGCCGAACACCGTGCTGATCGGTCTTGCGATGTTCCTGACCTGGTTCGTGATGCAACCCGTGCTCGATCAGGCCTGGACGACGGGCGTGTTGCCGTTGTCGGACGGCAAGATCGACCCGATGGAGGGACTGCGTCTGACCGCCGAGCCGTTCCGGCGCTTCATGGCGGCCAATCTGCGCGGAGCCGATCTGCGCCTGTTCCTCGACCTCGGCCACCTGCCGACGCCCGACACGCCCGAGCAGGCCAGTTGGCGCGCGCTGGCACCGGCCTTTCTGGTCGGCGAATTGCGGCGGGCATTCGAGATGGGGTTCATGCTCTATCTGCCCTTCCTGGTGATCGACATGGTGGTGGCCAGCGTCTTGATGAGCCTGGGCATGATGATGCTGCCCCCCAACATCGTCTCACTGCCGTTCAAGCTGATCTTCTTCGTGCTGGTTGATGGCTGGCGCTTGGTGTCGGGCGCGCTGGTGCAGAGTTTTGCGGATTTGCATTAACCTGAGCGCGAGACTCGGGGAGGCAGAGATGAGCGGCATTCTTCATACTGTGCGCACCAAGACGCTTGAGATCGCCTTCGAAGAGCACGGCCCCAAACACGGCCAGCCCGTCATCCTGCTGCACGGCTTTCCCTACGCCCCACGCGGCTATGACGATCTGGTGCCGCTCCTGCCCGGCTACCGCGTGATTGTGCCCTATCTGCGTGGCTATGGACCCACGCGCTTCCTCTCACCGGATACGCTGCGCTCCGGCCAACAGGCAGCACTCGGTGCCGATCTGCGCGACATGCTGGACGCCCTCGACATCGCGCAGGCGGCATTGGTCGGCTTTGATTGGGGTGGGCGGGCTGCCTGCATCGTGGCAGCCCTCTGGCCGGAGCGCGTGCGGGCGCTGGTGAGTTGCAACGGCTACAACATCCAGAACATCGCCACCGCCAATCGCCCCGCCTCAGCCGAGGGTGAAATGGCGCTGTGGTATCAATATTACTTCAACACACCACGCGGCGTGGCGGGGCTTGCCGCGAATCGGGCCGGGATCGCGCGGCTGCTGTGGAAATTATGGTCGCCAAACTGGCATTTCAACGACGCCAGTTTCGCCGCCAGTGCAGCGGCTTTCGACAATCCGGATTTCGTCGATGTCGTCATCCACTCTTACCGCCACCGCTACGGCAATGTGGCGGGCGATCCGGCGTTCGACGAGATCGAGGCGGCATTGGCCTTTCAGCCCAATATCACCGTGCCGAGTGCCGCGATCTGGGGAGAGGCCGATGGCGTGAATTCGGCCTATGCTAGTGGCCCGGATATCAGCCGCTTCACCGGCCCATGCCAGCGCATTCTGCAGCCCGGCATCGGGCACAACCCGCCGCAGGAAGCCCCACAGGCGGTGGCGGATGCGCTGATCGCCCTGCTGAAAACATAAACGCCGCCCGATGCGGGGCGGCGTTCACGCAATCAGAGCATCAGCGAGGCAAATGCTGCGCAATATAAGGCGGCAGGTTGAAGGCACCGACATGGATTTCCGGCGTCCAGTATTTCGTCTGGTCCAGCATGCCAGCCGCCACAGCACGCGCGCGGATGGTCTCCACCGGCACCTGCCCCAGGCCCGCCTGCTTGGCGGCAAAGCCCAATGTCATGAAGCCACCGACATAGGTCGGCACAGCGGCGACATAGGCACCCACATGCGGGATGAACTTGGCGCGACGCACCGAGGTCTCGCGCAGCTCATCGGCCTGCATAAACGGCACGCCGCACTGATTCACCACCAGACCGCGCTCGGTGAGGATGCGGGCGCAATTGGCATAAAATTCGTCCGTGAACAGCGCTTCGCCCACACCGATTGGGTCGGTGCTGTCGACGATGATCACATCGAAGCTGGCATCCGGCGCGCGGCGCACGTAGTCGATGCCGTCGCCGACAATCACGTCCGCACGCGGATTGGTCCAGGCGTCGCCGGCGATCATCGGCAGGAATTCTTTGCACAGGCGGATGACTTCGCCGTCGATTTCCACCATCACCGCGCGCTCGACGCCCTTATGCTGCAACACCCGGCGCAGCACGCCACCATCGCCCGCGCCGATGATCAGCACGTTCTTCGCATCGCCATGCGCCAGCAGCGGCACGTGGGTGAGCATTTCCTGATAGACGAACTCATCCGCCTCGGTGATCTGTGTGACGCCATCAAGCAGCATCACGCGGCCATGCGAGGTGCTTTCGAAGATCATGATATCCTGAAAGTCGCTTTGCACGCGGGCAAGCTCGCGCTTGACCAGAAAACGCTGGCCCCAATCGGCATAGAGCGTCTCATTCACCCAGGAATCGGTCGCCATGTCGGCTCTCCTCGCAAAGACGTCATGCGACGACGCTGCACAAAGACGGGCCGGACGTTTCCGTCCGACCCGCAATGTCATCGCATGATGTTACCGCGCTGTTTAGCGCCGCTTCATTGATCAGTAAACGCGCCCGCGACGCTGTTCGTCAGCGTCGATCCGCTCCGGCTTGAAAGCCGCCTGCAGCACCGGGATCGCCCGGTTCGGATCGCACACACCGCACATGAACAAGTCGATGGCGGCGAAGTTCTTCTCAGGCCAAGTGTGGATCGAGATATGGCTCTCGGCCAGCACCAGCACGCCAGAGACGCCGCCATTCGGCGAGAAATGGTGGAAATGCGAGTGCAGAATCGTCGCACCCGAGATGATCGCCGATTCGCGCAAAGCTGCGTCGATATGCGCCGGATCATCGAGATTCGTTGCACCCCAAAGGTCAACGAGCAGATGAGTGCCCGCGAACTTCATCCCGTCGCGTTCGACGAAATAATCCTTTTGTTCCCCCGAGTCGTATTCGACCGGAACAATCGTAACCTGGTTATCGCTCGGGAGTACCGAGACCATCCCCAGTGGCGAGAGTGCGTTCATTGCACCAACCCTTCCAACCAGCAGACGGCCTGTTGGGCACCGCCCCGCATGGGCGGGCCCCCTGGGGCCAAGGCGGCGGAAGATGATGAAAACAGGGGGAGGACGCAAGAACAAATCTCCCCCAAAGCCAATATTTTGCGCATATCTCGCACGCAATGGCAGGGCAACGCAGACAACACTTCACCCACCAGCGCTATTATCGGGCAAAGCGAGCTTGCGTTCCATCCCGGCGAGCCCGGCCGGCGTGCTGATCTGGCCCGAGGTGAGAAATCCAATCTCATCGGCAATCCGCCCTGGCGGCAGACGCGGCAGGGCTTCGGCGCGCAATTTAGCCAGCAGAGCCGAGTCCTTTGCCTGAGCTGCCGCACCGGCCAGCCGCAGCAAGGTTTGCGAATCAGCGTCGTTGAATGCACCGGAGGTCGGCAATTCGCGCTGGGCGACATGACGCCAGGCATCCTCAGCCTCGGGCCACAGCTTGGCCTGCTCGGCCAACTCCCCGCGCTTGCGATCCGCCGCCGCGCTATCGAGTTCCAACAACGCCTGACGCGCGCTGGCGAAATCCCCCTGCGCTGCCACTGCCTCGGCAAAGGTCAGGCCGCGTTGTTCGAGCAGGGGTGGCGGCAGGTCGATTCCGGCGGTCTTTGACAGCGCATCGAGGGCTTCCATCGGCTGCCCCGCTTGCAACTTCGCCTGCGCCAACCGGCCACCGAACGCGGCGCGCGCCAGCCCAGGCGGCGTGTTCGCCACCATGCGCTCCAGAAACACCGCCGCCCGGTCCGGCAGATCAAGCGCCATCAGCCGGTCCGCCAGCAACTGCGCCAGCGACAGCCCAGCTGCCCCTTCGGGCATCAGATCGGCATTCTCTTCGGCCAGCGCCACCTGATCGAACGGATTGCCATCATTGCCCGGGATCGGGTGCAAGGCCGCGGCGAACGAGGCCACAAGTCGAGCATGCAGCTGGTTCTTCTGCTCCGGCCACAGCGCCTCACTTTCACGCAGAAGTAGCAAGGCCGCCCGCCACTGCCCGGCTTCACCGAGCAACTGCGCGGTGCGCAGGCGCAACTCGATCTCTCGCTGATCACCCCGCCAAGCATAAAGCAGCTTGCCGAGGGTCTGCGCGGTCTGGGCCGGTGTTGCCTTGCCAGACGCCAGGAGTTCCTCCGCTCGCAGACGCACTGCCCGATAGCGCACCAGCCGATCCGGAGAGTGCGTCAACCGCTCCAGTCGCTGCAACGCATCGTCGGCCGCCCCAGCTTTGCGGTCGAGCAACGCGCGGACTAGGTCAAGCGTGCTATCCTCGACATGCCGCGCCAGCAGAGTTTTTGCCGCATCCAGTTGCCCAGCATTGAGCAGGGTCTCGGCCACCAGTGGCAGTAGGCGATGCTGCAATTCGGCCGGGTAGACCTCCAGCAATGGCAGCGTGTTGGCCAGAACCTGCGCGGCTTCGGGCGAATCTTCCTGCAGCTTGGCCTGTCGGACGGCCCGCCAAAACGCAATCTCATCCGAGCCATTCAGCCGAGGATCATCCAGCCCTGCGGCCTCGTCCCGCCGATCTGCCAGAATGGCGGCAATCGCCGACAGCCCAACCACCCGCGGATCATCCGCCGCCCGCGCGTCCTCGTTGGAGGTAAAGGCGAGCACAGACTGCGCCTCCACGCCCATACCAAGGGCGAGCATGGATTCAGCGACCGCGCGACGGGACAGGGCCTTGGATTGCGGCGGCGCATCGGCGGCACCACGCAACGCCCCCTGCAGGCGTCGCCAAAGCGCTATGGTGTCCTGCGGCGGCAGATCGAAGAGGCGTGTCATGCGGCTGGCCGCCGCCGCATCGCGCTCACCTGGGTCGGCACGACCAATGGACAACGCAGTGCCGCCGCCATTCGGCTCGACATTAAAGCCAAGCGACGTGTTGCGCAGGCGCAGGGAGTCAGACAAGGGACGCATCACCACGCCCTGCCAGCTCGGCAACAGCTCAAAATCCGGCGAGCGCCGCGCCACAGGCAGCCCCTGCCCTGCGGCCAATTGGGTGCCGATCAGCAGCACGCCACCCGTTTGCGGATCTGGCACTGACACCACAAGCCCCGGCTGGCGGGCGGTGAGCAGCAGAGCATGGCCCGTGTTGGCCACATCGATGGAATCCGACACAGGCGGAGCGGCATCCCCCCCGATGGCGGTGACGAGCCAGCCGGATGGGCGGCGTTCAAGCTGCAACTCGCTGCCTTGCGGCAAATTGACGCGCAGCAATGTGGCACCCGGCCATTCCTGCACCTGCGCGCTGCCGAACACCGGGTCTTGGCTCACACCGGCCAGATCGATCGGCTTGCGTTCATCGAACACCACCCACCCCTCGCTCCCCATCGCAAACGCTGCGGCACCAACCTGTGGCCCGAAGGGGATTTCCAGCCGGTGGCCGGGGGCGAAATCCGGTACGTCTTGCAGTGTGGCGACAATGCCGTGGGCTGCATTGCTGTCCGAGACGGGCATCGGGGCTGGTGGTGATGGCGGCTGTGGTGTTGGCGGTGGTGGCGCGACGAGATTGGTGGGCGGCGCTGCCGGTTTAGCGGCAATTTTCACCTCCGCTGTCGGCGGAGGCTTTGGCGGAAGTTGAGGGTGCAACTGAGCAGGCTTCGGTGGCGCAGAAGCGGTTGCCGATTTGGCCGGATCGAGCGCATCCAGCACCAAATGATGGTTGATGATCGCCCGCCGCAGCGTGCTGCCCGGCATCAGGGCAATGTGCAACTCCCCCCCTAGCACCTCCACCGAGATGACATTGTGCGGCAATTTGCCCGGCGCTTGCACCTTTGCATCCCCGAGCGCCACAGAGACATTCTGGCCATTTTGGCTGACACGCAGCGACGCGGCGTCCGATGATTCGATAACGATTCGCCCAAAGCCGTCATGATCGCCATAGCGCACCGCAATCGGTGACTGCGCTTGGCCAAGACCGGGCCACGCCAGCAGCAGGGCCGCGAGTGCGCCCAAGGCAACGCGCGCCAGGTTCACTCGAAACTCGCCAATAGCCGGTCGATCTCGGACTGATCCATCGCCGTCATCGGCAGTTGCGGCCCATTGAGCAGTGCGGCCTCACCATGGGCGGCGCTGTATGAGGCTGGCTGCGGCATGGCATTGGGGTCGCCGAAGGTATCGACGATATGGGCAACCTTCGCCTCGATGGCCTTCAGCGTGCCAACCACCTTGCCGATGCGCTGGCCGGTGATGTCCTGAAAGCTGCAGGCCTCGTAGATTCGGGTGGTGGCAACGGCGAGGATGTCAGCCTCGTTGCCCTGCATCGCCTCCCCCAGCGCATCCAGCGCCTCACAGCTTTCCAGAATGGCATTCGTCGCCGCCGCGGTGTGGGAGACGATGGCGTCGAGTTCGTCCGTGGCGGAGGGAATTTGGCTGACGGTGATATCATCCACCTTCAAGGCCGCAATCTCCGCCTTCGCGGCAGCGATGGTGCGGCCGAGTTCCTCCACCTCCGCCAGCAGCCCGGTCTCGCGGGATGACAGATCGCCATGCAGGGTGGAAAACACCGCGCGCACCACTTCCTCGATGCGTTCCTGACTCACCGGGGGAGAAGCGGCGAGATGTTGGGCAAGCCGGTCGGACACGCCGCCAGCGCTTGCGGGCTCGTTACGCATGGCCGAGCACCTTTTCGATCTTTTCCTTCAGCGTCTCAGCGTTGAAGGGTTTGACGATGTAATTCGACACCCCCGCCTGCTTGGCCGCGACCACGTTCTCCGCCTTGCTCTCGGCGGTGATCATGATGAACGGCGTCTCTTTCAGGCGGCTATCGGCCCGCACTTCCTGGAGCAATTGCAGGCCGGTCATCGGCTGCATGTTCCAGTCGCTGATCACCAGCCCAAATTGGCCCGCGCGCAGCTTGGCCAACGCCTCGGAGCCATCGGCGGCCTCCTCGACATTGTTGAAATCAATCTGTTTCAGCAGATTTCGGATGATCCGCAGCATCGTCTTGTAGTCGTCGACGATCAGAACGTTCATGGATTTGTCGATGCTCATATCGGGCTCCGTCCGAGTGTGCAGGAAGGGGTCATGTCAGCCTCCGGCGTTGGTTTTGGGGGTGGATTTCGGGCTGGGCGGGGTGATGCTGTTGCGCTCGGTGCGCAGGCGCGCGAGTTCGGCGGTGACCAGACGGGCGCGGTCCGGCAGCATCGCGGCCAGGATCGGGGCCGCGCGGCTTTCCTTCATGCGGTCGAGCACCGGCAACAGAATCGGCAGATCAAGATCATCGAAGATCGTTGCCGCATCGTGCGGCTTCATCGCCTCGTAGACCTTCACCAGCCCCTGCCAATTCGCCTCGTCGCGCGCCGTCCGTTGTTGTTCGAGCCCCTCCAGACGGGCTTGCAGCTGTTTGAGTTCGTCAAACCGCCCATTGAGGCGGGTTTCGATGGCCGCAATCGTGGCCTCCCGCGCCGCCAACGCCGCCGCCCTGGCATCCAACGTCTCACGCCGTTTGCGCAGGTCGGTGAGCAACGAGCGTTCGCTGTCAGTGACCGGAAGTTCCGCCGGTGTGGCAGGCTTTTCACCGGCAGGGGGGGGTGACGGTGGAGCGGGCTTCGCCTCTGGTTTCTCAGCTTCACTCGCCCCTTGCGCGGCGGCTGCGGCATTGGTGGCTGCGAGCACAACTTCGCCGGAGCGCGCGGCAAGCAGGATCGCCATGACGATGATCGTCACCGGAAGCAGGCGTGGCACCCAAGTCTGACGCGACAGACTGGGGCGAGGCGGGCGGGCGCGTGCAGGATTGCGGATGATCATGCCCCGCCCTCCGCCGCGATGACGCTTCGGCCCAGGTGCAGCGCCTTGAGCAGGTCACGTTCGGCCTGACTGCGCAGTTTCGGCGCGGGGTCATCGTCATGCCCAAGGGCTGAGAGTGCCGATGCGGCTTCGAGCGGCTCGGCCAGCATCTCCGGGCGGCGGGCGCGGAAGGCCGATGGTGGGGCGGCTTCGGTGCGGGCCGCGCGCAATGCGGTTTCCAGACGATCGGAGGCACGCTCGGCGCGCTCGGCCAGAAAGGCGAGATCGTCGCGCAACCCACCGGCCCGCTCGGTCTGCCGCACCAAGGCCTGCCCTGCCCCCTCCGCCCCGGCGCGCAGACGCTCCACGCCCTGCTCGGCCTGCTGGGTGGCGGTGTCGAAGGCGGAGATCAGGCCTTCAAGCTCGGCCCGGTTCCGCTTGAGCACGCCCAGCGCGCGTTCCAGACGCATGGCGTGAAACAGCGTGGCCACCAGCAGGAGGATCAGGGCGACGTCGAGGCCGATCTGCATCACACCACCCCGCTTTGCGCGCGCAGGCAGGGATTTTCGATGCGCACCGCCACGCGGTTCTTGCGCCGCCCAACGCGGCCTTCGAACAAGGTCGTCGCGCCACAGCGCAGCGCTACCGTGCTGTCCGGCTGCGAATTCAATACAATCCGGCTGCCGACCTGCAGCCGCATCACATCGACCAGACGCATCACCTGTTCATCGAGCACGACATCCAGTTCAACGTCGGTGTTCCACAATTCTTCGGCCAGATGGGTTTCCCAGATCGAATCGCGGCCGAATTTCTCGCCCATGAATTGCTGCAGCAGCAACTCTCGCACCGGCTCCAACGTGGCGTAAGGCAGCATCAATTCGAGACGGCCGCCGCGATCCTCCATGTCGATGCG
>Ga0302202_10006072_pt1 | contig 12118 bp, 13 predicted proteins | sample II_Bog_N3_3_FD_194579 | JGI IMG/M metagenome (GOLD analysis project Ga0302202, IMG submission 194579) | Peat permafrost microbial communities from Stordalen Mire near Abisko, Sweden - II_Bog_N3_3 | ecosystem: Environmental > Terrestrial > Soil > Wetlands > Peat | place: Sweden: Abisko... | reverse complement strand
AGGCCGAACCGATCCGGGAATTTCTGCGCCAGACCCGTCGCGTATTCGTTGCTGTCCCGCGCCAATGCGGCGGCATCGGCAGGCGGGAGGAACGAGACCGCCGGTTGCGTCACCGACAGGATCGAAGTGGCGGTGCCAGCGCGGTCCATGTCTTCGAGCGTGTGCTCGGGTGTCCAATTGTTGATCGGCGGTGCGTCCATCTTCGCCTTTTTCAGCGCGGCCACCCAGCTGGGCGGGCAGACATGATGATGGGTATCGATCCGGCGCGGCTTGTCCTGCGCCATGCCGGGCCCGGCGACGGCGGTGGCGGCAAGTGCGGTGGCGGCCCCCAAAAATCCACGACGACCAAGCTGCGGTGACGCACAGTCACACCCCGCGAAAAAGCGCGAACGCTGCATGAGTTTTCCCTCCCCATTTCCGGGTCTTTCCGACCCTGAACCGATAGCCTGCGCAAACCACGCGCAATGGTCAATCGCTGCCAGAGGGGGCTAGGATCGCGTGGCCAGAGGGGGAGATCACCGACATGCCCGTCAACAACCGCATTGCCGCCAACGCAGCCGAATTCACCGAATGGCGGCGCGATTTGCACACCCATCCAGAGCTCGGCTTCGAAGAGCATCGCACGTCGGACATCGTGGCAGCCAAGCTTGCCAGTTGGGGCATCGAGGTGACGCGGGGGATCGCGAGCACTGGCGTTGTGGGGACGCTGAAACTTGGCACGTCGTCGCGCGCCATCGGCATCCGCGCCGATATGGATGCGTTGGCGATGACGGAAGTCAATGATTTTGAACATAAAAGCCAAAATCAGGGCCGGATGCATGCCTGCGGCCATGATGGCCACACCGCGATATTGCTCGCCGCCGCCCGCCATTTGTCCGAGACGCGCAATTTCGATGGCACGGTGCATTTCATCTTCCAACCCGCCGAAGAGGGCGGTGGCGGTGGGCGGGTGATGGTGGAAGAAGGGCTGTTCGAGCGCTTCCCCTGCGATTTTGTCTTCGGTCTGCACAACGACACCGCCTTGCCGATCGGCACCATGCTGGTCGCCCCTGGCCCGCGCAGTGCGGCGTCGGACCGCATCGAGATCAACATCACCGGCCGGGGCGGCCATGCGGCACGGCCGCAGCAGACGATCGACCCGCTGCTGGTGGGCTGTCACATCGTGCTCGCCCTGCAATCCTTGGTCTCGCGCCGCACCGATCCGCTGGATTCGGCGGTGGTATCGGTGACGCAGTTCCATGCCGGCTCGGCTGGCAATGTGATCCCGCAAACCGCTTGGCTGCACGGCACCGTGCGCACGCTGCTGCCCGAGACGCGCGACATGATCGAGCATGAGATGGCCCGCATCGTCGAAGCCACCGCGGCCGCCCATGGCGCCGAGGCGACGCTCGATTATCAGCGCGGCTATCCGCAGGTGATCAACAACGAAGACGCCACCGACCGCGCGGCAGCGGCGGCGGCGAAGGTGGTTGGCGGCGAAAATCTGATCCGCGCTGCCACGCCACGGATGGGCGGCGAGGATTTCAGCTACATGGCGCAAAAAGTGCCGGGCTGCTTTGTCCGCGTTGGCCAGGGGCGGCCGGGGCAGGAGAATGTTCCGGTGCATCATCCGCGCTACGATTTCAACGACGACATCTTGCCCATCGGGGCCTCGCTTTGGGCGGCCCTGGTGGAGCAGGAATTGTCGCGTTGATGAGCGTGACAGCCGGACCCGATTGGACAGCACTTGTCCCCGGCCTTGCCCTCCTCAATGCGGCAGACCGGGGGCGGTTGCGTGACCTTGCTCGACCGATGGCAGCCCCGGCCTGCATGCGGATGTTCGGCGAGGGCTCGCCCTGCCAGGCCTTTCTGATCGTGCTGGAAGGTCAGGTGCGGGTGCAGAAGACCGGCGAGAACGGCCGTGAAATTGCGCTCTATCGCGTCGGCCCCGGTGAAACCTGCGTGGTGACGACCGTCTGTCTGATGAGCGGCACAGATTATGACGCCGAAGGCATCGCCGAGACGGATATTCGCGCACAAATGCTGCCGATTTCTGGCTTCCGCGCCTTGCTGGCGCAGAGCGAGGGCTTCCGGGATTTCGTCTTCCGCGCCTACAGCACCCGAATCTCGGATTTGCTGTTGCTGTTGGAAGAAGTCAGCTTCGGCCGCATCGACCAGCGTCTCGCCGCCTGTCTGCTGGAGCGGGCGAATGCCATCGGCGAAATGGCGATGACGCACCAGGAACTCGCCGCCGAACTCGGCACGGCGCGCGAGGTGGTCTCGCGGCAGTTGAAGGAATTCGAGCGCCATGGCTGGCTCACCCTGGCGCGGGGACGCGTGGTTCTGCACGACCGCGCGGCACTGCTGGCGCTGTCGCGGAAATGATTGCCCGCTCTGTGACTTGGTCACAGACCGTCGCTGTGCCGGAACGTATGGATACTCCCGTCGCAGGGAATGTGGCATACGGAAACGGAGATTGGTGTGATGAAGTGCAATGTCGGTGGGATCGACCGGACTCTGCGGATCGTGGTGGGCGCTGCCCTCGTGGGTGCGACTGCTCTCGGCTATCTGCCGGTCTGGGGCTATATCGGCGTGGTGCCGCTCGCCACAGGGCTTATCGGCTGGTGCCCAGCTTATTTGCCGTTTGGCTTTCGCACCTGCAAATCCAACTGATGCGGCGTGGCTGGGCAGTGAGGACGGCAGGGTAATGCCGTCACACTGGTCCGGCCTGCGGCCTGTGTTGCGGTGTCGCCTTGCATGGGCGCGTGCGGCATGAGTGCGGTTGCGGCTTTTCTGCTCGCCTTCCCGGCCTTGTTCTCCATCGTCAACCCGCCGGGTGGCGCATTCATTTTTCATGAAGTCACCTCAGGCCTTGAACGCGCAGCCCGCGCCCGGTTGGCGTGGCGGGTGGGCGTGTATTCGCTGTTTGTGATGCTCGTCGCCCTCTGGGGTGGCGCGTATGTGTTGAATTTCTTCGGCATCTCGCTCGGCGCGCTGCGCATCGCCGGGGGTGCTGTGGTCGCATTGCGGGCTTGGGATCTGCTGATGTCGCCCGAACGGCAGGAGCAGCGCAAAAGCGAACAGGCGGGCTCGGCAGTGGAGGAGGAGGAGGGCATCGCCTTCTTCCCGCTGACCATGCCGCTGACCACCGGCCCCGGCACGATCTCGGTGGCCATCGCATTGGGCGCTGAACGCCCCTCGAGCGGTGAGGGGCTGTTGGAATTCTTGCTCGGTGTGTCGGCTGCGGCCCTGGCGATATCGCTGCTGGTCTGGCTGTCCTACCGCTCGGCGGACCGGGTGGCCGACGTGCTGGGGGCCTCGGCACGGCGCACGATTTCGCGCATGTCCGCCTTCCTGCTGCTGTGCATCGGCGTGCAGGTGATGCTGACCGGCGCCGAAGATGAAATCCATCGCATCGCCAGCCTGCTCAGCCATAGCTGATCCCACCATCGCTGATCTCGCAGCGGTCATGCCGCCTTCACCCCCGCGGTGAAGTGGTCAATCTGGCGGATCATCGATCCTGCCTGTTCGGACACATCGCGCGAGACAACCATCATCTGTTTGGCGGCCGCACCGGTGCGGGTGGCGGCGGTGCGGACATCACCGATCAAATGCGTGACGTTGCGCGTGCCGAGGGCTGCGTGTTCCACGCTTTGCGAAATCGTCTCAGTGGCCGCCCCCTGTTCGGCGATGGCCGCGGCGATGGCGGTGCCGATTTGGCTCATCTCGGCGACGATGCTGGCAATCTGGCCGATCTCCCCCACCGCCTGATGCGTGGCCGATTGAATGGCAGCGATCTGTGTGCCGATTTCCTCGGTCGCCTTGGCGGTTTGGTTGGCCAGCGCCTTCACCTCGGAGGCAACGACGGCGAAACCCTTCCCAGCCTCTCCGGCACGCGCGGCCTCGATGGTGGCGTTGAGGGCGAGCAGATTGGTCTGCCCCGCGATGGCGTTGATCAACTGCACCACCTCGCCGATCTTGTGTGCCCCCTCAGCCAGCATCTGCACGGTGTGATCGGTCTTGCGCGCCCCCTCCAGCGCCTGCTGGGCGACGTTGGCGGATTGGGTGACCTGACGGCCGATTTCCTGAATGGAGGCTGCGAGTTGCTCGGTGGAACCAGCGACGCTCTGCACCGAGGCCGAAGTTTGCTCAGCCGCCGCCGCCACGCCGGTGGATTGCCCGGTGGTCTGCTCGGCGGTGACAGCGAGTTCGCGAGAGGTGGTTTCCATCGCAACGGCTGCTTCGTTCAGACGCCGGGTGGCGTGGGCCACATCACGGTCGAAATCGGCGATCAGGGCCTCCATCGCAGCACTGCGCCGCAACCTTGATTGTTGCTGCTCCTGCTCAGATTGCGCGAGTTCCTCGGCGCGTCGGGCGTTGTCGCGGAAGCCCTGCAGGGCGCGCGCCATATCGCCGATTTCGTCCGGGCGTTGCAGATGGTCGATGTGCACATTCAGATCACCTCCGGCTAAGCGCAACATGGTCTCGGTGCTGGCGGCCAGCGGCCCAATCAGGCGGCGGACGCTGACGGAGGCGAAGAAGATGCCGATCGCGAGGCCCAACACCGCCACCACCGCGCTGGCCAAGACGCCGCTGTGGCTGGCGCGGATGGCGCTGTCGCCGTCGGCGAAGAAACGCTGACTGAAATCGCCGTCCAGCTGACGCAGATCGGTCTGGATTGATTCCAGGCCGGGCCGCAAATCGGCGGTGTAGCTCCGATCAGCTTCCAGCGCCGACGCCGCCCAACCATGAAATAGCGCGACGTATTCGCGCACGACATCGCGCAGCGGCGGCAGTTCGCGGCCGAGCTCGCCCAGCGATGGCTGCGCGATTTCGAGAATTTTCTCCACCGCAGCCGCCGCTTCATCGAACGGTTCGAACTGACCGGCTTTGCGCTCCAGCCGCAACTTGGTGCTGGTGAGCCGCAACAGGAAAATCCGTCGGTCGATCAGATGTACGGCAAAGCTCTGATCTGTCGGCGCATCATGATCAAGCATGGCGACGATCTCGTTGACGCTGCTGCTCATCCGGCCGCCGACTTCGCCGAGTCGATCATTCGCAACATCCGTCGAACGGGTCAGACGCAGCAGACTGGCCAATTGCGTGCTGTGCGCTTCCATCCGGCCATGAATTTCAGCCAGGCGCGCAGCGCCGACCTCCTCCTTGAAGCGGTCTAGCGCGGTCAGGGCGGTGGTGGTGGCCGCCAATGTGGCGGTGGCGTCCTGCTGGTGTTGTTTCGTGCCGGAAATGCGGAAATTCATCTCGGCAATCGCCAACCGATCCAACGCCTGGCTGGCCTGGGTGATCGTGTCTTTCATCTGGGACAGCGCAATGAATTCGCGCGTCTGTCGCTCCGCATGTCGCTCCCGTTGCAGCGACAACCCGCCCACCACCAAGCTCAGCCCCACCAGAGCCGCATAGCCAAAGCGCATGCGGGCGGCCAGGGACAGGGAGGGAATGGCAAATCTGATGCCTGAAACAGAGCGGAATGCGGACACGAGGCTGAACCTTCCTTGCCTTATGGAAGTCCAGCCTGCCCGCAAACTCTCAAGATCAGGTTAACGCGTTTGCCTATTTCAGTTCGGCGCGGCCACGCCCAGCGATTCACCCACGGCGCGCAAGGCGTTCCAGGTGTCGACCTGCAACGGCACGCCGTTCGCCAGCCGGTCGGCCCGCGTGCGCGCCTCGGGTTCGCCCGGCACCAACACTTCGTTTCCCGCCACTTCCGGCCGCGATGCCTTGACGTATTGCGCGTATTCCGCAGCCTTAGCCGCGAAATCCGTCGCGCCGAAATGCGCCGGGTCGATATAGATCGAGAACATTCCGTTGCTGATCCGCCCGCGCTTGCCGCCTGGAATCGGGCCGGAGGTGGCCCCGCCCGTCAGCACGCCAGCCAGGATTTCGCACATGAAGGCCAAGCCCGACCCCTTATGCTCACCGAATGCCCGCAGCGCGCCGTCGCCCTTGGCGGGATCGCGCGGGGCAAGCGGGGTGAGAGGGCCGTAGAGCACTTCCGGGTTGGTGGAGCGCACGCCGTCCGGGCTGATCAAGGAGCCCTCCGGCAGCGGCTTGCCACCGTTGGAGGCCACCAAAACCTTGCCCTCGGCGACCAGCGAGGTGGCCATGTCGAGCAGCAGCATCGGCTCATCGCCCTGCGCGGGCACGCCGATGCAGACCGGATTGGTGGAAAAGCGACGATCAACACCACCGAACGGTGCCACCAGCTCGCCTTCGGAGACGTTGACAAAATGGATCGACAGCAGGCCTTGGGCGGCCGCACGTTCGGCCCAGTCGCCGATGCGGCCGATATGGCCGGAACAGCGCAACGCAATCGCCGCCATGCCGACCGATTTCGCCTTGGCAATGCCGAGATCGACCGCCAACGGCCCGATGGTCTGGCCGAAGCCGAAATTGCCATCCACCACTGCATGGGTGGGTGATTCGTTGACGATGGTCAGCGACTGGCCCGGCAGCACCTTGCCCTCCTGCAGCCACTGCACATAGCGCGGCGTGCGGATGACGCCGTGGCTGTCATGGCCGGTGAGGTTGGCTCCCATCAGATGATAGGAAATCCGTGCCGCCTCGTCGGGCGCGCAGCCGGCAGCGGCGAAAATATCGGCAATGAAGCGTTCCAGCGTCGGCGCCGGGACGACATGGGTTACAAGCTCGGCCATGTCGGCCTCCCATCGTTGTTGTGCGTTATCATGGTGAGCCTACAGAATTCCTTGCATCATGCAAGCAGGCGCGGTAAGTGACTTGCATGATACAACGGACCAGCTTCCGCCATATGGAATGCCCGATTGCGCGCAGCCTCGAAGAGGTGGGCGAGTGGTGGAGCATTCTGATTTTGCGCGATGCGTTCCACGGATTGCGGCGGTTTGAGGAATTTCAGTCCAGCCTCGGCGTCGCCACCAACACCCTCACCCGCAGGCTGGCCGATCTGGTGGAGCATGGCCTGCTGGAGCGGCGGCGTTATTGCGCGCATCCGCCGCGTGACGAGTATGTGCTCACCGAAAAGGGCCGCGATTTTCATCCGGTGCTGCTGGCGCTGCTCGCCTGGGGTAACCGGCATCTGGCCGATGCGGTGGGGCCTGCGGTGCTGGCCACCGACAGTGCCACCGGTGCGGTGATCGAGCCGATGATGGTCGATCGCACCACGCTCAAGCCGCTCACCCCGCGCGGCATCCGACTGGTGGAAGGCCCCGGAGCCGGGCCGGAAATTCGGGCGCGGATTGCCCGCTCCGACGCCGCCCGAGCCGCCCGCGCACAACACATGGCCACCGCCAGCAAGGGATCGACATGAGCGCTGTTCTCACACGCGATGATGTAGCCAGCCTGACAGGGCTGCAAACGCTCCAGGCGATGATGGACGGTCGATTGCCGCCGCCGCCTTTTGCCGTCACCACCCGGATGCGCATCGCCGAGGTCGAGCGTGGCCGCGTGGTGTTTGAGGGCGATGTGCTGGCGGATTTTCTCAATCCGCTCGGCACCATCCATGGCGGCTGGATCGCCACCCTGATCGACAGCGCGATGGCGTGCGCGGTGCATTCCATGCTGGCCGCCGGGCAGAGCTACACGACGCTGGAGATGAAGGTGCATTACGTCCGCGCCGTCACGCTCAAGACGCCGCAGGTGCGGTGTGAGGGCAAGATTGTGCATGCGGGCGGGCGGATCGCCACGTCGGAAGGGCGCGTGTTCGATGCCGACACCGGCGCGCTGTTGGCGCACGGCACCGAGACATGCATGATTTTCACGCCCGATCCGAAGTGACCTCTGCCGCGCGATCCTTACCCCAACAGGCGCTTCAACTTCCGCACGGCTGAGTCGGGGGTGGTCAACACCGGCTTGCCGGTGGCCGCCGCCACCGCATCGGCGGCACGGGCGAGGCTGAATTGGGCCAGGGTGATCACGTCGCACGCCGCCAGCGCCTGCGCCGCCTCGGCCGCGAGCAGGTCATGCGTCTCGCCATCGCCGACATCCAGCGCCGCCATGCCGCCCTCGATCAGCTTGGTCGCCACCGGACGGCCGAATTCCGGCGGCAGGCTGACCAGCGTGGGCGCGAAGGTGGCGAGCACGCCGACGCGGTCGTAATCAGCGGCTTCCTCGATCATCGCCTCATTCGGCTTGAGCACCGGCATCGGCGCCAACTCCGCCGCACAGGCTTCGATGCATGGGCCGAAGGCGGAGCAGGTGAACAGAATGCCGTCCGCCCCGGCGTCACGCGCATAGCGGGCCAAAGTGAGGAAACGCGGCGTCATGCTCTCCAGGCTCGCCCCGCGCGCGAGGTCGGCAGAGAGGCTGTCATCGACGAGGTTCATCCGCGTCGCTTCCGGCCACATCCGCTCGAAAGCCTCGTTGATCGGTGCGATGGAGTGCATCAGGGCGTGGATGAGAGCGATGCGCATGGTTGTGTCCTCGTGTTTATCGTTTGAACTCATCTTGCACTCTGCGCGGGCTTGGACAAGTCGCCGCAATCAGGCACAGATCAGGCCACACTTGCAGGAATGCCCCATGCTCCGACGCTTGTATGACCGCATCATCGCCCTCGCTGCCTCCGAACGGGCGGAGCTGTGGCTGGCGGTGATTGCGTTTGCGGAGAGCAGCTTCTTTCCGATCCCGCCGGACACGCTGCTGATTCCGATGGCACTCGCCCGTCCACACCGCGCTTGGCGCTATGCGGCGATCTGCACGGTGTCGAGCGTGGTGGGTGGAATGTTCGGCTATCTGCTGGGGGCGACGCTGTACGAGCAGGTCGCGCGGCCGCTGCTGGATTTCTACCATTACACCGCGCAGTTCGAGGTGTTCCGCCAGCGTTTTGCCGAGAACGGGGTGGCGATCATCCTGATCAAGGGGCTGCTGCCGATCCCGTTCAAGATCATCACCATCGCCGCCGGTGTGGCGCAGATGAGCTTCCCGGCGTTCGTCGGTGCCTGCATCGTCACGCGCGGCAGTCGTTTCTTCCTGGAAGCCGGGCTGCTGCGCCGCTTTGGTGAGCCGGTTCGCGTGTTCATCGAGAAGAGGCTGGCGCTCGTCACCAGCCTCGCCGCGATTGCGATTGTCGCAGGATTTGTGCTGCTGCGTTACATGTAACGCTGCAAATCCAGCACAGCGCGCGTCAGCAGGCCGTCGGGTTTCTGCAACTCATCCAGAATGGTGAAATGGTCCGCTCCCACCACCGGGATCAGCGGCCCCGGTGCATGTGCGTTGGCGCGGCGGGCGTGCAGGCGGCGGCTGTCTTCCAGCAGGGCCGGCAGTTCCACCGTGCCATAGGCAATGCCAAGCGGCTTGTTGACCACCGGCAGACGCAACGGCGAGAAGGATTCAACCTCCTCATCCGTCAGACGCAACGCGTCGTTCAACGGGGTGTCGCGCAACGGCCCGAGTTCGAACACGCCGGAAATGGCAAGCCCAGCCTTCACGTTCGGATTGGACAGCGCCATCGCCGCCAAATGACCGCCCGCCGAGTGACCGGCGACGATGATCGGGCCAGCAATGCCAAAATCGGGGCCATTCTGACCCAGCCAGTCGAGGCCGGCATGGATTTGCGAGACGATATCCGACAGCGTCACATGCGGGGTGAGGTCGTAGCCGATGAAGGCGGCCGACCAGCCGAGCGGGCGAACACCTTCAGCCAGCACACTGACCATATCCCGCGCGCCGCGCTGCCAGTAGCCGCCATGGATGAACACCAAGCAGGGCGAGGTGGGTTCAGCAGCGGGGAACAGATCCCATTTCTGCCGCTCACTGCTGCCATAAGGCAGATCAAGCTTGCCTGCGCGGGTGGAGCGGAACTGCGCGGACGCCGCCGAACGGGCCGCCTGAATCTGTGCCGCATTCGACACAGCCGCCGTGTTATTATAGGCCAGATCGCGCTCTTTGCGCGACAAATACGCCCATTCGCCATGTGGCGCACGGCGGGGAGAAACATAGCTGCTCATGGCATACCTTCTCGAAGCAACGTGATCGGGACCGATACTAGTTTCATATCCCAGATTCCGCACGGCAGCATCACCCACCGTTGCAAATTCTTCGTTTAATCATCTAAGCGCTTCTCACGAGTGTGTCATCTCTGCCGGATGCAGCTGCGCGTTGAGCCTACGACGTAATTCATTAAATTCCGGTGAAGAGACGTCGCGCGGGCGCGGCAATGTGATCGCGGTATCCGAAACGATCCGCCCAGGCCCGGCCGCCATCGCCACCACACGATCTGACAGCAGAATAGCTTCTTCGATGGCGTGGGTGACAAAAATGACCGTCAGACCAGTGCGCGCCCATAACTCCAGCAACTCCGTCTGTAGTTTTTCGCGCGTCATTGCGTCCAGCGCGCCGAAGGGTTCGTCCATCAGCACCACGCGGGCATCATTGGCCAGCACGCGCGCAATCGCCACGCGCTGCTTCATGCCGCCGGAGAGTTGATGCGGAAAGCGGTCGGCGAAGTCGGCAAGGCCGACCATCGCGATGAAGCGATCGACTATCTCGGTGATCTCGGCCTTTTTCAAACCGCGTGCCTGCGGGCCGAAGCCGATATTCTGTCGCACGTTCAGCCAGGGAAACAGGCCGTAATCCTGAAACACCATGCCCCGATCCGGCCCCGGCCCCGCCACCTCGCGGCCACCGACAAACACATAGCCATCGCTGGCCTGCTCGAAGCCCGCCAGAATGCGCAACAGGGTGGATTTGCCGCAGCCGGAGGGGCCGATGAGGCAGATGAACTCACCCTCCGCCACTCGCAATTCAGCACCCTCAAGTGCAGTGAAGGCCCCAAACTGCTTGGCCACGCGCTCGATGCGGATGATCTCAGCCATGCTGCGGACTCCAACGCAGCAGCCGCTGACCGAGCAGCTGCACCAATTGATCCGACAGGAAGCCGGCCGCCCCGATCACCACCATGCCGTCGATGATGATCTCGGTGCGGCTGAGTTGGCGCGCATCCATGATCATCGCCCCCAACCCGGTCGCCACACCCGTCATCTCACCCACCACAATCACCACCCAGGACAGACCAAGCCCAAGCCGCAGCCCGGTGAAAATGCCGGGTAGCGAGGCGGGCAGCACCACGCGGGTGAACATCGCCGCCGGACGAATGCCCAACATGGCGGCGGCCTCGAACAACCGAGGCTCCACGCTGCGCACGCCGAAGATGGTGTTGAGCAGGATCGGGAAGAACGCGCCCAACGCCACCAGGAAGAACGCCGATTTCGGCCCAAGTCCGAAGATGATCATCGACAGCGGCAACCACGCCGTCACCGGCACAGGGCGGAGGAGCTGCAACATCGGGTCGAGCATCTCGCGGGCAATTCGGATGCGCCCGATCAGCATCCCCAGCGGCAGAGCACAGGCGGTGGCAAGCAGGAAGGCACCATAGACCCGGCTGGCCGAGGCGATCAGATGGGTCAGCAACGTGGCGCTGAAAGCGTCGTCGTTGATGCCGCCGACGGCGAGATCGACCATCTCCACCGCCACATCCCGGGGGGGCGGGATGAGCGAATAGGTCTGATGCCGGGTGGCCAACCACCAGCCGAGCAACAGCAGCACCGGCACAAACCCCGCCAGCACCGCCTGACGCAGTCTGGCTTTCGCCGTCATGACGCCAGTTTGGCCACGGCGTCGGAATAGCGGGTGTCGAACAAGGCCTTCAGATCCGGAATCGCCTTGATTTGCTTCAGCGCGAGCATTTGCTCGGCATAGTGGGTCGATTCCGTGATGAAGTCCGGCGTCATCTGCCAATTCAGCTCAACATTCGGCACCGATATCGCCAGCGCCTCACGCTTCTGGCCGAGCTTTGCCACCGTCATATCCATCATCGCGGTGGGGTTGCCCATTGCGTAGGCACTCGCCTGACGCTGCGTATTGACCATCATCTTGCACAGCTCGGGTTTGCTCTCGGCGGTGTCGTGATGGGTGGCGAGGATCATGTTCAGGCTGCCCATCGCCGTTGAATACGGATACTCGACAATCTTGCCGATGCCGGTGCTGACGGAAATGCCGGGTGCGGGCTCGGCGCCGACATAGGCATCGATATCGCCGCGCGCGAGGGCTGAGTGCATTTCGGAGAAGGAGATACGCACCGGCGTGAGATCCTTCACGCTCATGCCCTCCATCCGCAGCCGTTCCAGCACAAACACTTCCTGCGTCGATA
>Ga0302202_10006062_pt1 | contig 12135 bp, 5 predicted proteins | sample II_Bog_N3_3_FD_194579 | JGI IMG/M metagenome (GOLD analysis project Ga0302202, IMG submission 194579) | Peat permafrost microbial communities from Stordalen Mire near Abisko, Sweden - II_Bog_N3_3 | ecosystem: Environmental > Terrestrial > Soil > Wetlands > Peat | place: Sweden: Abisko, Stordalen... | reverse complement strand
ATAAATGGGGTGCCCTGACGCTTCTTGCGGCTCCGAATGAGTCTTCCGTGTTTCTGTGCCAGTCCCTTACAATCGCATCGCTGCGGGTGAACGGTAGCGATTGGGGGGCGAATGGGAGCGACACGGAGAGAGTTTCTTTGGGGCACATTGGGAGTGGCGGTTGCCGGGAAGTTGGCGGGGGCAGCGAGGGCGGAGCACGGGCTGGGCGAAGATTCGGGGGGGGATGCCCTGGGGAATGCAAAGGGCGGCGCGGAGGCGGATGCGGCCTATGGCTCAGGCAGCTTTGGCACCTGGATCGAGGATGAGTTCGGGCTGCCGGCGTTCCGCTACACGGCGAACCAGACGAATGACCCTCATGCTGAGACCCCGGTGCGGCCCGGGATTCTGGGGGCGCGGGAACATATACACCAGGTGGGGAATGACCGGATTACGGCGCTGGCTTCGAACTATGGGCATGTGCGGGTTCGGCAGGATGAGGGATGTCCGAAGATTTTGAACGATGTGGACCCGGAGCGGAGCCAGTTTGGGGGCGGGCTTGGGTATTTGACGGATGGGAAGGAGACGCTGAGTACGTATTTTGACGGGGGCCGGGCTGGCCTTGCTGGGGGCGGAGCGGGGTTCGAGCGCGTGTTTGGTGTGGGCTACTTTCGCAAACGCGTAACGGGGCGGAGCTATGACGTGGACCAGGTGATCTGGGCGCCGTTTGGGGACGATCCGGTGCTGGTGTCGCAGGCTACGGTGACGAATAAGACGGATGCTGCGGCGACGGTGCGGTGGGTGGAGTACTGGGGATGCCAGCCGTATCAGTTGTCCTTCCGCTCGTTGATTGAAACGATGGGCGGCGGGGGAAGCATTGTGCAAGTCCGGCGGGAGATGGGGCGGCGGTTTGAGTCCATAGTCGCGCTGGTGGATGGAATGAGGGGACTCAAGGACACGAAGCGGTTTGAGGGGCGGACAGCGGAAGACGAGGCTGCATGGGAACGCGCGAAAGCTATGTTGCGAAGGACGCAGTATGGGTTCATTTCTCCGGTGGAGGAATCGAGGCCGGGGACGGATTTTGAGTCGCTGGAGATGCCGCAAACATTCCTGGTGAGCCTGGATGAGCTGGCGACGGCGATGGATACCGATACGGGAGCATTTTTTGGAGCGGGCGGCGCGGCACGCCCCAGCGGTTTAAATGGGCCGGCGGGTGCGAATCCTGATCATTTCGAAAGGCAGTCGGGGTTTTTGCTGGAACGGAAGTTGGAGTTGCGACCCGGAGAGAAGCGGACGCTGAGTTTCATGTATGGATATCTTCCGGAGGGGTTCGAGTTGGAGGCGCTGGTTACAAAATACAGCGATGCTGCGGCCGGCGGTTTGAGGAAGTCGACCGAGGAGTGGAAGCGGCGGGGGATGCGGTTCGATGTGCCTGCGGAGCCGTGGGTGAAGCGGGAATCGACGTGGAACCACTACTACTTGCGGAGCAGCCAGACATATGACGACTACTTTGGAGAACACATCCTGAACCAGAATGGGTTCTATCAGTACACGATGGGATTTCAGGGGGCGGCGCGCGATCCGCTGCAGCATTGCTTGCCGTTTTTGTTCAGCGATGCGGAGATTGTGCGGAGCATTTTGCGGTACACGCTGAAGGAAGTGCGGGACGATGGGTCGGTTCCGTATGGGATTGTGGGGCATGGCGTGGTGGCGCCGTTGATTTCAGACAAGGCGAGCGACTTGCCGTTGTGGCTGCTGTGGACGGCGAGCGAGTATGTGCTTGCGACGCGAGACGTGGGCTTTCTGGAGGAGCGGATTCCGGCGCGGTTTTCTGCTACGGCGGGGCGGACCGAAAGCGTGCGCAAGTTGCTGGAACGCTGCTATCGGCACCAGATGGATCATGTTGGCATGGGCGAGCACGGCATTGTGCGGATGCTGGCGGATGACTGGAACGATGGGTTGCTGGCTACGTGGGCGCAATCGGCGATGGGGGAAGCGATTGAAAAGGGCGAGAGCGTGTTGAATGCGGCCATGGGGGCGTGGGTGTTCGACTATTATGCGCGGATGCTGCGGTATGCGGGGGATGGATCGGGACTGAGCAAGGAAGCGACAATGAACGCGCAGTTTTATCGAGTGGCGGCGGGGGCGCAGTGGAATGGGAAATGGCTGAAGAGAGCTTGGCTTGGTCCGAAGCTGGGGTGGCTGGGAGATGAGACGTTGTGGATTGAGCCGCAGCCTTGGGCGATTCTGGGGGGTGTGACGTCGGAGGAGCAGAGCCGGAAGCTGGTGACGCAGATCGATAAGCTGCTGAGGCAGGGGCCGCTGGGGGCTGCGCAGATGAGCGATGGACCGGATATGCGGTCGGGCGGAGAGACGAGCATTGGCACGCTGGAGCGGGGGGCGATTTGGCCTTCTCTGAATCAGACGCTGGTTTGGGCGCTGGCGGGGATGGATAAGGAGATGGCGTGGGAAGAGTGGAAAAGGAACACGCTGGCTCGTCATGCGGATGCTTTTCCGAATCTTTGGTATGGGGTTTGGAGCGGGAATGATTCTTATAACTCGACGCTGAACAGGAATCCGGGTGGGGCGGCTGACGAACAGTACTTTGCCGGGACGGATTTTCCGGTGCTGAATGTGCATGCGCATGCTTGTTTTTTGTATTCGGCTACGAAGCTGCTGGGGATTGAATTTACGGAGGCCGGGGTGAAGTTGAGGCCGGCGTTGCCGGTGGGGGCTTACCGGTTCGATTCGCCGCTGTTGGGGTTGGCGAAGACGGCGGCGGGAAGGTATGAGGGGTGGTATGCGCCTTCGCGGGCGGGGAGTTGGACGGTGGAGATTGCGCTGCCGGAGGGCGAGGCGAAGGGATTCACGCATGCTGAGATGAATGGGGTGCGGTCGGCAGTGAAGCGGTTGGAGGACGGGACTATTGTGCTGAAGGGGAGTAGTTCGGTGGGGAAAGCGCTGCGGTGGGCGTTGCGTTAAGGCGTCTCGCCTCTGAGGATGGCAGATATTTGTAAAGACCGTAAAAGGCCATAAAGAATTGTAGATAGATGGAGCTATCCCACCTTAGCCGCGATGAAGCTGCGGCGAAGGTGGGGCACCCGCTTTTGTTTGTCGCTCGGGATGAGCCGGGGATGAATCCCCGGCTTACCGTACCGTGTTGCTGTTAGAAGCGGTAGCGGAGGGCTAGCTGCATGAGGCGGGGAGATGCGGCGCTTACGGCCTGGCCGAAGGTGGTGCTGGAGATGTTGCCTTCGACCGCGGCGGGGCCGAAGAACTGGGCGTGGTTGGCCAGGTTGAAGGCTTCGGCGCGGAGTTCTAGGGCGCGGCTGCCTTCAATGAAAAGACTGCGGGAGAGCGTGGCGTCGAAGTTGTCGCTGCCGGGTCCGGAGAAGAAACGGCGGCGGGCGTTGCCCATGGTACCGAGAGCTGGAAGAGTGAGTTGAGTGGCGTCGAAAACGGGCTGGTTGCCGCGGGGATTTGTGTGGAGTAAGAGCGATTTGCCAGACCAGGCGGGCGTGTCTACCCCGTTGTTGTTGATGCCGTTGGGGATGGTTCCGAGCAGGGACGTGTCGTTGTTGTTGAGTAGTGTGACCGGCAATCCTGAGGTAAAGCGGGCGATGCCGGAAACGGCCCAGCCTGCGGCAACGGCGTGGGGCATGCCTCCGGATTTGGGCGCGGGGAATGCGTACTGGAAGCTGGTGACGAGGTTCTGGCGGAGGTCGAAGGCGGAAAGAGCGCGGCTGAGCGAGGGGTTGACGGGGTTGACCGGTTCGGGCAGTCCGCTGGACTGATCGATCGATTTGCTAAAGGTGTAGCTGGCGAGCAGGTCGAGAGCATGGGCGCGGTGCGTGAGCGAAGCTTCGAGTGCGTTGTAGTTGGCGTTGGCAATAGTGCGCTGCTCCTCGACGGAGCCGAACGCGGGGCCGAATTGGGTGCGGGCGGATTGCTCGTTGAAGGGGCCGCAGTTGGCCGAGCCAAGAGCGAGGCAGAGGGCGGGATTGGCGGGGTTGGCTTCCTCGAGGACGAGAAGGTGATGCGAAGAGGTGCCGACGTAGCTGACGGTTGCCAGCGTCGAACCGCTGACCTGACGTTCGATGCTGGCCATCCAGTGCTGGGCGTAGGGGGTTACGTCGTGCGCATCGACGGCGGGGATGCCGACGAGGGGCTCAAACTGGGCCCAATTCACCATGTCATTGGGGTTGGAGCGGCTGGCGCCGTAAGCGACCTTTTGCAGGGGGAAACGCTGGCCTGCGTCGGCTCCGGTGGCGGCGACGGTGAAAGGCGAGGCGAAGAGGGGCGGCGCGGCGGAGGTGTAGGTGTAGCCGTAGGGCGGGTTGGCGCTCATGATGCCGGCGGAGAGGCCTTCGTAGGCGGTGTAGAAGATTCCGTAGCCGAGGCGGACGCTGGTTTGGCCGGGTGCGCCCGTGAGGTGATGGAGCCAGGGAGTGGTGAAGGCGGGGGACCAGGCGATGCCGGCTCGGGGGGCGATGTCGTTTCGGGTAGAAGCGAGCGAACGCGGGACGCCGGGGTCGCCGGGGAAGACGAGGCCGAGGGGCGCGTCGGGAAAGACCTGGGACTGCTCGCCGTGAATGAGGGTCTGGAGCTGATTGTACTTCTCAAGCCAGGGGCGGATACGGTCGAGGCGGACGCCGTAGTTGAAGGTGAGCTGCGGGGTGATCTTCCAACTGTCTTGCGCGAAGGCGGAGAGGTAGAGATTGCGGTTGTAGAAGCTGCCTGCCTGGCCCTGGGTGTAGCTGGAGGTTGTGCCGAGAAGGAAGTCGGCGAAGTCGACGCCGGTTTCAGAACCGTTGAAGGCGAAGCTGCCATTGAAGACGGTGTCGGGGTGGGTGTTGATCTGGTTGGAATGGATTTCGCCGCCGAATTTCAGGCCGTGCTTTCTGTAGATGCGGGAGAAGGCGTCGAAGACTTCGTAGATGTTTTCGGCCTGGACGAGGGCAGTGGTGTCGACGCCCATCGTGAAGTCGTTGAAGGCGACGTTGGCTATGCCTTCGGTGGAGGGCTTGAGGGGATTGATGCCTGAAAAGCCCTGCGATGCGAGGGACGGCCCCACGCCGCCTACGGGCTGGCCGACGGAGTTGGCGTTGCGCATGTAGCTGAGATGGAACTCGTTGAGGGCATTGTCGCCAAAGGTCTGTGTGTGGGCGAGGGCAAGGAGCTGAGCGAGCCCCCTTGACGTCGCGCTGAAGCCGGGGACGCTGGCGCCGCCGGTGCCGGTGGGATAGGGATTGAGGAGCGAATAGCCGTCAAGGAAGTAGTAGGCGCTGAGGGTGCCCTTGCCGTGGGTCCAGTCAAGACGGAGAGCGCCTTTGTTGTCCTGGAGGGTTTCGGCCTGGGTGGAGGTTTCAAAGACGGCCGAGCCGGCGTTGGGCGTGGGGATGGAGGCGAGCAGGGATTTGACGGGGGCGGACCATGCGGATTGAGGGATTTGACCGGTGGGAAAGACCTGGGAGTAGGGCTCGCCGGCGGTGACGGTTTGGCCCAGCTGGGCAGAGAGGATTGCCGCGAGGTAGGGACCGCTGACGCTGCCGGTTAGGGCGTTCTGGCTGAAGTCGCCGGCGCGCTCGGCGGTGGAGGGGACGGCGATGTCGCCGGTGTCGATGCCTTCTGTGAGTCGGGTTCCCTGGTAGTCGGCAAAGAGGGCGACTGACTTGTGGAAGGGCGTTCCGCCGATGGTTGCGCCGAACTGGTTCTGACGATAGGCGGCGCGGTTTTGCGAGAAGTAGTTGCGGGCGTCTAGCGCGGTATTGCGGAGGAATTCGAAGGCGGAGCCGTGCCAGTCTGTGGTTCCGGACTTGGTAACGACGAGGACCTGGCCGCCGCTGGAGTTGCCGTATTCGGCGTCGAAGTTGCTGGTGAGGACGCGGAAGCTATCGATTGAGTCGAGGTTGGGCACGATGGAGGTGCCCATGTTTACGTCTTCCTCGACGTCACTGCCGTTGACGCGGAAGCCGTTGGAGGCCTCGCGCTGACCGCTGATGGAAAGGTTGCCGGGGTTGGCGTTGCCGGAGGGCGGCGTGGAGGCTACGCCGGTCATGATGACGGCGCCGGGCTGCGCGGTGCTGGTGGGGACGATGCCGGGCTGCACGGCCATGAGATCAGTAAAGCTGCGTCCGTTGAGGGGAACGCTTTCCATCTTTTTCGAATCGAGGGTCTCGCCGAGCTGGGTGCTGGTGGTTTCCGCGGCGAGGGATTCAGCGGTGACTTCGACGGTTTGGCTGCTGACGGCGATTTGGAGGGCGAGGTCGAGGTTGACGGCGGGTTGAGAGTCGGTGAGATTGGCGGAGACGGCGAGGGGCGCGAAGCCGTCGGCGGAGACCTGGACCTGGTAGGTGCCGGCGGCGGGGACAGTGACGCGGAAGTCGCCCTGAGTACCGGCGACGGCTTCGATGGCGGGCTGGTTGGCGGGGAGGACGGTGACGTGGGCGTTGGGGATGCGGCCGCCGGTTCCGTCGTGGACGATGCCGACGATGGTGAAGGCCGGGGCGGCGAGGAGAACCTGGCCGGCAAGAACGAGAAGAATTAAGGCGAAAAACGAGCGGTGATTCACGAACGACACTCCCTGAATTGGGCTGATCTGCGTTGGGGATCAGCGTGCCCAATATCCGACTGAATCGGTCGTCTTTAAACGTACGACTGGTTTGGCCGGCTTTCATGTGATTTGAATCACTCTGAATCGTTGTGGCTTTGCAGCCTGTGATGGACGACCAAAGAGCACCGTGAACAATAGATGACTCGACTTGCTGATTGGCCCGCAGCGAAACCTAATGAATATGCGACTGAATTAGTCCTCATTTAATATACGACCGAATTAGTCGGAGATCAAGGCAGCAATTCATTATGCAAGACGCTGGAATTCAGGGGTACAATTGGAAACCGAATGCGTCTCAAGTGCGGGGGTGTACGATGCGGATTGTTTTGGGCGCACTGCTTCTTGGTGCTGGATTGCCTGTGTTCTGCCAGTCGGTGGGGACGGCTGCTGCGAGCCCGGGCGAACCGGGTCAGACTCCCCCGACGGTCTTTCTTCTATCCCCGAAGGAGTTCGACAAAGCGCCGCCTCTATGGCATATTACGCCGGAATCGCTGCTAAAGATGAATGTGCCATCCGGCTTGGGACCATTGCGAAAGTTCAGTGAGTTGATCGACCCGCAGATGGTTGTGCATCCACCGCAAGGGAGCGTCGGCGTGCAGCCGCCGGGAACGCAGGTGGCGCAGAATCTTTACCCCGGCCTGCATTTGATGCCGATTGAGCAGTTGAAGTTGAAGGGCGAACCGATTCCGATCACATTCCCCAACGCGAAGGTGGAAAAGATTCCGACGACCTGGCCGGGGTATAAGATCACGGCCATTCAGACTGGTACTTCGCAACCGGCGGCGAAATAGACAGCGAGAAGGCGCCTTCCAAGTTGCGGAAAAACTCCTGGCACTGGATCAGAATCCCGGCGAACTCCCGCAGGGGCTAAAGCCCGACCTTTATTTTGTGCTACTTGCGGCACGACTGAAGTCGTGCCCTGACACTTACTGTTTCTCCCGATGCGTTTTTCTCCAGCCAGCTAGGACTTGGGAGGCGGGACTTTCTTGCCTTCCTTCCGGGCTTCGGAAAGACCGATGGCGATAGCCTGCTTTGGGTTGGTGACGGTCTCGCCGCTGCGGCCGCTTTTGAGCTTCCCTTCCTTCATGGCTTTCATTTCGCGCTCTACGCTTTTTCCGGCGGCCGGGGAGTACTTGCGCGTGGACTTCTTCGCTATCGCTGTGGGCATGGTGTTGCCTCCTCGACCGTCTGATGGCGGCGCGGGCAAGGGGGGTTGCATTCCCTGCACTTAGAACGTGTCGAGTTGAGCGAGCAGGCGCGTGCGTGTTGGCTCGTCAATGAAGGCGGCGCGGAGGGCTTCGCGGTTGCAGGCTTGGAGGTCTTCGTCGGTCCAGTGGAATTGGTTGCGGAGGCTGGCGTATTCCTTCTCCAGGGTGATGTTGGTGATGGTGCGGGTATCGGTGCTGATGCTGAGCGGGACGCGGGCGCGGTAGAGGCGGTCGATGGGGTGGTCGGCGTAGGTGGGGACGGTGCGGGTTTGCACGTTGCTGGTGGGGCAGACCTCGAGATGGATGTGGTGTTGGGCTAGGTGACGGACGAGGGCCGTGTCTTCAATGCTGCGGACGCCGTGGCCGATGCGGGTTGGTTGAAAGGCTTGCAGGGTTTCCCAGACGCTGGTTGGGCCGGCGGCTTCTCCCGCGTGGGCGGTGCGGGGTATGCCGTTGTCGATGGCGTATTGGAAGGCGGCGATGTGGGCGGTGATGGGAAAGCCGGCTTCGTCTCCGGCGATGTCGAGGGCGGCTACGTGGGTACCTTGGAATTGATGGACGAGGTGCGCGGTTTGCAGGCTTTGTTCCTGAGTGAAGTGGCGGAGGGTGCAGAGGATGAGGCGGGCTTCAATACCGGTGGCGCGAATGCACTGTTCGGTGGCTCGGTCGACGGTGGCGACTACGGCTTCCGGTGTGAGGCCGTTGAGGAGATGGAGGAGTGGGGCGAAGCGGAGCTCGGCGTAGAGGGCGCGATCGCGGGCCAGCTGGTCGAAGACATCTTCAACCACCAAGCGGAGGGCGTCTTCTGTCTGCATGAGCTGAAAGCCGCGCGGGGCGCGGCTTAGGAAGTCGGCCAGGCTGGCGCACTGGTTGGGGGCTACGAATTCGGTGTCGTATTCGGCGCGGGAGACGTGCGGGGCGAGTTGCTGGACGGCGGCGTAGCTTAGGGAGCAGTCGAGATGGAGATGGAGTTCGACTTTGGGGAGTTGGGGCATGGAGGAAATTATCGCGTGATTCGCCGCCCACTCATTCCGCAAAAAGACGCGGAATGAATGGGGCACAGTACGTGATTCAGACATGGAGCTATGGGGTTTCGGTCAGGGCTTCGGTGGCTTTGGACATTTTGGCGGTGCGCTGGATTTTGTCCCAGTTGAAGGGCTTGCCGTCTATGGCGCGCTTGAGGGTTTTGAAGAGGACGATGGAGAAGACCTGGCGATAGGCGAAGCGCTGCAGCCAGATATGGAAGAGGAGCCAGCCGTCGCCCTTGTTGGCGGGGTGACGGCGCTCCAGCGAAAACGCCAGCGAGGAAGTAACGAAGTCGAGGAGCAGGAAGCCTACGAAGAAGACCAGCAGCTTTTCGAAGCTGGCAGAGGAGGCTGAACCGGGATGATAGAAGCGGTTGACGAAAAAGGTGATGACGCCGGTGAGGAACATGAGGTCAATGAAGGGCGACACCAGCGGCAGGAACATTTGGAAGATGAGGATATTGGGCAGCGCGAAGAGACCCATGGCCTTGTTGCGGATGAAGGCGGCGCGATGCTTCCAGATGGCCTGCAGCGTGCCGAAGGACCAGCGGAAGCGCTGGCGCATGAGTCCACTGGCGTCGATGGGCGCTTCAGTGAAGGCGAGGGAGCGGTCTTCGTAGTCGACGCGCAGGCCTTGCTCGAGGAGATTCATGGTGAGATCGGCGTCTTCAGCGACGGTATTGAGGGGATAGCCGCCGGCGGCTTTGACGGGGGCGGTGCGCCATGCGCCGATGGCTCCGGGGACGACGGTGACGACATGGAAGAGATCGAGGGCGCGGCGCTCGAAGTTCTGGCTGGTGATGTATTCGAGGGCTTGCCAGCGGGTCCAGAGATTGACGCGGTTGCCGACCTTGGCGTTGCCTGCCATGGCGCCGATGCGTGGATCTTCAAAGTGGGGAATGAGCTTGGAGATGGCGTCGGCGGCGATGACGGTGTCGGCGTCGATACCGACGTAGATCTCTTCATCGAGGCGGTCGAGCGCGTAGTTGAGGGCGGCGGCCTTGCCTCCGTTGGGCTTGGTGAGAACCTGGACGCGGCCGGCGGCGATTTCCGCGGCATAAGCATCGCGAGCGACTTCGAAGGTGCGGTCGCTGGAGCCATCGTCGATGACGATGATGTGGAGGTTCTGGTAGTCGGAGTTGAGGACGGAGCGGATGGTGCGGACGATGACGGTTTCTTCGTTGTAGGCAGGGATAAGGACGGCGACGCGCGGGTTATAGCCGGGCGAGGCGTGGGTGCGCGGCTTGCGGAGGCGGTCAATGACGGCGAAGATGCCGATGATGATGAGGCGGGCGCTCATGAGTATGTCGCCGAGGAAGAAGACCATGGCGATGAAGGCGCCGATGAACTGCACGCCGGAGAAGGCGACGGAGTCAGGAACGGCGCGAAGGAATTGCCAGAAGGTGAGCCGCGGCATGACTTCGGCTGTGGTCTTGTCCATGAGTTCGGAGACGGGAACGATGCTGTAGCCCTGGGCGCGGAGGGTATCGATGAGGACGGGGAGGGCGGCGACGGTAGCGGAACGGTCGCCGCCGCCGTCGTGCATGAGGATGACGGAGCCGCGGAACTGGGGCTTGGACTTCATGATCTGCAGTTGCGCCAGGACCGACTTGGTGATATCGGCGGGGGATTTGCGGGGATGCTCGTCCCAGTCGTCGGTGTCGATTTTGCTGCCGATGATGATGTAGCCGTCGTTCTGGATGGGCACGACGGGCGCGGCCTGGTCGTCGGTTTCCGGCTCCTCGTCGATGTCGTAGGGAGGGCGGAAGTAGAGCGGCTGGACATGGAGCTTGCTGGCGAAGAGGCGCTCAGTGAGCTTGACCTGGAGGTCGAGCTGCTGGGGCGAGATTTCGCTGATGTCGGGATGGGTGTAGGTGTGGTTGCCGATCTCGTTGCCTTCGCGCGCAATGCGCTGCATGAGGCCGATGTTCTCGGCGGCCTCGTCGCCGATGAGGAAGAAGGTGCCTTTGACGTTCTTCTTTTTCAGGATGTCGAGGATCTTGGGGGTCCACTTGGGATCGGGGCCGTCGTCGAATGAGATGGCGACTTGATTGGGGTGGTAGCCGTAGTACTGGACGGTGTAGGTGCGGGGATAGATGTCCATGTGCTCGTCGATGATGAGCTGTTTCTTGGGGTCCTTTTCATCGGTGTCGACGCTGACGGTGCGCTTGCCGGGCTGGGGCTGGCTGGTGACGCGCATGATGTCGCCTTCGCCCTCGATGTCGACGTCGTGGCCGGGTTGAACGGGTCCGAGGGCCTGGAGCGGGTCAGCGGTGCTGGGCTTGTCCCAGACACTCCACAGCGAACTGTCTTCAGAGCCGAGGCGCCAGAGGGCGAAGGTGGAGAGACCGAGCTGGCGGGCGGCGCGCAACTCATTCAGGATGGTGACGCCATCGAGGAACCAGACGACATGGCGCTGGTTTGAGTCTTCGTCGATGTACTCGAAGTGAGGATTGAGGGTGTCGTAGTCGAGGTTGAGATCGGCGTCGGCGTCGGAGGCGCGGCCCCAGGTGTCGGATACGGAGAGGTCTTCGGTATTGACCACTTCGGGCTTGGACGGCGGCTTGCGGCTGCCTTTCTTTGGAGGCGCAGATGTGGAGAGCGTCCAGTCGTAGCCGTAGTTGCCGACGGCGCAGATGAGCTTCTCCTTGGGCACGATTTTGAGCACGCGGGTGAGGTTGCCGATGAACCAGTCCTGGGCGGCGATGGGGCCGGGATCGCTGGTGACCTGGTGCTGGTCGTAGTTCATGAGGATGATGCCGTCGGAGTTGGCGGCGATCTGCCTGAGATCGGCGTCGGAGGTGGCGACGGCGGTGTTGACCCAGAGGCGGAGGTTGTGGGCGCGCAAGTCCCCGCCGAGCTCATGGATGAAGGCGAGGTAGGCGGGGTCGGCGTCGTCGGAAAGGCTTTCGAAATCGAGCGAGAGGCCGCGATAGACAGGGTAGGTCAAGAAGAAGCGAAGGATCTGGGCGCGAAGGATGGCGCGGTTGGTTGGACTTTTGAGGAGGTTGCCGACGCCGGCGTCCCAGCTCTGGGTGTTGGCGTTGAAGTTGTTCAGGTGGGGGAAGATCTCAGTGTCTTCCTTTGATGCCTGGATCACGCGCTTGATGCGGTCGAGGTCGTCGGGATCGTGGACGGCAGAGGCGTCGACGATGGGGTACTCGCGGTGGCTGTCGTTGTGAATGCCGAGCAGCGTGGGGTGAGCGGCGTCGACATGGAGCCACTCGGGAAAGAGCATGTCGATCTGGTGCACGTGCTCCTTGAAGGAGGAGTAGCTGGCTTCGTCGTAAGGGACATAATAGGCGGCGCGCAG
>Ga0302202_10006060_pt1 | contig 12136 bp, 11 predicted proteins | sample II_Bog_N3_3_FD_194579 | JGI IMG/M metagenome (GOLD analysis project Ga0302202, IMG submission 194579) | Peat permafrost microbial communities from Stordalen Mire near Abisko, Sweden - II_Bog_N3_3 | ecosystem: Environmental > Terrestrial > Soil > Wetlands > Peat | place: Sweden: Abisko... | reverse complement strand
AAAAAAACCACGGAATGGATTAGGCACAGTGCTTAAACGTGATTGCCGACGTAGCCAAGAATCGAAAGCGCGATAAGGACGATGTCGATTGCAATTAGGAACAACCTAGGTATTCCACGCCCAAAAAGCGAGAGAGCGATTCCGAGCATCAGGAGGACCACGCTTGCTACCAGGACGCGATCATCCCATGGACTGACTGCGTACCCGCCTTCGCCCCAAGGAACCAGAGGAAACGGTGCCGCCCAACAGATTGCGCAGCCGATTGCGCCTAAGACCGAGGCAGCGATGCTGGTAATGAAAATGCGCTTTCTCGTCCCGCATCTTACAGGATCTTCGCTATTCATAACGGAGGGCTTCGGCGGGAAGGACTCTGGCGGCTGTGGAGGAGGGATAGAGCGTGGCTAACAGCGAGATGCCGATGGAGACTGCGGAGACGATTACTGCGTCGATGGGGCGGGGGGCGAAGGGCAGCGTGTCTATTGAGTAGACTTCGGCGGAGAGCTTGATGAAGTGATAGTGGCCGCCGGCCCATGCGCCGGCGTACCCGAGAGCGATGCCGATGGCGGTGCCGATGAGGCTGATGAGTAGGCCTTGCAGCAAGAAGATGCGGCGGATTTGAGCGGGTTCGACGCCGTAGCTCATCATGACGGCAATGTCGCGGGTCTTCTCCATGACCATCATGGTGAGGGCGATGAGGATGTTGAGCGCGGCGACGATCACGATGAGCGTGATGATGATGAAGGTGACGACCTGCTCCTCTTTGAGTGCGCGGAAGAGTTCGCGATTCTGCTCCATCCAGTTGGTGGACATGAAGCCGGGGCCGGCGGCCTGCTCGAGTGCGCGGGCGACTTCAGGGGCGCGATCGGGGTCGTCGATTTTGAAGCTGATAACGGAGAGGAGGTCGGGCTCGTCGAAGAGGGTTTGCGCGTCGGCGAGGCTGAGGAAGCCCATCTGCATGTCGTACTGGTAGAAGCCGGAGTGGAAGATACCGGCGAGGCGGAAGGGCTGGTATTTGGGGATGGTGCCGAAAGGGCTCATTTCGCCCTGCGGGCTGATGACCATGACGGTGTCGCCGACGGATGCGCCAACGGTTTCGGCAAGGTCGTTGCCAAGAATGATGGGAGGTCGCGCCTGATTGCGGGTGGTGACGGGGCGGGCGTGGGGCTGGAGGGCTTCGACAGAGCCGGGTGTGGCGGAGATGAGGAGGTCGCTGACGGTGGCTTCTTGTGTGGGAAGGATGCCTTCGATGAGTGCGCCGCCGTCGCGTGCGCCGCGGGTGACGAGAACCTGCTCATATAGGCCGGGCGAGGCGGCGATGACGTGGGGGACTTTGCGGAGTTTTTCGAGCAAGGGTCGCCAGTTTTTGATGCCGTCGCCCTTGATGCGCATGATTTGGATGTGGGCGCTGTTGCCGAGGAGGCGGTCTTGCAGGTCGCGCTTCATGCCGTTGGTGATGGCGAGGGCGATGATGAGCGCGGCGACTCCGGCGGCGACACCGGCGATGGAGATGGCGGTGACGACGCCGACGACGGCCTGGCGGCGCTTGGCCTTGAGGTAACGCGTGGCTAGGAAGAGTTCGAAGCGCATTGATTGGCCTTGATTTGGATAGAGCCCGCCGGGGCTGAAGCCCCCATCATTTTATGGACCTTATTGGCACGACTAAAGTCGTGCCCCTTCACACATCTTCGTCCAGCCGTGTTTGGCCTGCACGCGGCTAGTTCGTCGTGGGGTGGATCACGGTCTTGGCGGCTCCTACGTTCTCGTGACGGTCGTAGACGCGGACGGTGATTAGATGTTCGCCGGAGTTACCGGCAGTGTCTTTGGCCGGCAGCATGAATTCGTAGTGCTCGTGCTTTGAGTCGGACAGAGTGCCAACGGGTTGAACGAACTGCCAGGGCCCGGCGTCGAGGGAGTACTCCGCGCGGGCAATGGGTGAGAAGTCGTCTTCAGCTTCGAAGGCGACGAAAACAAGCTGGGGGCATGGAGCGTGGATGCACTGGTTCTGCGAGACTTTGACTTTCAGGCCGCTGACGACGGGCGAGGTGGTGTCGACTTCGAATCGCTCACTGATTTTCTCGCCGGTCAGTATGTCGGTTGGAGTGTGCGAGGGCGCGTCGGAGGCGATGACTTTGATTTGATAACCGCCGTCGGGAATGAGGGCGGCGTCGAAACTGTAAGCCTTCTCGGTGATGGTGTCTTTGAGGAGACGCCAGACTTTTTCGCCATCGCCGCGGAGATAGAGCGAGTAGGTGAGGTCGTCTCCGTCATCGTCGTGAGCAGCCCAGCGGATGGAGATGGCGGTGCGGTCCTTGATGGCGGGCAGGGGATTGGCGGGTCCGCCGTCGGCATAGGTGACGGTAACGCCGGTTGAAGATGCGGGAAAGGCAATTGTGGTTTGGGGCGCGACGCCGACCTGCGGGGTTTGCGGTGTAACGCGAACGCCGGGGACAACGATGATGTCATCGACTACAGGCGCGGAGTTGACGGGAAGGTAATTGACTCCGACTGCGCCGATGGTTGCATTGGCGGTGAGGGTCACTTTCCATTGCAGGAAGCGGCCGGGGGGCGAAGCGACGGCGTCCTTGTTGAGCGGTTGCCAGTCAGACCAGCCGCGGACGGGCTGCTCGACGTTGCCGGAGCGGGCGAAGAGCTGATAGCCCGTTGAACCGGGCTCAACTTCGATGTGGCCGAAGCGGGCGAAGGCGCCGGCATCGAGGACATCGCTGGCGTACTCGTGGGCGTAATCATGTTCTGGCGCGGTGCCGAGACGAACGAGTTTGCCGGTGTTGCCGGTGCCGATGAGGATGGTGTCGGTGCCGGCGGGCGCGGACATGCTGAGTCCCTGCTGCGCGTCGAGGTGGGCGATGTCGGCGTAGCCACCGTCTTCGGCTATGCGGAGGACGTGGCCGCGGTTGCCGGTGAGCGCGAGAAGACCATCCGGGCGGGCGGCGAGGGCGTAGACGATGTCTTCTTTCCCGGACCAGAGCTTGCGGGGCGCCTGGTTTTCAACGAGAGCGTAGATCTCAGTTCCGTCAGGGAGGGAGTTGCTGTTGTTGGCGGCCTGCAGGGAGCCAGGCTGGACAACAGTAATGGTGATGCCGGCGTTGCCTTGCAGCGGGAGAGGGGGGAGGGGATTGTGGCTCTTGTCGCCGACGCTGGCGGCGTAGATGGTGCCGTTGGCGGCGACGGTGACGGCGGTGATTTCGCGGCGGGGAGACTGGAAGAGGACGAAGCCTTTGCCGTCGGGGCTGATGCGGTAGACGAGGCCGGAACCGTCAGAGCCGGCGATGAGATTGCCATTGCTGTCCCAGGCGAGGGTGCGGATGTGTTCTTCGTCGGACTTGAAGAATTCTTCTGGCGGCGCAGTTGGCTTGGCGGGGTCGAGGCGGTAGACGGCTGCTGGGCCTCCGGTGGCGATATAGAGGCGGCCTTTGGAGTCGAATGTCATGTCCCAGATGTAGTGGGATTTTGAGTCGGATTTTTCGGAGGCGCCAGAGACTTCGGAGGGTTTTGCGGAGGTGGGTTTTTCTGGAGATACAGAGGGGGCGGGTTTTGCGGTCGGCTTGGCGGCGTCGAAGAGTAACGCGGCGGTGTTTTCGTCTTGTTTAGCGGTGGCATCGGGATGGAGGCGATAGACCTTGCCGCTGGGGAGGGTGGCGACATAGAGCAGGCCGTCGGGGCCGAGGCGGACAACCTGGACGCTGAGGTCGGTGGTCTCAAAGAGCGTGAAGGGCTTGCCGTCTTTGCCGATGCGGAGGACGGAGGCTGGCGACGCTGTGCCGACGTAGGCTGTGCCATTCGGATCTGCGGCGACGGACCAGACGAAGGTGGAGGGGGTGGTGAGGACCTCAGCGGTGGCGGGACCTTGAAGCAGGTGGCCGTCGCTGGTGATGGCGACACCTTTGGGCGTGCCTTTTTCGAAGTCCTCTATGCGCGACTGGGTCCATAGATGGGTGCCCTGGGCATGGAGAGACGTGGCGATTGCGGCGGTTGCGAGCGCTGCCGCGAGGAGGAGAAGAGCGGATGGGTACGCGTTGGGGCGTGGGTTGCTGAAGGAAACAAACATGCTGCCGTTGAGTCTACTAAAGATGGGCGGGGTGGGGCATGTTACGGGCGATCGGGTTGCATTGTCGAGTGCGGATTGGCGGGTTGGTGGAAAAGTGAGAAATCCTGGGATCGGATTTCGGAGTCATCCCTTGGGCTGAAGCCCGGGTTTCTTTTATTGATCTGATGGCACGAATAAATTCGTGCCCCTTCACACATCTACGTGCTAATTACACATCTACGTGCAGCTGGATTCTATGGGGGCGAGCGGGCCAGAACGATGGGCTGGTAGAAGCCGCTTTCCGCTGGCGTGAGCCACTGAACATCGTGAAAGCCGGCGCTGCTTAATGCGGTTGAGAGTTCGTGCCGGAGCAGGCAGCGGTATTCCGAAACAAAGTGCCTGGTTTTCCATCCCTGCTCCGATTGGGTGGTGATGTAGAGATGCATGGTGTAGCGCCCGGCCTCTGCCGTCGCGTCCCAGTCCCACACCTGGTGGACGATGCGGCGCTGGCCGGGCGGGCCGTAGAACGACGGATTTTGCATTGCCGGTTTCTGCTGGATGAGCGTGTCATAGTCGCGGATGCTGGCGATGAAGAGGCCGTTCGGCTTGGCCTTTGAGGCGATGGCGGCGACGGCCTGCTGAAGTTGGGTTGCACTCAAATGCGGCAAGGCATTATCCATGGCGATGACTGCATCGAAGTTGGTATCGGCGATCTCGTGAAGCGTCGTCATGTCGGAAACGAAGAACTGGATGGTCAGATTTCGATGCACGGATTCGCGCTGGGCGCGATGGATGGCCGCGGCGCTCAGGTCGGACGCCACGACTTGATGGCCCAGCATGGCGAGCCCAATTGACTGAGTGCCGATTCCGCATGCGCAATCGAGAATCTGAAGTGAACTTCCGTTGCCATGAGACGTCAATAGAGTGTTGAGGACCTTAGCCTGACGCTGGATCGCACTATCCCAATCATCGAAGATCAGGTGATAGGAATCGGCGAGTTCGTTGTAGAAGTCGGAAACAGTCGCTGCCATTTTGAAAACCGGTCCTTCGAAAGGCTCTCATCTCAAGACGTATATTGTATCGGCCCTTATTGAAGGAGTTGAGGATAAACTGGCGCAATGAAGAAATGGATGCAATGTTTGTTGGCAGTGGGGCTGGTGCTCAATGGGGCTTCAGCGATGGCCGCTTGTTCGCCGATACCCGGTGCAGAGCAGGCATGGTCCAAACCTGCGTTGCGGTGGGTGTTCGTAGGTGAGCTGCATGGTTCGAATGAGACACCCGAAGAATTCCTCAATCTTGTCTGCGACGCCCTCGCAAGGGGAAGGCAGGTCACCGTCGCCCTGGAGCGGCCCACCAGCGAACAGGCGGCTCTGGATGGAATTCTGAATGCCACGGATTCGCCGGCGGCTACGCGCAGGCTGCTTTCCGAACCTGGTTGGGTGAATGGAATGGACGGCAGGGCAAGCGAAGCAATGCTGCGGCTGCTGATTGCATTGCGTGCGTTGCGTCGATCGTATCCAGACCTTGCTGTTGCGGCGTTCGATGCACCGTATTCAGGGAATGCTCCAGGTGCGCGGGACGAGGTGATGGGGCACGCTCTGCTTGCGGTGGGGAGTGCGGCGCCGAAGAATCTGATTCTGGTCCTTACGGGGAACATTCACGCCATGCAGGCGCCTGTGTTTGGATACGATCTTGCGGCGATGTTTCTGCCGGCCGGGCAGAGGTTGAGCCTGGAGGTTACGGATCGAGGTGGGGAATCCTGGACCGATAACGTTGGAGGCTGCGGAGCGTGGAAGGGCGGCATTCGGGATAAGGACATCACCAGGCCCCGTGGTATCTTTTTCGATCCCAGTCTCGCGCCGTATGGAAAGGTAGATGGAATTCTTTCGCTGGGCGTACCATTGACCGCGTCCGCGCCGGCAGCAGGGGAGCCGTCGCCATTGCCCGCTTGCAGGATCAAGTTTCTTCAACAGAAACACTGAACATCGAGGGGAGCGACTGTGAAATCTTGTGCCGCGATTGTGTTCCTGACCTGTTCTGTTGCTGTGGCGCAGGCTCCGCCGGTTCCCTTGCCGGGGAGCGCACAGCTGCGCACGGAGACCAACGTGGTTGTTGTTCCTGCGCTGGTGAGTACGGCGGGCGGGCAGCCGGTGTTCACGCTGACGGCGGAGGACTTCAAGATTACCGACGATGGGGTGGAGCAGAAACTGACGCTGGATGACGAGACTGGCGGTGAGCCGCTGGCGCTTGTTGTTGCGGTCGAGACAGGCGGCGGAGGGGCGCGGAAGATTGGGAGCTATGGCAATTTGAGCGCGCTGCTTGGAGCGGTGGTTGGGGCGGTTCCGCACCGGATTGCGGTGGTGAGTTTTGATGGTTCGCCGAAGCTGGTGGCGGATTTTACGGAGAATGTGGATGCGGCCGGGGCTGCGATTCACGATCTTAAACCGGGGGATAAAGGAGCGGCGATTCTGGATGCGCTCAAATTCTCGGTCGACTTGCTGCGCAAGCAACCGGCGACTTGGCGGAGGGCGATTCTGCTGATAAGCGAGACGAACGATCATGGGAGCCAGGCAGGGATGGACGAGGCGCTGCGGGCGATCAGCGATACGAATACGGCGATTTATAGCCTGGGATTTTCGACGGGAAAGTCGGAAGCGGCCCATTACGGGGCGCGGGAACTGCCGTTCAGCAAGAGCGAGGGCGGAATCAAGCTGGAGAATGGGAGGCCCAACCCTCCGCATGGATGCATGGGCGATGATCCTGCCGATCCGGATGAGGCTCGGAACAAGGCGGTGCGGGCATACGATTGCATGACGCAGTTGGCTCCTCCGCTGGCGCTGGCGAAGATGGCGGCGATAGCGATGACGGATGGGCTGCAGCACAATGTGCCGGAGACGGTGGCGGATGTGACGGGGGGAGAGTACTTCAAGTTTGAAGATGCGCGCGGGCTGGCGCGGGGACTGGTGGAGATTTCAAACCATGTGCCGAATCGCTATATGCTGAGCTTCCATCCGGAGTCGCCGCGGGCGGGATATCACGCGGTTGCGTTGAGTTTGCGGGATCGGCCGGGGCTGCGGGTTACGGCGCGGAGTGGGTATTGGGTGGATGCTCCTTAGTCCCCGCGGCGGAACTGGATGATTCTTCGGCGGTCGCGCTTGGTGGGGCGGCGGTCGGGGAGAGGCGCGAATTCCTGCATGGCTTTGCGCTCGGCGGCAAGTTTGAGGCGGGCTTCACGGCTCGAGTCTGTTTCGCGATAGAGGGTCTGTGCGATTGCGGCGGGGCCGCGGGCTTCGCTGAGGACGAGGACTTCGACCTGGAAGAGGCCGCCCTCATTTGTTATTTGCAGCATGTCGCCGATGTGGACATCGCGGGCGGGCTTGGCGGTGATGCTGTTGGAGAGGATGCGGCCCATGTCGCAGGCTTTGGAGGCGAAGGCGCGGGTCTTGAAGAAGCGCGCAGCCCAGAGCCATTTGTCGATGCGGACGGAGGTCATGGTTAATTGTCGTCGATATGGCAGGGATCTTATGAGAAACAATCTTGGTCGATCCTGAAGAATGCGGGCGAGGACACCCACACGACAGCCGATCTGGAGATCGGCGCTACGCCTTCATCCCGCGTGGGTCTACAGTGCGGGTAAGGGGATCAACTGAGCGGGACAAAAGGGCTCAGAGTAAACAGAGGAAGAGTGCGTTAGGACTCGGGCTCGACCTTCCATATATAGAGGTGTTCTTCGTCGCTGGAGGTGGCGACTTCAACGCCCCTTTGCCGGGTGGCGCGATTGAGGGCGGAGCGGATGTTCTCTTTGGAATCAGGCAGGGCGGACAGGGGAACTTTGAGCGCAGTGCCTGTGGAGAGCTGATCGATGTCGCTGAGGAGTTGCGAGACGATCTTTTTGTGCTTGCCATCCCGGCCCTTTGGGACGTCGAGCTGGAGGATGGATTGGAACTTCATAGGCACACCGTTGGTATCTGAATTGGTTGCCATTGCTTGAGTCCCCCCTTCGTTCCGATGTCTTAAAAGTTTAACCGAGAAAAGTTAAGCCGGGCAAGGAAACGCATGCTTAACGTATGGCTAACCTGACGTAAAGCTATCCTTCGACTAAAATGGTACTAAGAGGGGGCGGAATTAGCAAGACAATTATGTAAAATTCATGCACTCTCGCGGCAGAATTTCAGCGGCGTGAAGAATGGTATAAGTGCCAGATTATAAAGATTTAATGCGCACGAAAAAGAGTTTCCCCGTACGCCGAAATGGTTGGTATGTTGATTTTAAGAGGTTCTGTTTCCGGCGGCCATAATGCGGCTTTCCCCCGGAAAAGCTCTCCTGGCACCCGGCAGAAGCGAAAAACATTGCCCCCCGAAAGCCCGAGGGCTTTCGCGAGCCAGGAGGAAAGATGACGGAGCCTTGTTTTAGAAAGAGAGAATCCAAACCGCCTGTGTGCGGAGTGCACGATGCGATTCTTGTTGAGAAGTTGGTTTCGATCGATGCAAACCTCCCCACGCTTGGAATGATCTCGTGTTTGATTTGTCCCACTTCGAAAAGCGTGGTTCGAGAGAACTAGAAAGACATGATCGCGGATATTCATCCGGCAGAAAAACAGATTCGGCAAGGAGCGTAACGAAAATGAGCAAACCAACGAAGTTTGAAACAGTGTCGGTGAAAGATATACCGGTGTCGGAACAATTGAAGGAAGCGATCGCGAATCGTCCGGTGGTGCTGGTGGTTGACGATGAGTCGGTAATTGCAGACACGCTCGCGGAGATTCTGAATCGCAAGGGTTACGCGGCGATCCCGGTCTATGATGCGGAAGAGGCGCTGGAGACGGCGTTGGTGATGCCTCCTGAGCTGTTGCTGACGGACGTGGTTCTGCCGGGGATGAGCGGGATTGAACTGTCGATCAAGATCAAGCGGATCTTTCCGGACTGCAAGATTCTGTTGTTCTCAGGGCAGGCGGCGACGACGGAGATGCTGACGTCGGCGAACCGTGCGGGGCATCGCTTTGATCTGCTGACCAAGCCGATTCACCCTACGGATTTGCTGACGCATGTTTCGGCGAGCCTGAAGGCGCGCCCGGCGCAACAGAGGGCGTCGGTTTCGTAGGAATCGTTTTGCAGCAAAGACGGGCGCGCCTTGGGCGCGCCCGTTGTTTTATTGTGTAGAAACGCGTCGCTGAAGCGGGTTGTGCATATCAAGGTGACGTCATTGATTGAGTTGCCGGCACCATTGCACTCGACTCTGTGTGGCTGTGCAGGTGTATGTGGTACAGCGCTAAACTGAATGCCAATGCTTGAGCCGAATGCAATTCTTATCATGGACTGGTTGCGGAAGATTGGGCTTTCTGTTCGGGTGGCAGTTATCGAAGGGGAGAGCTTTCTGCCCGGGGTTACGCTGGAGCCGGGAGGACTGATCGTGGATCCGGAGCGGCTGATTTATCCGGGCGATCTGCTTCACGAGGCTGGGCATCTTGCGACCATGCTTCCTGCGGAGCGTACTTCTACCGGATCGAATGCCGGCTCGGACATGGGGCAGGAGATTGCCGCGCAGACATGGTCGTATGCGGCTGCAGTCCATCTTGGGCTTGGTCCTGAGGTGGTGTTTCATACCGACGGATATAAAGGCGCGTCGAAGACCCTGATCGACGCCTATGGCGATAGCAAACTGGGGGTTCCGTTGCTGCAATGGATGGGTCTTACTTTGGATCGGGTCCGCGCGGCCGCAGCTGGGGTTCCGGCTTATCCGCATATGATTCGCTGGCTGCGCACGGATCCTGAGGAAGGATCCGGGAGCAGCGACTAGCAGCGGATTATTTCAGGTCTTCGTACTGCAATTGTACTTAACGAGGATTGTCCAAAAAGGCAGCGGCCCGGGCCTAAAGGCCGAGTTCTTTGGCCCAATTTCAGGGGGTTAAAACCCCCTGCTCCCTCCGAAGATTTCATCTGCAGCTTTTGTATTAGTTGGCGAGGACGGCGCGGTAGCGGACCTTGTTCTTTTTTACCTTCTCAATGGCTTCGTTGGCCTTGGACATGGGGAAGGATTCGGTCTGCGCTTTGACGCCGTGGCGTGCGGCGACGTCGAGCATTTCACCGATCATGGATGGGCTGCCGGTGGGACTGCCGCTGATGGAGCGAAGGCCCGAAATGAGCGGGAAGGCATGCACGGATACGGGGGACGGCGGGACGCCGACGAAGCACAGGGTTCCGGTGGGACGCAGTGCCTGAATGTAGATGCCCCAGTCCTGATCGGCATTGATGGTGCTGAGGATGAAGTCGAACGTTCCGGCGACTTCTTTGAGCGCCTTCGATTCGCGGCTGTTGACGAAGTGGTGAGCGCCGAGGGCTCGCGCTTCTTCTTCCTTGCCGGCCGATGTGGAGAAGGCCGTGACTTCCGCACCGAAAACACGGGCGAATTGGATGGCCATGTGGCCGAGTCCGCCAATGCCGATGACGCCGACGCGGGATGAGGGATTGACGCCGTGGGAGCGGAGCGGGTTGTAGACGGTGATTCCGCCGCAGAGCAGGGGCGCGGCGTGTTCGCTGCTGAGGGCATCTGGAATGGGAATGACGAAGCGGGAGTTGGCGCGCACACGCTCTGCATAGCCGCCGTTGCGATGGACGCAGGTTCCTTCCGCGGAGGGACAGAGGTTCTCCATGCCACGAACGCACCATTCGCATTCGCCGCAGGAATTGGATTGCCAGCCGAGGCCAACGCGCTTGCCGACAGTGAGGGTGCGGACACTTTGGCCGACGGCGGCTACGGTTCCGACGATTTCATGGCCGGGAATAAAGGGATATTGGCTGATGCCCCAGTCGTTGGAGATGAGATGAATATCGCTATGACAGATGCCGCAGTGGGAGATGGCAATCTCCACCTCCTGCGGACCGAGAGTGCCCGGTTCGTAGCCGTAGGGCAACAGTTCGGCACCTGCCGCGTGCACTGCTAGTCCTTGAATGCGAGCCATGATCGTTCCGATGTCCTCACTGGGGGTTGAACAAAGGCCGGCATGGGTAGTGAGAACTCGCCAGCCCGAAAGTTTAGAGGTGTACCTAACCAGTCTAGTCTAAACCGCCGCCCGGCTCCACATGGAGATTGAGAATCTGGAAACCGCTGAGGACTCCCCCGGCCGGGATTTGAGCTGCGAGATTTGCCGACTCGCCGTTGAGATTGAGGTCTTGCGCGGTGCGGAGCGGCTCGAGGGCGTTGGCCATGGAAAGAGGCAGGCTGGACAGGGTCTGGCCACTTACGGCGGCCTGTGTTTCCGGCACCAGAAGGCTGATATAGATGCGGTCTTCGAGGTGCAATTTGCGCGTTTGGGCGATGACGGACTGGAGGTTTGCAGGGTGAGAAGAAAACTTTGGTGGATCCATAGCGCGGTCCAGCGTCCCGGCGTCTGAGACGAGAAGGCGGATATTGCCAGCTGCGAGCCTGGAGGGCAGGGTGACCGGGATGCGCACATTGCGGGCGGGCTGCTGCCAGGGATGGAGGGTGACTTCCACCATGAGCGTGTCACCGGGGTGGACGATGTTGCTGCTTGTGAGGCGCGCGGATTCGAGTTCGACCTGCACGTGGTGGGGGATGGCCTCGATATGGAGATCAATGCCGCGGATGTCGCCCTGGCGAGTCCCGTTGGTGTAGAGCGCGGAGAAGAGCTGTGCCGCTTGAAAGGCAGTGGACAGAGCCGCGGGAAGCTGACCGCCGGCGGGCGACCACTGGTCGAGCGGGGAGGGCGGGTATCCGTCGAGGAGGATGTTGCCGGTGAGGTGGTAGCTGATGTCGTCCGTGTTTTCGTTGTTCTCAAGGAGGGCTTGATAAATGCCGACCAGGAGGGCGTTGGGGGTGAGGGAAGGCAAGTCGAGGACTTCAAAGTTGAGCTTGCGGGCAATGCTGGGGTCGGGGCCGGGACCGTGGACGGCGATGTGCACGGGAATCATGCGGGCTTTGGCGCCAAAGACGCCGCGGATGGCCGACTCGCGATCTTCAGTGAATGCGCCGATGAGGTCACCGGTGTTGATGATTTTAAAGGCGTTCAAAGGGGATGCGAGGGTAGCGACCACGTCGGTGGTGGTCATGGGAAGGGAAACCGGGCCGGCCTGG
>Ga0302202_10006048_pt1 | contig 12159 bp, 7 predicted proteins | sample II_Bog_N3_3_FD_194579 | JGI IMG/M metagenome (GOLD analysis project Ga0302202, IMG submission 194579) | Peat permafrost microbial communities from Stordalen Mire near Abisko, Sweden - II_Bog_N3_3 | ecosystem: Environmental > Terrestrial > Soil > Wetlands > Peat | place: Sweden: Abisko, Stordalen... | reverse complement strand
AACGGCTACGGGGAGCGGGCTGGCAACGCCGACCTCTCGGCCACCATCCCGGACCTGTCGCTGAAGCTCCGGGTCCGGACCATCCCGGCCGACCGGATCGAGCGGCTCACCCCGGTGGCCCACCACATCGCCGAGCTGGTCAACATCCCGCCGAACCCACAGCAGCCGTTCGTCGGCGCCTCCGTCTTCGCCCACAAGGCGGGACTGCACACCTCGGCGATCGCCCGCCGGTCGGACGCCTACGAGCACATCTCGCCGGAGCTGGTCGGCAACGGCACCCGGTTCGTGGTGTCGGAGATGGCCGGTCGCTCGACCCTGACCCTGAAGGCGGCCGAGCTGGGCCTGGAGCTCGACTCGGCGGCCATGGCCTCGGTGCTCGACTCGCTGAAGCGGCTCGAGCACGAGGGCTACCACTTCGAGGTGGCCGACGGCTCCCTCGAGCTGCTGCTGCGCAACTCGACCGGCTGGGAGCAGTCGTTCTTCGAGCTGGAGTCGTACCGGGTGATCGCCGACCACTCCGCCAAGCGGGCCACCGAGGCGACCGTGAAGGTGTTCGTCGGCGGGGACCGCATCGTGGCCACCGCCGAGGGGAACGGTCCGGTCAACGCCCTGGACGGCGCGCTCCGCGGTGCCATCGGCTCGCGGTACCCGGCGCTGGCCGACATCCACCTGGTCGACTACCGGGTCCGGGTGCTCGACTCGGCCAAGGGGACCGGCTCGGTGACCCGGGTGCTCATCGACTCGACCGACGGCGACCGGACGTGGACCACCATCGGAGTGTCGGAGGACATCATCGAGGCGTCCTGGCAGGCCCTGTCCGACTCCATCGTCTACGGTCTCCTCCACGCGGCGACGGACGCCCACGAGGGCTGACCGGGCCGCCGGACGAACCAGCACGACCCCCTGACCAGGAGCGCAGAATGACCCAGCCCAGCTTCGTGCCGATCGTGGAGGCCGACCAGGTCCGTTCGGGCTACCGCCTGGACGTGCCGGCCATCTGGACCCAGTCGCGCCCCTCGGAGCTCCGGTCCACCCGCCCCCCCCGGGGACGGTTGTTCGGCACCCCCGGCCCCGACCAGGGGTACGCCCTGAAGCTGGCCCGCCGGTTCGAGGACCGGGTCAACCTGGTCCCGGGCGAGTCCCTCGAGGATGCCATCGCCGGCTGCACGGCGGTGGCCATGCGGCGGGCCGCCGGGTGGGGGAGGGCGCCGATCGTCCACGACCTGGGCTTCGCCTTCACCCTCTGGGGCTTCCTCGACGGGGCGCCGGCCGACCTCGTCGAGGCCCGCGCCCCGCTGTTCCGGTCGGCCTCCCACCACTACAACGCCCAGCGAGCCATCGCCTCGGCGGTCACCGAGGAGGCGCTGGTCCTCAGCCCCGAGGCGGTCGCCGACCGCCTCGACGGGTGGCGCGACCTGCTGGCGCTCCCCGTCGCCGACTGACCGCGGCGGCTGCCCGGGGCAGCTCGGGGGCGGCCGGTCGGCCCGTACCCGGACCTCGTCGACGATCCCAGCCGACCCCGGGTCGCGTGACGACCCCGCTGGTCAGTGCCTCGTCTCGACCCCGGGGCACCGTGACGGCGCCCGGAAGGTCAGCGCGACTTCCGCCACTTCTTCTTGGACCCACCGCCCGAGGGGGTGGCCGGCGAGCTGCCGCCGTACCCTCCGGTCGACACCGTGGTCACCGGGACCGGACGGTGCTCGTCGGGGCCGTGGTGGACCACGGTGACGATGTCGGCCACCGAGGAGCCCTTCATGGCCGCCTCGAACAGATCCGGGAACTGCGGACCCACGTGGGCCGCCCCGTTGGCCGGACCTCCGGTCGAGCGTGACGGGACAGCCCCCTTCACCGGCGCTTTCGCCGGTGCCTGCGCTCGCACCGAGGGGTGCGACTCAGGGGGGTACCACTTGCCGTCACTCGCTATCCACCAGCCGGGTCCTTGGGCTACGTCACTCATTGGACTGCCTCCACCGCTATGTGTGTCAATCAATCAATGCTGCGAATTTACACACGTGATGCCCCCCGATGTCGACTCATTTCGCGGGCGGGGCCCCCGGGCCCCCGCTCCGGCGGTCGGCGTCGGGGCTACCAGTGGGTAACTTGTGGCCATGGAAGCGGCCACCTTCGCCCTCAACGAGACCCACCGGGAGTTCCGGGACACCCTCCGGCACTTCGCCGAGGCCCGGATCGCCCCCCACGCCGCCCAGGTCGACCGGGACGGGGCCTTCCCCCGGGCCTCGTTCGACGCCTGCGTGGAGCTCGAGCTCCCGGCGCTCGGGGTGCCGGTGGAGTACGGGGGGGCCGGGGCCGACATGGTGACCCAGGCGATCATGGCCGAGGAGCTGGCCCGGGTCTGTGCATCCACATCCCTCACCATGCTCATCTCCAAGCTCGGGATGCTCCCGGTGATGAACTGGGCCTCCGAGGAGGTCAAGCGGGCCTACCTCCCGCGCGTGGCCAGTGGCGAGTGGCAGGCCAGCTACTGCCTGTCGGAGGCCGACGCCGGCAGTGACGTGGCCTCCATGCGGACCCGGGCGGTGCGCGACGGCGACGAGTGGGTCATCTCCGGCACCAAGTACTGGATCACCAACGCCGGCATCTCCGACGTCTACATCGTGTTCGCGGTGACCGACCCCGACTCGCGCCACCACGGGATCAGCTGCTTCGCGGTGGAGGCGGACTGGGGCGTCAGGGTGGCCAAGCTGGAGGACAAGCTGGGGGTGCGGGGCAGCCCGACCGGCGAGGTCGTCCTCGACGAGGTGCGGGTGCCGGCCTCCCACCTGATCGGGGGGGAGGGCAACGGCTTCAGGGTGGCCATGCACACCCTCGACCGGAGCCGGCCGACCATCGGGGCCCAGGCGGTGGGGATCGCCCAGGGGGCCATCGACTACGCCGCCGGCTACATGGGCGACCGGAAGGCCTTCGGGAAGCCGATCGCCGACCTGCAGGGGCTCCGGTTCATGCTGGCCGACATGGCCATGAAGAACGAGGCGGCCCGCACGCTGGTCTACCGGGCCTGCACGCTGGTCGACAACGGCGACCCCGAGGGCGAGCTGACCAAGGTGGGGGCGATGGCCAAGTGCTTCGCCTCCGACTCGGCCATGTCCATCACCACCGACGCCGTCCAGCTGCTCGGCGGCTACGGGTTCACCAAGGACTTTCCGGTGGAGCGCTTCATGCGCGATGCCAAGATCACCCAGATCTACGAGGGGACCAACCAGGTGCAGCGGGTGGTCATCTCCAAGGCGCTGCTGGGCTGACCGACGATCGGGAGGCCACCCGGGGTCGCCGGAGGCCACCCGGGGTCGAGCGGCGGTTGGCTAACGTGCGTCGTGAGCACGGCAGGGTGGTCGGGTGAGGCGTCGCCCACCCTGACCGCGAGCGAAGGAGGAGCACGGTGGAGATCGACCTGACCAGCGCGGACCAGTGGACCCGGCGGATCCCCCACGACCAGTTCGCCTGGCTCCGGGACGAGGCGCCGGTGTTCTGGCACGAGACCGACGACCCCGCGGTGCCCGGGTTCTGGGCGCTCACCCGCCACGCCGACGTGCAGGCGGCGAATCGTGACACCGACCGGTTCTCGTCCCAGCGTGGGGGCGTCTTCCTGAACGCCCAGACCGACGAGCAGCGCGACCTCTTCCGGTCGATCATCGAGACCGACCGGCCGGAGCACACCCGCCTCCGGCGGCTGGTGAACCGGGGGTTCACCCCCCGGGCGATCGCCCAGTTCGAGGCGAGCTACCGCCAGGCCGTCCGGGACGTCCTGGCCGAGGTGCTCGAACGCGGCACCTTCGACTGGGTGACCGACGTGGCCACGGTGCTGCCGGCGTTCGCCATCTCGGAGCTCCTGGGCGTGCCGGTCGAGGACCGGCCGCAGGTCACCGAGTGGACCAACGTCATCTCGGGGGCGAGCGACCCCGAGTTCGCCGACGACGCCGACGCCCCGATGAACGCCGCCATCGCCCTCTACAGCTACGGCACGCAGCTGGCCGAGCAGCGGCGGATCGCACCCCAGGACGACATCGTCACCTCCCTGATCACCGAGGTCGACGACGACGCCCTCGGTGCCCACGAGTTCGAGATCTTCGTGCTGGCGCTGGCGGTGGCGGGCAACGAGACGACCCGCACCGCCATGTCGCAGGGGATGCTGGCGCTCCTCGACCACCCCGGGCAGATGACCCTGCTCCGGTCCGATCCGGCGCTGGCGCCCACGGCCGCCGACGAGATCATCCGGTGGTCGACGCCCATCGTCTACTTCCGGCGGACGGCCACCTGCGACCTCGAGCTGCACGGGGTTACCGTCCGCGAGGACGACCCGGTGGCCCTGTACTTCATGTCCGCCAACTACGACGACGCGGTGTTCGAGGATCCGCACGCCTTCGACATCGCCCGGACCCCCAACCCGCACGTCTCGTTCGGCGGCGGAGGCCCCCACTACTGCCTCGGCGCCCACCTCGCCCGCTTCGAGATCTCGGTGCTGCTCGAGGAGCTGCTCGGGCGCACCGGTGCGGTGGACCAGGCCGGCGATGCCGTCCGGCTGCGGTCGAGCTGGATCAACGGGCTGAAGCACCTGCCGGTCACCGTCACCGCCTGAGGGACCGACCTGGCTACGACCCGGCTCGGTCGGCCGCCGGTGGCGCAGCCGGTACCGTGCATGCCACCGAAGAGAGCGCGACAGGAGCCGACGGCACGCCATGCATCCATCCGACGAGTCGACGCTGGAACGGCTGGCAGGGCCGACCACCTACGCCCGGGGTCGGGCCTATGCCCGCCAGGGGATGGTCCTCACCGCCCACTGGACGAGCGACCGAACCTGCCTGGTCGGTGAGGTCCTGGGCAGCGACGTGGAGCCATACTCGGTGGTGGTGCTCGTGAGGCGGTCGGCCGGCGGGCGGCTGGCCGACGTCGACGGTACCTGCACCTGTCCGGTCGGGGACAACTGCAAGCACGCGGTGGCCCTGCTGCTGGCTGACCACGATCGGGCCCCGGCACCGGCGCCCGAGGCACCCAGGATCTCCCTGGTGAGGGACGACAGCGCCGCGAAGCCCAGCCACGGTGCCACCCCGGATCGAAGCGCCACGGCGCCGGACTGGGAGGCCCCCCTCCGTGATCTGGTCGCCGCGGAGGATCCCGATCACTCCGGGGCCGCGGACGGTGACATCGGGCTGCAGTTCGACCTCGTCCTCACGCTGCCGGACCGGCCGCCGAGATCCGGAGGGCCGACGACGGGGATCCGCCTGCGCCCGGTCGTCCGCAACCACAGCCGGAACTGGGTCAGGAACGGGATCTCCTGGTCCCGGCTGGAGCAGTACCACGCCTACGGGGGCCAGGCCCGCGCCGGCAGTGCCGCCCACCTGAGGATCCTTACCGAGCTTCTGTCCCTGAGCCGCCTGTCGAACCGTCGGACGTACCGCTACTCCTACTCCTCGGCGGACGAGGCGGTCTGGCTCCAGACCGTCAACAGCCGCCGGTTCTGGGACCTGCTGTACGAGGCCCGTGACCTCGGGCTCCCGATGGTGCAGTCGGGTCGCCAGGCGGCGCCGGTCGATCTCCGGCCGGTGTCGGCCCGTGTCACGGTGGATGCCACCCGCCCCCGCGACCGCCCCGGACTCGAGCTCCGACCCCGGGTCGACGTCGAGGGCGAGGAGGTGCCGCTCGGGGCGTCGTTGCTGCTCGGCGAGCCGGCCCACGGCATCGCCTGGTGGAGTGCGCCCGACTCAGGGTCGGGGTCGGCCGCCCGGCTGGCCCTGGCCGCCTTCGAGGAGGCGGTGGACGACCGCGTCCGGGGCTTCCTCGCCTGGGACGTCGTGGGGATCCCCCCGGAGGACGAGGAGCGGTTCCTCCGCGACCTCTACCCGGGGCTTCGGCGGAGGATTGCCGTCAGCTCCAGCGACCGGTCGGTCGAGCTCCCGGAGCTACCGGCGGCCCGGCTGGTGCTCGAGCTGCGCCATGCCGAGGGACACCGGGTCGAGCTGGCCTGGTTCCGGAGCGCCGAGGGTGCGAGCTGGCGCGAGGACCTCTGGGACGCCCCGAGCCGACTGGGCGACCGGGTGGCCGAGGACCGCATCGTGGGGGCGGTGACCGCGGTCGCCTCGACCTTCCCCGGGCTGGTGGAACCGACGCTCCTCGGCGACCGTCTGGCCCCGTTCTCGGTTCTCACCGGCATGACCGCGGTCCGCTTCCTGTCGGACGTGCTCCCCGACCTGGAGGGGATCGAGGGCATCGAGGTCGAGCACCACGGCGCCGTCCCCGAGTACCGGGAGGTCGTCGAGCCGCCCGAGGTCAACCTCGGCGGCTCGTCGTCGGGTGACAACGACTGGTTCGACCTGACCGTCACGGTGACGGTGGGAGGGGAGGACGTTCCCTTCGGCGACCTCTTCGTGGCCCTGGCCGAGGGGCGGTCCCACCTCATCCTCCCGTCGGGGACGTACTTCTCGCTGGAGCGGGAGGAGCTCCGGCAGCTCGCCGACCTGATCGCCGAGGCCCGGGCGCTCGACGACCACGTCGGGGAGGGCCTCCGGCTCAGCCGCTTCCAGGCCAGCCTGTGGGAGGACCTCCAACGGCTCGGGGTCGTCACCGCCCAGGCCCGCCAGTGGGAAGGGTCGGTCCGGGCCCTCACCGAGGCCGCCGACCGGATCGAGCACGCGGTACCCGACCTGCTCCACGCCACCCTCCGGCCCTACCAGCTGACCGGGTTCAACTGGCTGGCATACCTCTTCGAGCACCGCCTGGGGGGCGTGCTGGCAGACGACATGGGTCTCGGCAAGACCATCCAGGCCCTGGCCCTGATGTGTCACACCTGGGAGCAGGGGCTGACCGACGCCCCCTTTCTGGTGGTGGCGCCGACCAGTGTGGTGGGCAACTGGGCCGCCGAGTGCCGCCGGTTCGCTCCGGAGCTCAGCGCGGTCACCGTCACCGAGACGGAACGCCGCCGGGGCGTCCCCCTGGCCGAGCTCGCCGACGGGGCCGACGTGGTGGTCACCTCGTACGCGCTGTTCCGCATCGAGTACGACGCCTACGCCGGGGTCGACTGGGCCGGCCTCTTCCTCGACGAGGCCCAGTTCGCCAAGAACCGGGGCTCCCAGGCCTACCAGCGGGCGAGGATGCTGCCGGTCCCGTTCAAGGTGGCGATGACCGGGACGCCGATCGAGAACAATCTGATGGAGCTGTGGTCGCTGCTGTCGATCACCGCGCCGGGCCTCTTCGCCAACCCGGACCACTTCACCGACCACTACCGGACGCCGATCGAGAAGAAGGGCGACACCGAGCGCCTGGCCCAGCTACGACGCCGGGTCCGGCCTCTGATGCTGCGCCGCACCAAGGAGCAGGTCGTCCGCGACCTCCCCGCCAAGCAAGAGCAGGTGCTCGAGCTCGACCTGAACCCGAAGCAGCGGAAGCTCTACCAGACCTACCTCCAGCGCGAGCGGCAGAAGGTCCTCGGCCTCCTCGGCGACGTCCAGAAGCACCGGTTCGAGATCTTCCGCTCCCTCACCCTCCTCCGTCAGGCCAGCCTCGACCTGTCCTTGGTCGACGCCAAGCACGCCGGGGTCCCCTCCACCAAGCTCGACGCGTTGATGGAGATCCTCGAGGAAGTGGCCGCCGACGGTCACCGGGTGCTGGTGTTCAGCCAGTTCACCCGGTTCCTCACCCTGGCCCGACGACGCATCGAGGCGGCGGGGATCCCGTACTGCTACCTCGACGGGACCACCCGCCGGCGTGACGTGGTCATCGACGAGTTCCGGTCCGGCACCGACCCGGTGTTCCTCATCAGCCTCAAGGCCGGTGGGTTCGGGCTCAACCTGACCGAGGCCGACTACTGCGTCATCCTCGACCCCTGGTGGAACCCGGCCACCGAGGCCCAGGCGGTGGACCGCCTCCACCGCATCGGCCAGACGAAGAAGGTCATGGTCTACCGGCTGGTGGCCAAGGACACCATCGAGGAGAAGGTCATGGCCCTCAAGGCCAGGAAGACGGCGCTGTTCGCCAACGTGATGGACGGCGGCGACTTCGAGTCCGGGGCCATGACGGCCGCCGACATCCAGGAGCTCCTGAGCTGAACCTCCCGGTTGCGTCCGCGACCGGGCTTCGTGCCTCGGGCGGGCCGCCTCAGATGGCCGCCGGCGCACCGGCGGCGGCGGCACCGGCGAAGCGTCCGAAGAGCGTCGAGTCGCCGATGGAGAGGCCCGAGGCGTAGCCGAACGTGCAGACGCCCGCCGTGGTGCGGCCGGCGGCGAAGAGGCCCGGGATCGGGTCCCCGCCGATGCTCAGGACCTCCCCGGCCACGGTGGTGGCGAGTCCGCCCAGCGTGAAGGGCGCATAGGGGGCGGCCCCCCGCCGCAGGTCGAACGCCCCGAGCGGGGGACGGAGCGGCCGGACGCGCCCGGGGCGCTTGTGGAACGTGGGATCGCGCCCGTCCTCGGCATGGCGGTTGTACTCCGCCAGGGTGCTCTGGAGGGCACCGGCGGGGAGACCCATCTCGGCCTCCAGCTCGCCGACCGTCTCACACACCCAGGCGGCCTCGAGGCCCATCCAGTTGGGCCGGTAACCGGCCTCGTCGATCACGAGAAAGCAGTTGGCGTCGTGCTCGTAGAGCGCAGCCTGGCCGACCCGTCCCATGTAGGTGTCCTCGTTGATGAACCGCCGGCCCCGACCGTCGACGATGATCCCCTCGATCAGCTGGCGTGGCGGGATGATCGGCAACGACACCTCGCCGGCGTGCATGTTCCGCACGCCGGCCCCCACGGCCATGGCCATCTCGATGCCGCGGCCGTCGTCGGCCTCCGTTCCGACCTTCCAGGTCCCGAGGAGGAGCTTCGGGGCGAAGCGTCCCAGCATCTCGTCGTTCCAGATGAAGCCGCCGGCGGTCAGGACGACCCCCCGGCGCGCCCTGACCAGGAGCTGCTCACCGTAGCGGGAGGCCACCACCCCCACGACCCGACCGTCGTCGACGATCAGCCGTTCGACCCGGGTGTCGTAGGAGACCGCCGCCCCCGCCGACACCGCCGCCCCGGCCAGGGTCTTCATGAGTAGGGATCCCGTCGCCCGCTTGGTCTTGGCGAGGTGGCCCCGGGGGGCGGGGACGGCGATCTCGTTGAAGGGCCAGGCGTCCTCGCCACCCGACCACACCAGGCCCTCGGTCCCCGCCGGGGCCATCTGGGTCTCCTCGTCGAGGCGCGGGTCGTACTCGACGCCCCGCTCGACCAGCCAGTCGAAGTGGGCCGGACTGGCCTCCGCGTAGGCCACCACCTTGGCCACGTCGGGGTCGGGACCGCAGGCGGCCAGGAGGTAGCGCGTCATGTTGTCGACGGAGTCCTCGAAGCCGCACGCCGTCTGCACCGGCGTGCCCCCGCCGAGGTAGACGATGCCCTCGGCCAGCGCCGCGGCGCCCCCCGGTCCCGACGACCGCTCGAGCACCAGGACCTCGGCGCCGGCTTCACGGGCCGCGTGGGCCGCGCACGTCCCGGCGGCGCCGAAGCCCACCACCAGGACGTCGGTGGTCAGGTCGAACGAGGCGACCTCGGCCCGGGCAACCGGACTGACTGCTGTGGACACCTCGATCGTTCCCTCCGTGCTCCGTGCTCCGTGCTCCGTGCTCCGTGCTCCGTGGCGGGACGGGTGTGGTTGACCCGTCCGACCGGTCGAACCGGAGCAGCATGCCACCAACGTCCGACCGGCGCGGTCCACTGCGGGTGACGAGGGTCCGGGGGGTGCCGAGCCGCTAGGCGACGGAGATCTTGCCCTTCATGAAGACGATGAAGGGCGACTTGTAGGCCACCTGGGTCACCCGTCCCTCGGTGACCTGGACGGTGGCGCCGTTGGCGCCCATCGGTCCGAAGAGGTACTTGAAGGCGACCCCGACCTCGTGCTGGCCGGGGGCCACGGGGAAGAAGTGCTCGCCCCACTTGAGCTCACTGCTGGCGCCGTCGATGGTGACGATCGTCTTGAACAGGTAGAGCAGGAAGGCGAGCGGGAAGGGCTTCGTCCTGACGACGATGCCGGTCTGGGCCTGTGCCGGTGCGGTCATGGGCTGTCCTCTCGTGTTCCCCGTCTTGTCCCCGCCGGGTCTGGAGGAGACCACCGAGCGTAACCGGGCCCTGGTCCCGGAGCCCGGGAGTTGCCCCCCGACGCCGTTCATGATTCGCTACCGTCTTCCACACCAGGGCGCCCGGGGAGGGCGCGAGTCAGGGAGGGCAGGCTGTGACGACTGCCGATCCACCCCCTTCTGACGACCTCGACTCATTCTGGTCACAACCTTTGCGCAATGAACTTTCCCCCAGGCACGTGCGTGGTTAGCATTCGGGGACGGCAGTGCGGGTGTGGACCTTCGGCCCTACCTGGTCGGATGTGTTCTCCGTACCGTTCACCCTGACGATGGGTGGACGGCCGTGGGATCGAACACGACCAGGCTTCGGCGACGTCGCCCCGGGGTCGGAACCGAACGAAGAGGGACCATGACAACCCGCAACGCAGGTGGTACGGAACAGCGGCGCTCGCCTCTGCGGAGGCGCTCGATCACCGCGCTCGTGGCGGTGGCGCTCCCCCTGGCCATGCTCTCGGGGGTCGTCCCGGCCGGTGCCGCCGGCGGCACCGCATCGACCACCCTGGTCTCGTCGTCGCTACCCTCCGGCTCGGCCCTGGGCCAGCCGGTCACCTACACCGCCACCGTGTCGCCCACTTCCGGGTCTGGCGTGACGCCCACCGGGACGGTGGCCTTCACCGATGGCACCGCCATCTCCGGCTGCTCGGCCGTGACGCTGGTCGCCTCGGCGGGGAGCAGCGCCACCGCCTCGTGCACGGAACCGGCCGGCCGGATGGGCGCCGGCTCGCACGCCATCGGGGCCTCATACGGCGGCAACGGCACCTACGCGGTGTCGAACGGCGCGCTCACCCAGACGGTCAGCCAGGGGACCACCGCCACGGTGGTGACCGCCGCACCGGCCTCGCCGTCCCCGTTCGGCGTGGCCGTCACCTACACGGCCACGGTCACGGCCGGTGGTGGGGTCACCGCCTTCACCCCGACCGGCACGGTGGCCTTCACCGACGCCGCCACCACCCTGTGCGCCGCCGCCTCGCTGACCGCGCTCGCACCGGGGGTGGCCACCGCCACCTGTACGGAGCCGGGAGCCTCGATGACGGTCGGCACCCATGCCATCGCCGGCGCCTACGGCGGTGATGGCAATTTCACCACGTCCACCGGCACCCTCTCCCAGGTGGTGGCCGCCGGGTCGACCACCACCACCGTGGGCGCCACGCCGGTGTCGCCCTCCGGCCTGGGCGTGGGCGTGACCTACACGGTCACCGTGTCGGTCGGCAACGGGGTCACCGCCTTCCCGACCGGGTCCGTCGCCGTCACCGACGGGGGCGGCGCCATCACCGGTTGCTCGGCGGCCCCCCTGACGGCCACCGCCACCCCCGGGGTGTCGACGGCCACCTGCGCCGAGTCCGGGACCTCCATGACCGGCGGCTCGCACGTGATCGCCGCCACCTACGGCGGCGACGGCAACTTCGCCTCCTCCACCGGAGGTCTCACCCAGGTGGTCACCCCGGCCACCACCACCACGGCGGTGGTCTCCGGCGGCACGCCGTCGATGGTGGGGCAGCCGGTCACCTACACGGCCACCATCACCCCGTCGTCGAACCCCCTGGCCATGACCGGCACCGTGGCCTTCAAGGACGGCTCGACCACCATCGCCGGCTGCGCGGCCGTGCCGGTGAGCGCCGGCGGCGGTGGGGCTACCGCCCAGTGCACCGAGGCCGGGACGGCGATGACGGCGGGGAACCACACCATCACCGCCGTCTACGGCGGCGACGTCAACTACGGCGGCTCGACGTCACCGGCCATCACCCAGGTGGTCTCGAAGGGGACGACCACCACCGGGCTGGCCTCGTCGGCCAATCCCTCGACCGGTGGCCTGGCCGTCACCTACACCGCCACCGTCGCCACCGTCGGATCGCTGATCAACCCCTCCGGAACCGTGACCTTCAAGGACGGGGCCACCACCGTCTGCAACGCGGTCACGCTCACCGCCTCGGTGGCGCAGTGCACCGAGGCGGCCTCGGCGATGACCAGCGGCACCCACGCCCTCACCGCCGTCTACTCGGGCGACGGGAACTTCACCACCTCCACCGGGACGCTCTCCCAGGTGGTGAACCCGGCCG
>Ga0302202_10006043_pt1 | contig 12172 bp, 9 predicted proteins | sample II_Bog_N3_3_FD_194579 | JGI IMG/M metagenome (GOLD analysis project Ga0302202, IMG submission 194579) | Peat permafrost microbial communities from Stordalen Mire near Abisko, Sweden - II_Bog_N3_3 | ecosystem: Environmental > Terrestrial > Soil > Wetlands > Peat | place: Sweden: Abisko, Stordalen... | reverse complement strand
AGTGGCTGCCTCTGGATCGAGAACCAGCGTCGTTCCGCCGGCAATGCTGACCGCTGCCGGAAGGCCTGTCGCGGATGCGCCTTCGCCCGAGGTGAAGACCAGCTTGCCACCCCAGACGTCACTGCGCGCCAGCAACTCGCCGTACAGGCGGAGCGTCTGGCGCTGAAGATCAGTGGCCATCAGCATGGCGGCTAATCGCCATAGTAGTCGAGGCCGAGGTGGGTGATGAGGTCCTCGCCCATGATGTGACGGAGCGTGTTCTTGAGCTTCATCGACTGAATGAAGAGGTCGTGCTCCGGATAGACGCCGGGTGCGGAGTCGGGGTCCTTGAAGTAGAAGCTCAGCCACTCCTGTATGCCGAGGCCGCGCAGGCTGGGCGTGCGCGCGGCGAGATCCATGAAGAGGCAGAGGTCGAGCGCCAGCGGAGCGGCGAGGATGGAGTCACGGCAGAGGAAGTCGACCTTGATCTGCATCGGATAGCCCAGCCAGCCGAAGATGTCGATGTTGTCCCAGCCCTCCTTGTTGTCGCCGCGCGGCGGGTAGTAGTTGATGCGGACCTTGTGGAAGATATCGCCGTAGAGGTCGGGGTTCTTTTCGGGCTGGAAGATGTGCTCCAGCACGCCGAGCTTCGAGACCTCCTTGGTCTTGAAGTTGTCAGGGTCGTCGAGGACTTCGCCGTCGCGATTACCCAGGATGTTGGTCGAGTACCAGCCGCTGACGCCGAGCTGACGCGCCTTGAAGGCCGGCGCGAGGACGGTCTTGATGAACGTCTGTCCGGTCTTGAAGTCCTTGCCGCAGATGGGAGCGTTCATGGCGCGGGAGAGTTCGTTGAGCGCGGGAATGTCCACGGTCAGGTTCGGCGCTCCGTTGGCGAAGGGAATGCCTTCCTTGAGGCAGGCCCACGCGTAGAGCATGGAGGGGGCGATGTCCGGATCGTCGTCAACGAGGCCCTTCTCGAATGCCGCGAGTGTCTGATGCACAGCCTTGGGCTCGTGGTAGATCTCGGTCGAGCCGCACCAGATCATCACCTGACGGTCGGTCTTGGTCTTGAACTCCGCGATGTCATTGCGAATCTGATTGGCGAGATCGCACTTGTTCTTGCCGATCTTCTTGTTCTTGGCTGTGAGGCGTTTGACGTAGCGCTCCTCAAAGGCCGCGGGCATGGGCTGGATAGACTCGAGGAAGGGGCGCATGCTCTCCAGCTGGTCGCGGTCGAGCACAGCGGCGGTCTTGGCGGCGTCGTAGAGGTTGCCGCCGAAGATGTCCCAGCCGGTGAAGACGAGGTCATCGAGCGGAGCGATCGGCGCGAAGTCCTTGATGAGTGGCGTGCGGTCGTCGGTGCGTTTGCCGAGGCGGATAGTGCCCATCTGGGTCATGGAGCCGATGGGCTTGGCGAAGCCTCGGCGAACAGCTTCGACGCCGGCGATGAGCGTGGTTGCGACAGCGCCCATTCCAGGGATCATGATGCCTAACTTGCCTGTGTGCGGGGTGATGCTGGCTGCATTTGGCTCAGCCGCGGCGCCTGGCTGCGCGGCTTTGGGTGTTGACATTGCTGGAAGAACCCTTCTACGTGCGATATTCCGTGGTGCGGACGCTTAAGTATCTCTCAGCGTTGCGAGCGGGTGCAACAAACGGCGAATTGCCGTAACGACAGCGTTTACGCCGCTTCGGCTCCGGTGCGGTTCTTCCAGTGCGTCCAGACGAACCAGACGGCAGCGACCAGAATCGCAGCCTCCACGCCGTGCTGGAAGCGGTGGAACAGGTGCTGGAACTGCTCGTTCCGCTCGACGTTCTTACCGGCCCACATTCCCAGGAAAGCCAGCGCGTAGCACCACGGCCACGATCCGAGGAAGGTGTAGACGTGGAACTTCAGTTGGTTCATCCGCGCAATGCCTGCGGGCAGTGCGATGAAGGTGCGCACAATCGGCAACATGCGGCCGACGAGCACTGCGATGGAGCCGTAGCGGGCGAAGAAGTGCTCGGCGAGATCGAGGTCGCGCTTGCTCAGCAGGATGTAGCTTCCGTAGCGTTCGACCAGCGGGCGTCCGCCGCGCGCGCCGATCCAGTAGGCCGGTATGGAGCCCAGGTTCGAGGCCAGCGAGGCCAGCGTCGCGAGCAGGATGAGCTGACCCTGCGAGTGCGCGAGAGCGTATCCGGCGAAGGGCATGATGACCTCCGACGGAATGGGAACGCAGGCAGACTGAATCGCCATGAGCGTGAGAACCACGAAGTATTGCGCGCCGACGCTTAGGCCGAGGAGAATCGCAAGGAGCTTTGACATTGGGCTCCAGTATATCGGGACGGTGCGAACGGGCCGGATTTGCTAGCATCAAGATGATCAGGAGCGTTCACGATGGCAGAGACAGCAACCGCAGTAGCAACGGCGCCCAAGCCCGCGGCGCATGGCGAGACCCCGGCAAAGCGGCAGGTTGTGTGCTTCAGCTTCTACAAGCTGATGCCCGAGTGGCGCAGGCTTCCCGCATCCGAGAAGGCAGCGCACAAGGCGGCGTTTGCGGACGTATTGGATCGCTGGAACAAGCCCGGCGAGTTCCTCTCGCTGACGTACTCGACCATCGGCACGCGCGGCGATGTGGATATGTGCGTGTGGTCGATTGGCTATGCGGTCGACGAGCTGAACCAGATGCGCAGCGAGCTGCTGGCGACTCCGCTGGGCGGATATCTCTCCACGCCGCACAGCTTCCTCGCCATGACCAAGCGCTCGCAGTACCAGATTGGCCGCGAGGATGAGAGCGAGGGCGAAGGCCGCGGCGCGATTCGTCCCGGCGGACAGAAGTACATCTTCATCTATCCGTTCTGGAAGACGCGACCGTGGTATCTGCTCTCGCTCGCCGAGCGCAAGCGGCTGATGGATGAGCATATCCGCGTTGGCCTGCTGTATCCGCGCGTGAAGCTCAACACGACGTACTCATTCGGGCTCGATGACCAGGAGTTCGTGGTGGCGTTCGAGACCAACTTCCCTGAGGACTTCCTTGACCTGGTCCAGCAACTGCGCGAGACCGAGATCAGCCTGTACACACTGAAGGACTTTCCCATCTTCAGCTGCGTCAGGCTGCAGCCGATGGAGATGCTGGATCGGCTCGGGTAATTCAGTGATAAGTGACAAGTGGTAAGTGCCAAGTCCAAGCCGAAGCACAAGAAGACTGCGAAGCCGCTTGCGCCTGACCGCGTTGCGGCGATTCTGGCCGCGCTGCGCAAGGCGTATCCGAATGTGGTCTGCGCGCTGACGCACAAGAACGCCTTCGAGTTGACGATTGCGACGATCCTCTCCGCGCAGACGACAGACGTTGGCGTGAACAAGGCAACGCCGGCGCTGTTCAAGGCGTTCCCGAGTCCCAAAGCGCTGGCTTCGGCCTCGCTCACCGAGATTGAGCCGCTGATTCGCACCACAGGCTTCTATCGCGCCAAGGCGAAGAACATCCAGGGCGCAGCGCGCGTGCTGGTGGAGAAGTTCCACGGCAAGGTTCCACAGACCATCGAGGAGCTGACCGCGCTTCCCGGCGTGGCGCGCAAGACCGCGAACGTGGTGCTGGGAAGCTGGTTCGGCATCGCCGCGGGCATTGTCGTGGACACGCATGTGCTGCGGCTCTCGCGACGGCTGGAGCTGACCAAAGCGACCGACCCGAAGAAGGTCGAGCAGGACCTGATGAAGATCATCCCGCAGGACCGCTGGATCCAGTTTTCGCACGAGTTGATTCACCACGGACGGCAGGTCTGCATCGCGCGCAAGCCGCATTGTGTGGATTGCACGCTGGAGAAGCTGTGCAACTCCGCGGACAAGACGTGGAGCTCGCACGGTTAGCCGGTGACCCCCTCCCCCCTACTATGATTTTCTGGAGGATCTCTGGAATCAGCGGTTTAGCGGGTGACCTCGGGGTCAAAATATTGAAAACAGAGATTTTATCGGCAAAATATTCATTCTCCTGGGGTTAGGTGCGGGTTCTTGTTGAGTTGTCCGTTCTCAGTTGCCAGTTTTCCAGTTAGCCGGTCTGAGCTGACTCGGGGTCTTGTTGAGCATAGAGCTTAGAGGTTAAACGAAAATACCCGGCGGTTAGGCCGGGTGTTTGTACCTGAATTTCAGGCTATGAATCAATTATAACCATCTGGGCAGAATAACTACGCCAAGTTTTTTCAATGTTTATTCTTCATGTTTTTCAGCCACTTAGGCGAAGTTACGCTGCTTCAGGGTCTTGACAACTTTTTCGGCTAACGCGGGGATGGTGGGCTCTGCGGCTTCGGCGTGAGGCGGCAGGCCGAGCGAGCGCAGGGTCTGTGAGGTGATGGGGCCGATGGAGATGCGAAGGATCTCCGGCGGCAGGTTCAGGCCGGCGGATTCTAACAACGCGAGCAGGTTGGTGACGGTGGAGCTACTGGTAAAGGTGATGGCGTCCGGGTAGTCGGCGGGGCTGTGGAAGAGTGCGCGAACCTGGGGAATGGAGCCTGTGGGAACCACGGTGCGGTAGGCGGGGGCGATGGTGACCTCGGCACCGGCGGCGCGCAGGGTTTCGGGGAGGATGTCGCGGGCCTGCTCGGCGCGAATCAGAAGAAAGCGAGTTGGGCTGCCGTCCGGCTGGAGCGCGTGGGGCAGCAGCGCGGTGGCGAGGGACTCGGCGACAGCCTGGGGCGGGATGAGATCCGGCTTGAGCCCGATGGCCTGGAGAGCCTTCGCAGTCGCCGGACCGATGGCGGCGATGCGACAGGGACAAGGGACAACGGAAAAGGGATAAGAAGAACTCTCCATGCGAGTGTGGAAGGCTTCTACGGCGTTGGCGCTGGTGAAGAGGAGCCAGTGGTAATGATCGAGGTGGGCGAGGGCCGCGTCGAGAGGGGCGAGGGTGGTGGGCTCGGTGAGTTCGATGGCCGGAATGAGGATGGGTTCGAGGCCGGACGAGCGGAGGACTTCGGCGAGGGCCGAGGCCTGGTGCGGCGAGCGAGTGATGAGGACGCGGGGCATCGCACCCCCATTAGAGCAAAAGCAGCGCAAGCCGCGGTTCCCATGTCTCATCCTTCGCGGGCCCAGGACCGAGAGATGGGGCACCCAGCTACAGCTTAGCGGCTTCGTCAGCCTTGGCGCGGGCGGCGTCGGTCCTGCCTGTAGAGAGCAGCAGATGGGCGTGGAGCCCGAGAATGTTCTTCAGGATGCGGCTGTACTCCTTCTTCAGGGCGTCGCTCTGCACCATTTGGATGGCGAGACGCTCCGAGTCCTCGGCGATGTTGAAGTCGCGAAAGGCGGAGGCCGACTCGCGCAGTCCCCACTCCGCCTCGGCCTTGGTGACGTAAAGGGTGCAGGGAATGGCGATATCGCCATATCCGCGTTCATTGATCGCGATGGCCTTTTCCGAGGCGGACAGCGAATCCTGGAACTGGCTGCCGCTCAACAGGGCGGTGGCGGCGTACAGGTAGGCTTCCAGGCGGGCCTCCGAGGCCTCGCTGTCGGCGAAGAGTGCGTCAGCCTGACGGGCTGCCGGCAGACAGACCGCGACTTGATTGGCGGGATCGCCCTTGGTCTGCAAGGACTGAAGGCATTGATCCCGCGCGGTGGTGAACTTCTCCGGAAGGGGCTTGATGGGGAGCTTGCTCGTGGGCGTGGCCGCGGTGAAGCTCACCGTGACGACAGTGGTGGCGGGGACGGGCTCGCCGTTTGCGGTGAAGGGCCGATAGACCCACTTCCTGACCGAGTCGATCGCGGCATCGCGCAGGTTGAAGCGCCCGCCCAGGACCGTGATCCCGGTGACGTGACCGGCGGGAGTGACGACGATCTGCAGCTTGACGTCGCCGAAGAGTTGCGCGGCGAGGGCATCGGCAGGGAGGATCGGGCCGGGATGGATGAGGAGATTTTGGGCCGCCGCATCCGGGTCTACCACCAGCGGGGGCGTTGCGGACGGAGACTGAGCGATTGAGGCCGATGACACAGCCAGGATGCAGGACAGGAACAGAAGACGCATGGTGGGGCTCCGATGGTCAATCTAGCATGAAGCGGGCCGTGGCGATGGCGCACGCGACTGCAAAGGCCTTAACGCAGAGAGCGCGGAGGTTGCGCTGAGGGCGGAGAGGAAGACGGCGTTACTTCACTGCTTGCGGGTAGACGACCTCCAGGGTGCGGATCTCCCATGGCTTGATGGGGAGGGTGATGGTGTCGGATGCGAGCGGCAGGTGTGGGGTGTTGGGGAGGGGCGTCTCCATCAGGTTGGTCTCGATGGCATAGAGCGCACCGGGCGGGATGTGGAGGTGGGCGTCGGTTCCCTTCCCGGTGGCTTCATAGAAGCGGAAGATGAGCGCGTTGGCATCTTCAGCTTTTTTGACGGCGGAGAGGATGACGTTCGGTTCGTCGACGGAAGCGAAGCTGTGCGTGGGCGGTAGCGTGCCGGTGTGCGGGAAGACCTGCTGCGCGGTGAGCGGGGTGTTGAGTTCGTAGCCGCGATGGACGGTCTCGGCGGTCTGCCACGTGCCGGTGTGCGGGTAGATCTCGTAGGTGAAGTGCTGGAGGCCGCGATCGGCGTCGGGGTCGGGCCAGGTGGGCGAGCGCAGCAGCGTGAGGCGCAGCGTGTTGCCGAGCGCGTCGTAGCCGTACTTGGAGTCGTTGAGGATGGAGACGCCGGCGGTGGCGTCGCCGAGGTCGGCCCAGCGCTGCGCGGGGACTTCGAACTTGGCCTTCTCCCAACTGTTGTCGCGGGTGGTGGGCCGTTCGATGGCGCCGTAGGGGATCTCGAAGGTCGCCTTGGGGCCGGAGTGCGCGAGCGGGAAGGCGGCCTTGAGCAGCGTGTGGGTCTCGTGCCAGTCGACGGTGGTGTCGACGCGGACGAAGTCGGAGCCGGCGTCGAGGGAGATGTCCTGCGTGAAGTGGGAGTGCTGCCAGGTGCGCTTGATCTCGATGGTCTTGCGGAGGGGGCCGTCGGTAATGACCTTGATGGAGTCGAGGGTGTCGATGGGGGTCATCTTGCCGTCGAGGGTGCCGGGGTCGATGTTCCAGGCGTCGTATTGCTTGGGGTTGTCGGCGTAGGTTTGGAGTTGGTTGCCGCAGGAATGCGAGTTCAGATCGTTAATCAGCACATCATCGCCGAAGTGAAACTCACTGAGATACGTGAAGCACCCGGTTTTCTTGTCGATTACCAAGCGCAATTTGTTACTCACTAATTCAACTGAATCGGCAGTGTCCTTTAGGCGAAGTTCGTCTGGTGCTGGTGATTTCTTTTTGCTTTCCTCAGCATGGAAGATTGCATATCCGAGGGCTGGCAGCTTAACTCGGGCTAGCACCTCGAATTCATTTGAGTTGGGTAGGCGTGTGATTTGAGACAGTACTTCAGCGCCCTGCGGGTCCGCAATTCTGATGCTATCGACTGCACTCGGAGTCTGAACAACAAACTTCACAAGCTCCTCGCGAGGCCAAGCCAACGAGTTATAAATCATGACTGGCGTTGCACCCTTGCCGTTGGTATCGATGTGAGCGTCGATGGTCTTGAGTGCTGATTCGTCGATGAGTTTGTCGGCGTTGGCCACTTCTGTGTAGTCCTGTTGGGCGTCACGATAGATGACGGCGATGCCGGAGCCGGCGGCTAGGTCGTGGAACTGGTTGAAGGTGATCTTCTTCCAGTTTTCGGTGAGGATGTCGGTGGGGTAGGCGGCTCCATCCAGCCAGGCGAGCGAGGCGAGTTTTTCGGCGTCGAGGGTCTGGGTCTCAGCGACGCGCATGTTGCGTTTGTGGTTGGCCTGCGTGGTGTAGACGCCGCGGTGGTATTCGAAGTAGAGCTCGTCGTTCCAAGTGGGCAGGCTCATGAGTTGGTCCGGGTTGGGGCTGTCAGCTTCCAGTCTTCCAGTTGCCAGTTTGCCAGTTGCCAGTGGGGGTGGTGTGTAGCCCTTGGCGATGAGGTCGTAGTTCCAGATGGGCGACGCGGGATTGAGGTGCGACTCGACGTCGGTGAAGTAGCGTTGGGCGGTGCCGTAGTGCATGGTGGGGATGGCGGTGTCGGGCTGTTTGTTTGCAGCGATCCAGTGGTCGGCAGCATCGAGCATGTCGCGGGTGGGGCCGCCGCCGTGGTCGCCGATGCCGTAGAGGTCGAGCATCTCGGTGGTGCCGGGGTTGCGCTGGGCGGACTCGGCGAAGTCGGCGGAGATGCGTGTGGGGTTCACGTTGTCATGCACGTAGTCGGTCGGGAAGTAGGTCAGTACTTTGCTGCCGTCGGGCGACTGCCACCAGAAGAGCCGGAAGGGCAACTGGTTGGTGTCGTTCCAGTGCATCTTCTGGGTGACGAAGTAGTCCATGCCGCTGCGCTTGTAGATCTGCGGGAGCTGCCAGTTGTAGCCGAAGCTGTCGGGGTTCCAGCCGATGCGCGCGGTGACGCCGTAGAGCTGCTGGAACTCGCGCTGGCCGACGAGGAGTTGGCGGACGAGCGACTCACCGCCGGGGAGGTTGAGGTCGGGCTCGACCCACATGCCGCCGACGATCTCCCAGCGGCCCTCTTTCACTCGCTGCGCAATCTGCGCGTTGAGCGCGGGGTACTTGTCGGCCATCCACGAGCTGTACTGCGCGGCGGACTGCGTGTAGGTGTAATCGGGATACTCGTTCATCAGTTGCAGGGCGGTGGTGAAGGTGCGCTTGACGACGTCGATGGTCTCGGAGCGCGGCCAGAGCCAGGCAGCGTCAATGTGCGCGTTGCCGGCGAGGACGACCTTGTCCTGCGCGAGGACGGCGTGCAGCGGCGCGAGGATGCTTTGGGCCTTGCGGAGCGACGCGTCGAAGGCGGCCTGGTCGCCGGAGGCAAGCGCGGCGGTGTCAATGGCCGCGGCGGCGGATTCGACGGTGGGGAGCAGATCGCGCCGGGGTGTGGGGAGCTCGGGCAGCAGATTGGCGGCGGTGATGATCTGCTGGCGCAGGTCGTCGACGTTGGGGCGCGCCGGGTCGAGCGGCTCGACGCGCAGTTTGACGGCGGTGAAGCTCTTGTCGTCGACGGTGTGGAGGAGTTTGACGGCGACCAGAATTTTGTCGCCGGGGTGTGCGGGCTCGAAGAGGACGATGGGTTCGAGGTCGTCGCCGAGCGCGACGCGGCGGCCGTTGAAGTAGATGATCTCGGGCATGGGCCCGTTGGCTTCGGCTACGAACTGGAACCAGATGCGCGCGCCCGAGATGTCATACCCGTTGAGCGTCTTCGGCACTTCGATGGTGCGGCGATACCAGACGGCGTCCTTGGGTGCTGGGGCACCGTTGCGCGGCGCGGGCGCGACGAGCGGCCACGCGGAGTCGTCGAGCGCGGGTGACTCGCCGTGGGGGATGTCGCCGGCGTGGAAGCGCCACTCGCCGGCAGGCAGTGCGTTGAGGGTCTCCAGGGTGTGCAGCTTAGCCAGCGCGGCGGGAGAAAGGTTCTTGAGCTCGCGAACCGGCGTGAAGGACTGTGCGAGCGCGAGGGACGAACCAAGAGTCAGAGCAAATGTGAGACGACCAATACGCATGGCCGCAAGGGTAGCAAAGACGAATGCGTTAACGCTAACGGCAGTGGCTATTTCTTCCTGGCCGTCTTCCCTGAACCGCCGCTCTTCAGCTTTTTCTTCAGCAGCTCCCAGTCGTGCTCGGTCTTGTCGGCGTAGGTGTGGGCGAAGGCTAAGAGCGCATGATCGAATCGGTCGGCGGTTCCGAGGTACGCAGACAGAGCGACGGGATCGCCGGCGCGGGCGTGGCCGCGTGCGAAGAGCTCGCCGCAGAGGTCCGCGTAGCCCAGCAGCGAGGCCGGGGTAAGCGTGGTGAGGTCGAGCGAGGCCTTGTGGTCGTTCAACTGGCGGACGAGGTAGTCGCGGCCTTCGATGGAGGTGTAGCCGAGGAAGGGATCGCTGGTGAGCTGCATGGCGCGCTGGCCGTCCACCGCGCGATGTCCCTGATGCGTGTGCTGGGCCGCGGCCTCGGGCAGGTAGGGCGCGTAGGCCGAGTGCGCCTCCTCCTTGATCTGGAGAAAGAGCGGGTCGGGCTTGTTGCTATGGGTCCCGTCGAAGTAGATGCAGTAGTCGCGCAGGCCGACCGAGCCGGTGCCGACGACCTTGAAGGCGACGTCGACCGCACGATACTGCGCGAGGAAGTGGCGGCGCTCCGGCTGCAGGGTGCCCGTGTAGTCGCCGAGCGAGGCGAGGACGGTTTGCTTCTCCTTGCTGGAGAGTGGAGTGAGGAGAGGTGGGGTGGAGCGGAAACGGCGCGGCTTTCCCACGGTGAGGGAGGCGAGGGTCTTGAGCGGGGTACTGCGCTGTGCCTGGGCGAGAATCGCGGGCATGGGGTTGATGCGCGCGAGGCGATGAATCTGATAGCGATCGAGCTCGAGGATGGGCAGCGCGGCGAACTTCGCCATGCTGCGGCGGTACTGCCGCGCGAAGTGCAGGACGGCCTCCTGGCGTGCGGTTTTCTTGATGCCGGCTTCGCGGCCGGCAAGGATGAGCGACGAGGCGAGGCGCTTGAGGTCCCACTCGAAGGGGCCCTGGATGGTCTCGTCGAAGTCGTTGATGTCGAAGCTGAGGGTGCCGTCGGTGGGGCCGGCGAAGGCGCCGAGGTTGGAGACGTGGGCGTCGCCGCAGAGCTGGGTGTGGAGGCCGGTGTGCGGATGGCAGGCGAGGTCGGCGGCCATGATGGGCACCGCACCGCGGAAGAAGCCGAAGGGGCTGGCGGCCATCCGCTGACGTTTGATCGCGATCAGCGCGGGCAGGCGGCCGCGCTCGGCCTCAGCGAGCAGAGCGAGCGGGTCCGTGGGGCAGGTGGAGGCGGTGAAGGCGGCGTTTCCGCGGCGGGCGAGCTGTTTGCGCGCGGCGATGCCAAGGGCGCGGCGGGCGGCGTAGTCGAGTGGTGCGGCGGGAGCGGTCATGGCGTCACTCAGATTATTTCAGTCGCAACTATATCTGCCTATTTCAGCGGCTACTATATTTCCCTAATTTCGTGGTCTCTATATACAACACAGTGACAGAGAGCGATGATAAAGGAAGATGTCGAGCTTGAGCTTCCGGAGGGCCCCGAGAGGGGCTGCGAGGCTCGTTCGAATCTGAACAAGCGAGCGCGCGCAGGCGCCTTAGGCGGCGGCCCACCGGGGCAACCGCTCCCACCGAACAATCGAGCGTTTACCAGAGCGATATATTCCGCGAAACGGAGAATGACAGAGTTGAGCACCTCTGAAACAGGGGGCTTTGTCGGCTTGTCCGTGGATCACGAGACGAAGGGACAGAACGTGGCTGTTGGGACCGGAAATCTTCTGCTGGATGCTTTGAGCGCGGGGACGAGGGAAAAGGTTCTGGCCCAGTCGCGCCCGGTGGAACTGCCGTTGCACACGATGTTGCACGAGCAGAGCGAGATGCCGAGCTACGCGTACTTTTTGTGCTCGGGGATTGCGTCCGTGGTGGTGGCGATGCCGGAGGGCGGCAGCGCCGAGGTGGGATTGGTGGGGCGCGAGGGCATCATCGGCGCGCTGCACATCATTGGGCCGACGCCGACGCCGGCGCAGTGCTTTATGCAGATGGCAGGACGGGCCCTGCGCATCCGGCTGGACGATCTGCGGCGACTGTTCAACGAAAATGAAGAGTTGCGGCGGCGGATGCTGGAGTTTGTTCAACAGCAGAGCGTGACCGTGGGCCAGATCGCGGCGTGCAACAAGCTGCATGAGGCGGAGGCGCGGCTGGCGCGGTGGCTGCTGATGTCTCGCGACCGGGCCGATCAGGACACCATGACCATGACCCAGGAGTTCCTGGCGGACATGCTGGGAACGCGGCGGACGACCGTCACGCTGGTGGCGGGTTCGCTGGCGCGGCAGGGGCTGATTGACTACAAGCGTGGCAAGGTGACCGTACTGGACCGCGCAGCGCTGGAGCACGCCGCTTGCGACTGTTATCGCGTGACCAAAGCGGCGCTGCTGAAGCTCTACAAGTAGAGAAGGACGCGGCTGGGGTGCGGGTATACACTGACTGTCTGACCGGATGCGGCCTGCCTGTGGAGGCGGGCCGGACTGTTTTGCGGCTGGGAGTGTGTGCGATGGCGGTGCGGCAGAGTGAGACGGCGACGGGTGTTGGGTATTCTGCCAACCCGCTCATGCGCGGTGAGGCTGCGCATGAACGGGGCACCCAGGTTCCTGTGACGCTGTATGGGCGGGAGCTCGCGGCGAACCGGCGGATTCCGCTGAACCTGGACTGGGTGGAAGAG
>Ga0302202_10006008_pt1 | contig 12229 bp, 10 predicted proteins | sample II_Bog_N3_3_FD_194579 | JGI IMG/M metagenome (GOLD analysis project Ga0302202, IMG submission 194579) | Peat permafrost microbial communities from Stordalen Mire near Abisko, Sweden - II_Bog_N3_3 | ecosystem: Environmental > Terrestrial > Soil > Wetlands > Peat | place: Sweden: Abisko... | reverse complement strand
TAAGCAGGTTCGTGAAATCCTCGCCCTTGAGCAACTGCTCGAGCAACTTGCTCGAGAGCGGTTGAGTGTCCGACGGTGCGGGCACCGCGATACTCGCGGGGTGGTTGTACGACAGCACCGTCACCGAGAGAATCATCACTCCCCGGCGCGACTTCTCGCGCAACGTGCTTTGAGTGAGTTCACCTTGGCTGCCAACCGTGATGCTCCAACGCACCGAGCCGAGCGTCGAGGTCGACGATGTTGAAGCAAAAAGTTTCGATAAGACGACGTGACGACGAGTGAACGTATAAGTAGTCGAGTATCCGCTCTTCGTCACGCGCTTGTGGAATCCGGTAATCAGATTCACGTCGGGCTTGGTCATCTCGAGCGAGACGCCAAAGAGCGCCGGCGTCTTGAGCGCCGAGATGAGCCACGGTCCGCTCGACTCATTCGCGGGGCGGGCGTAGAGGTGATTCTTGGCCAGGCGCAGATCAATCTCGGCGGTCGTGACGACGAGGGGAAAACTCACGTCCGCCGCTACGCGACCGGCCGTGAAGTTCACCTGCACGTTGGCGCTCAGTCCGAAACTGGCCCCGCTCGTGAGGGTCACGGCCAAGTCGGCCGACTTTGGCGGGTACCCGTTGAGGGTCAGTGGATCCTTCAGGACGCCCGCGGGGTTGGAGTCGGTGGCCGCAATCACCACACCGGTGACCGTGAGGGCGAGCGCCACGATTGCGAGGGCGAGGGCCTTCAAGCGCTGCGGTACGGCCATCGCTCCACCATAGTGTTCTGAAGAAAAATCGCCGGTGGTCAGCCCAAAGGCTCCGTCAAGAGTTCGACGAACAGCTCGTGGGTGATGTTGCGTCCGCTCGCGATGAAACCGAAGCGCTCGCCACGGCGACCCACCAGCTCGGCCGCGATGGCCGCGTAGGGGGCGGCGGCCGATCCCTCCACGACGAGCCCGCTGACTTCCGCGATCTCTCGCACTGCCGAACGGATGGCGGCCTCGGGGACGAGCACCAGGTCCACGCCGCTTTTGGCGATTAACTCATTGGTGATGGCGCCGTCGTCGCCCCCGCCGGCGAGTCCGTCGGCGATCGTCGAGCCGTGCACGACGTCGGCCATCGTCGCCCCGCGCAGGACGTGATAGAGCGCCGCGCTGACTTCGGGTTGCACGCCCGTGACGCGGATGTCGCTTCGACCATTCGAGTCGCGCGAGATCAGGGTCCCCGACAGCAGACCACCCCCTCCCACGGGCACGACGAGGTGCTCGACGTCGCTCGCCTGGGCGAGCATCTCGTCGGCGACCGTGGACTGGCCCGCGATGACGTCCGCGTCGTTAAAGGGTGAGATGAAACGGATCGAGCGCCGCTCGGCCAACTCTTTGGCGTGGGTCTGCGCGTCGTCGTAGGACGAGCCGAATTGAATGAGTTCCACGTCGTACTGCGCGAGTTTCTTCACCTTCGCGACCGACGCGTTGGCCGGCACGACGACGGTGGCGCGCACCTTGAGGAGCTCTGACGCGTAGGCGATCCCCAGGCCGTGGTTCCCCGCCGAGGCGGTGATCACCGCGCCGCTCGGGTCAGCGCGGTGCGCCGCGTCCAATGCCGCGAGGGCGCCGCGCACCTTGAAGGAACCAGTGACCTGGAGGCTCTCGAGTTTTGCCGCCACGGAACGCCCGCGAACGTCGATCATCACCGTCGGCGTGGGAACGAGGTAGTGGGCGATGATCTCACGAGCGTGCGCCAACTGCTCGTCGCTCGGGGCGGCTACCGACTCACTCATCGGTGTCGAGCCTACCTGTGAGCAAATTGCCTCTTTCCTACTCTCAAGTAATCTCAGCGGGTGCACACCATCGTCGGCGTCGTGGTCATCGCGTCGCTGGCGTTCGTAGGCACCATGGTCGACAACTACTTCGCCTTCGCCGCGCAACTCATCGTCACCGAGCGAACTCGATTCCGTCGGGTCGGCTGGGCCCAGGCGCTCGGCGTGCTCACCCTGGCGGGTCTCGCCGCTGGACTCGGTTCGTTACTCGCGCCGATTCCCCTGCGCTGGGTGGGTGTGTTGAGCATCGCGCCCTTCGCGTTCGCTCTTCACGCGTGGCGTCACCGTGTCGCACCGCGCGAGCAGTTCCGCCGCGGTGCGGTGACGACGTTCGCCATGACCCTCGCCCTAGGTGGCGACAATCTGGCGGTGTGGCTGCCGTTGTTGCGAGCGAACGGCGTCGCGCACGCGGCCCTTTCGGTGGCGACCTTCGCCGCGTGGGACGTCGTGTTCATCCTCAGCGCGCAGCGTCTCGCGTCGCACCCGCGCGTCGTCGCCTGGGGCGAACGTCACGCCCCTATCGTCATGCCCTATGTCTACGTGTTACTCGGCGTCTTGATCCTCGTGGAGTGCCACACGTTCTAGGTTTCGCGACGAAGTGCACTACTAGCGTGGTCGTCGTGCCTAAGGACCCCGCGCAGACGACGCTTCGCCGCCTCACCGTCATCGTGGCGCTGCAGTGGATGGGCGCGACCCTCGGGCTTCCCTTGTTACCGCTCTTCCTCGAGCACCGCGGCGGTACGGCGTCGGTCGTCGGACTCGTGATGGCGTCGTTCTTCGTCGCCGGGGTCGCCACGCAGTTCGCCTTCGGTCATCTCGCGGACCGCTTCGGCCGGCGAAAGCTACTCATGGTCAGCCTCGTCGTCTACGGATTTGCCTCGATGACGTACCTCTTCCCGTTGGCCGCGCCATGGTTCGTCGCCACGAGAGTGCTCCAGGGCGCGGCGGCCGGCGCCATTGAGGTGACGTCGCTCTCGGCGGTCTCCTCGCTCTTTCCCGAGGCGAAGCGCGGGCGTGCCGTGTCCCAGATCTTCGCGGCACAACTCTTCGGTATCGCGATTGGACCCGTGGCGGGCGTGCTCGCGTCGGTCCGGGACCTCGGTTGGGCGTTCTTCGCCACCGGCGTCGTCAGCCTCGTTGCCGCCGTGGTGGCGACCCGCACCGATTTGGGTGACCTCGCCTTCGACCCGACCCCACTGCCCCACCTGCAGTGGAACTCCCGCTTGGTGGGTGCGTTGTTCGCCGCGAGTGCGTCGGGACTTTCGGTGGGCGTCTACGAGGGGTGCTGGAGCCTCTTGATGCACGCCCACCACGCGAGCACGCTGCAGATTCGCTTGAGTTGGACGTTCTTCGGTGTCCCGTGGCTAGTGCTGTATCGGTGGGGAGGATGGCTCGCCGATCACGCCAATCGACGCCTCGTCGCGCTGATCGGTCTGTTAAACGGTGCGGCGTTTCTCGCGCTCTACCCCCACATCCACAACAACGATCTGATCTTGGTGCTCGGATCGTGTGAGTCCGTCGGCACGTCACTCTCCTTGCCCGCTATCTCGTCGCTCATGAGCCAAGGCGCGGCGGACCGCGAACTCAGCCGTCGCCAAGGCCTCTTCACGACGTCCAACACCGCCTCGCTCGCGATAGCGGCCGGGGTGTCGGGCTTCCTCTTCACGATTAATTCGGCGCTGCCCTTCACCGTGATCGCCGTCGCGTCGACGTGCTTCGCGCTCTCCACCCTTTTTTGGTGGCGTGACGTGCACGGCCGCGTGACGCCACCATCCTTGAAGCGACCACTCACCACCGGCCCGTAGCTGACGCTGCGGGTCAGCGGTTAGTGATCGTCGAGACGCTCTAGGAGAGCCAGATCTGGTCCCAGCGTGCAGTGTCCTGGTCGGGCTGGAAGGTGCGCGTCGTGCCGTCCGCGGCCGTGGCGACCGCCCAGTTCTCGACGTTGCTGCGCGCAGCCCAGGCGTTGACCAGTCGGTCGAGCCAGAGGTAGGGGATCTGCTGGGCGAACTGTGAGTTGACGGTTCGCCACGAACGAATCTCGACCGGGCTGCCGGGTTGGGCCGCCAGGGCCGCCAACATGGCGTCCTCCACGACGGGGTCGCCCTGGTGCGCAAAGTTCACGGCACCCGCGAAGTTGGTACCCGCCGGTAGCGTCGTCAGTCCGAGCCCGCCGGCCGTCGGCGCGGCGGTCGCGCTCTGGCTGAGGAACCACACGTAGTTGATGGACGGGTCGACACCACCGAACTGGTTCCACGTCGCACAGTCGTACTCCCCGTAGATCACGTTGTTAATCAGCGTGCTCTGGACGAGTGGGCGCGGCGTCGTCGTGATGCCGATCGCCGCGAGCTGCTGCTCGAAGAAGGCGTAGGCCTGTTGGGCGGTGGAGTCGTCCGACAAGATGTCGATCACGAATCCGACGCTCGTCAGATTGTTCGCCGTCTTGTAGGCATCGACCAGCGCCTTCGCCTTGGTCGGGTTGTACGCCGGGTATCCGGGGTTGTCGTAGAACGGTGACGTCGACCGGTAGAGACCATCGGCCACACCGCCGACGCTGCCGTCGATGATCTTGAAGTACGTACTCCGGTTGATCCCCATGGCGCAAGCCTGGCGGATCGAGAGGTTGTTGAGCACCGGCTTGAGCGTCGTGTCCCACTGCAGCGTCGAGGGGTTCACCGCGCCGAGCGTGCCGAGCCAGTCCGCATCCTGGACGGCGGTGGGCACGGCCTCGCCCTTCAAAATGTAGGGCAGCGCACCCGGAACGCCGATGGAGGCGAACTCGCCGGCCCAACAGAAGTACTGGTTCAGGGTGCCCGTGGTGTTGACGATCAGGCAGTTCAAGAGGGGGTCGGCCGGCTGGGTCTCGTCGGTGACCATCGAAATACCCTTCATCTTCTTCAACTGCTTGATCTGGGTACCGGTCTGCTGGATGATCATGTCGACAGCACCGGCTTGGAGGGCCTCGTTGCGCGACACCGAGTCGACGATGGTCTTGAAGTTGACGCCGTCCAAATACGGCAAGCGCCGACCCGCGCCGTCCTTGCGCCAGTAGCGGTCGTTCTTGACGAACTGGGACTCGACGCCCACTTGCCACGACTTCACCTTGAAGGGGCCGGTCCCGATCGGGTCGCCCGTGTAGGTGGGCACAAAGGACACCGGGTGCGCCATGAAGGAGACCTGCTGGGTGGCCAGGAAGATCGGAAATGACGCGAAGGGAATCACCAGGTTGTAGGCCACGGCGTACGCGCTCAACTTCGTCACCGAGGTGATGATCGGCTTGATGGCCAGACCCACCGTGGGGTCCGCATTGGCAGCGGTGTAGTTCGCCACGCAGATGTCGGCGTCGAAGGTGGCCCCGTTGGTGAAGCCCACGCCCTCGCGCAGTTTAATCGTCCAGACCGTGTAATCGCTGTTGGGAGTGGCCGAGACGGCCAGCATCGGCAGCGCGACCTTGCCGTTCTCGGACATGACGAAGAGCGGGTCGTAGAGGGCGTTCGCGACACAGAAACCCGAGGCGTCGAGTTTCCCCTGCGAGCCGTTGAAGATGTGATAGTTGGGCACGTCGGAGAGCGTGCCCACGGTCAAGGTGCCCCCCAGCTTCGGTTTGCCCTTGGCAACACCCACGGTCGCGCCCGCGACGTCCGCGAGCAACCCGTCTACGACGGTGCCCGCCATTGCCAGGCCACCAATCGTGGCGGCTGATTGAGTAAGGAACGAACGACGATCGAACGTTGATGACATCTTGGCCCTGCTTTCCCCCGGAGAACCCGCTCTGGTTTCTCCACTGGGCGAGAACTTAGCAAGTACTGGCGTACTCGCCAGTACATGGGGGGAAATTTTCCAAGGGAGTGTTCTGGCCGATTTGAGAGGTTGCTTTGGGACCCGGGCGAAGGGAGTGGCCGCCCGGGCCCCAAAGGGTTGGGGCTACGACGACGTTGATTGGTTGGGGAGGGCGTCGCGGCCCACGGGTCCTAACAACGTCGGGTGGCGGAGTGCGGACTGCTGCTCGGTGCGGGGAGTCATCGGCGGGTCCACTCCTTCCTTCGACGTCGCGTGGCGGACTTCAATCAGTATGGTCAGCCAGTCTCTGGTGACCATTGAAGGACCATAAGAAGGTCGTAAATCCGCCAATGTAAACGGGGTGATAATTCAGACTCGTTCCCCTTTCGTAGCCCTTTGTTTTCGGCCATACTTGGCGCGGACGAACGGCTCTTCACCGAGTCGTCACCGTTGTGACATCTACAGGGAGGACGAAGACCGTGACGACAACGATCGCATCGCAGGACGGATCGGTGGAAGACCAAGCGTTTCGAATAGAGCAACACGGCATTGACTACGTGCCGGTCTCGGAACGCTGGGCCTCGCCGCGAGCCGTCGGGGGCATGTGGGCGGGCGCCAGCGTCCAGGTCGAGTACTTCATCTACGGAGCGATCTTGATGTCCTTCGGCGTCTCCTTCGGACAGGCGCTCGCGCTGATCATCATCGGGAACCTGTCCTACTTCCTGCTCGGTCTCGCCAGCCTGCAGGGTCCCCAGACCGGTACGACGGTCTTCTCGATCAACCGCGCCAGTTACGGACCGAACGGCTCGCGCTTCATCGCGTTCTTTAACTGGATCACCCAGATCGGCTTCGAGGTCGAAGGCCTGATCCTGATCGTGGGTGCGGCCTTAGTCCTCGGCATCAAGGCCGGGTACGCGCCGGGCGACGCCAGCAAGGTCATCTACGTCCTCATCGCGGTCGCGATCCAAGCGGTCCTGCCCGTCCTCGGCCACGCCACGATCGTCAAGACCCTTCGCGCGCTCGCCATCCCCTTCGTCATCCTCTTTGGCGTGTTGTTGATCTTCGCTGTCCCCCACGCCACGATCCACGGCGTCGCCCACGGCGCGGACTGGCAAACGATGTTCGAGGGTCTCGCCTTCACCATCACGCTCTCGGGTCTTGGCTGGATGGAGTGCGGCAACGACTACACCCGTTACTGCAAGCCCGAGGCCTCCAAGGGGGCCATCGTCGGCTGGGTGTTCCTCGGCACCGCGGTGCCCGAGATTCTGATTATGACCCTCGGAGCGGCGATCGCCACCTTCATCCCGGGTATCGGGGGCTCGAATCACGGCTACGGCTCGCTCTACCCCTTCGCCACCCAGAGCGCCATCCCCTCGTGGTTCGTGGTGATCTTCTTGATCGTCGTGATCGTGCAGCTCTTCTGCATCAACAGCCTCGACATGTACTCCTCCGGCGTCACCCTCCAAGCGATGGGCGCCAAGGTGAAGCGCTACCAGGCGGTGCTGATTGACTGCGCCGTCGCCCTGGTGATCACGATGTACGCGGTCTTCAGCTCGTCTTTCACGACGTACCTGACGGACTTCGTGGACCTGGTGATTGTGTGGATCGCGCCGTGGGGGGCCATCTACCTGGTCGACTGGGCGCTGCGCCGGTACCGCTACGTGCCCGCCGAGCTCCAGCGCACCGACAAGGGCGGCCTCTACTACCGCAGCGGCGGGTACTACTGGCCGGCGATGATCGCTCAACTCGTGGGCATGTACGCCGCCATCTCGGCGCTCTCGACCACGTTCCACCTCCCGACGTGGCTCAATCCGATCACGTTCTACACGCACGACAGCTACGGCTACGGCGCGGACTTCAGCGTCTTCTTAGGCATCGCGGTCGCGGCGCTGGTCTATCTGGCGCTCGCCTGGAAGGGCGTGCGGGCCCAGGCGGACGAACAGGACCGGGTGCTCGCGAGCACCCCGAGCGAATAGTTCAGCCGTCCCAGTCCTCGACGAGACCACCGGTGCCGTCGGGATGAAAGACGGGGATCGCCCCGAGCGAGCGCACCAGCGCGGCGTCCTCGCCGAGGGCGCCGCGCCACTTGCCCGCTTCGGTGACCAGCGTGCCAATCACCACGACGTTGGCCCCCACGCGTCGAAAGAGTCGCAGGCTCGCGCCCGTCGAGGCACCCGTCGACACGACGTCGTCCACCAGCGCCACGCGCTTGCCGACCACGTCGTCGAGGCGCGCGCGGTCAAAGAGCAGTCGCTGTTCCGTGGCCGTGGTGATAGAACGAACGGGTTCACTGACCGCGTCGGCCAAATGGATCTTCGGGGTCTTGTGCAACGTCACGTAGCGATCAAGGCCCAAGTGGCGCGTCACCTCAACGGCCAGGGGTATGCCCATCGTCGCCACTGTCGCCACCACGTCGACGTCGTAGGCCCGGATCATCTCGGCCAGTTCGGCCCCCGCACGGTCCATGAAGGCAACGCCCATGTCCACGGTGATCAGCAACGCCAGCGCCAGATGATCATCCAACGAGACGATCGGCAACTCGACGTGCTGGGATCCAATCTCTACGGCATAGGTTCCTCGCGTCACGCTGGGAGCATACTGAAGGCATGACGACGCCACGACCCGCCCTCTCGATCGAACTCGCCACGACGATGCTGGCTGTCGCCTACGACGAAGCCGTACGTGGACTCGACGAAGGCGGCATTCCAATCGGTGCGGCGCTCTTTACGCGCGACGGGACGCTGCTCGGTTCCGGACACAACCGCCGTGTTCAAGAAGACGACGCCTCGGTCCACGCCGAGACGGACGCCTTCCGAAAGGCCGGCCGTCGGCGCGACTACCCCGAGTGCGTCATGGTCACCACGCTCTCGCCGTGTTGGTACTGCTCGGGCCTCGTGCGCCAGTTCAACATCGGCGCGGTGGTCATCGGCGAGAGCGAGAACTTCGTGGGCGGACACGGGTGGCTCGAGGAACTCGGCGTGGAGATCGTGGTACTCGAGGACCCCGCGTGCACCGTGCTGCTCAAGACCTTCATCGAAGAGCACCCCGAACTCTGGCACGAAGACATTGGGCTCTAACTAGCGAACCGGCGGTCCAAAGAGTCGGTCCCCCGCGTCACCGAGGCCCGGAGTGATGTACCCGACGTCGTTGAGGTGCGCGTCGAGCGCCGCGGTGACGATACGAATGTCGGGGTGACGCTCGGAGATAAAGTCCACACCCGGCTGGGCCGCGATGAGACAGAGCACGGTGACGGCCCCCGGACCGCGTTCGCGCAACATCTCGAGCACGCAGTCGAGTGACCCACCGGTCGCCAGCATGGGATCGCACAGCACCACCGGGGCACCCGCAAGGTCCACGGGCAAGCCGTCCAAGTACACGTCGGGCAACAACGTCTCTTCGTTGCGGCGCAGGCCCACCAAGCACACTCGGTGCAGCGGCAACACCTCTTGGACGGCGGGACTCATACCGAGGCCGGCACGAAGGATGGGCACGATGACGAACTCGGTGTCGATTCGCAGCGCCGGCGCCCCCGCCACCACCGGCGTGTCAACGGTCGTGTGCTCGACCGAAATGTCGCGAAAGGCCTCATACGCCACGAAGCGTGAGATCTCCCCCGCCAGGCGCAAGAAGTTGGCGTTGGTGGTATTGACGTCGCGCAGTTGACGCACTTTGTCCGCCACGACGGGATGTTCGAGCACGAGGAGCGACGCCACGACGTCAGGTTAGACGGGGAATTGATTCGGCTCGGTGTGACGGGTCGTTCAATAGAATTGCTCGGTGGCATCCTCTCTTTCCGAACGCGCGAACCGTGATCGGGAGAGTTCAGTCAATCCCCTTGGTGGGGTGACCTCGAAGTACCCCGGACCGCGCCGAGAGATCTCGCGCGATCAAAGTCTGTCCTGGTGGCGTCGGGTGCTCCCGGTCATCGCGTCGCATCGCGGGACCTTCATCACCGCAATCTCGCTCTCATTCGTGAGCCTCATCTTCCAGGTGTTGGTCCCCAACATGCTGAGTTCGGACATCGAGCGCACCTTCGAGCGGCACGTCTCGAGCCTGCACGGCGACGTGATCTCGATCGTCATCGTGGGAGTCTTAGCGGGCGTCACCGGCATCGTCTCTCGTCAGTACCTCTACTACACCGCCTACAACGTCGAGGCCGACCTACGTTCGCTGATATACCAGCACCTGACGTGGCTCTCGTTCAGTTTCTATGACCGGGTGCAGTCCGGCCAGCTCATCAGTCGCGCGAACAGCGACATCCGCAGCGTCCAGATGTACTCGATCTTCGCGCCGCTGATCATCGTCCAGTGCGGCATCGGCGTGGTGGCGTTCGGTTTCATGCTCTCGATCAACTGGGTACTGGCGCTCATTTCCATGGTGGTGATGCCGATCCTCTACGTAGTCGGGATCAAGATGCGCCGGGTGATGTTCCCGATTTCGTGGATCACGCAGTCGCGCTTGGCGGAAGTCGCCACGATCGTCGACGAGAACGTCAACGGCGTTCGCGTGGTGAAGTCCTTCGCCCAGGAAGAAGCCGAGATCAATCGACTGGCCGACGCCGCCGAGGGCGTCGCGTGGGCCTACATCAAAGACGCCAACATCCGCGCGGTCTGGTCGCCGTGGGTGCAGAACCTGCCCCAACTCGGCTTGGCGTTGGTCCTGCTCTGTGGTGGGTGGATGGTGCTCCACGGCGATCTCGCCTACCCCGAGATCCTCGCCTTCAGCCTGTACCTCTTGATGCTCCAGGCGCCATTCATGATGCTCGGCCAACTCGTCATGATGGGTCAGCGCGCGAAGGCGAGCGCCGGGCGAATCTTTGAGATTTTGGACGAGAATCCCGAGATCACCGAGCGTCCGGGCGCGTTCGACTTGACCCACGTCGACGGCACCATCGACTTTAACCACGTCGACTTCACCTACGACAACGGCGCGGAGATCTTGAAGGACTTCGACGCCCACATCGCGCCCGGTGAGACCGTGGCGCTCGTAGGTCGCACCGGCGCGGGCAAGTCAACGGTGGCCCGGTTGATGACGCGCTTTTACGACGTCTCGGGTGGCGCGATCGCCATCGACGGGCACGACATCCGCGATCTCACGTTGACCTCGCTGCGCGAGAACGTCGGCGTGGTCCTCGACGAGCCATTCCTCTTTTCAATTTCAATTCGCGACAACATCGCCTACGGTCGACCCGACGCGCCGTTAGAGGAGATCGAGGCCGCCGCGAAGGCGGCGAACGCGGATGAGTTCATTGTCCGCCTCCCCGAGGGTTACGACACCGTCGTCGGCGAACGCGGCTACACCCTCTCCGGCGGTCAACGCCAGCGAATCGCGATCGCGCGGACGCTGCTGTTAAACCCGCCCATCTTGATCCTGGACGACGCGACGAGTGCGATCGACGTCCACGTCGAATCCGGGATCTACGAGGCGTTACGGGGCCTCCTGCGCCAGCGCACGACCATTGTCATCGCGCACCGCGTCTCGACGATTGCCTTGGCGAGCCGGGTCTTGTTACTCGACGAGGGTCGAGTGGTGGCGAGCGGGTCCCACGAGGACTTACTCAGCCGCGTGCCGCTCTACTCCGAGATCCTCGCGCAGACGACCCCGGCGGAGGAGGACTGATGGCCTGGGGCGGAGGTGGCGGCGCGATGTTCGGTCCAAGCGCGTCCTCATCGAGCGGCAGCGCGGGCCTGCCCTTCGGCGGCATTCCCGAGGAGTTGATGGACGAGGCGACGAAGATCCTCGCGACCGAACCCGAACACGAAAAGTCCCACGTCCGCTTCACGCAACGACCCAGCGCGAAGGAACGTGAACGCCTGACGTTGCCGCGACTCTTGGCCGTCTACCCGAAGTGGCTGGTGGCCGGATCGGTGCTGGTGATCATCATTAGCCTGACGCTCCAGGCCGGACCCCTGCTGACCGAGTACGCGATCGAACACGGGATGGAGCACCACAAGAGCTTCACGGTGATCGTGGTGTGTGCGATGTTGTACCTCGTCCTCGCCCTGGCGAGCGTCTACTTCCAACGCCAGCAGGTCGAAGTGACCGGGAAGCTTTCCTCACGCGTGATGCACGACCTGCGCATCCGCGTCTTCACGCAGTTCCAGCGCCTGAGCTTGGACTTCTTCACCGAAGAGAAGGCCGGCGTCTTGATGAGTCGCATGACCAGCGATATCGAGAACCTCCAGCAACTCATCCAAGACGGCATCAGCCAGTTCGCCCTGCAGGGACTCACGATGATCGTCATCACGGTGATCTTGTTCTCGACCAACGTCGTCCTCGCGCTCTGGACGGTGCTGTTGGTCGTGCCGCTGCTGGTGGCCTTTTCAATCTGGTACCACCACGCCTCGGAGAAGGGCTACCTACTCGCGCGCGACCGCATCGCGACCGTTCTCGCCGACCTGTCGGAGTCCCTCTACGGCATTCGCGTCGTGACGGCGAACAACCGTCAACGCCGAAACATCAACAACCACCGTCACGTGGTGGGGGCGTACCGCGACGCCAACGCGTACACCGGTCGCGTAAACGCCATCTACGGACCTTCGACGTTGATGATCGGCATCCTCGGCCAGGCGATGCTGCTCGGCATCGGCGGACACATGGTCTTGACGCACCACCTCAACGTCGCCCAGCTCATCGTCTTCTTCTT
>Ga0302202_10006005_pt1 | contig 12233 bp, 13 predicted proteins | sample II_Bog_N3_3_FD_194579 | JGI IMG/M metagenome (GOLD analysis project Ga0302202, IMG submission 194579) | Peat permafrost microbial communities from Stordalen Mire near Abisko, Sweden - II_Bog_N3_3 | ecosystem: Environmental > Terrestrial > Soil > Wetlands > Peat | place: Sweden: Abisko... | reverse complement strand
CGCCAGGGCCTGTTCGAATGGGCGAGGCTCGGCGGCGATCACCGACACCGCGCCGATCGCTTCGCCGGTGTCCAGGCGGATCGGGGCGCCGGCGTAGAAGCGGATCCACGGCCGGCCACAGACCAGGGGGTTATCGCAAAAGCGCTTGTCCCGGCTGGCGTCCTCAACCCACAGCCACTCCTCCTCGGCCAAGACCTGCAGGCCGAAGGCCGAGCGGTGGAGCCGGTTCTGCCGGGTCACCATGCCGACCTTGGCCTTGAACCACTGCTGATCTTCGCCGACGAACGAGACCATGGCCACCGGCACGCCGGCGGCGGCCTGGGCCAACATGGCGATCTGGTCGAAGCAGCGTTCCGGCGTCGTGCCGAGCAGGTTCAGCGCCCGCAGCGCCTCGACGCGGGAGGCTTGGTCGCCCGTGGCCACAAACACCGGTCTGAGGTCGGCTCGGGACATCCATTGGCCTGTCGAAAACGTAGCTGCGGGGAGGGCGCCGCGAGACGAAACCCGGGAACGCCGCCGCCGCTTGAGGTCTTGACAGTGCCTTGGCGGGCTTAAGTTTCCCCTAAAAATGGGAATTAACAGCCGGTTTGGGCTGTTTCTCGGATGAAGCGGGCCCGCACCCGCCGAAGGCCGGTCAGCACGACGCTCGCCGCCACGGTCTCGGAAGAACCGGTGAGCAGCAGGTTCAGACCGTCGACATAGACCTCGATCGCCGGCCAGATCGGCGCGCCGGTCTCGCGGAAGTGATCGGCCAGGTCGCAGAACTCATACGCCGCCTCGCTGAGGTGTTTCAGTTCGAACACCGCGGCCACCGCGAAGATCTCGTTGGCCGCCGCATAGATGTCGTCCAGCGCGGTGGGATCGGCTCCGTCGCGGCCCTCCGCGGCGCGCGCGCGCATGCGCTCTATCTGGCCGCCGAGCGATTTCAGGCAATCCTCGCGGATCGCCGCCACGCGCCGGTCGGCGCCGTGCGCCAGCTCGGCCAGCGATCGCCCGCCCGGGCGCTTCATGACTTCGGCGAGCCGGTTCTTCACCCGGAACACATTGGCCTTGGTCATCAGCCTGCCCTCTTGGCGCCGAACAGGGCGTCGATGTCGCTTTGATCGAGATTAGGTTCGGTCGCCTGACCGACTTCGGGTGGAAGGTCGTCGCTCCGGCGGCCTTTTTCGCCCACCGGCGGCCCCATCGCCCGGAACCGTCGGTCCGGACCGCAATAGCCCGGCGATTCCACGAAGGCGCGGCCCTCCTTCGAGGTCCAGATGATCCGTTGCAGCATGACCAACGGCGTGACCGGCTTGCCGATGACGAAGTTGGCGCCGCAGTCGCGGGCCTTCAGCACCTGCGAGCGCTTGGTGTGGCCGGTGAGCAACAGCGCCGGGGCGAAGCAGTTCGGGGTCAGCCCCGAGCGCCTGAGCCAGCGGATGAACTGGTAGCCATCGGTATCGCTGAGGGCGCTGTCGACGACGAACAGGTTGAACTCTCGTTCCCGGGCCCAGGTCTGGGCCTCGTCGGCCGAGCCGACTGCCTTGGGCGTGTGTACGCCGAAACCGGCGAACATCTCGGTGAGGATATCCAGCCCCTCGCTGTGGCCGTCGACCAGCAGCACCTCGGCGTTGGCCAGGTTGATACGGTCCCCGGGTCGGACGCCGCCGCCGGTCATGGAGCGTCGAACAGGCAGACCACCCCGCCGCGATCCGATGAAGGATCGGACGGCCGCTCAGCGCCCGCGAACCGTTCGGCCTGGTCGCCCAGGGTGAGCCCGCGGATCGCTTCGGCCAGATCGACCGTGACCTCCGCCGGAACCTTTGCGCCAAGACCGGCGACGAACTCGGCGACGCCCGCCAGGCGTTGGGCGAACAGGTCGGCCGCCTGGCAGTTGGTGAGGACGGTGGCGTCCTTGACCCCCAGGCGGGCCGCCAGGCCGGCGATCGCCGCGTCCAGGGCGTCCGCCAGCCGCGCCAGATCGGCCAGCTCCTCGGCGACCAGGCCAAGCGCGTCGCTCAGTCGGTGATCGATCCGCGCGCCGGTCATCAGAACAGCTCCAGCCCGCCGCTCTCCGGCGCCGGCGCCGGACGCTGGGCGGCGCGCTCGCGGACGAACACGCCACCCTCGGCGCGGGCGATCAGCACCTGCCGCGCACGGCCGCTGACCGGCCAGAACTGCACGCGCCGGGCGTGATCGCCACGCAGGCTGGCCCCGACGACGCGGACGCCTTCCTCGCGCATGAACTGCTCGGCGAAGGCGGCGTTCTGCTGACCGACGTCGGTCAAGCCGTCCAGCATCCGGCCGCCGCCGAACAGCTTGGCCTCCATCCGCTCGCGCCGGGCGCCGCGCTGCAGCAGGCCGTTGATCAGCAGCTCCATCGCCTGCACGCCGTAACGCAGCCCATCGCCCGCGCCGTCGTGTCCGCTCGGCAGCAGGAAGTGGTTCATACCGCCGACGCCGGCCACGGGATCGCGCAGGCAGCCGGCGACGCAGGAGCCCAGGATGGTGGTCAGCACTATGTCGGGGTCGCTGGTGACCACGTATTCGCCCTGGGTCACGTGGACCTTGTGCGTCTCGGGTTCGGTGAAGCTGCGGGCGGCCATGCTCATGTGAGCGTTCCGAAGACCGCTTCGATCTTCTCCTTCAGGGTCGCCACCGTGAACGGCTTGACCAGGTAGTTGTTGACCCCGAACTGCACGGCCCGCTGCACCAGTTCACGGTCGGCCCGGCCGGTCAGCATGATGAAAGCGGACTTGCTGATCGGCGGGTGGGCGCGGATCGCCCGCAGCAGGCCGAGGCCATCGAGCTTCGGCATGTTGAAATCGGAGATCACCAGCTGCGCCGGCTTGGTCAGCATGTGTCGCAGGCCCTCCTCGCCGTCGGGCGCCTCGACCAGGCTGGAGAAGCCCAGCTGCTGCAGACCGGTGCGGACCAGGGAGCGGATGGTCTGCTGATCGTCGACGACCAGCACGGAGATGGAATTGGCGGCGGGCATCAGTGGTCACCCCTGCGGTGGGCGTTGGTGAGGTTGAGGATTTCGGGGGCGATCTTCTCCAGCGGCAGCTGGCGCTCGACGGCGCCGATCTCGAAGGCGGCCTTGGGCATGCCGTAAACCACGCTGGTCGCCTCGTTCTGGCCGAGGGTGCGCCCGCCGGCTTCGCGGATGGCCAGCAGCCCCTGGGCGCCGTCGCGGCCCATGCCGGTGAGGATCGCCGCCGTCGCCTTGGCGCCGACGGCCTTGGCCACCGAGCGGAACAGCACGTCCACCGAAGGCCGGTGCCCGTTCACCGTCTCGCCCGGCGCAACCCGGCAGCGGCTGCCGGAGACGGTCAGATGCGCCTCGCCGCCGGGGGCCAGATAGACCTTGCCGATCGCCAGCGGCGCGCCGTCGACGGCCTCGGAGACCTCGGCCCGGCTGGCGCGATTGAGCCGCTCGGCGAAGCTGCGGGTGAAGGTCGCCGGCATGTGCTGGGTGATCACCGTCGGCGGGCAGTTGGCCGGCAGGGCGCCGACGATCTGCATCAACGCCTCGACGCCGCCGGTGGACGAGCCGATGGCGATCAGGCTGGCGTCGGGGGCGTAGTCCGCGCCCTCATCGCCGTGCGCGCCCGGCGCGCGAGCCGGCGGTGTGCGAAGCGGTCGGACGCGGGCCGTCGCGGCGGCCTTGACCCGGGCGGCCAGGACGTCGAAGGCGTCGGCGCCGGCGGTGCTGGGCTTGCCGACGCAGTCGACCGCGCCCAGTTCCAGGGCGTTGAGACTGGCCTCGGCGCCGCGGACGGTGAGGGTCGAGACCATCACCACCGGCATCGGCCGCAGCCGCATCAGCTTCTCAAGGAATTCGAGGCCGTTCATGTTCGGCATCTCGACGTCGAGGGTGATGACGTCCGGATTGAGCGCCTTGATGGCGGCGCGCGCCTCGATCGGATCGGCCGCTTGGCCGACCACCTCGATCTCCGGGTCGCGGCTGAGGATGCCGCAGATCAGCGAGCGCATCGTCGCCGAGTCGTCCACGATCAGGGCGCGGATCATGCCGGGGCTCCCGACTTCAGCCGGTAGGTGGTGATCCCGTCCGGCGCCAGCTGGGCCGTGGCCGGTCCGGTGACCCGCTCGGAGTGGCCGATGTAAAGCACGCCGCCCGGCGACATCAGCCGCGTGAAGCGGCTCCAGATCCGGCTCTGGGTGTCCTCTTCGAAGTAGATCACCACGTTGCGGCAGAAGATCACGTCGAAGCGGCCCTTCATCGGCCATTGGCCGATCAGGTTCAGCTCGCGGAAGCTGATCAGGGCCCGGACCTCGTCCACCGCCCGCACCTGGTCCGACCCCGGGCCGAGCGGCTTGAACCAGCGGTGACGGAACGCCGCGGGCACTTCCTGCAGCGCCTGCCCTGGAAAGACGCCCTGACGGCCGTGTTCGACCATGTTCGGGTCGATGTCGCTGGCGAGGATCTTGATATCGAGTTCGACCGCGTCCGGCGCCATGCCGAGGATGGTCATCGCGGTGGAGAACGGCTCCTGGCCGCTGGAGCAGCCGGCCGACCAGATCCGCACCGGCGCGCCGCGCCGCGCGGCGGCCAGCAGCGGCGGCAGAACCTGCTCGCGCAGGTGCTCGAAATGGTGCGGCTCGCGGAAGAAGCGGGTGACGTTGGTGGTCAACGCCGCCAGCATCTTCTGGCGCTCGCCGGCGCCTTCCGTGCTGGCGACCAGGGCGCAGTATTCCTTGAAGCTGGCGAGCCCGAGCGCCCGCAGCCGCTTGGCCAGGCGCGAATAGGCCAGCGTCGCCTTGCTCTCCGGCAAGGCGATGCCGGCGTCGCCATGCAGCATGGCGGCGATCCGGCGAAAGTCATCGTCGGTGAAGGCGAATTCGCCCTCCACGATGTTGCGCTCGGCCATTGCCGGCTTGCGGGCGGCGGCGGTCATGCGGCCTCGAGTTCGAGGTCGGGCAGCACGTGATCCAGGCCGATCAGGCTGATCATTCGCCCGTCGAGGGCGATCAGGCCGCGAATGAACGCCTTGGCGCTGTCGGAGGCCACTTCCGGGGTCGGTTGCACCATCGCGTCGGTGACGGTGAGGATGTCGGAGACCGCGTCGACCAGCAGGCCGACCTGCTGGGCGCCGATCTGGGCGACGATGATCACGTGCCGGGCGGTGGTCTCGGCGCTGGCGAAGCCGAGGCGCGAGGCCAGGTCGACGATCGGCAGCACAGCGCCGCGCAGGTTGATCACTCCGCGCACATAGTCCGGCGACTGCGGCAGCGCCGTCGCCGCCGTCCAGCCGCGGATTTCGCGCACGGCCATGATGTCGACGCAGAATTCCTGCGCGCCGACGCGAAAGGAGATCAGCTCGCGGGCCGCGCCGCCGTTCTGGATGTCGGTCATTGTTCTATCCCGCTGCTGTGGCCATGCGCCGTTCTGAGCGCGCCAGGTCCGCGCCGCGGGAGACCGCGACGATGGTGTCGATGTCGAGGATCAGGGCCACGCGCCCGTCTCCGAGGATGGTGGCCGCGGCCACGCCCGGCACCTGCCGGTAGTTGGCCTCCAGGCTCTTGATCACCACCTGGCGCTGGCCCTGGATGTCGTCGGCCAGCAGGGCCGCGCGGGCGCCGCCTTCGCTCTCGATCAACAGGGCGACGCCGGTGGCCGCGTCGAGGGGCGTGGCGCGGTAGCCCAGCGCCTGACCGACGTCGATCAGCGGCACATAGCTGTCACGCACCGCGATTACCCGGGCGTCGCCGCCCAGGCTATGCACGTCGCAGGCCTTCGGCTGCAGCGTCTCGACGATGGCGGTCAGCGGCGCGACCAGGGTCTGGCCGGCGACGGTCACCACCATGCCGTCGAGCACCGCCAGGGTCAGTGGCAGGCTCATGGTGAAGGTCGAGCCCTTGCCGGGCCGCGAGGCGATCGAGATGCGGCCGCCGAGGGCCTGGATCGACCGGCGAACCACGTCCATGCCGACGCCGCGGCCGGAGATATCGGAGACTTCGCTGGCCGTGGAGAAGCCGGCCATGAAGATCAGGTTGTCGGTCTCTTCGTCGCTGAGCACCGCGTCGGGGGCGATCAGTCCGCGCTCGGCGGCGATCGCCTTGACCCGTTCGCGGTTGATCCCAGCGCCGTCGTCGGCGACCTCGATGACGATGCGGCCGGAGCGATGGGCGGCGCTGAGGCGCACGACGCCTTCCGCCGGCTTGCCGGCCGCCTCGCGCGCTTCGGGCCCTTCCAGGCCATGATCGATGGCGTTGCGGATCATGTGGGTCAAGGGATCGGTCAGCCGTTCGATGACCGTCTTGTCGACCTCGGTGCCCTCGCCCTCGGTGACCAGGCGCACCTGCTTGCCGGTCAGCGCCGCCACTTCGCGGGCCAGTCTCGGCATCCGTTGAAACACCGACTTCACCGGCTGGGCGCGGATTGCCATGACGCTGTCCTGGATTTCCCGGGTGAGCTGCTCCAGCTCGTCGAGACCCATGGCGACACCAGAGGCCCGGGCGATGCCGGCCTCCAGCACGCGCTGCGACAGCATGGCTTGGTTGATCACCAGTTCGCCGACCAGGTCGATCAGCCGGTCCACCCGTTCCAGGTCGACGCGGATGGTCGGGCTGGCGGCGGACGACGCGGCGGGCTCCTGCGCCCGGGCGCGGGACGCCTCGGGCGCAGGCGCGCTGCGCGGTTCGGCTTCCACCGGTTCGGCGGCCGCCTGGGCCTTGGCGATCAGCGCGGCGATGTCCAGGTCGGCCGCCGCTTCGGGGGCCGGGGGTTCGTCGGCGAAGGCGTCAGCGAGCGGGTCGGCGCCGTCTTGCTCGATCGTCAGGTCGCAGTCGCCGTCGACAAAATCGAACACTTCGGCGATCGCCGCGCGCTCCCGCTCGGTCGTCAGCAAGATCGTCCAGGCGAGGTAGGCGGCCTCGGGGTCGAGATCGGCGAGCGGCGGCAGGCCCGACGTTTCGAGGGTGACCTCGATTTCGCCCAGCCGCTTCAATTCGCGCAGCAGCAACGCCGTCTCATTGGCCTTGGCGTAGAGATCCGCGCGGGGGCGAAGGGCGATGCGCCAGCGTCCGGCGGTCGGCGCCTCGGCGGCGTCGGCGACGCCCAGGGGCGTGAAGGCGAAGTCGCCCCAGTCTTCCTCGGCGCCGGCGTCGTCGTCGCCGGCCTCGCCGCCCAGCAGCGCGCGCAGTTCGGCCGCCGAGGTTTCGGTTTCGACGAACCCGCCGCCGTCGCGGGCGGCGCGGACCAGATCGGCCAACACGTCGGCGGCGCGCAGCATGACCTTCAGCGCGTCGGCGGTGGGCTCCAGGCGTCCGGCGCGGACCTCGTCCAGCACCGTCTCGAAGCCGTGGGCGAAGCGCACCAGGTCATCGAGGCTGAACGCCCCGGCCCCGCCCTTCACCGAGTGGACGGCCCGGAACACCGCATTGATGGTCTCCGAATCCGTGGCGCCGGCCTCCATGGCCAGAAGCCCGGTCTCCAGTTCGGCGAGCTGTTCCTCGCACTCCTGGAAGAAGGTGTCGCGAATGGCGGCCAGGGGATCCACGGGGGCGGTCCTTGTTTCGCGGGGTCAGGCGGCGACGCGGCGGATAGCGTCCACCAGCGTCACCGGGTTGAAGGGTTTGACGATCCAGCCGGTGGCGCCGGCCATGCGCGCGCGGTTCTTCTTCACCCCGTCGCTCTCGGTGGTCAGCACCAGGATCGGGGTCACCCGGTGGCGCGGATCGCCGCGGACTTCCTCGATGAAGCCGAAGCCGTCCATACGGGGCATGTTGATGTCGGTGACGATGACGTCGGGGGCGGCTAGCTCCAGCACCTCCAACCCGTGCACGCCGTCCTCGGCCTGCAGCACCTCGAAGCCGGCGTCGGCCAAGGCCAGGCGCAGCATCTCGCGCATGGTGCGGGAGTCGTCGACCGTCAGAATGGTCAGGCTCATGACTGGCGTCCTCAGATGGCGTCGGAGTGGGAGAGATCGGCGGCGCCCATCAGCGCCAGGCCTTCCAGGAAGTCCGGCGACGGATTGACGATAGAGAAGTCCTGGCCGTCGGTGGCCCAGGTCGCGCGGGCGGCCAGCAGCACCTGCAGGCACTGCCCGCCGATCCGGCGAACCTCGCCGGCGTCGAGCTCGACCGGGTGGCCGCGCAGGGCGACCAGTTCGCTGGCCAGCGGCGTCGCCGCGCCGAGATCGAGGCTCGTGGCCAGGCGCACGATCGTGTGGGATGGGTTGGAGGTCATGGTCATCCCGCTCCGCTAGAACTCATCCCAGGCTTGTTCGTCGTGGTTGGGTTCGGGTCTTGGGGCGGCGCCGCCTCGGCCGATGGTCTTGAGCGCGGCGCGGGTGCGTTGCGGGGCGGGCTTGCGCTGGCCGATGGGCTGGACGCGGGCTTCCTCGCCGACCTCGAAGCGGCCGATCAGGCGGGCCAGTTCTTCGGTCTCCTGGGCCAGCGCATGGGCCGCGGCGGTGGACTCTTCGACCATGGCGGCGTTCTGCTGGGTCACCTGGTCCATCTGGTTGACGGCGGTGTTGACCTGCTGAAGACCGGTGGCCTGCTCCTGGGCCGAGGCGGCGATCTCGGCGACGACGCCGTTGATCTGAGCGACCTGGGTCACGATCCGCTCCAGCGCCTTGCCGGTCTCGCCGACCAGGTTGACGCCCTTGTCGACCTGCTGGCTCGACGCCGAGATCAGCGCCTTGATCTCCTTGGCTGCTTCGGCCGAGCGCTGTGCCAGCGCCCGCACTTCGGAGGCCACCACCGCGAAGCCCTTGCCGGCGTCGCCGGCCCGGGCCGCTTCCACCCCGGCGTTGAGCGCCAGGAGGTTGGTCTGGAAGGCGATCTCGTCGATCACCCCGATGATCTGGCTGATCTGCTGGGCGCTGGTCTCGATCTCGGCCATGGCCGAGACGGCTTCGCGGACCACGGCGCCGGAGTGTTCGGCGTCGGTCTTGGCCTGGGAGACCACATCGCGGGCCTCGCCGGCGCCGGAGGCGGTCTTGCGCACCGTGGCGGTGATCTCATCGAGCGCGGCGGCGGTCTCTTCCAGGCTGGCGGCCTGCTGTTCGGTGCGCCGGGAGAGGTCGTCGGAGGCCTGGGTGATCTCGCCGGTGCCGGAGCGGATGGCGGCGGTGTTGGCCGAGACGATCTTCATGGTGTCCTGCAGCTGTTCCATGGCGGCGTTGAAGTCGCTGCGCAGCTTCTCGTACTCGGCCGAGAACGGCTCGGAGAGGCGGAAGGTCAGCACACCCGAGGCCAGCCGGCTCAGGCCCGTGGCCAGATCGCCGACCACCTGCGCCTGCAGCTCGGCCACCCGGGCCCGCTCCACCTCGCCGCGCTCGCGCGCCTCGTCCGCCGAACGCCGCTGGTCCGCCGCCTCGGCCTCAAGCGCCTTGGTCTTCAACGCGTTGTCCTTGAACACCTGCACGGCCTTGGCCATCGCGCCGACTTCGTCGCGGCGGTTCTGGCCTTCGACCTCGACAGTGAGTTCGCCCTGCGCCAGCTGACGCATGCGGTCACCGAGGCGGACCAATGGCCGGGCGACCTTGGCGCTGCTGACCCAGGCGGCGATGCCGAGACCGCCGAGGATCGACACCAGGCCAAGGCCGATCATCATCGCGATGGTCTGCCCGGACTCCTGCTTGAGCGCGGTGACGGACGCGTCGTTCTCGTGCTCGATGGCGTGGTTGTAGGTCTGCACCTGCTCGGCGAAGTCGTTGATGTCGGCGTCGAGCTGCTCCATCTCCCGGGAGGCGACGGCCATCTTGTCGAGGTCGTTGGGCGACAGCTTGCTGCCGGCGGCTAGGCCGGGAATCTCATCGCCGATCGCCTTGGGCGCCTTGGTTTCTTCGTAGAGGGCGTCGAACCGGTCCTTGAAGGTCCGGTACTGATCGGCCTTCGTTGGATTCAGGCTGATCGCTTCGTCAAATGCCTGGTCGCCGGTAGCCTTGGCGGCCGCGTAGTTGCTGGCCACCGCCTTTGCGCGAGCGTCGGTGGGGTCATAGACGACGATGCCGTAGACATCGCGGCCCATCTCATTGGCCACCCGGGTGGCCCGGTTCAGCCGCAGAATCGCCGGATCGACGCTCGAGGTGATCTCGCCGTAGCGCTGCGTCAGGCCGTTCAGCTTGACCACGCCGACCCCGATCACGGCGGTGAAGACCAAGGCCATGCCGGTCAGCGGGATCAGGGTCTTGGTATTGAGTTTCAGGTCGTCGAACGACATGCGAATCTTCCTGGCGAAGGGTGTGGCGGCGAGGGCCGGCTGTTGGGCGAATGTTCCCAGAGCGCCGTGAAATTTCCCTTAAATTTGGGAAATTCCTGGCACGCTGGTCGGCGATCGTCAGAAGGCGAATTGGGATCTGACCGAGACCACGCTGTAGCTCTGGCCGATCTGGACGCCGGCGCCGGCCGCGCCGGTGGGCAGCAGCCAGACCGAGGCTGAGTTCGCCGCGGTGGCCGGGCTCAGCCGGTCGATGTGGACATAGGCGTAGTCGAGCATGAACCGGACCACGGTGTTGGGATACCAGTTCAGCGCCGCCGAGAAGTTCTCCTCGTCGCCGCCGCGGATGGTGGAATTAGGCGTGGTCGCAGAGACGTAGGTTCCCGGCGCGCCCGCGTCGAAGTTCAGGTCCATGTCGGAGTAGCGCAGGCCGAACTCCCAGGCGCCCAGACCGCCGCCGTGGAAGCTGAACGGATGGGCGACCGGGGGGCCGTCGAAGGCGGCGCTCACGGCGTTATATTTGCGCTGCTCGCCGGTGAGCATCCACAGGCCCTCGACGTAGTAGCCGGCGAAGTGCGGGTTGACGACCGGAGCGGCGAGCGTTCCGTCGTCGCGCTGGACGGTGAAGTAGTCGTACTCGCTCTGGATCAGGAAGCCCGCCTTCTGGGCGGCGAATTCGAGGCCGACCGTGCCCGCGTGGCTGGCGTCGATGTTGCCGGTGTTGAGGAACTTGGTCCCGTCGACCCGCAGTTCGGGCGTGTTGCTGAGCGAGATGACCTCGCTGGCCGGGGTCAGCAGGCCGTTGGTTCCCGGGCCGGTGGTGTCGGCGGGATGGATCACATAGCTGCCGTGGACGCCGAAGTGGACCAGCCAGTCAGCGCCGTGGAGCGGGCTGAAGGCGGCGCGGCCGACCAGGCCGATCTGGTCGCCGTAGGTCTGCGGAGCGGCGGCGGCCGTGCCTGTGTTCAGCACGCCGATCGTGCGGCCGGTGACCGCGCCGGAAATCAGCCAGTGATCGCCGTTGGCGAAGGCTTCGGCCGCCAGCCGCGTATCGCCGGCGGCGAGGCCCCGGGCCAGATCGCTGTCCACCGAACGCTCGATGAACGGCATGAAATTGGTGCTCGCCTGATCCTCCATGCCGATCGACGGCGGGAAAGCGCCGACACGGACGTGGAACGGTTTCAGGCCCGAGTACTGCACCCAGGTCTCGTAGAGCTGGCCGGTGTTCTCCACGCCACTGCCGGCGAAGTCGAGGATCAGTCGGTAGTCCCAGTCGCCGAAGGCCGTGCCGTCGAGGCCGATCCGGGCGCGGCGGAAGTCGGTCCCGTCCTTCAGGTCGCGGGCGTGGGCGGCGTCGACGTTGGTGGCCGAGGCGCCCAGCGCCGGGCCGTCGCGGCGGAAGTCGGTGGCGGTCGGGCCGACGGCGGACTGGGCGTAGGCGGCGGTGTCCAGCTGCATCACCGCGTGCAGGGCGATACTGAACTTGCCGTCGGCGCTGGCGATGGTCGGCTTGCCGGCGGCGATGGTGGCCAGAGCCGAGGGCTTGGCCGGCACGCTTTGTTGGACGGTCTGGATCTGGAGGATCTGAGCGCTTTGCTGCGACTTCAGGTCGGCGACCTGCGCCTGCAGATCACCCACCTCGCCCTTCAGCTCGGTGTTCTGCTGCGCCAGCGCCGCATCCTGCTCCACTCGCGACTCCAAAGACGCCACCGCCTGCTCAAGCTTGGCGATACGGGCGTCTTCGGGACCGGTTGGGGTCGGCGTGGCGGGCGCGGCCAGGGCGGCGGTGGAAACGCCGGCCAGCAGAATGGCGGCGAGCGGGATCAACGTCTTCGTCTTGGCGACGAAACGGATAGCGGACATGTCGAAGGCTCCGGATTGGGGCTTGAAAGGATTGAAGAAGTGAAGGTTTTCGGCGGGACCGACGGACGCCCTGTTCCCCAGGGCGCGCGCCGCTCCGCTAGAACTCATCCCAGGCTTGTTCGTCGTGGTTGGGTTCGGGTCTTGGGGCGGCGCCGCCTCGGCCGATGGTCTTGAGCGCGGCGCGGGTGCGTTGCGG
>Ga0302202_10005991_pt1 | contig 12255 bp, 10 predicted proteins | sample II_Bog_N3_3_FD_194579 | JGI IMG/M metagenome (GOLD analysis project Ga0302202, IMG submission 194579) | Peat permafrost microbial communities from Stordalen Mire near Abisko, Sweden - II_Bog_N3_3 | ecosystem: Environmental > Terrestrial > Soil > Wetlands > Peat | place: Sweden: Abisko... | reverse complement strand
CTGTTAACTTGTTTCTCTTGAATATTTTGCCTCTAAAATCTCTGGAATCAATATTTTGACCCCGGGGTCACCCGCTAAACCTCTGATTCCAGAGATTTTAGAAAAACGGGGGGAGGGGGGTACCCCGGCCAGCGGCCCGGACCGGCCCGGCCTGGGAAGACGGCGGTCTGGCGCTTCGTTTTCACTGTTCGCCATTCGCTGCTCTACGAGATGTTCTAATGAAGTGATGCGTTCATAATTGCTCGCACAACGTTTCTCTTCACTCAGGAGTTCGCAATCGATGTGTGATGTGCGCAAGTCAGCTTTACGTTGGGTCATGATGGGTTTGGCGGCGGGTCTGGTGGGAGGGGCGCTCGTCTCGGCGCACGGACAAGTCGGCGCCTCGACCACCATCCAGCGCAATAAAAAGGAAGCCCATCCGCGCCGCGAGACCAACGCCAGCCGCGAGGCCCGCATTCAGCGCACCATCGACGAGACCTACTCGCACCGCTGGGAGCTCATCGGCGGCGGTGGTTATCTCCGCTTCCGCAGCGGCCAGTACACCAAGAAGAACAATGAGGTCACTTGGGCAGCCGCTGCCAACTACTACCTGAACCCGAAGCTGGCCATCGTCGGCGACGCCCGCGGCTCCTTCGGCTATGCGCACGCGATCACCAACAACATCTACGGTGTCTACAACCCGCAGATCAACGAGTACAACTTCATGGGCGGCGCAAGCTACCGCTTCTACCGCAAGGAGAAGATCGCGCTCAGCGCGCAGGCGCTCGGTGGGATCGGCTGGGGAATCTTCTCCGGCGGCGCCAAGGGCCTGACCGGAACCACCATCGGACTTTGGCCGGACGGCATCAAGCCCGCCTTCTCCATCGGCGTCAGCGGGGACTACAACCTCTTCCCCAACCTCGCCGTGCGCATCACGCCAACGTATGTCGGAACTACCTTCGGTGGAAAGATGCAGAACAACGTCGGCTTCAACATGGGCGTGCTCTACCGGTTTGGCAAGCAGTAGCTCGCGGGTAAAATTGTTCTATGTCCAAAGGCTGGGAATCGAAGAGCGTCGAAGCACAGCAGGCGGAGGCCGCTGCTCCCAAGGCAGCGAACCCCGACGCCGACCCTGAAGTGCGTCGCGCGGAAGCCGAGCGCAAACGTCGCGTGCAATCGCTGGAGTTGCAGCGCGAGCGCGTGCTCTCCGAGCGCACCTCCAGCCCGCATCGCCGCAGCGCGCTGGAGCTGGCTCTCGCCACCATCGAGCGCGAGCTGGAGCAGCTCGGCTGGTCGATCAAGATCTAGCTCCTGCGAGCGCTCTAGCCCCTGCGAGTTAGCACGAACGGATTGGCCTGCGCTGTCGGCGTCAGCACCACCGTCTGGATGCTGACATGCTCCGGCCGCGTCGCCGCCCACACAATGGCATCGGCAACATCCTCCGGCTGCAACGGATCGACGTTCTGGTAGGTCTGTGCAGCGCGCTGCTCATTGCCGCGGAATCGCACCTTGCTGAAGTCGGTCTCCACCATCCCCGGATCGATGGAGGTCACACGCACCGGCATTCCGTTCACGTCGATACGCAGACCATCGCTGATAAAGCGTTCGGCAGCCTTGGTCGCGCAGTAAACGGCGCCATTGGGATAGGCAAAGTGTCCGGCAATGGAGCCCAGATTGATGACGTGACCGCGGCCTCGCTCCACCATGCCCGGGACCACGGCCCGAGTGACATAGAGCAAACCCTTGATATTTGTGTCGATCATCTCTTCCCAATCTTCGATGTCGTCGTCGTACATCTTCTTCAGGCCGCGGCTCAATCCAGCGTTGTTGACCAGAACATCGATCTCGCTCCAGGACTTTGGCAGCTTGCTCAACGTCTCTGCGACCGCCTCACGATGCTGCACATCGAGCGCAAAGCTGTAGACATCACTCGCGCCGGCATCACGCAACTCGCCGTCCATTGCCTGCAGCAGTTCGATTCTGCGCGCGCACAGCAGCAGCTTCGTTCCGAGCCTCGCAAATGCCTCCGCGGTGGCGGCGCCAATCCCGGAACTTGCGCCGGTGATGAATACGATCTTGTCCTTCATGGAGATGCTCACGGATAGATTGCCCTCTTCAGCATGTTGCCATAACGCACGAAGACCGCGAAATCTCGCGGTCTCTCGTGCTCAAGATGGAAGTGTGATTACTGCATACTGGCGACTCCGCCGTTGACCGCGTCGGGAACGACCGTCTTCACTCCAATCGCCTCTCCCGAAACGATAAGCTCAACGCGGCGATTCTGCGCTTTGCCCGCAGCGGTCGTATTGTCCGCCACAAAGTCAGTCGCGCCATATCCCATTGCGGTCGCATTGTCCTGCGGAACGCCGTTCTGCACCAGGAAGTTCTTCACTGCATCAGCGCGGTTCTCGCTGAGCTTCTGGTTGAGAGCAGGCGCTCCAACGGAATCTGTGTAGCCTTCCACCTGCACCTTCAGCCCGGGATAAAGCTCCAGAATGGTCGCGACCTTGGCGAGCGAGACCTGCGTGTTCGGCTTCAGCGTGTACTTGCCGGTGTCGAATAGCACATCGCTTAGGTTGATGACCAGACCGCGCGCCGTTTCGGTCGTCTGCAAGACGGTGTTGAGCTGCTTGAGCAGGCTTTCGCGCAGCGCCTGAGCGCTGGCTTCGCTGTTGGCAGCCCGCTGGTTGGCCTCCGCTGCCTGCGCGCGCGCATTGGCTGCATCTGCATCGGCCTTGGCTTTGGCCGCCTCAGCCTGAGCCTGCGCTGTAGCTGCGGCGTTCGCCTGCGCCTGTGCTTGAGCCGCCTGTAGTTGTGACTGCTCCGCTTGCTCCTGCGACTGCTGGGCCTGCTGTTGCGCCGCGACCTTCGCCTGCTGTGCTTCTTGCTGGCGCTGCTCGGCCTCTTTGCGGAGCGTCACAATGCGGGCATCTTCCGCGTGTTCCACGGCTCCACGCGCATAGGTGAACTCCATCTTGACGTCGCGGTGCTTCGAGGACTGAATGTCCTGTGCATTCTGGATATCGGTCGCGACCTCCTTCATGATGTCAGGAGTGTATTGCTCGGCTCCAACGACCTGCGCGATGCGCTCCGCGTTATAGGCCTCAAACAGCGCGAGCGGCGTGTGCTCGCGGTCGGTGATCGGATGGGATTCAGACTTGGATCCTGCGGTATCGGCATAAAGCCCGCGCGGCAGTAGCTGATAGTGCACATTCACCTGCTGCAAGACACCTGTCGTGTTGTCCGTGAAGACGTTCTTCAGCACGATCACGTCGCTCGGCGTTGAGACCGCAAAATACGGCTCAGCCGTGACGATCATGCCGAAGGTTTGGAAGGAAGTCGTTACGTCGAGACTGGCCTTGTTGCCGGCAAGCTCCAACTCGCCCAGGTTCTGCGGACGGCCATCGGCGGAGATCGCCCACAGCACATAAGTCAGGTACTCAGGGCCAAAGCCATTCGCCGAGGTCAGGCCCTCGAATCTGGCTGAAATCTCTGTCTTGCCGGTCACCGCATTGACCTTGGCATCGCCCTTTGCACTCGGCATTAGGTCCGTTCCTGTAAAGCCAACATGCGTCGCGCCGCTGCGGTTCAGATAGTTCACCGCATCCAGACTGCGCTGCACGACCTTGACATTGTAGATATAGGCGCCGTTCGGTCCCTGAGTGATGACTTCAGCTGATCGCGCTCCAGGCGCAACAGTCGTCGGGTTTGGCTCTTGTGCGAAGGTGGTAAGACTGACTAGACCCATCATTGCCGCAATAGACATTGCGGTTCCAGCTTGCTTCCATATTCCAGACATTGCTCGAATCTCCTTGCCGACGATGAACGCGGCTCGCGCCGACATGGCGCTTCAGCAAGTCGGATGCAATGCCTCAAGACAAAGGTTTCTCCAGATAAAGGTTGTTCTCAGGCAACCAATCGGTCACACAGTCTCGAGCCAACCGGATGCAGATTACTGGCCCAGGATCGAAACGCCGCCAACGGCCATGCTCTGCGCGATGCGCTGCTTCCACTCTTCCGGCCCCGTAATGTGTACGCTCGTGCCTTGGGTGTCAACAGCTACAGTTACCGGCATGTCCACCACATCGAACTCGTAGATGGCTTCCATGCCAAGGTCTCCAAACGCCACCAGCCGAGAGTGCTTGATGGCCTTTGACACGAGGTAAGCAGCGCCGCCAATCGCGATGAGGTAAACCGCCTGATTGTCGCGGATGGCCTCGATAGCTGCAACGCCACGTTCGGCCTTGCCGACCATTCCGAGAAGCCCAGTCTGCTCCAGCATCTGGCGCGTGAACTTGTCCATACGAGTCGCTGTTGTCGGACCAGCCGGACCAACGGCCTCACCCCGTACCGCCTCGACAGGCCCTACGTAATAGATGAGACGGTTGCGGAAGTCGACAGGAAGGGTTTCTCCACGGCTCAACATCTCCGTCATTCGCTTATGGGCTGCATCGCGACCGGTCAAGAGCTTGCCGTTGAGCAGCAATACCTCGCCGGGCTTCCACGTGCGAACCTCTTCGTGTGTCAGCATGTCGAGGTTCACGCGTTTTCCGCCGTGCGGATCGTAGACCAACTTGGGCCAGCTCTCCAGCGATGGCGGAACGAGATACGCAGGACCGCTTCCATCCAGAACAAAGTGAGCATGACGTGTTGCGGCGCAGTTGGGAATCATCGCTACGGGAAGGTTTGCTGCATGGGTTGGCCAGTCAAGTATCTTCACATCGAGCACGGTTGTTAGGCCGCCAAGTCCCTGAGCCCCGATGCCGAGCGCGTTGACCTTGTCGTAGATCTCGACGCGCATCTTCTCGATATTGGTCTGCGGGCCGCGCGCCTTCAGCTCCTGCATATCGATGGGATCCATCAGGCTTTGCTTGGCCAGAAGCATCGCTTTCTCCGCCGTACCGCCGATACCGATGCCGAGCATTCCGGGCGGGCACCAGCCCGCACCCATCGTCGGAACTGTCTTCAACACCCAGTCCACTACCGAGTCGGACGGATTGAGCATGATGAATCGTGCCTTCGCCTCGCTGCCTCCGCCCTTGGCCGCGACGGTAACGTCGAGCTTGTCACCTGGCACCAGCGACACCTCTACCACGCAGGGAGTGTTGTCCACCGTGTTCTTGCGCGCAAATGCGGGATCGGCGAGGATGCTGCCGCGAAGCTTGTTGTCGGGATCAAGCCATGCACGACGAACACCCTCATCACATATCTGCTGCAGGCTCATCGTCGGCGTTTCGTCATCGGCATCAACCAAACGGCAATCGAGGCCAAGCTTGAGGAAGATAGTGACGATGCCGGTGTCCTGGCAGATGGGCCGATGGCCTTCCGCGCACATGCGGGAGTTAACCAGAATCTGCTTCATCGCGTCCTTTGCTGCAGGCGATTCCTCTAGGTCATAGGCGCGCGCAAGGTTCTCGATGTAGTCCACAGGATGATAGAAACTGATGAATTGGAGTGCCGCTCGTACGCTCTCAATCAGGTCGTCTTGTCGAATCTTTGTCATGAATATTCCAGTACCACGGCAACAGCTACATGATACGGCTAGGCAGTCATCGAGGTCTTCAGCGTGATGAAGAGTGAGCGATTACCGCGAAGTTCTAGCGCTGCCTCCGTGCTGGGCCCGAACCAGTCAGCCCAGCTTTGCAGCAAGATCCTTCGCAATCAGGTTGCCATGGAAACGCCCATTCTCAATGAAAATCTCGTTGGTCCGTTCGCCGGCAACGACTACACCAGCAAGGTAAATACCGGGAACGTTCGACTCAAGTGTCGCGGGATCACATACGGGACAACGAGCATTCGATTCATCCAGCTTCACGCCGAGGGATTCAATGAACGTGAAGTCAGGATGATACCCAGTCAGCGCGAAGACAAACTGATTGACCAGCACTTTGGTCCCATTCGGCGTATTCAATGTGGCAGCATCTTCGGTTATTTCGGATACGGTACTCGAGAAATATGCGGTGATTTCACCATTCTTAATGCGGTTCTCTATATCGGGCTTGATCCAATACTTGATGTGTCGATGCAGCTCCGCTCCTCGATGTACAAGGGTTACGCGCGCTCCGTGCCGCCAGAGATCCAGCGCGGCAATCGCAGCAGAGTTCTTCCCTCCGATCACAAGAACATCCTGCGCAAAATATGGATGGGGTTCGTTATAGTAGTGCCTCACTTTTGTGAGACTCTCGCCGGGAATATCCAGATAATTAGGCAGGTCGTAGTAGCCCGTTGAGACGATCAACTTTCTTGACTTCAGCGCAAGGTTCCTGCCGAAGATGTCAGTAGTACGAACATTGAAGTCTCCATCCGAACCCGTGACCTCATCGACATGCTGATATTGGCGAACGTCCAAACGATAGTGTTCGGCGACCTTGCGGTAGTATTCGAGCGCCTCCGAGCGCGTTGGCTTTTGATTCGGCGAGGAGAATGGAATATCTCCGATCTCCAGCAACTCCGGCGTCGTAAAGAAGGTCATGTGTGCCGGATAGTGGAAGAGCGAATTGGTCAAACAACCCTTTTCAACCAGCACAACGCTCAGTCCAGCTTTCTGCGCAGCGATGGCGCATGCAAGGCCCGTCGGTCCTGCACCAATCACGATCACGTCGTACAGGCTCTCTTCCTTCATACTGCAATTGTATGGATACGAGCAGAATTGGGCACGTGCTTCGATAGAATCTGGCCTCAAGGGTTGCTACAGATAATATGAAACGTCTACAGGACTTGGTTGCATGGAACAATGACAAGATGCTGGCTCATAGAACACCATTGCATCGCATTGGAATCCATCTGGCTGGATTGATTTATGGATCGTTTGCATTCGCTTTACTTATCGGGAACGCCTCATATGGGCAGGCCCCTTCGTCTGGTGATATGACGGCTGCCAGGCAGGCTTTGGCAGAGAAACGATTCGGTCTCGCAAGAATCCGATGTGCAGCCTTTGTTCGAGATCATCCCGACAGCATCGAGGGAAGGCTCGGTCTTGCCGACGCAGAGTTGGGAGTCCATGATTACGAAGCTGCTGAGATCGACTACCGCAGAGTGGTTGCAGCTCAGCCGGAGTTATGGATCGCGCACAAGAACCTCGTCATCGTAGAGGCGGCTCTTGGAAGATGGGATGAGTTTGACAGAGAGCGGGCCTTACTGCGCGAGGCACGCGACCGTGGTGCTCCCGGAATCAGTAAGAGTGATACAGATGTCATCGACAGTTTCGTCGCGCATAAGCAACGCTGGATAGTCCGTGAGTATGCTGAGCCGGCAGGTCGCTCGCTGGAACGCTATAACTTTGAGAGCTTCGGCTCGGATGGCAGAGTTCAGGAATACATCTCACTGGAGTCGGCCGAAGACGCAAAGTTGGCCGTTCCAGTAGGTGGTGTGCAGATCGGCCAGAATCCCAGGGTCACAACTCCAGTCAAGAGCTTTGCTCTCAACTGGTATACGGGCAAATCACATGGAACAGTGGCTCAATACCCTAATGGAGAGCCGATTTATGAGAAGGTCCGCGAAGATGTGCTCCGCTTTCTACAGAAGTAGATGTTTGTCTCCGACCTTTTGGTCAGCGTAGAGCTTCTTCCACTTCGGAGAGGTAATTTGGTGCTTTGAGTATCTCGCGGGGTTTGGATCCATCCGCTGGTCCAACCAAACCGTCCCTTTCCATCAGGTCGATCAGGTGCGCGGCACGACCGTAACCGACTCTCAGGCGGCGCTGGAGCAAAGAAGTCGAGGCCTTTCCGAACTCGAATACGAGGCGGACCGCATCGTCAAACATTGGGTCGTTCTCTTCGCCATCCGATGCAAATCCACTCTCTGCATCGCCTTTGTCATCTTTGGGGACCTCGAGAAAGCCCTCCACGTAGTCGGCCTGCCCTTGTGCGCGCCAGAATTCGGTGACCGCGGCGATCTCCTTCTCCGTGACAAATGGCGCGTGCACGCGTTGCAGGCGCGAGGTCCCCGGAGGCAGGAAGAGCATATCTCCGCGTCCCAGGAGACTCTCCGCTCCGTTCGAGTCAATGATCGTGCGCGAATCCACCTTGGTGGCAAGCCGGAAGCTCATGCGCGTTGGCACGTTCGCCTTGATCAATCCCGTGATGACGTCTACCGATGGCCGCTGCGTTGCCAGCACCAGGTGAATTCCAACAGCGCGAGCCATCTGCGCCAGGCGCGTGATCGACTCCTCGACGTTGGAGCGATCCAGCATCATCAAATCAGCCAGCTCATCAATGATGATCATGATGTACGGCAACGGCTCCTGATTGACTTCCTTGAATAGATAGTCGCTGCCTTTCTCAAAGAGCTTGTTGAACTGGTCAATATTCCGGACATGATTGGCTGCCAGGAGCTTGAGGCGACGTTCCATCTCTCGGACCGCATTGCGAAGCGCATTGGCCGCCAGCTTTGCTTCGGTGATGATCGGGGTAAACAGATGCGGAATGCCTTCGTACATCCCAAGCTCAACACGCTTCGGATCGACCAGAATCATCCGAACCTGCTCTGGCGTCGACTTGAAGAGGACGCTCATGATCATGGCATTGATAGCAACCGACTTGCCTGACCCAGTGGAGCCTGCGATCAGGACGTGCGGCATCGCCGCCAGATCACCGGTGACAATGCGGCCGCTAATGTCTTTACCCAAGGCAACCGGCAGCTTGGACTTCGACTGGGCGAAGCTCTCACACTCGACCACATCGCGAAGCCAAATCGTCTCGCGCTCGTGGTTCGGCACCTGGATCCCAACCGTCGACTTGCCGGGCATGCGCTCGATGAGGATGGATTCAGCAGCCATCGCGAGGCACAAGTCGTCAGCGAGTCCTGTGACGCGCGAATACTTCACTCCTGCATCAGGACGGAACTCAAAGGTGGTCACGACCGGACCCGGATTGATCTGCTCTACATTGCCGGCGACGCCGAACTCGGCACACTTCTCCACGAGCGTCCGAGCCTCGTCCCGCAGCGCATCCTCGCGAACCACAGCCTGTTCCTCGCTGCGATAGAGCAGCGAACTGGGAGGCAATTTGTAGCCGCGTATCGACTTCGGAGCAATGGCGACTGAACGCAGGTCGGCGTCCGCTCGTTTGCCGAAGGCAATGTTCTGCTCCATGATGTCCTGCATCGGAGAAGGCATCGGAGGCAGGGACTTGTCCAGCAATTGCGGTCTCGCTGCGGCGAGACGCTTGGGCAGAATCGGAGCTGGAGCTTGGCGCTCGGGTGAGTTCAGCCAGTCTTCCTCGGTAGCGGACTCAGACTCAGCCTCTCCGGGGAAACCCGCAAACGGCAACCGCGGTTCGGCAATATTGCGCGAAGCAGACGTAGCGAATCGTTCCACAGAAGATGTCGTGGGAGCGGCCGCTGTGTCGCGCATCGCAGCCAATGGAGGGTCTTCTCCCTGGACTTGCGGCAGAGCCTGGAATGCGATAGCGGATTCCGGCACGAAGGCCGCGCGTTCGTCGCGCGGAGTAATGGAGAGGTCATCGCTCTTTGCCGAGCGGCGACCGAACCAGCCGAACATGCTAGTCAACAGCGAAGAACTCGTGGCTCCAACCTGCTCCGTTTCCTGCGGCTGCTCGAACTCCGACTCGATATCGTCCTTTGCGGCAGCTTCCGCGCGCCTGCGCGCTTTGGCAACGGCGCGCTCTCGTTTGGACTCGTAGGCGGCGATGACTTCATCCGCAGCTGCATCCTTGCGGGATTGGCGTCGCGCAGCGATGCGACTCTTCAGGTTGGCAATGAAGGCGAAGTGCGACCCAAACCATTCGCCTGAGGTGGTGAAGGTGAAGGTCGTCGTGAGGTAGAGCGACAACGCGACCATCAAGCCGCAGAGGATTCCTGCGCCAGGAAAGTTCAACAGGCGAATCAGCGCTTCCGCGAGGATGCGGCCTTCGACTCCCGCGATAGGAAGAGCATGGCGCCATAGCATCTCGCCAGGCAGCAGCGCGATGGCCGCTGGAGCGAAGATCAACCACAGCATCAAGCCGATGACCTTTGCCGATACGGAACCGAAGGAGCGCGAGCGCATCCAGGAGATGCCAAGACGCAGCAGCAGTAGCGGAAGGAAGATCACCGCAATGCCTTGCGACTGCAACAGCAGATCCGCGATATAGGCTCCGAGCAGACCTGTCCAGTTGTGCGCTGGGTGCGTTCCGGAGCCGCCAACTGAGTTCAGCGAAGGGTCGGTTGCGGTGTAAGTCAGCAGCGAGAGGAGAAGGAGACTCGCGGCGACGAGCACAACCAAACCGAGCATCTCGTTGAGCCGTCGGTTGCGGGTCGGCGAATAGACGAGTCTTTGGGCCTTCAGCGATTGAGTCTTCATGGGTTGGATGAACGCGCGGTTGCGACCGCTCGCAAAGCCGAAGTGGAGCCAAGCTGCGAGATGGAGCAAAGACCGGGAACAACCAGAGCAAGTTCATTGTTCCATAGCAAACTGTGTCCTGCGCGCCCGCCGAGGGTGGAACCAGAGTGGTGACGGGGAAGCCACTTTTGGCCCAATTCGTGCTTCAGTCAACGCGACGCGCGAGTTCTGCATCTAGCAAGGAGGACGGAATTGAGGAGATGCCAGATGCCCAACGTACTCGATGGATCGAACCGCAACAAGCAGATGGAGCGTGTGCTTCTCGGCGTCATCCAGATCCTGCAGGATGGACAGAAGGGCTTTGCCGAGATCGGCGAGCACCTGAAGGATGCGACGCTCAAGCGTTACTTCCTCGCTGAGAGCCTGAAGCGCGCTAACTTCCGCGCGGAGCTGGAGAATGAGCTCCATCGCGCCGGAATGGCCGACGTGAGGGAAAATGGCACGCTTTCCGGGACGCTGCATCGAGCCTGGGGAGAAGTAAAGGCCGATCTTGGCGGCGACGATCACACGCTGCTGGCAACCGCGGAACAGGGCGAGGACGCGGCCAAGAAGGCCTACAAGGACGCGCTCGATGAGGAGCTTCCTCTGCCGATTCGGCAGTTGCTGGTCGATCAGCAATCGCACGTTCTGAGCGCACATGATTACGTTCGGGCTCATCGTGACGCGCTGGTGACGAAATAGCGGAAATCTCCTTTCCTTTGAACTAAAACAGGCGACTGAATTCGAGTCGCCTGTTTTTCATTTCGACTAGAGTGTTGCTATGCGACCGGGCCGGGTACTGATGGGCGCGCTGTACGTCGTGGCCGGATCGGCCCACTTCGCCGCCACGCGAGCCTATGAGCGCGTGGTGCCCAGCTATCTGCCCGCGCACCATGAGATGGTGCTGCTGAGCGGCGCAGCAGAGATCGCCGGTGGGCTCGGTGTGCTGATTCCCGGTCGCCGCCGCGCGGCTGCGTGGGGGCTGGTGTGCCTGCTGGTGGCAGTGTTCCCGGCCAACCTGTGGATGGCGCAGCATCCGGAGCTGTCTCCCGGCGTGCCGCTGTGGTTGCTCTGGCTGCGGCTGCCGTTGCAGCTCCCGCTCATCTGGTGGGCCTTCCGCTACACACGGCCCGACGTGGAAGACTAAACCCCGCGCAGGTGCAGGGCAAAGACCACGGCGCTGGCGAGCAGGCAGTAGATCCCGAAGAGATACCAGCGGCCGTTCTCCAGCCAGGAGCTGAGCCAGCGCAGCGCGGCGAGGCCGGCGAGGAAGCTGAACAACATTCCCAGCAGCGCGGCGACGAGGCTCGCGTGCATGTCGAGCGGTGTTCCAGCGGCGGCAGCCTCGTGGGCGGCGTGGAGCAGCCGCAGCGCCTCGCGGGCGATCACCGGAGGCGTGAGAATTACCGCCAGAGCGAAGCTGAAGCGCTCGGCGCGCTCACGGTTGGCTCCGGCGAGCAAGCCGGTCGAGATGGTCGCTCCGGAGCGTGAGAAGCCGCGGAACGGCAGGCAAAGGCCCTGAATCGCGCCCATCCAGCCAGCTTGCCGGAAGGTGACGTTGTCGCCGGAGCGGGCGATGGAGCGGTCGTAGGCGTTGGTCGCTTCGGCCTCGGCATCGCGCTGGCGAGTTCCAGCCCACAGAATCAGCAGACCGGCGGCAAACAAGGCATAGGAGACCAGATCGAGCCGCCCAAAGAGATCCTCAATCTGGGCCTTCGGCGCTCCGGGAAAGGCCAGATGAGCGACCAGCTTCTGTAGCGGATAGCCGACGATCGCGGTGAGCAGCGTGGCCCAGATGGCGCGGATGGCGAAGCGCTTGAAGGCGTCCGCCGTGGCGAAGTAGGAGCGTTTCCACTGATTCCAGAAGTAGACGATCACCGCGAACATGGTTCCGGTGTGCAGCATGACCAGGATCAGGGTCATCTGCGGCGTTGTGGGATCGAGCCCGAGCAGCTTCT
>Ga0302202_10005982_pt1 | contig 12261 bp, 12 predicted proteins | sample II_Bog_N3_3_FD_194579 | JGI IMG/M metagenome (GOLD analysis project Ga0302202, IMG submission 194579) | Peat permafrost microbial communities from Stordalen Mire near Abisko, Sweden - II_Bog_N3_3 | ecosystem: Environmental > Terrestrial > Soil > Wetlands > Peat | place: Sweden: Abisko... | reverse complement strand
ATCCGGCCCGCGCGATGGACGCGCGATGGAAGGGCCAGAACATGGAACAGAGGCCCCCGAAAGGGCCTCTGACCTGGAGCGGACGACGGGATTCGAACCCGCGACCCCAACCTTGGCAAGGTTGTGCTCTACCAACTGAGCCACGTCCGCGTAGGGGTCTTACCCTAGCAGTTGGGCGGTCCCGACTGGAATGCGAACTCGCCCTGGTCCGGTGTGCCATCCTGCCCCGATGGCCCTGCTCCCCGACCGGATCGACGCCGGGCGCGTCGAGCTGCGGCGATGGGACCCCGCCTTCGCCGAAGGCCTCTGCGACGCCGTGGCCACGAGCCTGGCGGAGTTGCGGCCCTGGATGCCGTGGGCCCAGGAGCAACCCACCGTGGAGGGTCATGTCACCCTGCTGAGTGAGGGGAATGTCCGCTTCCAGACCGGCGAGGAGTGGCAGTTCGTCATGGTCGAGCCGGGGTCCGGCCGCGTGGTGGGTGCGACCGGACTGCACCCCCGTGGCGGTCCGGGCCGCGTCGAGATCGGCTACTGGGTCCGCACTGATGCCACGCACCAGGGCTACGCCACACTGGCCGCCCGCGCCCTCACCGCCGCCGCGTTCGCCCATCTGCCCGCCATCGACGTGGTGGAGATCCGCATGGACACGGGCAACCAGCGCAGCGCCGCGGTCCCTGCGAGGCTCGGGTTCGTCCTCGAGGGCGAGGTCGACCAGGAGATCGACGCACCGGGCCAGTCCGGGCGGTGGCTGGTGTGGACCATGGGACGCGCCGACTGGCGCTCACCGACGGACGACGACGTTCGGCCCGTGCGGTAGACGCCCCATCGCCTGCGATCAGGCGGGCAACTCCGCGTGCCACCAAGGCACCGGACGATCCCGGCGACCGGTGGCCGCGACCAGTGCGGCGAGCTCGCCTTCCATCCCCTCGGTCAGCACGGCCACGTCGGGTACCTGGTCCCAGCACGCCTGGACGCCGACGTGGACCGTGTCGAGGTACGAGAACACGGTCACGTTCAGCCCGACGCCCTCCACGATGGGCCCCAGCGGATGCATCGAGACCATGCGCGCCCCGGCCAGGTAGAGCGGGAAGTCCGGCCCGGGAACGTTGGACACGATGAGGTTGAACGGTGGCGCCACGTGATCGAAGACGCGCAGATTGGTCACGAGACGCGACAGACGGGTCGCCACGGCCGGGAACGCGGCCTCGGCCCACGAGGCGAACATGTCCGGGCGCACGGCGAGGTTCTGCTCCTTGGCGGCCACCATGCCGTCCCGGATGGTCCGCAACCGGGCCGTGGGGTCGTCGACCCCCGTGGCCAGGGACACCAGCAGACCGGACACCCGGTTGCCCAGCGCCCCCTGCTCCGCCTCGGTACGGACCGATACCGGCACCATGGCGACGAGCGACGTCTCCGGCACCTCGTCGCGCCCGGCGAAGAGCTGGCGCAGTCCTCCCGCGGTCACGGCGAGTACGACGTCGTTGGCCGTCCCGCCCACGGCCCGGGCGACCCGCCGCACGTCGGCCAGCGGCAGGTCGGCGAACGCCACCCGCCGGTGCGGCGAGATGGCCCCGTTGATCGAGGTGTGCGGCGCCTGGAACGGCGACGGCGCCGGACCGGTGGTCGACTCGCGGTTCCGGGTGCTGACGGCCCGCACGGTCTGGACCGTCCGGGCGATGGACCGGGCGACGGCGTCGATCTGCGCCGGCAGGTTGGCGAGGGAGTGGCGGAGCTGGTCGACCTCGCCGGGTAGCGAGTCGGGTGACCACGGACCCGCCTCCCCCGTACCGGGCTCCTCGGAGGCGTCCACCGGCGACCCGACACCCGGCGACCCGTCCCCGGGTGTCCCGAGCGGACGGCGGGACCCGGTGGGATCCCCACCGAAGAGGGCCCGCGGCGTGGGATCCGGCGAGAGGTCGAAGAAGGCGGCCAGGACCTCGGCACCGGACACTCCGTCGATGATGGCGTGGTGGACCTTGGCCACCACGCCGATCCGACCCTCCGCCAGGCCCTCCACCACGTGGAACTCCCACAGCGGGCGGGCACGGTCGAGGGGTCGGGCGGCCAGCTGGGCCACCAGCTCGGCCAGTTCGTCCCGGCCCCCGGGGGCCGGGATGCTGGTCCGGCGCACATGGAAGTCGAGGTCGAAGTCGGGATCCTCGACGAGCTCGGGATGCTGCAGCCCGAAGGGGACCTCCACCATCCGCATGCGGAACGGGGCCACCAGCGGCACCCGTTCGTCGACCAACGAGCGGATCCGACGGAAGCTCAGTCCGCCGGCCACCTCTGCGGGGTCGAACACCATGGCCCCCATCACGTGGAGATGCGTGGTCGGTGACTCGAGCGCCAGGAACGCCCCGTCGAGACCGGTCAGGCGGGCCACCTCATCACCTCCCCGTGGAACCGAAGCCGCCGAGACCACGCTCCGACTCCCCGAGCCGGTCCACCTCCACGAAGTCCGCCGTCTCGACCCGCTGGATGACCAGCTGGGCGATCCGGTCACCGCGTTGCACGCGATAGGGGACCTCGGGGTCGGTATTGACGAGGAGGACGGCCAGTTCGTCCCGGTACCCGGCGTCGATGAGCCCGGGAGTATTGAGGCACGTCACCCCGTGGCGCAAGGCCAGACCACTCCGGGGCTGGACGAACCCGGCGTAGCCGTCGGGAAGGGCCAGGGCGATCCCCGTGGGCACCATCGCCCGACCCCCGTTCGGCTCGAGCAGTACCTCGATGCGGGCGACCAGGTCGGCGCCGGCATCACCGGCGTGGGCGTAGCCCGGGAGCGGGAGATCGGGGTCGAGGCGCAACACCCGGACGGGCAGGCCTCCCACCGGACCGTCGTGGTGTTCCTCCGCCGCCGTCGTCACCTGATCGATCCGCTCATCCCCTCGGACGCTACCCCTCCGGTGACGGCCGCGACGACCCCGGGCGGCGACCTCGACCCGGTTCCGTCGCGCCCGTCGGTGGGTCCGGGATTTCTGACGGTCCGTCACCTTTGAGGTTGCCCGCCCAACCGGTAGCGTGACCGCGTGCTGGTGTGGATGGACTTGGAGATGACCGGACTCGACGCGGAACGCCACGTGATCGTGGAGATCGCCACCCTCGTCACCGACGACGACCTCGTCGTGGTGGCCGAAGGTCCCGACCTCGTGGTCCACGCCACCGACGACGAGTTGGCGACCATGGACGACTTCGTGCGGGACATGCACACCGGCAGCGGCCTCCTGGCCGAGATCGTGGCCTCCGAACTCACCCTGGAAGAGGCCGGCCGACAGACCCTCGAGTTCATCCAGGCCCACGTGCCCAAGCCGCGGACGGTGCCCCTGGCCGGCAATTCGATCGGCACCGACCGCCGCTTCCTGACCGCCTACCTGCCCGAGATCGAGGAGTACCTCCATTACCGCTCGGTCGACGTCTCGACCGTCAAGGAGCTGGCCGGTCGCTGGTATCCGGAGGCGCTGGCCGCCGCCCCGCCGAAGGCGGGTGGCCATCGGGCCCTCGACGACATCCGGGAGTCGGTGGCCGAGCTGACGTACTACCGCGGCGCGGTCTTCCGCGACCCCACCCCCTGAGGCCCGACCGGCGGAGCGCCGCCGGGGGCACGACCGCAAAGGAGCATCCATGGCTGACGACACCGACCCGGTAGCCGCCGACGCGGCCGACGAGGTCGTCCCGACCCGGGCCGAGGTCACGGCCACCCTGACCGCTCCGGGCGGCGCCTTCGAGATGGAGGAGGTGGTGATCCGGGGTATCCCCACCCGCACCTGGAAGACCGCCCCGGCCACCCTGCGCGCCGTCTTCGAGTTGTCCGCCCTCCACGGCGACAAGGACTTCCTCGTCTACGAGGACGAGCGGATCACCTTCGACGAGAACTTCCGCACCGTGGCCGCCCTCGGCCACCAGTTGATCGACCGGTTCGGCGTGCGACCGGGTGACCGGGTGGCGATCGCCATGCGCAACCTGCCCGACTGGGTCATGGCCTTCTGGGCCGCCATCACCGTGGGCGCCGTGGCCGTGCCGCTCAACGCCTGGTGGACCGGCGAAGAGCTCGCCTACGGGCTGTCCGACTCGGGCGCCAAGGTGGTCTTCGTGGACGAGGAGCGCCAACAGCGCATCGCCCACCACCTGTCCGACGTGCCGGGCCTCGAAGCCGTGATCGTCTCGTGCGAGGAGCACGACCCGGACACCGGAGGGCGCCGTGCCGCCGTCGGCTGCGAACTCGACCGGACGGGTGCGGGCCCACTGCCCGTCGTCCCCTTCGTGGAGCTCGTCGCCGACCCGGCCGAGGGCATCGCCCTCGCGGACGTCTCGATCGACCCCGACGACGACGCCACCATCTTCTACACCTCGGGCACCACCGGTCGCCCGAAAGGGGCCGTGGGCACCCACCGCAACAGCTGCTCCAACCTGATGAACCTGTTCTTCGTCTCGACGGTCGGAGGCCTGCGGCGCACCCGGGCCCAGCGCGAGGCGTCCCCGGGCGTCCAGAACGCCAACCTGTTGTCGGTCCCGCTCTTCCACGCCACCGGCTGCCACGCGCTGCTGGTCACCAACACGGCGGCCGGGGGCAAGCTGGTGATGATGCACCACTTCGACCCCGAACGCGCCCTCGAGCTGATCGAGCGCGAACGGATCACCGTGTTCGGCGGAGTACCGGCGATGGTGATGCAGGTCATCGACTCACCGGACTTCGCCAAGCGCGACACCTCTTCGGTCCAGTCCATCTCCTACGGGGGTGCGCCGTGTCCGCCCGATCTGGTGCGTCGGATCAAGGAGCACTTCCCGACCGGCGCCCCGGGCAACGGCTACGGGCTCACCGAGACATCCGCCATGACCACCATGAACTCCGGTGACGACTACGTGCGCAAGCCCGACAGCGTCGGCCCACCGGCACCGGTCTGTGACGTCGCCGTCGTGCCCGAGGACTGGGACGCCCCGGAGCCGCCGGCCGACCAGGTCGCCGACCCCACCCGCACGGGGGAGCTGTGGATCAAGGGCCCGAACGTGGTCCGCGGCTACTGGCACCGTCCCGACGCCACCGCCGCGTCGTTCACCAACGGCTGGCTGCACACCGGCGACGTGGCCCGCATCGACGAGGAGGGGTTCGTCCACATCGTCGACCGGGCCAAGGACATGATCATCCGCGGGGGCGAGAACGTCTACTGCGTCGAGATCGAGGCGGTGCTCCACGAGCACCCGGCCGTGGCCGACTGCGCCGTCATCGGCGTGCCCCATCCGGTGCTGGGCGAGGAGGTGGGGGCCGTCATCGTGCTCCACCCGGGCATGGACGTCGCCGCCGACGAGCTGTCCCGCCACGTGCGCGAGCGCATGGCCGCGTTCAACGTGCCCACCCGCTACTGGTTCCGGGCCGAGCCACTCCCCCGCAATCCGGCCGGCAAGGTCCTGAAACGCGAACTGCGCACCGAGCTGCTGGGCGACGCGCCCGCCATCTGAGTACCCGGCCCCGGATCGCACCGTGCCCGACCACGACACCCCCGACCTGCCGGACGGCGACGGGACCGGCCCCGGCGCCGACCGGGCGACCCTCGCCGGCAGCTTCGGCGGTGTGGCCTCCCACTACGAGCGGTTCCGTCCCGGTCCGCCGCAGGCCGCGGTCGACTGGTACCTCCCCGCGCGGGTCGATCGGGTGGTCGACCTGGGAGCCGGAACCGGGGCCCTGACCCGCCTCCTGGTGGACCGGGCCGATGAGGTGGTCGCCGTCGAGCCCGACGACCGGATGCGCGCCGTCCTGGCCGACGAGGTCCCCGGCGCGCTCGCCCGGCGCGGGACCGGGGAGTCCATTCCCGTGGCCGATGGCAGCGCCGACGCGGTGATCGCCTCGACCTCGTGGCATTGGATGGACCCGGCTGCGACCCTCGCCGAGGTGGCCCGGGTCCTCGTCCACCGTGGTCGCCTGGGTGCACTGTGGACCGGAGCCGACCCCGACGGCACGTTCCTGGCCGAAGCCCGCCGACAGATGGCTGGCCCACGCACCGACGGCACCTCGCAGGGAGGCGAGCTGATCGACCTCGTAGAGGGCACGATCGGCCGCAACGACCACCGGCTCGTGATCCCCGAGGACTCCCCCTTCGAGCCACCCGAACACGAGGTGTTCACGTGGGACATCGCACTCGACGCCGATGAGCTGATCGGACTGCTCGGCACCTTCAGCTGGGTCATCACCCTGCCGGACGACTCCCGGAACAGGGTGCTCGACCAGGCCCGTCAGCTGCTGGTGGCGTTCGGCATCACGGGGGCGACCACCGTCGACGTCGCCTGGCGCACCGACGCCTGGCGGACCCGACTCCGGTCCTCGGGCGGGCGCGCCTGACCTTCCGGCGCGGCGGGCGGGTCCGGCGGTGGACGGTTCAGCTGGTGGCCGGCGGCACGCCGGAGGCGTCGGCGTCGACGCGGGCACGCAGGGCATCGAGATCGGCCAGGTCCCGGGCGGCCACGGTCTCGTCCGCCAGGGCCCGCTGCTCGTCCGCGTCGGCCGAGACGGGGTCGGCCGACCGGTGCAGATAGCGCGTGCCCTCGGACCGCCGGGCGTCCTCGTCGGCCGCGTCGGCGTCCAAGGATGCGGCGATGGCCGCGTCGGCGTCCCGGTCGGCCTGGGCCGCCGCGGCGGCGACGTCCTGGGCCTCGGGGCTCCCGGGGGCCACCTGCTCGATGTGGGTCGCCCGCTGTTCGATGTCCAGTCGCTCCTGGTCCGCCTCGGCGGCGATCTCCCCCAGCACCCGGGCGGCGGTATCGGTCGCCTCGGCGGCACCGACGGCTGTGCCGGCCCGCTGCTCGTGCTGGAACACCGGGTTCCGGACCCGGTCGCCGGGGGCCGGACCCTTGGCCCGGAGGCCGTCCAGCTCGGCCTGCATCTGGGCCTCGACCGCGGCCTCGGCGGCGTTCGGCGACACGGCGGACTGCGCGGATTCCGTCATGTCGGTGATAGTCGGCGCCTTGGGCGTCGTACTTGAGCGCCGGCCCGAGGGTGAAACCGGACGGCAACCGGGGCCGGCGGGCCGGGGTGCGCACCGACGGGTGCCAAGATGGTCGCATGGGATCTGCCGGCGACAAGCCACGCAAGAAGAAGGCACCGCTCCCGAAGGTGCCGAAGTACGAGAACCCGAACCGGGCCGAGGGCAGCGACGGTGGCTCGTTCGGCCGCTCGGGGCACGGATCGGACCACCACCACTACGAGAAGCCGACCGGCGCCGGTGCCTGGTTCCTCAAGGTCCTCAGCCGCAAGCCCAAGCCGTAGCCCCAGCCCCATCCCTAGCCCGATGGGTGGACCCCAGATCCCCCCGGACGACATCACCGCCGGGACCGGGGTCCGGTCGTTCGTTGACGAGGTTTCCGGACCCGGTGTCGGGGCGACTCAGCCGGACGCGTCGAGTACCGCCCGTGTGCGCCCGACGTCCCGACCCATCTGGGTGACCAGATCGTCCACCGAGTCGAAGGCCAGTTCGTCCCGGAGTCGCTCCACGAAGGACAGCCGCGCCGGTTCACCGTAGAGATCACCGCTGAAGTCGAGGAGGTACGCCTCCACCAACAGCTCGCCGTCGGCGCCGTAGAAGGTGGGGCGCCGTCCGATCGAGATCGCCGTCCGGTGCCGTGACCCGTCCGGTCGCTCGTACCAGCCCGCGTAGATACCGGGTGCCGGCAGGCAGATGTCGGCGGGGATGTCGAGGTTGGCCGTCGGGAACCCGAGTTCGGCCCCGCCCCGCCGGTCACCGGTGACCACGGGTCCACGCACCTGGTGGGGGCGTCCGAGCAGGACGGCGGCCGCGCCGACATCACCTTCGGCGACGAGGTTCCGTATCCGGGTCGAGGAGACCGGCGGCGATCCGTCCGCTCCCCCTTCGGACGACAGTGCCACGCCGTCCACGACGAAGCCCGAGACGCCGCCCATCTCGGTGAGGAGGGCGACGTTCCCCTTGCGGCCGTGTCCGAAGTGGAAGTCCTCCCCCACTACCACGAGCCGCGCGTCGAGCCCGTCGACCAGCTCGTGGCGTACGAAATCCTCGGCCGTCTCGTTGGCCCGCTCGGCGTCGAAGCGCACGACCACCGTGCGGTCGACGCCGGCCGATGCCAGCAGCTCGAGCTTCTGGTCGAGGTCGCACAGCAGCCGCGGGGCCGAGTCGGGCCGCACCACCGCCGCCGGATGGCGGTCGAAGGTGACCACGACCGTGGCCAACCCGTCGGCCTCCGCCCGGTTCTTCAACTCGGCGAGGAGGGCACGGTGGCCGAGGTGCACGCCGTCATAGGCACCGATGGTGACGGCGGAGCCGCCGACCGGCGCGGGCAGCCGGACGCTGTCGGTCACGATCTCCACATCGGGAGAGGTTACTGCCCCCTCCCTCGGGACCGGGCCTATCGCCCGTCAGCCGGCGGACTCGATGACCACGGCCGGTTTGATCCGGTCGGTCTCCGTGGCCTCGTACACCGCCAGCAGATGGTGGGCGTCGTCCACCAGGCCCCAGGGTCCGTCGCCGGCCACGCCGAGCGGCACCCGGTCGAGTGGCAGTCCGCGGGCCACCAGCTTCTGGGCGTCGATCGGCACCACCACCTGGTCGAGATCGCGCATGGCCTGCGCCGGCGTGAGGACCACCGCCGGGGTGAGTTCGTCCACCAGCCGGGCGTCCTCGGTGGTGAAGGACCCGATCCGCGTCCGCCGCAGGTTACGGAGGTGGGCCCCGCCACCGAGTGCCTCGCCCAGGTCGGCGGCGAGCACCCGGACGTAGGTGCCGGACGAGCACTCGACCTCGATGCGGAACACGCCGGGGGTCATTCCCGGCTGGACGTCGTAGCGGTACACGGTGACCGGGCGGGCGGCCCGCTCGACCTCGATCCCCTCGCGGGCCAACGCGTGGAGTCTCCGGCCGTCCACCTTCACGGCCGACACCATCGGCGGGACCTGTTCGATCTCACCGGTCAGGGAGACGGCCGCGGCGCGGACGTCCGACAGGGACACCTCGTCCATGTCCCACGTCCCGGTCACGTCACCTGAGGCGTCGAGGGTGGAGGTGGCCGTCCCGAGCACCACCTCGGCCTCGTAGGTCTTGGGGAGGGCGGTGAGGAAACGCATCAGCCGGGTCGCCCGACCGAGGCCGACCAGCAGCACACCGGTGGCGTCGGGATCGAGGGTGCCGGCGTGGCCGACCCGCTTCTGGCCGAAGATCCGCCGGCACCGGGCGACCACGTCGTGGGAGGTCCAACCGGCCTCTTTGTCCACCACCACCAGTCCGTTGACCTGGTCCGCCGACGCGGGGCTCACCGGTAGTTGTCGTCCCGTCCGTCGGTCTCGGCCCGCCCGGCGGCGTCGTCCGACTCGTGGATCTGGCGGATGAGGTCCTCGATCCGGTTTCCGGTCACGACAGCCGGGTCCTGGACGAAGGCGAGCTGGGGTGTGCGCTTGAACGTGGTCTGGCGGGACACCGCCCGCTGCACCTGGACCCGGCGCGCCTCGAGGGCGACCGCCGCATCATCGGACAGTGAACTCAGGAACACGGTCGCCTGACGGAGGTCCGCCGTCGTCTCGACCGACGTGACCGTGACAAGGCGCAGCCGCTCGTCGGCATCGGCCAACCGTTCGAGCTCGTCGGCCACGACCTGGCGCAGCACCTGGTTCACCCGCAGGGAGCGGGAGTAGGGGGCGACGCCCCGATTGTCCTGACGGCGTGCCACGTGTCCTCCGGTCCGTCCTCCACCACCTGGCCGCGCCGTCCGGGGTGAGCGGACGGCGCCTGTGGTCAGGTGCGGGGGATCTCCCGCTCGTCGTAGGTCTCGATGATGTCGCCTTCCTTCAGGTCCTGGTAGTCCGAGAGCCCGATACCGCACTCGAACCCGGACTGGACCTCACGGGCGTCGTCCTTGAACCGACGCAGCGAGGTGATGGCGCCCTTCCAGATGACGACACCCTCGCGCAGGAAGCGCACCTTGGAGCCGCGGGTGATGACACCCTCCCGGACGTAGCAGCCGGCGATGGCACCGATCCGCGGGACCCGGAACACCTGACGGACCTCGGCTTCGCCGGTCACGATCTCCTCGAAGACCGGGGCGAGGAGGCCGAGCATGGCCGCCTCGAGGTCCTCCAGGAGCTTGTAGATGATCTCGTAGGTGCGGATCTCGACGTCGGCCTTGGCCGCCATCTCCCTCGACCGGCGGTCGGGGCGGACGTTGAAGCCGATGATGGTGGCGTTCGACGCCTGGGCCAGCTCGACGTCGGACTCGGTGATGCCACCCACGCCCCGCAGGACGAAGCTCAGCTTCACGTCGTCACGCTCCAGCTTGCGGAGGCTCTCGGTGACCGCCTCCAGCGAGCCGCGCACGTCGGCCTTCAGGATCAGGTTCAACGTGGCCGTCTCGCCCCGCTGGATCTGCTCGAACAGGTCCTCGAGCTTGGCGCCACCCAGTGCCGACGTGGCGGCGGGGACGTGTCCGGCCACCCGGTAGCGGTGGGCGCGGGCCTCGCCGATGGTGCGGGCCTGGGCCAGCTCGGGGGCGACCCGGAACTCGTCGCCGGCCTCGGGGGGCTCGGAGAACCCGAGCACCTGGACCGGCGTGGAGGGTGGGGCCTCCTTGATCTGGTGGCCGTGGTCGTCGACCAGGGCCTTGACCTTGCCCCATGCCGCACCGGCCACGATCGGGTCGCCGACCCGGAGCGTGCCCTGCTCGACGATGACCGAGGCCACGGGGCCACGGCCGATCTCGAGCTCGGCCTCGATGACTACGCCACGGGCCCGGCCCTCCGGCGTCGCCTGGAGCTCCTCGATCTCGGCGACGAGGACGATCTGCTCCAGCAGGTCCTCGATGCCGAGGGACTGCAGGGCCGACACCTCGACGGCGATGGTGTCGCCGCCCCACGCCTCGGGGACGAGACCGTGCTCCGACAGCTGCTGCAGCACCCGGTTGGGGTCGGCCTCGTCGCGGTCGATCTTGTTCACGGCGACGATGATCGGCACGTCGGCCGCATTGGCGTGGCTGATGGCCTCCACCGTCTGGGGCATGACGCCGTCGTCGGCCGCCACGACCAGGACCACGATGTCGGTGACCTCGGCCCCACGGGCGCGCATGGCCGTGAAGGCCTCGTGGCCCGGGGTGTCGATGAACGTGATGGGGTGGCCCTGCCACTCGACCTGGTACGCACCGATGTGCTGGGTGATGCCACCGGCCTCGCCGGAGACCACGTTGGCCGACCGGATGCGGTCGAGCAGCAGCGTCTTGCCGTGGTCGACGTGGCCCATGACGGTCACGATCGGCGGACGGGGCCGCAGTTCGGACTCGTCCACCTCGTCGTCGTCGTCGTCGAAGAACTTGGCGAGCAGTTCGGCCTCGCGCTCCTCACCCGGGTCGACCAGGCGCACGTCGGCACCGAGTTCGGCGGCGAACAGCTCGATCATGTCGTCGGTCAGCGACTGGGTGGCCGTGACCATCTCGCCCTGCAGGAGCAGGAAGCGGACCACGTCACCGGCCGAGCGGTTCAGCTTCGGACCGAGATCGCGGGCCGTCGAGCCGCGCTCGATGATGACCTCCTGGTCCGGCACCGGAGCGGTGGACGGCGCATAGGCGGTCAGTGTGGTCGGCTCGAGCTCCTCCAGGTTCCGACGACGTCGGCGGGGGCGACGCTGGTTGGGACGACCGCGGCCCACACCGGGACCGCCGCGTCCACCGGGACCGCCGCCGGGTCCACCCGGACCACCGCCGGGACCGCCACCGGGGCGACCGCCGCCGTAGCCACCGGTGGATCCACCCGGACGGCCGCCGTAGCCGCCGCCCGTGGCGCCGGGAGGGCCACCGGTGCGCGGGGCGCCGGGGCGACCGGCACCGGGTCCACCCGGACGTCCGGTGAAGCCGGGACGCGGGGCACCGGGAGGGGGACGTCGTCCGCCGGCCCCGGGGGGCGGCGGGATGGGCTTGCCGGTGACCGAGCGGGGCGGGCCACCCGGAGGCGGCGGGATCGGACGGCCCGACGCACTGGTCGGCGGGCGAGCCGGTGCCGACCCGGGCTGGGTCGGGGCGGCGGCGGGCGCGGTCGGGGCGGGCGAGGACGTCGGTGCGGTGGCGGCGGCCGGGGCCACCGGTGCCGCGGGGGCCGGGGCCACGGGTGCGGCCGCGGGCGGTGCGGGCGGGGCGGGAGCGGACGGGGCCACCGGTGCGGGGGCCGGGGCCGGAGCGGACGCCGCGGGAGCGGCGGGCGGGGCGGCGGGCGTCGGAGCGGCGGCCGGGGCCACGGGTGCGACGGCGGGCGGTGCGGGCGGGATGGGC
>Ga0302202_10005976_pt1 | contig 12268 bp, 9 predicted proteins | sample II_Bog_N3_3_FD_194579 | JGI IMG/M metagenome (GOLD analysis project Ga0302202, IMG submission 194579) | Peat permafrost microbial communities from Stordalen Mire near Abisko, Sweden - II_Bog_N3_3 | ecosystem: Environmental > Terrestrial > Soil > Wetlands > Peat | place: Sweden: Abisko, Stordalen... | reverse complement strand
CCCGGGCCGAGGGCTCGAAGTCCAGCCGCCGGCAGAAGGCCGCGCTTTCCTTGGCGCCGAACACCCGGTCCATGCGGCCATCCTCCCATTCGACACTCAAGGGCCCGGCGTAGCCGATGTCGTTCAGGGCGACGATGATGGCTTCGAAATCCACCATGCCCCGGCCCAGGCTGCGGAAATCCCAATACCGGCGGGCATCGCCGAAACAGGTGTGGCCTCCGAACACGCCGACCGTGCCATCGCCCTTGCCCCACCAGGCATCCTTCATGTGGACATGGTGGATGCGGCCGGCGAATCGGCGCAGGAAACCCACATAGTCGACCCCCTGGTAGCCCAGGTGGCAGGGATCGAAGTTGAACCCGAACCGCCGATGCCCATTCAGCGCTGCCAGGGCGCGCTCGCTGCTGGCGATGTCGAAGGCGATCTCGGTGGGATGGACTTCCAGCGCGAAATCGACCCCGGCCTGGTCGAACCCCTCGAGAATGGGGGTCCAGCGGGCGGCGAAGTCGGCGAAACCGCGATCCCGGAATGCCTGGGAGGTGGGTGGGAACGCATACAGCGCATGCCAAACCGACGAGCCGGTGAAGCCGGTAACCGTCTTCACCCCGAGCCGTGCGGCGGCGCGGGCGGTATCCTTCATCTCCCGCGCGGCGCGCTGGCGCACTCTTTCCGGATCGCCGTCGCCCCAGACGTGGGGAGGCAGGATGGCCTTGTGCCGCTCGTCGATCCGGTCGCACACCGCCTGGCCGACCAGGTGGTTGGCGATGGCGAAGCATTGCAGGCCATTGGCTTCGAGCAGCGAGCGGCGCTCCCGGCAATAGCTGTCCGAACTCAGCGCCTGCCGCACGTCGAAATGGTCACCCCAGCAAGCCAGTTCCAGGCCGTCGTAGCCCATCTGCTTGGCCAGGGGCGCCAATTCGGCCAGAGGCATATCGGCCCATTGGCCGGTGAAGAGAGTAACCGCTCTTTGCATTGGACTTTTCCTGTTCAAGACGGGTGGTTTCGGCTTCAATCAGCCCACGGGGTCCATTTTTCCTGGGACTGGGAGGCCTGGACGGTCTTTTCGATGAAACGGACCCCCCGGGCGCCATCCTCGAGGGTGGGGAAATCCCCCGCCAACGGCTCCAGGGCGCGGTGCGCTTCCCGGGCCTGGATCGCTTCGGCGACGCCGAGGTAGACGTTGGCGAAGGCCTCCATGAACGCTTCCGGATGTCCCGACGGCAGGAAGCTGGCCCGCTTGGCCGCGGCGCTCAGCCAGGGCGTTCCCCGGGTCAGCACCTGGGTGGGGCCATCGATGGGGGAATGGAGCAACCGGTTGGGCTCTTCCTGGTGCCAGGTCAGGGAACCCTGGCTGCCGAAGACCCGCAGGCGCAGGTCATTTTCGCCGCCGATGGCGATCTGGGAGGCCATCAGGACCCCCCGCGCCCCGGAAGTGAAGCGGAGCAGCAGGCTGCCATCGTCATCCAGGCGGCGTCCGGGCACGAAGGTCGTCAGGTCGGCGCAGATCGCCTGGATCTCCAGGCCGGTGATGGCCGACACCAGGTTTTCCGCATGGGAACCGATGTCGCCGATCGCCCCGGCCGCCCCGATCCGGGCCGGGTCGGTGCGCCATACCGCCTGCTTGTTGGTGCCATCCGCCTCCGCCAAGGTCGCGAACCAGCCCTGGTGGTATTCCACCACCACCTTGCGGATCTCCCCCAGCGTGCCGGCCCGGACCATGGCCCTGGCCTGGCGCACCATGGGATAGCCGGTGTAGTTGTAGGTCACCCCGAAGATCGTTTGCCGCCGCCGGGCCAGGCGGATCAGTTCGTCAGCCTGGACGCTGGTGTGGCACAGGACCTTGTCGCAGACCCCGTGGATCCCCGCCTCGATGAAGGCCTTGGCGATGGGGAAATGCATGTGGTTGGGGGTGACGATGGAGACGAACTGGATCCGCTCCGACGCGGGCCGCTTCAGCTCATCGTTCAGCAGGCCCTGCCAGTCGCCATGGTTCCTGGCCGACTCCAGCCCCAGGTCCTGGCCGGACAACCGGGCTTTCTCCGGGTTGGATGACAAGGCGCCGGCCACCAGCTCGATGCCGCCATGGAAGCCGGCGGCCCGGCGGTGGACCGCGCCGATGAAGGCGTCCCGGCCTCCGCCCACCATGGCATAGCGCAATTTCGGGTTGCCCATAAAGCCTCCTTTCACTGTTTCATTCCAGGTTGATTCTTGGGGGCTTCCTAGCCGAGCAGCCCCTTGAGGAACACCAGGCCCTGCTGCGCCAATTCGTTCTGGGAAGGGGCGAGCGGCCTCCAGATGGAGGCGGCCTTGGCGATCTCCACCGCCCCGGGGGTGAACGACTCGATCACCACGGCGCCATCGTATTCGACCTCTCTGAGCGCGTCGCGGATTCCGGTCCAATCCTGGTGACCGGTGCCCGGGGTGCCACGGTCGTTCTCGCAGCTGTGGAAATGGCCAAGCCCGCCCTTGCCGAGCTTGCGGATGGCGGGGTCGTCCACCGCGATCTCGATGAGGTCATAGCCCATGCGCGCGACCTTGTCGAGCAGGTCCAGGTTCGCGGTGGTGAAGGGGGATACCCAGACCCAGGTATTGACTCCGAATTTCATCTCAGACTCCTTTGCCCGCCCGCGTCGGCGGGCTTGGCGATTGGTTCACAGGTTCTCGAATTCCGGAAGCGCTATCCGGGTGCCGCCGGCCAGGGCGGACAGATGGGCGCAGACCCCTGCCCCGGTATAGTAGGCCGAGGTCACCGCGTCGATGGCCGATGGCCGCTCCTGGACGATGGCCGAGACGAATTCATGGACGAGATGGGGATGGGACCCGCCATGACCGGCGCCCTGGATGAAGGACACGTGGTTGGGATCGTCGATTGTCCCCTTCTTGGTGAAGCCGGCGATCTCCTTGGGCAGGCGGTCCAGGGCGTCGGGGGCGAGCACCCGGCGGGCGGTCTCGCCGCCTTCGAACAGCGCCGCGCCTTCCCCTTCGAGCTGCTCCCATTCCAGGGCCATGCGGTCGCCGTAGACGTCGAAGCTCTCCCGGTACTGCCGGACCGTCTCATAAAGCGATCGGGTCGCCTCGGCCACGACGTTGGAATGCTTCAGCTTGAACGTGGCGGTCTCCACCGCGAACGGCGAGCCATAGCGCCTGGCCAGGTCCGGGCTGATGGCCCCGGAACCATGGCAGACCACGGATTCGGGCATGGCGCCGACGATGTCCAGCAGCGGCGCGATCGCGTGGGTGCCGTAATGCATGGGCGGAAAGCCGAGCCAGTATTCGGGCCAACCGGTCAGACCCATGTTCTGCATGTGCGAACCGCGGACGAATTGGATCCGCCCCAGCTGCCCGCTGGTGGCGAGCTGCTTGGCGTAGAGGAATTCACGGGTGTAGACGGCGGTCTCCATCATCATGTAGACCTTGCCGCTGCTTTTCCGGGCCTTGACCAGCGCGTTCAGGTCCTCGACCGAAGTCGCCATGGGGACCGTGCAGGCGGTATGTTTGCCGGCCTGGAGCGACGCCAGCGACTGCCGGGCGTGCTCGCTGATCGGGGTGACGATATGGATCGCGTCGACCTCGTCCCGCTTCAGGATGCTGTCGAAATCGTTGAATAGATATTCCTTGGAGATGCCGAACTTGTTGCCGGCCTCCTGGAGCGCCGCCGGGTCGCGCATGCATATCCCCACCGCGCCGACCCTCGGGTGCTTCTGGTAGATGGGGACGAATTCCTTGCCGAACCCCATGCCCACGATCACCACGTTCACTTGCTTCGATTCAGCCATCGCCTCTTCTTCCCTGTGGCAAAAACCGGGACCCGTGCTGGATCGGGTCCCGGTGGTCAGCATTACTTGTATTCGGGGTTGGCCTTGAACTGCGGATCGTTGATGTCGAACTTGAAGGCCTTGGCGTCCCGCTTCTTGAAGTAGTCGTCGTACAGGTACGGGACCAGCTTGGCGGTATCCAGGTTGGCCTTGTCATAGGGGATGAAGCTCACGAACACGGCTTTCTTGAAGGGTTTGCCGGCAAAGCAGGCCTTGATCTGCTGGTAGCAGATGTCCGCTTCCAGGGTCGGGGTCTCGTTGCAGTCCATGGTCACCTGGCCGTTGGCGACCCATTTCCAGGATTTCTCCTTGCCGTTGCTGGAACCGAGCCAGTATTTGCTGGGATCGATGCCGGCTTCCTGCATGGCCTTCTTGGCCGGATCGGCGAACCAGCCGCCGGTGGCCCAGAACACCACCTTGAGGTCCTTGCCGCCCGCACCCTTCACTCCGACGCTCTGCAGCAGGTTGCCGATGTCCTTCCCGGCCGCCTTGTAGGACTGGAGGAAGCCCATGGTCTGGCCGCCGGCGGTGCCCTGGCCGAGCTTGCCCTCGATCATGATGACCCGGCTCACCTTGTGGGCGATCGCCGATCGGCCGGCGATCTGGCCCAGGGTGACCCAGTCATAACCGGCGACCCCGGTGAGGCCGGGCTCGTTGGGCGGGTTATGGGTGAGGTGGAACTCGGGAATTCCCGCCGCCTTGGCCAGCTTGAGACACTCGGAGGTGGTTTTCGGGGAGTTCTGGACCACGACCAGGGCGTCGACCTTCTGGGTGATGAAATTCTCCACCGCCTGCAACTGGTCGGGCGCCGTTCCCTGGCCGACGATGTCCTGGATGTATTCCAGCAAGCTCCAGGCCCCGGGAAACAAGGCTGTCGAAACGGGGTTCGATCCGGTATTTTCAAGGGTGGAACGATCCGGTTCGGGAGTCAGGGCGATGGAAAATGAGCAGGCGGAATCCGCCCTCAGGGAAAGCGAGCGGATGCTCGGTCAGCTGATCGGGAACCTGCCTGGCTTCGTGTTCCGGAGTTTCGATTCGGGGCAATGGACCCTGGGCTACTTGAGCGAAGGGTTCCGGGAGATCACCGGCTATGGGCCGGAGCAGTTCACCGGCATCCCCCACCTCTCCTACAATAATCTAATCCTGGAGGGGCACCGGGAGGCGATCCGGAGCAAGTGGGAGTGGGCCGTGGCCGAGCACTCCGTGTTCGAGGAGGAATACCCGATCCGGGCCGCCTCGGGCGAAACCCGGTGGCTATGGGAGCGGGGCCGGGGAACCTACGACCGGGAGGGGCGGCTGCTGTTCGTGGAAGGCTTCGTCACCGACATCACCGAGCGCAAGCTGGCCGAGGAGGCGCTGCGGGAAAGCCAGAAGCGCAACAAGGCGCTGCTGGACGCCAACCCCGACATGATGTTCGTTTTTTCCGCCGATGGGCGGATCCTTGACGTCAAGGTCGATCCGGCCGACGACTTGTTCGTCGCACCCGAACTGTTCCTGGGCAAGCCGGTGGGCGAGGTCCTGCCGGCGCCGATCGCCAGCCTGACCCTGGACCGGATCCAGGAAGCCCAACGGACCGGCCGGCTGGTGCCGTTCAACTACACCCTCGACCTGCACGGCCGGCAGATGGATTTTGAAAGCCGGCTCGTGCCTTGCGGCAACGGCACTTTCCTGGCCATCGTCCGGGACATCACCGAGCGCAAACGGGCCGAGGAGGAACGGCGCCGGCTTCAGGCCCGGCTGAATCAGGCCCAGAAGATGGAAAGCCTGGGCAGTCTCGCCGGGGGCGTCGCCCACGACATGAACAACGTGTTGGGCGCGATCCTCGCCCTGGCCACCACCTACATCGAAACCCAGCCGGCGGGCAGTCCGGTCCAGCGGGCCTTCGGCACCATCATCAAGGCCGCCGAGCGGGGCGGCAAGATGCTCAAGGGGCTGCTGAACTTCGTCCGGCAGACGCCGGCCGAGGAACGGGAACTGGACCTGAACGCGATCCTCCAGGATGAGGTGCATCTCCTGGAACGCACCACCCTGGCCAAGGTGCGGCTGGAACTGGACCTGGCCGAGGGGCTGCCGCCCATCCGCGGGGACGCGGGCGATCTGGCCAACGCCCTCATGAACCTCTGCCTCAACGCCGTGGATGCCATGCCCGAGCATGGCACCCTGAGTCTGAGGACCCGGTGCCTGGGCCTGGACTGGATCGAGGTCCAGGTGGAGGATACCGGGTGCGGAATGGCCAAGGAGGTGCTGGAGCAGGCCCTGAACCCCTTCTTCACCACCAAGCCCGAAGGCAAGGGCACGGGCCTGGGTCTGTCCATGGTCTATGGCACGGTGAAGGCCCATCGGGGGCAGATGGAGATCCAGAGCGAACCGGGCCAGGGCACCCTGGTGCGGATGCGTTTCCCGGTCTGGGAGGCCGGTGCCCGGGTTGAACCATCGGCCCCGGAGGCCGGATTCCGGGCCTTGAGCGTGCTGCTGGTGGACGACGACGAGCTGATCCGGAGTTCCCTGCAGGCGCTGCTGGAAGCGCTGGGGCATTCGGCCCGGGCCATGGCCAGCGGCGAGGATGCGCTGCTGAGCCTGGAAGCGGGGCTCCCGGCCGACGTGGTGATCCTGGACCTGAACATGCCCGGCCTGGGCGGGGCCGGAACCCTGCCGCGGCTGCGCGCCCTGCGTCCCGAGTTGCCGGTGCTCCTGGCCACGGGCCGGGCCGACCGGACCGCCCTGGACCTGGTGGAAGCCCACCCGCAGGTCACCCTGCTGTCCAAGCCCTTCACCATGAAGGAACTCCAGCGCCAGTTGGAGGCCCTTGGTTAACTCTCTGATCTTATAGGCGGCCGTGTCCCCGGGCAACGCCCTGGTTCGCCGCCGCCGGTGGCGTCGACGACCCTGATGCAAGTCTGGGACATGTTCGATCAAGTAGCCGGGGGCCTACCGGGCCCGGGTCGGGGCGCCCAATCCGCTCGACCTGGCCATTTCGGATCCTGACGCCTTGGGCTCCTTGTTCGCGCTTTGGTACTGCAGGATCTGGGTATTGATGATGACGGTGATACGGTCCGGATTCCTGACGATATTGTTGTTGTTCAAGGTCATCTTGCTGGACTTGCCGAACTGGACCCGTTCGTAGAGCCAGGCGGAAAGCCGGCCGAGGGCGGAGGTGGTGGCGGCGCTGACGAGGATGCGATAAATGGGGTCGGCATCCTCCACGGCCAGGGTGGGGCCGAAGGTCGCCACAATGCCGTCTATGCCCTCATGGTTCAGGTCCGACATGAATTGGGTGTCGGTGGTGCTGATGGTGACATTCAGACCTTCAGTCATGGCGTCTCCCTTTATGCCTAGCCAACGATGTAAGTCGAACCTGACTGGCGTCAGGCGGTGAGCTTTGGAAAGTGATGATTTGATGATTTGGATGTGGGAAGGATAGCCTGAGGGGAACCGCGGGGCTACGGCTTTTCTTATTGTTGTAACCATTTGTGATCGGCCCGCGTTCAGGCGAGGTCGGCCTTCACCGCCAGCCGCGCCAGGGCGGTGGCGTTATGCAGGTCCAGCTTGCGCATCAGGTTGGTGCGATGCACGGCGACGGTCCTGGGACTGATCCCACTTAGGGCCGTTACCGGAAGGCCTTGAGCGCCGCGTTCAGCTTGACCTTGAAATCCTGGTCATGGCGCTGGATGGGGACCACCTGGCGATCGATCTCCAGCAACTGGTAGACGGCCGTCTGGGCCGCCCGCACCGAATACTCCACGGTGAATACCACATCATCCGGGAGCTCGACGAACTGGCTGACGAAGGCCAGATTGACCGAACCGTCCGGCACCGGCACCGGCCGGTCGCCCAGGGCGCGGGGCATGAACATGCTGGTGATGTAGGGCATGCAGCATGGGATGCAGAGGCCGGTGGCTACGGTTGCCGGGTCCAGGTTCAGGTGGCCGCAGAGCTCCTCCAGGATTTCCGCTCCGGTGCAGGCGGACATGGGTTTGGCGACGAAATCGCCGATCCGGTCCGGGTGCAGGGCATAGCCCCAGAACACCTGAACCCCTTCGGGCTGGCCGAGGAAATGCGGCTGGTGGGCCAGCACGATGGACAGGCACCAGCGGGAATCCTTGAAGGTCACCAGGCCGCCGGTGCCGGCGGCATTGCCGGTGAACTGCTCCATCTGGTCGAAGAAGGCGGGATCCTTGAGGGTGACCGTGAACGATTGCCAATGGGATTCGGGAATGCTGCTGTTGAAGACTTCCGGGTGGCCGAATTCGGGATGAGCCGCCGCCAGTTTTTCCCACAGAGCCCAACCGCCGCTGTCCTGCTTGGTCCGGAGGGGCGGCGCGCTGGTCATGGAACCGAAGCTGGAGGCATCGGTCATGGACGCGTTCTGGAAGAACACCAGATCGCCCGCCAGCACGGGGATCACCTCCTGGCGCCCGGCGCGGTCGCAATGGATGGCGGTGACCGCGATCCTCCCATCCGCGCTGCAGAGGTCGAAATCGGTCACGGTGCAGGAGGAGACCAGTTTGACCCCCTGGGCCTCCAGCCATTTCACCAGGGGCAGCACCAAGGAATCGTACTGGTTGTAGACCGTGCGCCGGACCCCGGCCAGGGTGTCGATCCGGGAGAACTCCAGCATGAAGCGATGCAGGTAGCGCTTGAATTCCACCGCACTGTGCCAGGGCTGGAAGGCAAAGGTGGTGGCCCACATGAACCAGAACCGGGTCTCGAAGAAGGCCGGCGACAGCCAGTCGGTGATGCGGCTGTCGCTCAACTCCCCTTCGTCGGCCCAGGTCAGTTTGAGCAGTTCCAGCCGGTCTGCCATGGAGAACCCCATGGATTTCACCTCCAGCTTGAACCCGTTGCGATCCACCAGCCGGGCCTGGGCATGGGAGACATGCGCCTCATTGAACGTGACCGTCTCGTCATAGACGCTGCGCCCGGGATGGCGCAGGGAAGGGATGGAGCGGAACAGGTCCCAAGTGCATTCATAATTATCAAAGGTAAGCATGCGCCCGCCGCGCAGGGTGTAGCCAGCCTCGGGATTGCCACCGCCATCCAGGCTGCCGCCGGGAACGGGCAGGGCCTCGTAGATGGTGATGTTGCCACCGGGGATGCCGCCATCGCGGATCATGAACGCCGCGGCGGACAGGGTGCCGATGCCGCCGCCCACCATATACGCCTGGTTGGTGGTGTCCATTTCAGTCTTCCCTGGGGATGTGGTTCACGATCACCCGGGCCGGGCGGAGCAGGTCCTGGCGGAGCCGGTAGCCCCGCTCGAACACCGCCGCCACGGCGCCGTCCGGAAGGCCCAGGTGGCTGGTGGTGGTGAGGGCTTCGGCCTGTTGGGCATTGAAGGGGTCACCGATCTTGAGCTCCATCTCCTCCACTTCGGCCTTGTGCAATGCTTCAATGAATTGTTTGTGAATCAGGCTGACGCCGGTGCGGAAATCCTCAACGGTCGGGTAGTGCGCCGCCAGGCACCGTTCCAGACTGTCCAGGATCGGCAGCATTTCCAGGAGGAGCTTCTTTTCCGCCAGGGTGGCCGCGAGCCGGGTCTCCTGCCCGGTCCGGTTCCTCTGATTGGCGAAGTCGGCCAGAAGGCGATGATGAATGTCCTTTTGTTCGAGCTCCTGGTTCTCCAGCGCGGTGATCCGGGCCTGGGCCTTGACCAGGCGGGATTCCTCCGCCGGGAGGGGAGCCTCGGCGGCTTCGCTTGCCAAGGGGTAGGGGGCTCCGGGTTTGGCTTCAGGTCCACCGTCCACCAGAGTCTGGGGTGGCATGACCGGCTTCGGCCGGTCCCCTTGACGGTCCGTGGCGGTGGGGATGGTGGTTCCGTCACGGCCGCTCGGGCCCGGCACGGACGCCGGATCAATACCGGGGACTCCGGCACTGGCTCTGGTGCCCGCGCAGCCAGCGTGGTTGGGGTCCGGCTTCAACTGCATGAAAATTTTGATCATGGTGGGTTGCTCCAAGGATCGGAGGGCAGTGCCCCCCAGGGAAGGCATGCCTGTCGGTCTGGGCGCTCCCTTTGCCGAACCTTTCTGCATGTTTCGAGCCAACGGATAAAGGCAATATAATTAGTAATTTGCTAAATTTGACAGATCTCGTATGGAATAAAGGGATCGTTCAAATCGAACGGGCGCCCGGTCAGATCGAATGAGAGGGACATTATTGGAGCCTGATTCGGTAAAGGACCGTGTCGCCCGGGCAACCCATGCGATTTGGACCTTTCGGCCCCTTGTTCAGCCCCGAATGGGAAGGGACACGGCAATGGTGGGTCGGCGCCAACCCTGGGAACCGGAACGATCGATCCCCGAGCCACCGGCAGGAATGCTCGGTTGGGCCGAAATATCCCAATCGCATGGGTTGCCTGGGGTACATGGCCGATTTAATCGCCACCCTCCCTGGTCCGGGAGTGACCCAACCGAGACCCCTGGCCGCAGGTTCCGCGAAGGTGAATGAGCCTGGGGTTCATAGTGATTGGTTCTCCGGCTGAATGGGACTGGGAAGTTGAATAACTAAAGACATTGAAGCAGTTATGGATAGGCTCAGCAATTGCTTATGTCTGGCCAACGAATCGCTGGTGCAGCGGCACCGCAAGTTCCATCCAGTGCTAGGAAAGGAGATGGCGGTTGACAGATGACTTGAACACGCCCTTGGCCCTCGGCCCCGACCCTCAAGGGGGTGCGACCCGGACCTCAGCCCGGCCCAGGCTCGGGCGTATCATCCTGGGGAGCCTGTTGGCCCTCGCCGGGCTGCTGCTGGTGCTGCTGCTCCTGCGCCACCACGAGAACGCCCTGAAGCAGGCGGCGGCGAAACATCCCGCCCCCGGGATCCCTGTGACCAGCGTGACCGCCCAGAAAGGCGACATCGGGGTCTACCTCGACGCCATCGGCACCGTGACCCCGGTCAGTACCGCCACGATCACCAGCCAGGTGGCCGGGATGATCCTGGCGGTGCACTACGCGGAAGGGCAGTCGCTGGCCAAGGGCGACCCGCTGATCGACATTGATTCGCGCCCCTACCGGGCGACCCTTTTGCAGGCCCAGGGCACCCTTGAGAAGGACCAGAATGTGCTGGCCCAGGCGCGCATGGACCTGGAGCGCTACCGCGCGGCGCTGCAGCGGGAAGCCATCGCCAAGCAGGTCGTGGAGGATCAGGAGAAGCTGGTGCTCCAGGACCAGGGCACGGTGAAGAACGACCAGGGCACGGTGCAGTTCGACCAGGTCCAGGTGGACTTCTGCCACATCACCGCCCCCATCGCCGGGCGGGTGGGCCTGCGCCTGGTGGATCCGGGCAATGTGGTTCAGGCCAGCGGCACCGCGACCCTGGCGGTCATCACCCGCCTGGATCCCATCACGGTGATCTTCACCCTGCCCGAAGACAGCCTGGGACCGGTGGAAGCCCGCCTGGGCATCAGGGCCCTGATGCCGGTGGACGCGTTCGACCGCACCGCCCTGAACCGGATCGCCACCGGCAAACTCCTGACCCTGGACAACCAGATCGACACCACCACCGGAACCGTGAAAGCCCGGGCCCTGTTCGACAACCCGCACGCCGCGCTGTTCCCGAACCAGTTCGTGAATACCCGGCTGCTGGTGGATACCCTGCGCGGGGTGACGCTGCTCCCGTCCTCCACCATCCAGCAGAATGGCTCGACGTCGTTCGTCTACGTGATCCAGGACAACGTCGCCCACCTGCGCACCGTCAAGCCGGCCCTGACCAACGGCGGCCGGACCCAGGTCGAGGGCGTCAACCCCGGCGACGTGGTGGCCGACAGCAGCTTCGACAAGCTCCAGGACGGCGCTCCGGTGCAGCTCCTGACCAAGCCCACCCCATGAACCCGTCCCGCCCGTTCATCCTGCGGCCGGTAGCCACCTCTCTCCTGATGGCCGCGATCCTCCTGGTCGGCCTGGTCGGGTTCTCCCAGCTGCCCGTCTCCGCGCTGCCGGAGGTGGATTATCCGACCATCCAGGTGCTCACCTTCTACCCCGGCGCCAGCCCCACCGTGATGGCGACCACGGTCACCGCGCCGCTGGAACGGCAATTCGGCCAACTGCAGGGCCTGAGCCAGATGACTTCCAGCAGTTCCGGCGGCACCTCGGTGATCGTGCTGCAGTTCAACCTCACCCTCGCCATGGATGTGGCGGAGGAAGAGGTGCAGTCCGCCATCAACGCGTCCCAGAGCACGCTGCCGTCGGTCCTGCCGGCGCCGCCGACCTACAGCAAGACCAATCCCGCCGACGCCCCGGTGCTGACCCTGGCCATCACGTCGAAGACCATGCCCCTGTCTCAGGTGGAGGACCTGGTGGACACCCGGCTGGCGCCGAAGATCTCCCAGCTCAACGGGGTCGGCCTGGTCACCATCAGCGGCGGCCAGAAGCCCGCGGTCCGGATCCAGGCCAATCCCGCGGCCCTGTCCTCGTACGGCATCAACCTGGAAGACCTGAGCACCGTGCTGGCCGGCGCCA
>Ga0302202_10005972_pt1 | contig 12276 bp, 7 predicted proteins | sample II_Bog_N3_3_FD_194579 | JGI IMG/M metagenome (GOLD analysis project Ga0302202, IMG submission 194579) | Peat permafrost microbial communities from Stordalen Mire near Abisko, Sweden - II_Bog_N3_3 | ecosystem: Environmental > Terrestrial > Soil > Wetlands > Peat | place: Sweden: Abisko, Stordalen... | reverse complement strand
GGCAGCTCCCACCATCTTCCGGATTGAATCGATCACCAGGTCGGGCTGGTCGAGGTGAATCCAATGCGCGCTTGACGGCGCAATCAACTGCTGCACGTTGTTGCCGATGCAGCGGAGGCACTCGTCGGAGAGCGGTGTCGATTTTCCCGGGGTCAGAACAAGCACCGGGATCTTCTGAATCGGTTCGGTGTTCTGCATCTCCCGGACGGTGTCGGGAACTGCCTCGACGTGGCTGCGCATACCGGCGAAGTTATCGGGCCGTGACCAGTGTGCGGCAATCATGGGCCAGACCTCCCGCGGCATCTTGCCCACCTCATCCGTGACTCGGTCCAGCACACGCTGGCCGCCCTTGCCGGCGGCGCCGGCCAACCGCCGCGCGGCACGCCCGGAACGCAGAAAGAGCGAGGTGACAGCGAGGCGGGTAATCCCGATGCGTGCCACTGGGATGGCGACACGGAAAAGATTCCTGCCGAGATTGAGCTCGGATTGCTTGGAAGGGTTCAGCGGCGGCCATTCTTCGATTCTCATGGGGTCCACCAGCACTATGCTGGTCACCTCTTCCGGATAGTCGAGCGCAAAGCGGCGCATTACCAACCCGCCAAAAGAATGCCCCACAAGAATGTAGGGCGGCTTGATGGAGGCTCTCTCCAGCAGTTGATGCAGTTCGGTGGCGATGTTGGAAGGGGTTCGCGGCGTGCGGCAAGGGCTGCTCCAGCCCAGTCCGCCGCGATCGTAGGAAACAGTTGAAGCAAATCGAGAAACCGGCTCCTGGATGTGAAACCAGTTCAGATTCGTGGCTGCAATCCCGGCTTCAAACAAAACGGTGGGGTTTCCTGATCCTTTTTCTACCAGGTAGAGACTGCGCCTGCCTCCGATGTCGATCCACCGGCCTTCTCTGGCATAGCGTCTTCGGTCGCTGCGCGCACCCAGCCATTGATACAAAATGCCCGCCGTAATCAGGGACGCGGCCACACCGACAATGGCGAAAAACAAGATCATTTGCCGTCCTGGAAATGCATCATTTGCGCGTCAGCGAAGTCCTTAAGGCTGAGGTTTGCTTTGGGCGTGCCATGATCGATAATCAGCTGGGTTGAACCGGCCTGGCCGCGAATCTTCGCCTCCAACTGGTGTGCCGACCATACGCCGCCCTCATGCCGCAGTCCGAAGGAAGTAAACTCCTTCACCGTCCCGCCTTTCAGCGTCTTTTCAAAATACACCGGAAAGCCGACGGTGTGATCAAGCCAGGTGGTGACCTCAGCGTAGTGCGTCTTGTCCGTCGCGCCCGGCGTACTCTTCACAACATCGCAATCACGCGCGCCAAACTTTTTCTCACCGAGCGACGTTGGCTGCGCCCAGAAGTACTGCGCTTCCAGAAAATCCTCGTAGCTGAATGTTGTCCCCATCACTCCGTCGCTCCATTTGTCGAAGGGCAGGGCAGTGGGTTCCTTGTCGCCGGGGTGCGCAATCAGAATGGTGTTCTTGCCGCCGGGGTGCATCTCCAAAAGAACGTGAACCCGCTCATTCGCAGGTGAGGCTGCTTCGATGAACACTCGCAGCACGCCCGGAAACCAGTGGGCTTTTATGGTGATGGGAAAGCTGGTGCGGATGCCGTTCGCCTGTACGCGAATCAGGTGGCCGCTGGCGCGATAATCCGCCGACTCGATGCGAGCGCGTGGCGCGGCCAGCACCGTCTTCACATCCGCTGCGTGAGCGGCAATCGGCAACAGGATCGCCGCGAGCAGGATTGCGGCGCGGGTAGCCAGGGCAATTCTCATGCCTCAATCCTTCCGTCGCGCAGGCGAATCTGATGAGCCGCCGAGTGCGCGATCTCATTCTCGTGCGTGACCACAATCAGCGTCATTCCCCGCTGCTTCTGAATTCCGGTGAGGATCTCCATGATGCGCGCCGAGTTCACGCTGTCCAGATTGCCGGTTGGCTCATCGGCCAACAAAATTTCAGGCGAGTTGGCCAGCGCGCGGGCAATCGCCACCCGCTGTCGCTCGCCCGCGGAGAGTTCATTGGGATACTGCCGTAAACGATCCTGGAGGCCCATTTCCCGCAGCAGGGTCTCGGCTCGTTCGGCGCGATTGTGCGGCGCGGGGCTCAGGGCCAGCATCGGAACCTGAACATTTTCGAGGACGCGCAGCGTGGGCATCAGATGAAATGCCTGGAAGATGAATCCGACGCTTTTGGAGCGGTACGTGTCCAGGTTAATCGCTGAGCCGAGCTGGGTATTCTTGAAGAGAACCTCGCCGCTGGTCGGCGTGTCGAGCCCGCCCAGCAGTTGCAGCAGGGTCGATTTGCCGCTGCCGCTCGGTCCGCTGATGGCCAGAAACTCCCCGGCATGGATGGCGAGATCGACGCCGCGCAGGGCCTCGATGCGTCCCTCGTCGTAGCTCATGCGCACGTCGCGAACTTCCAGAATCGGCTCAGTCATGGCGCAGCGCCTCCACCGGCGACAGATGCGCGCCGCGCCATGCGGGAATCAATCCCGCTGCCAGCCCGGCCAGCACGGCGATGCCCAGCGCTTCGGCTAGCAGCAGCAAAGGAAACGATGCGGAGACGATGCTGGCGGTCTGCGGCAGCGCGGCAAGCACACGCAGCGAACCCCAGCCAATCACAATGCCGGCAATTCCGCCAGCCAGGCCAAGCACCGCCGCCTCCATCTCAATCAGCACCAGCACTCGCCAGCGCTTCCATCCCAGCGCGCGCAGAATGCCGATCTCGCGTGTGCGCTCGAAAACCGACATGGCCATGGTGTTGGCGATGCCCAGAATGCCGATCAGCAGCGCGATGCCCGAAGTGCCCCAGGCTGCGGCGTGGGACAGCTGCACAAGCTGATTGTTGCCGGCGCGCTTGGCTGCGGGAACCGCTCGCAAACCCGGCAACGCGGCCTCAATCTCCGCCTGTGCTCTCGCCAGATAGTGTTCGGGCGTTTCTCCAGGAGGCGTCGGCCTGAGCCGCACATGAAAGGCCGTCACCTTGCCCTCCAGGCTGCCCAGCTTCTGCATCTGGTCCAGCGGCATGATCACCGCGCCGGCCTCGAGTGCCGAGCCACCGTGGTAAATGCCGGCCACTGTGAATGTTGTTCCCTGAATCTCCAGGGCGTCGCCGGCATTTTTCTTCATGTTTTCGGCAAGCAGATCACCCAGCATCACCTCCGGCTGGCCGTCCAGGAAGCGGCGGCCCGACTTCAGCGTGAGCGAGTCAAATTCGTAGGAATCGGCCTTCCAGCCGTAGGACAGTGCGTTGACCTCCGGCGTCAGGTCCATCAGGTTCAGAATCATCGGAGTTGCCTGAGCCACAGTGGGCAGGGCCTTGAGGGTTGCTCCTGCCGACTCACTGACCGAGGTATTCAGAAAGGTCTGCTGCACGACCGCAATGTCGGTGCCGCTGCTCAGGTACATGCGCAGCCATTCATGCTCAAAGGAGCGTGAAAAGCCCACCAGTCCCACAAAGGCGCCGATGGCCATCGCGATGCCGCCCAGGGTCAGAAGCGTCCTCAGACGCCTGCGCCAGAGATTCTTCCAGGCAAAACCTGCGAAGGAGAGTTGGCTAGCCATGGCGAAGGGAAAAATCCTCAAAGAATGTGAATCAAGGCTTGCGAAGCCAAAATTGGGTAAAAATCTACGCGCAAAGCTTATAACCAGCAGCCGCAGACAAATCAGCGTCGCCGGGGAGCTTTGCTCGAACTCGCCGAACTAAACGGGCCCGATGAGCTATACGGCCATCGGACCCGCCAAAATACTGTTACCGGTTGCCGCGTGAACCGCCGCCGCCGCTGCCCTTGCGCGCCTGATAGCAATCCCGGCAAAAGACCGGGCGGTCGCCACGAGGCTCAAAAGGCACTGTTGTAGGCTGGCCGCATCCCGAACAAATCACAGGTGTTCCCTGTGCCGTGCCCGAACGGTAGCCGGAGCCCCCCGAATCGTTTTTCTTTGCCTGTCGGCAATTCTTGCAACGTTTTGGGGTCGAATAACCACGTTCCTGAAAGAACGTCTGATCAGCAGCGGTGAAGGTGAAGTCCTGCCCGCAATCGCTGCACGTAAGTTGCATATCTCCGGCCATGGGTCTCCTCGTGGAAATTGTACAGCCCAATGTGCCATTTGCATACAAATAATCTTTTGAAAATAAAAAACTTGTACCGGGCAGGTTATGCGGCCAAGGTAAGCATCGGGGGCCAAGGCGGGTTGCTGGACGCCCTGAAAACCGGGCAGACCCGCTAAATCTGCTGGATTTCCCACCAATCCAGCAGCGCCATCCGGGGATAATAGAGCCCGGCAAATAGGTGCGCGTCCCCTCCATGCAGGTTGCGCAGGATGCCGGCATAGGCCTCGAGTTGGGGAGCAAAGAGCTCACGGAGACTCGGAAGGGCCTGCGCGGGGTCCAGATTTCCGGCGTGGGTGGTCTTGAAGTCGATGATCCACCAGCAATCGCCTTCGTCGCTGCCGGGCGTGGGGCCGGCCTGGAATACACGGTCCACGCGCACAGAACGCAGGTCACCAGCGACAACCCCGGCCCAGGAGGCCTCACTGGCTGCTCCGGCATGGGGCGATAGAATCCATGAGCCTGCGGGGTCGTGGGAGGCTTTGAGCGCCATCTCACGAGCCTCAGCAGCGATCTGTGAGGCTTTGTGCTGGTTTACGCCGACGGCGCGCACCTGGGCTGCGATGCGAGGCTCGGAAGCGCGAAGAGCTGACCGGGCAGCCTCCCAATCGAGTCTGGTGCGCAGGAGGGCCAGCTCTTCAAGCAGCGTGTGAACGGCAATTCCCAGAGCGCGGGAGAGCATTCCGCCTTCGTGGCGGGTGTAGAGTTGGGCGGGGCTTGTTCCCATTCCGAGGCCGGTTGAATCAGCGGGTGCCCCCGGTTTCGATTCTGAGACCTGGGATAACAGCACCGGGTAATCGGCCGGTAGGCGGCGCAGCAGCGTGGGCCGGATGGGAGACGGCATGACAGCCAGATTGTTCTCGCCGGATGCGGCGAGGGATTCGATTTCCTGGCTTTCACGGGCTTGCAGGGCTGCTCTGACGGTTTTCCACTCTTCGAAGCGCGCGCGAACCTCCGTCTCCAGCGCCGGCCAAGCCGTGGCCAGCAGGCTGTTGGCAGGTTCCGCCAGGGACAACTCCCCATCTTTTTCCTTGAAGGCGGGACGGGCGAAGAGGTGCAACTCCTCGCGGGCGCGGGTGGCGGCGACATAAAGCAGGCGCCGGGTCTCCTGCGATTCACGGTCGCGATAGACGCGATCAACCCACTCCTTGGCTCGGCCCCGGTCTTCTCCCTTTCGCTGGAACGGCGCAACCAGGAACTCGGTAATCTCACCCGATTCGTCAGGTTCCGGCAGTCCGCGCTCCAGCCCGCGTTCCAGCCACGCCAGCATTTTCCTGCTGCCGCCCTTGATGCGGGCCTGCAATTCGGGAACGATCACCACCTCGAACTCCAGGCCTTTGGATTTGTGAATGGTCATCAACTGTACGCCGCAATCGCCACTCGCATTGGGGTCTGGCAGGGCCGTGAGCTTGTCGAGAGCTGCGTCGAGGCCGGGACCAAGCAGTTCCGGCTCGCCATTCATCAGCTTGTCCAGGCAGCTCCAGAGTAGGTCGAGGTTGGCGCGAGCTGTCGCATCCACGCAAGCTGCTCCGCCCAGCCGCAGCCAAATTTGTTCCAGCCAGGTTCCCAGCGAGGCCGTGGGCTGGGCAGCGCGAAGCGCGGGCGCTGAAGTCAATGTGCCGAGCACACGGCCGGCTGTCAGTTGTCCCTCTTCACTCAGTAGCGGTAGCCGTTCGGCAATCAACTCAGGCAAGGACCGGGGACGCGACTCTGAATCGTCGTTTCCTGCAATGCAATGCAGGTCGTCGAGCGAGAGGCCGCACCAGGGCGCGCGTAAAACTCCCAGCCAGGCCACGCGATCCTGTGGATTGAGCAGGGCGCGGGCCAGGGCCAGCGCGTCAAGGACTTCGGGGCGGGCTGCGAGCTGCTCCAACTCGACAGCGCGAAAGGGGATTCCGGCCTCGCGCAGGGCCTGGGCGATGGGCACAAGATGATTTTTGGCGCGGCCCAGAACAGCAATGCGGAATTTCTTGTTTTCGCCACGAGCATGAGCCAGGCGGGCCTTCTCCATGGAGCTTTGATGGCTGCGGATTACTGTGACAATTTCCTCAATCTGTGCTGAGAGCGCAACCTCTTTTTCATCTGCCGTATCGGAGGATTTACTGCGTCCTGTCTGCGGAATGAACTCCAGGTGCAAATTGAATGCCGGACCGTCCTCGGCCTCCAATTCCCGTGCAGGCTGTGCCTCGGCAAACGCAATGCCGCTGTCGTCGTCTGCCGCAAAGATTTGCGCGAAGGCCTGATTTTGCCAGGCAACCAGCCCGGGCGTGGTGCGGAAGTTGGCCGTGAGGGAGACGGAATCAAAAAGCAGTGATTCGTCGTGGAGAACTTCGAGGCCGAGGGCTTTCACACGCGGGAAAAGCTCGGCGTCTGCTTCGCGGAAAAAGTAGATGGACTGCATGGGGTCGCCGACCACAAAGCAGGTGCGGCCCGTGCGCTCGGACCATGCGGCGATCAGGCTGGAAAGCAACTGGTGCTGGCGGCGGCTGGTGTCCTGGAACTCGTCGACCAGCAGGTGGCGTATGCCGTCGGAGACTGCCAGCGCGGCGTCGGTGGGGAGATTGTCATCGTCCCGGAGTACGCGCTGGGCAATCTGCGCCACCTCGGTGAAGTCCACGGCGCCAGCCTCGGCATAGGCGATTTGCAACTCGCCCGCGGCTTGGCGCAGCAGCGTAAAGCAGGCCTTCACAATCTTCCATTCGTCTTCGGTGTAGCGGGTTGAAGGCAGATCGCGAACGGCGGCCAGGGCGGTTTCGAAGCCGGGAATGGCAGCCAGCTTTGCGATCAGCGCAGCGAACCGAGCTTTGCCGGCTTTGCCACGAGGGGTGGATGGAAAGCCATCGGAAGTCTTCAGGCCTCTTTCAGAACGCCAGCTTCCTTTCTGTGTTTGCATGAATTCAGAGAGCGAAACAAAGAAATCATGAGCGGATTCAATCCCTTCCGGAAACGGAGCTGAGGGAAATTCGGCGCATTCCGCCAATTCGCGCGGCGAGTTTCCACCCGGTTCTTCGCAGGCAAACCGCGCCAACTCCAACGCTTCCTCCCGCGCGCCTGGAACCAAGTCGAGAAGCCAGCTCAACTTGTTGAGCGCGTCGTGCACGGCATGAGCGAAGGGCCGCTCCAGACGCTCGCGGAGCGCATCCCAGTCAGGCTCGCGTTCGAGGACAAAGCCGTGCATCCAGCGGTCGCGGCCTTTGAGCATCTCGACCAGCAGATTTTCCATCTCCTGCCAGCCGTTATCGCGCCAAAGCAGCAGATCCTCAATAGCCGTCCTGACAGTTGAGCCCGTCTGATCGACTTTTCTCAGCGTTTCGCGTGCCGCGCGGCGATAAAGTTCCTCAGGCTGATCGGCGATGTTGAGGCCGCCGCCCAAACCGGAGAGTAGCGGTTGCTGCAAGGCCAGCTCGCGGCAAAAGGAATCAATCGTCGAAATGCGAAGCTGGGCGGGCAAGTCGAGTAGATTCCAGCCGAGTTTACGGGAGCGTTCCAGCGCGCGGCTGGCGAGGGATCCGGGCTCATCCTTTCTCAGTTCATCGAGAATTCGATTGCGCATCTCTGCGGCGGCGGCGTTGGTGAAGGTAATGGCGACAACCTGGCCAGGCTCGTCTACTTCGCCCAGCAGGCGCAGGAAGCGGTCGGCAAGCAAGGTTGTCTTGCCCGAGCCGGCCGGCGCTTGCACCAGGATGGACCGGCCAGGATCGAGGGCGCGCACGCGCTCAAGCTGATCGGGAGGCTCGGGGCGGACAGGTCTACTCATCGCCGTCCTCCTCGCCTGCTGAATCGTCCTCGTCTTCCAATTGCGCGTCGCGCTCCTGAATGCGGCAGAGGGATTGAAGCCCGCAGCGCTCGCAGGTCTTCAGCGTTTCGCGCGGGTCCACCTCGGCCTTTCCTCCAAGAAAATCTTTAGCCAGTTGCTCGATGCACTCGCGCCAGCCGAGAAGCTGCTCTTCGGTGAGCTTGTTCTTTGCGAGAGAGCTTGTTCCCTTAAGGCCTGGTAAGAGCGTGGCAGCAGGATCGAAGACCCGCCCGGCAAATTCCAAATCTCCGCCGCGCACCTTGGCGAACACCAGCCCGCCGAGTCGTTCGCGCTCGCGGTCGAGAGCAAAGCCCGCATAGAGCGGCAGTTGCACGTCTTCGGGGCGTGGCAACTCCCACCCGTTAGGCGAGACGGTGCCGGATTTGTAATCGATGACCAGCAGCGAGCCGTCCTTCAGGCGATCAACGCGATCCAGGCGCAGGTCGAGCGTGAGTCCAGCAAGGTGGACGGTGCGCATCACCTCGGTGTCGGCAACCTCAAATTCAACGCGCGTGGCCTCGTATTCCAGCCACTCAGTGACCAGCTTCGTCAATCGCAACTCTTCCAGTTCCAGGTAGCGGCGAGGCATTAGCTCGCGCAGATGGGGTTTCAACTGCTGCGCGAGTGTGCGCTGCACGTGTCCTGCAACAAATGCCTCTCGGTCGTTCAGACTCAGCAGTTCAGCGTGAGTCCGAATTCCCTCCGGCTTGCCCGCCCAGATAGAGCGGAGCACTGCGTGGAGCAGGTTGCCGCGTTGCGAGGTGGTCAGTCCGGCCTCGGCTGGCTCCCAATCTTGTGCAGCCAGCCGCGCAGTGGCGAAGGCCTTGAAGGGACACTGCGACTGCGCTGTGAGGACGTAAGCTCCGCCCTTGACCTTGCCCGGAGGGAAGGGAATCCGGCTGCGGTCTTCGACCGTAACTGTAAGCGGAGGCGGCGCAGATGGCGCTGTCAGCTCTGCCGATAACTTCTGCGCCTCGCCGGCAAGCTGAACAATCAGCCGCGACGGACGTGCCTCGGCTGCCTCGTTTTGCTTTGCATAGCTGAAGTGGACCTCCTGCGCCGAAGCCAGAATGCGACGGGTGATGGCTTCGGCCAGCTCCCAATCGAGTTGTGCGGTTGCGTGGGGCATTTTAGCCTCGCGCTGAATCTCAATTGGCAGCAGCGGATGCGTTGAGCCGTTGGCTGGCCAGGAGTCCTCGTCAGCTCCCAGTAACCACACCGCGTCGGCGGTGAGGCCGGCAGATTCGGCGGGACCGGCGATCTGGATCGGTGCGTTGCGCGACTCGGGCGCAAAGAGGGTCTCGTCTAGTGCGCGCGCCAGTTGAGAGAGAAAATCCTTCCATCGAATGCGGCGGCCATCGAAGCCCAGCGAGCCACAGCTCTCCACGGCCTGATGCCAGCGGCTGAAAGCTTGGTACTCGGCGCTCACCAGCGGCCGTGCAGAGGCAAAGTGAAGCGCGTCAAGCAGCCGCAGAACCAGTTCCGCCCAATCGAGGGGACTTTGTGGACGTTGCGCAAAGTCGGCCAAGAGTCTTTGAGAGGCGGTGATGCGATCCACCCAGGCGGCTGGAAGCATCTCCGTAGCGCACTGCTGGCCTAGGAAGGCTGCCAGAGTCCACTGCGTCCGTTCCAGGCCATAGCGGCGCAGGGCGCGCATGTACGCTTGCAGCGCGGCGGATTCCTGTGGGCTGGCGGCGGCATGGCCGGTGGAAAGCAGCCAGTCGAGTTCCTGCTCTTCGAGTGAGCCGTCAAGCCAGCGCAGCGCCAGGTGCGCCGCCCGCGCCAGCGTCACCTGGCTCAGCGGAACGCCCAGTGAAAATTCAAAGGCCGGACCGGTATGCCGCAGGAAGGCGCGCTCGATTTCGCCACGGCGCTTGCTGGTGGCCGGGGTGACAACCAGCAGGCGAGCGTCCGGTTGAGCCGCGAGCTGGCGGTCACACCAAATCGCGCAAGCTGCCAGCTCGGCTTTGAAGTCAGAAGCTTCATAGAAATGAACTGCGCCCGTCGGCTCGCCTTTGGCTGCTTCATTCCACTCGCCCCAGGCGTCGAAGAGGCTGCGCTGCACGGGCAGAATCCGGTCAAATCCGGCCAGAAGCAGCGGAGGACGCTTTGCTGTGTCCGTTTTGAGCAGCGGAATCAACTCCTGCGGCAGGCGGCTGGGGCTAATCAGACTTTCCGCCCGGCATGTTTCGTCAAAGGCCGTCAACCAGCCGCTGAAGGCCGCCGCATCCTGCTGCCAGGCGGCACGGGCCGGCGTCCGCAGAAACTGAGCCGCATACGAGCAAATCAGTTCGTGAGCCTCTATGGCCAGTGCTGCCACGCGATGGCGCGGGCCTTCCAGAAGCGTCGCCAGGGAACGGTCCTGGCCGGCGATCTCCACCCAGAGTGCCTCTTCCTGCGCGGGATTGAGCACAAGGCGGGCGTCGGAGGCACGATGCTCCCATGCAGTGCGGACAAAGCTTTTCCAGTCCAGGATGTTCGGCGCGGGCCAGGCAGCCCGCCCCTCGGCCTGACGGGCGCGATGGAAGGCAGCGGCAAGGGCGCGAGCAGCGCGGTCGCTGGCCGTAACCACCAGGCCGCCCTCGCGCAGCCACGCATCGATCTCTGCTGCTAAGACCCCCATTCCAGCGTTATACGCTGCCGGGCTGGGGATGTGCCATCGGATAACCATAAACGCAAGCCTGGGCGAATCCTTGTTCGTAGAAAAACCCTATTGCCGAAGTTGAGTCCATGATGAAGGAGGTTCAACAACACATGCAGTAGCGGCGGAGGCCGCCTCAGCCGCCGATAATCAAAGGTGTGGAAACCGCGCGCAATCTATCGCTGTTGAAGGACTACCAGGCGTATTTGCGCGTGGAAAAAGGGCTGCGGCCGCTCAGTTGCGAGGCCTACGATGGCGACCTGAAGACCTTTGCCGAGTTCATCGAGGGGCGCAGCGGCGTGCTGCTGACTGCGGCGCAGGAGGATGTGGCTGCATTTCTAGAGCACCTGCGCAACCACGGCATCGACCAGCGTTCGGCGGCGCGCAAGTTGAGCTGCCTGCGCGGCTTTTACAAGTGGCTGCTGCTCGACCGGCGCATCCATCACGACCCCACTGTCAACATCGAATCGCCCAAAGCATGGAAGGTGCTGCCCAAGTCGCTCGCCGAGCCGGAAGTGGCGGAGATGCTTGATCGGGCGCAATTGAGCGCCGAGCATCCGCAGGCGCAGGCCACCGCATTGCGCGACCGGGCAATTCTCGAGCTGCTTTACGCGGGCGGCTTGCGCGTCTCCGAGGTCACCGCGCTCTCCACCGGCGACCTGGCGCTGGACCTGGGCCGCGTGCAGGTACGCGGCAAAGGCGACAAGGAGCGCATTGTGCCTCTGGGACGGACCGCGCTTGAGGCTTTGGAGGAGTATCTGCAACAGGGAAGGCCGCATCTGGCCCGCATCAGTTCAGCCGGCAAAGCCAGCGCTGCGCGTCAGGACGCCACCCGATTGTTTCTCTCCTTGCGCGGAATGCCGCTGACCCGCCAATGGGTCTGGCACATCGTGAAAACGTCCAACTCCACCGCCAGCCCCCACAGGCTTCGTCACAGTTGCGCCACGCACATGGTGGAGCACGGCGCAGATCTGCGCAGCGTGCAGTTATTACTGGGGCACGCCGACATCTCCACCACGCAGGTCTACACCCACCTGGCGCTGGGCCGTCTAAAAGAGGTCCATCGCCTGCATCATCCGCGCGCCACGCGACCGCGGCCGGCGATTGTGGAACTTCCCGTTGCGCGTCACGGCCTGCATCTGGTTTCAAACCCATTAAAGTCAGAAATGAACGCACCTGACGATCAAAAAATGCTCCGTGCCCCATCCATTCGCGTTCTCGGCGAATGGGTGGGAAACCTCGACACTCAATCAGTCCCGCTCATCGGCGGCGCAGAGCAAGGCGAGGAGACCGCATGAGCGCCTCCGCCGTGCCCGTCCTTTCCTCGAATCTCGATTCACTCGTCGCCGATTACCTGCGCGTGCTGACCAACGAACGCGGCGCATCATCGCACACCATTCGTGCCTACGAGCGTGAGCTGCACGGATTCATTACTTACATCGCCGAGCACTACGGCTCAGATCAAAGCGTGGAGCGCATCGAGCACACGCACATCCGCGCCTACCTGGGCACGCTCTATGATCGCGGCCTGTCAAAAGCCTCCGCCGCGCGCGCTCTGGCCTCCATTCGCAGTTGGTTCCGCTGGCTGGCGCGCACCGGGCGTCTGGAACAGAACGCGGCCTCTCTCGTGGCCACGCCAAAATTGCCGAAACACTTGCCGCGCGTGCCTTCCATTGAACAAATGAACCGCGTCGTCGATTCGGTCGCCGAGGATGCTGCCAGTTGGCCCACG
>Ga0302202_10005971_pt1 | contig 12278 bp, 4 predicted proteins | sample II_Bog_N3_3_FD_194579 | JGI IMG/M metagenome (GOLD analysis project Ga0302202, IMG submission 194579) | Peat permafrost microbial communities from Stordalen Mire near Abisko, Sweden - II_Bog_N3_3 | ecosystem: Environmental > Terrestrial > Soil > Wetlands > Peat | place: Sweden: Abisko, Stordalen... | reverse complement strand
GGGCGCGGAGTTCTATGTGTCTGGAAAAAAAGCTGAATCGGGTGTTCAGCATATCGGCCGAGATCACCAGTTGACTGCGCCCCCTCCCTGGTATGCCAGGCCTTGGGTGGTGTGGCTGTGCCTCTTTCTGCTGCTGTTTGTGGTCGCGATCGTTGTTGCCGTCATCCATCGGAACGACACCAGGGCAGCCGCGCAAAAGCGCGCGCAGGCGCTGGTAAAGCCGTCGGTCTCCGTCACTGTAGCCACTGCTGCCAAGGGCAGCCTGGGCGTCTACCTCGATGCCATTGGAACGGTAACTCCGTTCTATACCGCCAACATTACGGCGCAGGCAAGTGGAATGCTGACCGCGGTACATTACACCGAAGGGCAATTCGTTCAAAAGGGCGACCCGCTTATCGATATCGACCCGCGGCCCTATCAGGCGCAACTCATGGAAGCACAGGGCACGCTGGAGCACGATACCCATGTTCTGGCGCAGGCGCAGATGGACGTTGAGCGCTATCGCACAGCGTGGGCGCGAAACGGAATCAATAAGCAACTCCTCGATGACCAGGAGAAGATCGTCCTGCAGGATGAAGGTACCGTCAAGAACGATCAGGGCACTGTGAACTACGACCAGGTCCAGTTAGGCTTCTGCCATATCGCCGCTCCGATTTCGGGCCGCGCGGGCCTTCGCTATGTGGACCCTGGAAACGTGGTGCAGGCAAGTGGATCCACCTTGCTTGTGGTCATTACGCAGGAGGATCCCATTACCGTCATCTTCACGTTGCCTGAGGACAGCCTGGGACAGGTGCAGGCGCGGATGCGGAAGATGAAAACGCTCCCCGTCGAGGCATGGGATCGCGCCCAGACCGCAAAGATCGCATCGGGAAAGCTGTTTACCATCGATAACCAGATTGACACCACCACCGGAACGGTGAAGCTGCGCGCTCTGTTCGATAACAAGAACGGCGCGCTCTTTCCGAATCAGTTTGTGAACACAAGGCTGCTGGTCAATACCGTGGACGGCGTTACGGAGGTTCCCACCGGAGCCATTCAGCATAACGGACAGTTGGCTTTCCTTTATGTAGTTGCCAATGGTACCGCGAGCGTTCGTAACGTGAAGACGGGAGTTTCCGACGCGGGCATGTCCGCGGTTCAGGGACTCAATCCCGGTGAAATTGTGGCCACCAGCAGCTTTGACAAGTTGCAGGCTGGAAGCAAGGTGGTGATAGCCAGGCAGGCGTCTGGGGCCAAACCCGCTGAGGGCAATACTCCGTGAATCCTTCCGGGCCTTTCATCCAGCGCCCTGTTGCAACCTCGCTGCTGATGGCCGCGATCCTGCTGGTGGGAACGGTTGCATACACCCTGCTGCCCGTTTCTGCCTTGCCGCAGGTCGATTACCCCACCATTCAGGTGCTGACCTTCTATCCTGGCGCCAACCCTGACGTGATGGCTACCACGGTGACCGCTCCGCTGGAGCGACAGTTCGGTCAGTTGCAGGGGCTGAGCCAAATGACCTCGACCAGCTCCGGCGGCTCGTCTGTCATCGTGCTGCAATTCGCTCTCACTTTGGATATCGACATCGCTGAGGAAGAGGTTCAGTCCTCGATCAACGCGTCGCAGAGCTTCCTGCCTTCCAACCTGCCTGCGCCGCCGGTTTATAGCAAGACCAATCCGGCGGACGCTCCCGTACTCACGCTGGCCATTACCTCGAACTCCATTCCACTGTCGCAGGTTGAGGACTTGGTGGATACGCGCCTTGCCCCCAAGCTCTCGCAGTTGGCCGGGGTTGGCCTGGTGAGCATCAGCGGAGGGCAAAAGCCGGCGGTTCGCATTCAGGCCAATCCAACGGCGCTGTCGTCATACGGGCTCAACCTGGAAGATCTGCGCACGGCCCTCGTCCAATCCAGCGTCAATGCAGCCAAGGGTAACTTCGATGGACCTCATCAGGACTACCAGATCAATGCCAACGATCAATTGGTGACCAGCGACGACTATCGAAAAGTCGTTGTTGCGTATCGCAATGGCTCGCCCATCCTGTTGACCGATGTTGCGAAGGTGGTCGACGGCATCGAGAACAACAAGCAGGCGGCGTGGATGGATGAGACGCCCGCTGTGATTCTCAACATTCAAAGGCAGCCTGGCGCAAATACCATCAGCGTTGTAAAAGCCGTCAAGGCAATTCTTCCTCAGCTCGAAGTAAACCTGCCCGCCTCGATCAAGGTTACGCCGCTTACCGATTTGACCACGGCCATCAATGCTTCCGTTGCCGATGTGGAGTTTGAATTGATGCTCACCGTCGCCCTGGTGGTGATGGTGATATTCCTCTTCTTGCGCAATCTATACGCAACCATCATTCCCAGCATTGCCGTGCCGGTTTCACTGGTGGGAACCTTCGGCGCGATGTACGCGCTGGGCTATAGCCTGGACAATCTCTCGCTGATGGCCCTGACCATCTCGACGGGGTTCGTGGTCGACGATGCGATCGTGATGATCGAAAACATCTCCCGCTATATCGAGGCGGGAGACTCGCCCATGGAAGCGGCCATGAAGGGCGCGGAGCAGATTGGCTTCACCATCATCTCGCTCACGGTTTCGCTTATCGCGGTGCTTATTCCGCTGCTCTTTATGGGCGGCGTCATAGGACGGCTCTTTCGTGAATTCGCTGTTACGCTGGCCGTCACCATCATTCTGTCGGCCGTGGTTTCGCTCACGCTGACGCCCATGATGTGCTCGCGAATTCTTCGCCACACTCCCAAAGAAAACCAGGGCCGCTTCTACAACGCTTCCGAGCGGGTCTTCGAGCGCATCATTGCATTTTACGGACGCACGCTGAAGTTCGTGCTTCGTTTCCAGACCGTCACGCTGCTGATTGCCTTAGCCACCCTGATACTCACCATAGTGCTCTACATCTATATCCCCAAAGGGTTTTTTCCAACGCAGGATACAGGCGTGATTCAAGGAATTTCGCAGGCGCCGGCGACTATTTCGTTTGCGGCCATGGCGCAGAAGCAGCAGCAGTTGGCGCACATCGTCCTTCAGGATCCGGCAGTGGAGAGCCTGTCTTCGTTTATTGGCGCGGACGGGACCAATACCACGCTGAACAGCGGACGAATGTCCATCAATCTCAAGCCGATTGAGCAGCGCAAGCTGAGCGCATCCGACGTGATTCGCAGGCTGCAAACCAACCTGAACCAGGTGGACGGAGTCGAGCTCTACATGTCGCCCGTGCAGAACATAACGGTAGACGACCGAGTGAGCCGCACTCAGTACCAATACACGTTGGAGGATCCGGACGCGAACGAGTTGAACCTGTGGACGGCCAAGCTGGTGGAGAAGATGAAGCAGTTGCCTCAGCTGGCCGATGTGGCTACCGACGAGCAAACCGGTGGACTGGCAGTATCGCTGGTTATCGATCGAGTGACCGCATCGCGGTTTGGAATTGCGCCCTCGACGATTGACAGCACGCTCTACGACGCTTATGGACAGCGGCAGATCAGCACCATGTATACGCAGTTGAACCAGTACCATGTGATTCTTGAAGCGGACCCGAACAGCCAGAAGAGCCCCGCCAAGCTTCAGGATCTATATATTCAATCCAGCGCCTCCGCTGGCGGAAGCGGACCTGGCGCCTCCTCTTCTTTCGCCTCGTCGGGGTCCTCTTCCGCCGGCTCGAATGCGACCACAACTTCGGTTGCATACACTCCGTCGTCTTCGCTGCTCACTGCGCCCGCGAATGCGATCAACTCCGGCGTCGGCTCAAGCAGCACCGCATCAACCGCAAATGCAACCACCAGTTCCACGCCAGCCAATGCGGTGCCGCTGAGTGCGTTCACACATCTTGAAAGAACGGCTGAGCCGCTCTCGATAAGTCATCAGGGTCAGTTCCCGGCGGTCACCGTGTCGTTCAACCTTGCACCCAACGCAGCGCTGGGCGGCGCGATAACGGCCATTGAAAAGGCTCAAAAGCAATTGAACATGCCGGCCAGTGTCCAGTACGGATTCCAGGGGACCGCCGCATCGTTTGAGGGCTCGCTTTCCAATGAAGGGCTGCTCATTATTGCGGCGCTGGTCGCTGTCTATATCGTACTTGGCGTTTTGTATGAGAGCTTCATCCACCCAATCACCATTCTTTCCACACTGCCCTCCGCCGGAGTGGGCGCCTTGCTTGCCCTGATTCTTTTCAAGCAGGACATGAGCGTGGTGGCCATCATCGGAATTATCTTGCTGATCGGCATTGTGAAAAAGAACGGAATCATGATGGTTGACTTCGCCTTGGAGGGCGAGCGCGAGCACGGGAAAGACTCGACGGATGCAATCTACGAAGCCTGCCTGTTGCGTTTCCGTCCTATCATGATGACCACCATGGCCGCGCTGCTGGCGGGGATACCGTTGGCGATGGGTTCTGGAATGGGCTCGGAGTTGCGCCGTCCTCTGGGCATTGCAATGGTTGGCGGACTGCTGCTGAGTCAGGTGCTGACACTGTATACAACACCCGTGATCTACATCTTCTTCGATCGCATCGGGCATCGCGTCGCACGGAATCCCAGGGACATGGAAGAAGCCTCCGAACCGCATCCGGCGGAGGGAACATGAACATCTCCGCACCCTTCATCCGGCGGCCGGTAGCCACCACTCTGATTACGGTGGGCGTCATGCTTTGCGGCGCGCTGGGGTTCAGCGTTCTCCCTGTTTCTCCTTTGCCTCAAGTCGATTTCCCTACGATTTCGGTTTCAGCAAGTCTGCCCGGCGGAAGTCCCGAGATAACCGCCTCCTCAATAGCGACGCCGCTGGAGCGGCAGTTCAGCCACATCGCCGGCGTCACGGAGATGACCTCTTCGAGTTCTCTTGGCAGCACATCGATTACGCTGCAATTCGATTTGAGCCGCGACATTGACGGCGCGGCGCGAGACGTGGAAGCGGCCATCAACTCGGCCCGCACATACTTGCCGGCGAATCTTCCCGCCAACCCAACTTATCGAAAAGTGAATCCCGCGGATTCCCCGATCATCATTCTAGGGCTTACCTCGGATAAGTACGACCGGCCCACGCTTTATGACGAAGCTTCGTCGGTCGTCGCGCAGAAACTCTCGCAGATTCAGGGCGTGGGGCAGGTGACGGTTGGTGGCGCCGGACCATCCGTTCGCGTGGAAGTGAACCCATCGCTGCTCAGCAGTTTTGGGCTTACCATGGCGAATATTCAATCGGTGCTGAGTCAACAGAATGCTCACGAGGCGACAGGCCAGATCTCCGATGGGACCACGACCTCCGACATTGTTACCAACGACCAGATGCACCAGGCGGATCAATACAAGCCGCTGGTCATTGGTACCCATAAGGGAGCCGTGGTGCGGCTATCCGACGTGGCGGATGTATCGAATGGGGCGCAGAACATACGCACCGCGGGTTACCTCAATGGCGTGCCATCGATCCCCGTTATCATCTTCCGCCAGCCTGGGGCAAACATCATCGATACCGTCGATCGCGTGAAAAGCGAGCTTCCGTCGATCAAGGCGTCCATTCCGCAAGGCATCGATACCACCATCGTTCTCGACCGAACCACGACCATCCGCGCGTCGGTCAACGACGTGGAGCGCACTCTCATGCTCTCCGTCGCCCTGGTCATCCTTGTCGTCTTCCTCTTCCTGCGCAACGGGCGGGCCACGCTCATTCCCGCTGTTGCTGTTCCTGTTTCGCTTATTGGCACCTTCGCAGTGATGTACATGCTCGGCTTCAGCATCGATAATCTTTCGCTCATGGCGCTGACCATCTCGACAGGGTTCGTGGTAGACGATGCCATCGTAGTGATGGAGAATATCTCACGCCACCGCGAGGCTGGGATGAAGCCGTTTCAAGCTGCGCTTCTGGGCTCGAAGGAAATCGGCTTTACCGTCTTCTCCATCAGCATGTCGCTGATTGCGGTCTTTATTCCCATTTTGCTGATGGCCGGTATCGTTGGCAGGCTGTTTCGCGAGTTCGCAATCACGCTGTCGACGGCCATCCTGGTATCGATGCTCATATCTCTGACAACAACGCCCATGATGTGCGCCTATCTGCTCAAAGATGAGAAGGAGATGAAGCACGGCCGCGCGTTTCAAGTCAGCGAAAAGGGTTTCGCCTGGGTGCTTGCGGGTTACAGCCGTTCTCTGGCCTGGGTACTGAAGTATCCCGGTCCCATGTTAGCCATCCTGTTGCTGACTATTGGATTGAACTTCTATCTGTTGGTAATTATCCCCAAAGGATTCTTCCCGCAGCAGGATACAGGAGTACTGCAGGGCAGCGTACAGGGTCCGCAGGATGCTTCGTTTCCCATCATGGATAACTCTATCCTGCAACTTGCGAAAGTCATCAAAGCCGATCCGGCCGTCGCGAATGTTATCGCGTACGCCGGGGGCAACGGCCCATCGAACTCAGGCAACATCAATGTCGCGCTCAAGCCGCTGGAGGAAAGAAAAATTACAGCGCCTGACATTATCAATCGCCTGCGGCCAAAGATGAACCGGCTTCCCGTCGCTCGATCGGTCCTTCAGGCCGCCCAGGATCTGCGTATCGGGGGGCGAGGGAGCGCAGCACTCTACCAGTACACGATCCAGTCGGATAACGTGCAGGATCTATCGCATTGGGGCCCTATTCTGCTTGCGGAAATGGGGAAGCTGCCTGGCTTTCAAGACGTGAATACCGACGCGCAGAACACCGGTCTGCAGGAGTTGATCAACTACGACCGGGTTACCGCCGCGCGTCTCGGCATTACGCCGCAGTCGCTGGATTCATCGCTCTATGGCGCATTCGGGCAATCGCAAGTCTCCATCATCTATACGCAACTGAACCAGTATTACGTGGTGCTTGAGGTTGCGCCACCGTATTGGCAGAGCCCCGATGGCCTGAAGAATATCTACCTCAACTCCACGGGCCACGGCGTCATTCCGTTATCCACTGTCAGTTCGGCGCAGGTCAGCACCACGCCTCTGGTTATCAACCACACCAGCTCCTTTCCTTCCGTCACTGTGTCGTTCAATCTGGCCACCGGCATGTCGCTGAGCGATGCAACGCGCATGGTGGGGGAGATGCAGCAGCGGCTGGGCATGCCGGCAACAGTGCGCGGTTTCTTTGCCGGCACTGCGGCGGCTTATCAAACTTCGCTGGCCAGCGAACCCATTCTTGTGGCAACAGCGATTCTCGCGGTGTACATCGTTCTCGGCATTCTGTACGAGAGCCTGGTGCACCCGCTTACGATCATCTCGACGCTGCCTTCGGCAAGCGTCGGTGCCATGCTCGCCCTGATGCTGTTCAAGATTGACCTCAACGTCATCTCCATCATTGGTATCATCCTTCTCATCGGCATCGTGAAGAAGAACGCGATCATGATGATCGACTTTGCCCTGGTGGCGGAACGCGAGCACGGCAAGGACACGAAAGACGCCATCTTTGAGGCGTGCCAGCTTCGCTTTCGTCCCATCTTGATGACCACCATGGCCGCATTGTTTGGCGCGCTGCCGCTTGCTTTCGGCACCGGCACAGGCTCCGAACTCAGGCGTCCGCTGGGTATAACCATCGTGGGCGGACTGATTGTGAGCCAGGTTCTCACTCTCTACACCACGCCTGTTGTTTACCTGTTCTTCGATCGGATGCGCCTATGGTTTAGCGGCAAAGAACGCACGGCTGTCCCCAATGAAACCGCGGAGGCCACGTAGTCAAGGGTCATTATGGAGTGTTGGTTATGAAGACTTCGATCATCGAGTTCCGGCAACCGCGCACAGCTTGGCACGTGCTTTCTATGGCTTTGCTTTGTGGCTTGCTGGCCGGCTGCAACGTGGGACCAAAATATGCCCCGCCCACGATGACAGCGCCCGCGGTCTACAAGGAGTCTCCCGATCAATTCAAGGAATCTCAGGAATGGACAGTGGCGCAGCCACAGGACGCGGCCCTTCGCGGCAAATGGTGGGAGATATATAACGAGCCGGAGTTGAACGCGCTGGAAGATCAACTCAATATCGACAACCAGAACATACGGCAGGCCTTCGAAAACTTCATGGAGGCGCGCGCGCTGGTGCGTGAGGCGCGGTCGCAATACTTTCCGACAGTGAGCATCGGGGGCTCCTATACACGGTCGCAGTCCTCTTCCACCGTTGGGTCCGCTTCGAGCGGCGGCGCATCCGGCATCGCACCAGGCAAGCAGTCGCAAACCTTCGCGCTGCCAGCCGATGTTTCGTGGGAGCCCGACCTGTGGGGCAAGGTGCGCAACACCGTGCGCGCCAGTCAATACTCTGCTCAACTGTCAGCGGCCGATCTTGAGAGTGAGCGGCTGACGGAACAAGCCAGCCTGGCAGAGTACTACTTTGAAATTCACGGCCAGGATGCATTGCAAAAGCTTCTGGACGATACGGTGCAGGCCGACAAGAACGCCGTCGATAGTGAGAAAGCCCGCTATGAGACCGGCGTCGACGACCAGATATCTCTTGTTGAAGCGCAGACACAATTGGCCGGCGCGCAATCGGCGGCGATCAACCTTGGAATTGCAAGGGCGCAGTTTGAGCACGCAATCGCCATGCTGATCGGCAAACAGGCCTCGGACTTCTCCATCCCTGTGCGGCCCTTCACTGCCGCGCCTCCGCCAATTCCCGTCGGCTTGCCGTCGCAGTTGCTTGAGCGGCGTCCGGATGTTGCTGGCGCGGAGAGAAGTATGGCGGCGGCGAATGCGCAAATCGGAGTAGCCCGCGCGGCGTACTATCCCGCTCTCACGATTTCGGGCAGCGGAGGCGTGGAAAGCTCGGCAATCAAAAATCTTCTCGACTCGGCGAGCCGCTTCTGGTCTGTCGGTCCTTCGCTTTCCGAAACGGTTTACGATGGGGGCCTGCGCCGCGCAACGGTGAGCCAATACATTGCCACATACAACGCAAACCTCGCAACCTATCGCCAGTCGGTAATTACAGCATTTCAACAGGTGGAGGATTACCTGGCCGCGGTGCGCATCCTCTCGCAGCAGATTCAGCGGCAGCGGGAAGCCGTGGCATCGTCGCAGACATTCCTGAAGCTGGAGCAGGGGCGATACGATCTGGGCATCGATCCGTACATCGATGTGATGACGGCTGAAACCACATTGCTCTCGAACCAGCAGTCACTTACGAATCTTCAAATCCAGGAGATGACCGCTTCGGTCGAGCTGATTCAGGCATTGGGCGGTGGATGGGACCGTTCGCAGTTGCCCACGCCGGAGCAGGTGACGGTGAAGCCGTCTGTGGCAGAGACGACGATTCAGCATTAGGGTTGGCGATGGCTCGCGGCTAGTCGTTGACGGCTGCAACCTCGTGCAGCCAGCCAGGAGCTTTCAGCAACTCGCGTGGGCGCGATCCGTCGGCTGGACCAACGAGGCCGTCGCGCTCCATCAGATCGATGAGGTGCGCGGCGCGGCCATAGCCGATTCTCAGGCGGCGCTGCAGCAGCGAGGTACTCGCCTTGCCGAATTCGAAGACCAGTCGAACGGCGTCGTCGAACATGGTGTCGTTTTCCTCAGGGTCCGAGTTGGAACCATCGGGCTCAACACGCTCGTCTTTGGGTGACTCGAGGAAGCCCTGCACATATTCGGCCTGGCCCTGCGCCTTCCAGAATCCGACAACGGCCGCTGTCTCTTTCTCGCTGACATAGGGGGCGTGGAGGCGCATCAGGCGGCTGGTGCCGGGCGGAAGAAAGAGCATGTCGCCGCGGCCAAGAAGAGCCTCGGCCCCGTTGGTGTCGAGAATGGTTCGCGAGTCGACCTTGGTGGCCAGGCGGAAGCTGATTCTTGTTGGCACATTGGCCTTGATGAGGCCGGTAATGACGTCGACCGAAGGGCGCTGCGTGGCGAGGATCAGATGAATGCCCACGGCGCGAGCCATTTGCGCCAGGCGGGTGATGGACTCCTCGACGTTGGCGCGGTCGAGCATCATCAGGTCGGCCAGCTCGTCGATGATGATGACAATGTAGGGGAGCGGCTCGTTGTCTTGTTCGTCGTCGAAGAGCGAGGGCATGGCGCCCTCAAAGAGCTTGTTGTATTGGTCGATGTTGCGGACGCTGCGGCTGGCCAGCAGCTTCAGGCGGCGCTCCATCTCGCGGACGGCGTTGCGCAGTGCGTTGGCGGCCAGCTTCGGTTCGGTGATAATGGGAGTAAAGAGATGAGGGACACCCTCGTACATGCCCAGTTCGACACGCTTGGGATCGACGAGGATGAGCCGAACCTGCGCAGGTGTGGTACGGAAGAGCAGGCTCATGATCATGGCGTTGATGGCTACGGACTTGCCGCTGCCCGTTGAACCGGCGATGAGAACGTGCGGCATGGAGGCCAAATCGGCGGTAACGATCCGCCCATTGATGTCTTTGCCCATGGCGATGGTGAGCCGGGCCTTCGATTTTGCGAAGGTTTCCGACTCGATGATGTCGCGCAGTTGAATGGTCTCGCGTTCGCGGTTGGGCACCTGGATGCCGACAGTGTTTTTGCCGGCCATTCGCTCAATGAGAATGCTCTCGGCGCTCATGGCCAGGCACAGGTCGTCGGCCAGCGAAGTTACCCGCGAGTATTTCACTCCTGCTTCCGGCTTGAACTCGTACGTGGTCACCATGGGGCCGGGGTTGATTTGAACCACCTGTCCGCGAACATCGAACTCGCCGCACTTCTCCACCAGGACCTTGGCCTCGTCGCGCAGATCGTCTTCGCGAACAGCCTGTGGACCGCCGCCGGGGTTGAGCAGCGTGCTGGGCGGCAGCTTGAATCCGCTCACGCTCTTGGGAGCGACGGTCGCGGTGCGGACTTCGGCGTCGGCGCGGTGGTGAATGGCGATGCGCTCAGGCTGCCGGGCGGCGGCTGGCTCCAACGGCGGCGCGACAGCACGCGAAGGCGCGGGTTGGACCGGCGCTGCCTGCCGGTTGGCGTTGCTGGCTGCCGATGTCGCCCATCCCTCGAATGCGGCCTCGTGGTCGTCCGCGCGCGGATTCTGTGCCAAGGGTGAAATCGGGACGGCAGGCGACGAATTCGGCTCGGCCGCGCGCTCCCAGATGCTGGGCCGGCCGGTCGCGGCAGCCCCGGGCGCTTCCTCCGCGGAATGCAACGGGGCGCGCTGGAAGGCTGGGATCTCGTCCAGCGGGTCGGGCTCTGAAACTGGGCGGCGACGGCGAAATAGGGACGCGAGGAAGCCTGGCCGGAACTCGGCTTCCGCTGCCGCGGGGGCCCCGTCTGGCTCTGGGCCATATTCGGCGTCGCGCTCGGCATTCTGCTCGGCACGCACCTCGCGCCAGTGGTGCCAGCGATCGTTCAAGAGGGTAGCGTGTCTCCAGCGGTCTTCGACGGCTTCCTTCACAACCCAGAAGCTCACGGCGGAAGCAAAATAGAGACCGGCCGCGGCCAGCACGCCTGCGACGATCCATGCCCCCTGAATGTTCAGGTATCCGACCAGCAGTCCGGCCATAAGGCGCCCGAGGACGCCCTCCACAGGAAGCAGATGGAGCCAGCGCCAGCGCATCGGCAACAGGGCAAACACAGCGGGGACGAAGACAATGGCAAGCAACGAGCCGAGCCAGCGCAGCAAGGGCGGCCCGCCGAAACGCGGAACCTGCCGGTTGGCAGCCCAGTTCCAGCCTATTCCCGCAAGCCACACGGGAAGAAAAAAGGCTGTGAAACCGATGGATTGGAGCAGAAGATCGCTGATGGTTGCGCCGAAGGGGCCGATCCAGTTGTGAACGGCGTGCGGATCGGTCAAATCGGCGGCAGTGTTCAGCGACGGGTCGGCGGGATGCCAGGTGACGAGCGCCAGAAGCAGAAGAAGCGAGGCCAGCATAAGAACGAGCCCCAGAAACAGGTTCAGGGGCCGGCTGCGCGTGGGCGATTGGACGATGCGAATGGGCTTCATGGCTGGGCGCTCCCGCTCGTTTGCCGCTCTTGTAGGACCTGCCGCGAGCGAGCCGGTGGAGCGGGCGAAGAGTCCCAGAGCAGCCTTTATTATCCCTTTGCGGGAGGAGGATTTGGAGGGGAAAACGGGCGGGGGAACCACGGAAGGGAATAGGGGACAGGCACTAGGGTGGACCTGTCCTGAAATTCGAGACAACTTGTGAAGGGTTCACTTACAGGGGTTCACACCAGTATCACCTCCCTATTTCCCACAACGTTGAAACCGCATATCACCGACTCATCGAAGGTTAGGGATTAGAATTGCCCGATGCCAATTAATCGATGGCAGAGGGGAAACAGGATCGCGAATGAGAATGAACGCTAACTGCATGGATCACTGGCCAGCAATCTGGGCCGAAAGCTCAAGGCACGGGTCGTGTCT
>Ga0302202_10005963_pt1 | contig 12285 bp, 14 predicted proteins | sample II_Bog_N3_3_FD_194579 | JGI IMG/M metagenome (GOLD analysis project Ga0302202, IMG submission 194579) | Peat permafrost microbial communities from Stordalen Mire near Abisko, Sweden - II_Bog_N3_3 | ecosystem: Environmental > Terrestrial > Soil > Wetlands > Peat | place: Sweden: Abisko... | reverse complement strand
TGGCACGAGGGCAACAAGAATGCGCCCGAGAGGAAGATCTACGCCAAGCAGCCGAAGCTCGTCCGGGTGGAGGTCTCGCTGCGAAGCCGTACGGCCGTCACTGCTCTGCTGAAGCGCCTGGATGCGCCCGCCGTTGGGCCAAGCCTGCTGGGCGCCGACGTCGCTGCCGAGCTCGCACACCTGGCACATGGCGCCGAGGAGTTGCTGGCCGAGGCCGCAGGCGTGCTCAATGAGGGCTTGGAAGCCGAGCCACGCATCGGCGCGGATTTCATGCTGGCGTTCGCGCCGCTGCTCCGCCTCATCTGCCCCCCTCCCAAGCCGGCGGGTGCAGCAGGCCGCCCGCGCGGCGCGGGGGTGGAGGCGTTGGCCCGCCGCGCCCTGGAGCGGCTGCTGGCCGAGGGCAAGTTCGACATGCGCAGGCAGGCTCCGAGCGGCCCCGTGCTGGTGGCGCTCAAGGAGATGCAGTCCGCCGGCGCGGTGGCCGTGACGAAACAACAGCCGCGCCTCTTCACGACGGCGCCGGAGCTGGAGAAGGCCCGGCAGGCCCTGGCAAACATGGGGACGGAGCCGCTGGGCGGAGGCGAAGGCAGCGAAGCCGAGTAGGAACCGAGGCGGAAGCCCACAGTCACGGGGGAGCATCGCCCATGCCCCCTATGACCCCCATCGTCCGTGACCAACCACGCGGCGCAGCGGTGGCCAGGTCCGAACGCATGTCATGGTCTCGCCCGCGCGGTGCGGGCCAAGCAACCCCCGACGGCGCGGCCAGCCCTCAAGCATGCCGCCTCGCGCCTTGGAGATCGCCGACATGACACAACTTCCCTCCCGACTTGAAACCCTGGACGAATTGGTCCGCCGCCACGCCACCGGCAACGACCTCCCGCGTCCCCTGCCGCGTGTGCGCTTCGCCGATGCCCTGGCACGCGGCGACGACCCCTTGCACTTGTTGCCCTATCTCAACGAGCTGGGCGTGCGGATCGGCACGCTGGAAGACCTGCTCGCCGCCTGCACCGACTCCGGCGAAGAAGAAATCGAAGCGTTCCGCGTCGAGGAAGGCGTGGCCGTCTTTCTCGTCACGGATGGGCAATGGACTGTCTTCACGCGATGAGGCCGGTCATGGAAACCAGAACCAAGGCCACGGCCGCCATGGGCGGGTACAGCCGCGACAACGTCGCGTGGCACACGACAAGCGCCGGGCGCACCGTCGTCCTCATCTCCACCGACTTGCTTCCGGGCCGACCGCTGCGCCTATGGGGGGCGGTGGTCGAGATTCCAGACGGCGGTGTGTTCATCCGCCTCGCCATTCTCGGCCCGTACGACGGCTGGAGCGTGAGCCAGCTCTTGGCCGTGGGGCTGGCCCGGTTCGAGGCCGAGCTGGCGCACTCCGGCGAGCCCGTCCTGGCCGAGATCGTGAGCCACATGGAGCGCGCCGCCGCCGTGCATCGCGAGCCCCAGGCGGGCTGGGCGGTGCCGCCGGTCTCGTTCGAGCCGGCGCCGCCGGGCGGCGTAGCCTCGCCGTTCCCATGGACCGTGGCCAGGACAGGGCCGTTCTCGATCCCGCTGTGCCCGGACGCGGAGGCGCGGCAGCGCGGCGTCGTGCCGGAGCAGCTTTTGGCCGTGATCGAGCTGGCGCTCACCTCTTGGCTGCCGGTCACGCCCTGGAGGCGGAGCTGCTGGGAGGCGCGCCGCGAGGTGCGCGCGGCGCTGACCTTGGAGGCCGCGCGCGCGACGGCGCGGTGGGCAGCGCATGTGGCGGACTGCGACGGGGAGCCGGAGATGGGCTGAGCCGGCACACCTGCATTGTAACTTCTATCATCTCTACAATACGGGGCGCGGCGCATCGGCGCCACCACGCAGCCGCATGTGATGCTCTTGCCCGGGCCGGTATCGGCCTGGGCAATCCATCCAACCCGCATTGAGCAGAAAGCCCCGCCCTCACCGGCGGGGCTTTCTACGTCTGGAGTATCACATGGACGAAATGAAAGTCGAAACGCTGGAGGCGCTGCTCGCGCGCTTCTCCAGCGTCGAAAAGTTGCCCGAGGTGCAGCGCGTGAAATTTGCCGATGCCGTGAGCAGCGGCGAAGACCCTCTCCACGTCATCAAGTATCTCGGCACGCTCGGCATCGCCGTGCGCGAGCCGGCCGATCTGTTCCGCCTCAACGACGATCCAAATGAGGAGGAGCTGGTCTGCTTCCAAATCCCCGAGGGCGTGGCAGCGACGATCAGCAGCGATGATTCCTGGCTCGTGTTCGAGATCGACCTGGCCGACGAGACGAACGGAACCGAAACGGTTCCAGCGCCAAGCGCGGAAGGAGGCGCACGGGCATGATCGACTTCGACGAGAAGGATGTCGTGGCCGCGCGGCGCACGGCGGATGGCGAACGCTTCGTGCTCTTCCTCAACACGGACGTGCTGCCGTTCTGGGGCCAGAAATTCTGGACCGCGGTGCTGGACACCGGCGGCGACGGTTTCGGCCTGCCGGTACGGTACGGCACCGTCTGCACCGCCCCGTCGGGCTGGACGATCCGCCAGCTCATCTGCATCGTGCAGGCTCGCATGGCCCTGGAACACGCGCGGATGCCGGACGCGGGCGCGCTGGCCGTTCTGGAAGCTCTCGGCCTGGCTGTCAGGCAAATGCCCGAAGGTGAGCCGCTGGGCAGCGGCGTCAGCTTCGAGCCCGGCTGGCAGGACGCGCCGTACCGCTGGACGTTGGCGCGCTCAGGCGATCTCTGCCTGCGGCTCTGCACCGACCCGGCCAGCCGCGAGGATGGCATCACGCCCGAACTGGTGCTGATCGTCATCGACGAATCGTTGCGCGACTGGACTGATCGCGCGCCGCACATCCGGCAGCTCTGGGCTGTGCGAAATGCCATCCGCGATGCCCTCGCCGCCGAGATTCGCCGTGTGCGAATCGCGCGCGTCGTTGCGGAATCTTCCGGTGAACATGAGTCGGCAGAGTGCGAGGAACCAAGCTGAAGAATCGCCAACGCGCCGGACGGGTTTTGGCCCGTCCGGCCGTCCGCGTGGTGCCGACGACGGCCGGTGAAGGGCGGCTTTTGGCGGCCAAGAACGGCCACCGAACACCTCCATGGGCGAAGCCGGAGCATGACCGCCACCGGCGCCCGAACGTGGAGACCCAGCATGACTAAGCATAACAATGTCGCCGCGGGCGAAGCCACCTGCGGCACGACCGAATCCCAGGAACTCCGGCCGCTGCTGACCGCGCTTCAGGCCGCCGAACTCCTGGGCGTCCCAGCCAGCATCCTGGAGCGCTGGCGCGGCACCGGCGAGGGGCCGCCCTACGTCAAGCTCTCGGACAAGTATATCCGGTATACCAACGAAGACCTCGCCGCATTCGTTGAGGGCCGCCGTCGCCAAAGTACGGCGCAGGCGTAAGCGCCGAGCCGTCTCGCCGCGATGCCTGCTGACCGGGGTACGAGACCCCGGGCGCGCTCTACGACCCCCATGACCCCCATCCCAACCCACCAAGGAAAGGCACCACATGGCAGCCACCACCATCACCCGTACGCTCGCGCAGAGGCTCCCGCCGCTGCCAGCGGGCGTGACCAAGCGCCGCGTCTTCGACGACAGGCTGATCGGATTCATCCTGGAGCAACGTGCGTCTGTCTCGACGTTCTACTTTCGGTACAAAGACTCCCGGGGCCGCCAGCACGAAGTCCGGCTCGGCCGGCTCGGCGACGTGACCGTGGACCAAGCCCGCAAGCGCGCCGAGCAGCTCAAGGCCGAGGTTAGCCTAGGCGGAGACCCGGCTGCCGAGAAAGCCAAGCTGCGCGCCATCCCCACGGTGGAGCAGTTCGCCAACGACCGCTACCTGCCCCATGCGCGGGAGCGGCTGCGTTCCGCGCACAACATCGAGGCCTACCTGCGCCTGCGCATCCTGCCCGCCCTGGGCAAGAAGGCGCTGGATGAGGTGACGCAGCAGGACGTGGCCGAGCTGCGGCGCAAACTCGTCGCCGAAGGCCTGGCCAACGGCACGGCCAATCGGCACTTGGCCACCGTCCGCGCCATGTTCAACCTGGCGCTCCGGTGGGAGCTGTACGAGGGCAAAAACCCGGCCGCTTCGCCGGGGATGTTGCACGAGATGCACAGAGACCGATACTTGTCCCCGGTCGAGACGCAAGCCCTCTTCCGCGCGCTGGCCGCCGACCCGGACGAGACCGCCGCGTCGGTGCTGATGCTGCTCGCCGTCACCGGCGCCCGCCGGGGCGAGGCGCTGAAGGCGAAGTGGGAGAACGTGGACCTGGAGCGCGGGCTGCTCACCGTGCCCCGGTCGAAATCCGGCCGCACGCGGCACGTGCCGCTCTCGGCGCTGGCCGTGGCAATCCTCCAGCGCCAGCTCGCCAAGCGGCAGCTCCACCCGGAGAATCCCTACGTCTTCCCCAGCGCCCGCCGGCCGGACAGGGCGGTAGAGGGCATACGCGGCGCGTGGCGGCGGGCGAGGGAGGCGGCGGGGCTGCCCGAGGACCTGCGCGTCCACGACCTGCGCCACTCGTTCGCGTCCGCGCTGGCCAACGCCGGCACGCCGCTGAACGAGATCGGCACCGTGCTCGGCCACACGCAGCTCAGCACCACGACGAGGTACGCGCACCACTCGCCGCAGAGGCTGATCGATACCGCAACGACCGCGCTGCGGGCGTGGAACCTGCTGCCCCAGCCCGAGGCGGTGGAGGCGGAGGTGCAGGACGCCGCGTGAACGTGCCGAAGGGGCTGCCGGTCAAAACCCCGAAGGTGCCGATGTCGACCACGACGAAGACGGGGAAGGCGATCGCGCCTTCCCCGCATCAATTCCAATACCGAAGCATGCTATTTCTGCACCGATCTCGCGAAAACCTCAAGAAACTCAAAGAACCGCCCGCTTCAGAGGCACCAGCTCGCGCCGGTTGATCAGCGCGGACGTACCGTCCGCGTCCAGGCCCAGCGTCAGGCGTGAGGCGGTTCCTTGCGCTGCGACAGGCATCCGCCGGCACAGCAGGTCGGCGAGCGCCGCATCCTCGACTGCCACAATCACTTGGCGGCCCGATGTGACAAGCTGGGCAAGCACTTCGGCGAGGTTGACGGTCCGGAAGTCGTCAACGTGCTGAACGGGATCGTCAAGCAGGATGGTACGCCAGCGGCTCCAGGCAAGTGAGAGGTGGATCGACAGCAGGAACGCCAACCCCGTCGCTCGCCGCTGACCGCTAGAGAATAGGAACTGCGGATTCAGGCCATCACCGACCTGGAGCGAAAGGAAGCGCCGCACGTCTCCCCGGACCGAGTACTCGATATCCTGCCAGAAGGGATGCGGACGGAGCCGTCCGTAGAGTTCCGCCATGAGCGGCAGTACGCGCTGCAGTCGGAGGTCTAGTGTCTCTCCCGCCGCCCGGCGGGCGGCGTCGTGGAGGGCCGTTGTGGTGACCTCTGCCTGCCTTGATTTGGCCGCCCGCTCCTGCGCGCGCTGAAGCCTCAGGCCGGCCGCGTTGAGTGCCCCCGCTGCACGCTCGAGTTGCACGTTCTGCGCCAGCGTGCCAAGAATTCGGACCGCATGCCTCGCGGCGTCGAGGTCGCGGCGGCGTGCATCGATGATCAGCGACATGCCCTCGCGCGATCCGGCGGGGGGCGCGTCAAGCATCTCCAGCACCTGCCGGCGCCACTCAACCTGTCTCCGCCACTCAGCGACGTCGGTCGTCAGACGGGTCAAGTGTTCCTGCTTCGCGGCGATGGTGGCGTCCGCCGCGCCAATCTCTTCACGTCGCCGCGCGGCCTTGACGGCCGCAGCGTCGAGCTGCTCCATAATCTGTCTGGCCCGGTTCTTACCCTCGGTTAGGCTGGCCTCGTCGTGCGGCGCCGCGCAGAGTGGGCATCCGCCTTCGAGCGGGTCCAACCCGTCGCCTACTTGATGGAGATGGTGAAGGTCGCGGACGAGATCGGCGAGTGCCCCGGCGGCGGTTTCTTCGGCTGGCAGCGCTTCCCTTTCAGCCCGCGCCCTGGCGACAGCCTCGACCTCCATCTCGATGGCTGACTCGACGCCATAGAGTCGGCCATCGGCCGCTGCGACCTCGTCCCAGCGATCGAGCAGAGTCTGACTTTCACGGAGCTCGCGCTCGAGACGCACGATGAACTCCCGCCCTGCCGCGACCAACTGGTCTGGCGCGTCGGGTGGCACACCGATAAGCTCCGACAGTCGCGACGTCGCTGCGGCCACGGCCTCGTCCGGGGTAAGTGCTGCCCTTGCATCATCGAGTCGCCGCTGTGCGTCCGCGACGGCGGCGGTCGCCGCAGCCACTTCGCTTTTCGCCTCGTCTGATCGGCGCTTGGCAGCGCGGGCGAGCGACTGCCCCCGCTCCGTCCAGACCTCCGCATCGCCGGCACCGATCGCCTGCCGGAGTAGTGCATAGCGATCTGCCTCCGACAGGTCGAGACTGAGCGCGGCGATCAGCTCGTCGCGGATGATTGAGGAGGCGCACAACTGCCGGAGCGGGAATGAGGGCGCCGTATCGGCGTGGATCATCGCTGCCTGCACGGCTGCGAGAGTCTCGGGGTCGGGATCGTCGATCGGCGTGCGGCGGATGGTCAGAGGTCCGTCGTCGTTGATGAAGGTCACCTCGACGAAGCGCGTGGTCGGTGATGGGCCGTCGCCCTTCCACCAGAGATAGTCCTCAACCGTCTCTCCGGCCGCTTTGCTATCCCCGTACTTCGTCAGCTTCCCGGTGAGCGCGAACTCGACGGCATCGAAGAGGGTGCTCTTGCCAACACCATTGCGGCCGTCAACTACACTGAAGCCGGGTGCCAGCGGCAATCGGGTCTCGGTACGAAAGCCACGGAAGCCGCTTACAGCGATCTCGGCGATCCTCATTTGTCATCCTCCACGGTCTGCAGCACGAGGGACTGGTCAGCGTGCGAGAGGAAGGCACGGATGACCTCGGGGGAAACCTCGCCTGCGCGCTCGCGGATCTCAGCCGGCATGTCGACTGGGTCGAGCACAGGTGCAGCGCGGAACGGCAGCAGAGGAAGCAGTGCCCCCCTTGCAGTCACCAAGCCGCTGACGCCGGCCCGCGCGATCTTGCGTGTACCCTCAAGGTCTTCCTCAATCTGGCCCAGCGTCAGCGCCTCGCCGAAGCCGGCCTCTTTGACGGCGAGGAGCACGAGGTAAGTGTTCCACGCCTTCTGTCCCGCTGCTCCGAGCAATTCCGCATGCGCACGGATCAGCGCATCTGATGCAGCTCGCCAGTCCAAGACGAGGGCGGCCACAGTGTCGTATGCGAGGACAAAACCGATTACGGTGTCGTTCTCGAACGCGAGCGCGCCTCGGATCGCCTCAGGTCCGTCGGCGGTGGATGGTAGCTGCCGTACGGTGAAGCTGGCACCGGTGAGCACCTCACGCGTCGTCTCCAAGATGTCGTTCATCCGATTGCGTCCTTCAGCCCGTCGCGGGTGACCCATTTCGACCCGCCGCCCCGGGCAATGGTGCCTGGGGAGGAACGGGCGATGTTAGCATGGAGGTGCAAGTCGGCGGCGCCGACCGCCACCACGACGTCGGCGGCCGCAACGGGCGCCGACTCTCGCGTGAAGTCAGCCTCAATCCGATGGAGGAAGGTGTTGGGGGCCCGGAGGACTCGCACCGTCCGCCCGTTCACACGCCAGTATGAGCCGTCCGGTACGGCGCCGGCGGCCTGCAACTCCAGAATCGTCAACCCAATCGCAGGCTCGTTCGGTGGATCGCGATCCTTCGCCGGGTCCTGCGGACCGCAGCCGAGCAGGTCGCGCCGCATGCGCCAGAGCGAGTCCAAGTCGGTGGCCGGCGCCGCGAGGTGGCAGGGATCAGGCGGAGAGCCGGTAATCATCTCGAATGCGTCGGCCCCTTGTGCGAGCGCGACGCGCAAGAACGCCTTGGAGTAGGCGCCCCGCAACGTTTCGAGGAAGTCGGCGCCCGATGCCTGGAGGTGAAAGGCGCCCCTAGTCGATCGGCCGGCGAGCGCGGAGAGCTGCGGTGCCTTGGCGGTGAAGTCGGCCGTGCTAGACGTGTCCACGATGAGAACCGTCGATGGTGCGACCACGCCGAGCGTTCGCTCGAGCACCGCGTTCAGGTAGTCCCAGTCGGTTGAGTAGCCGACGACGACGAGGTCCTTGTTGAGTAGGTTGGCCTGAAGCCACGTCGCGCTTTGCTCGATCCGCTCGCGCACAGGGGAGGCGTCGAGTTGGCCGGGCGCCCATACCGTGTTGAACTTGTCAGCGACCCAGCAGCCGTGAATCTTGAGCAGCGGCGATGTATGAGCTGAGGCCGTGGCAAGGCGGTGCCCGTCTATGCCCATGAACACCTGACCATGCAGGTTGATGCCAGCCGCCTCGATCAGCGGGTCCACGTTGGTGGTAATGGCCATGCGGAAGGCGCCGGCGAGCAGCAGGTCGGCCACCGCGAAATGGCCCGGGTTTGGCACACCCGCAAAGGCGCTGTGGTCGATGTATTCCGTCAGGTAGACTGATCCGAGTTCACCCGCCTGGAAGAAGAACTCTGCTTGCTCCTCGATCGGTGCCGGGAGCGGATCCAGTACGCCGGCGTAGCGAGCGTCGTACTTCCTCTTCGCCCTGTCAGCGAGCATCCAGGCGCTCGGCAGCGTGCTGGGCGGAGCCATGGACAATCCCGCGCCGGCAATGAGCGCTAGACGGCCGTGAAGCAGGTTCTGCAGCGCCGACGCGACCGCGGCGTCCATGTCGATGGAGTTCATCGTCGATATTGGTAGCAGTCCTGAGACACCTGCGCCACCCAAGTCACGCTCGGCTCCAGGCGCCGGCCCGCAATTCTGGCAGCATCTCCATGAAGTTTTGGACGCCGGTCCGAAACGCCGTAGGCCAATGGCATGTCGTTTAGAATGGAGCGGCGCTTTCCCCGCCTCAGCACCAACACCCAACCTGAGAGGAACCACCATGAAAAAAGTGAAGAAGCCGGTTGTCACCGAGACACTTCCGCCGCGCGGCGTACCGGCACCCGGCAGGTCCGTGACCTCGCGCCTCTGGCGCCGCCTGCCGACCATCGTTAAAATCGTCCTGACGGTGCCGCTGGTCATGGCGCTGCTCGGCGCCGAGATCGAGCTGCACCTCGCGCCCCAAATCGATGTGGTTCTGACCGCCGCCGGCGTCTGGGCCATGTGGGCGTGGCTCGCCGGCGGGCCGCTGGCGGAACAGTGACCCCCAAGAGAAAGGGTGCCGGGCGCAACCGCCCGACACCCAACCCTTGGCTTTTTTTGCTCGGCGCCTGTCACCCCCAGGCGCGCAGCCTCAGTAGCTGAGCCCCTTGTTGGCCTGATCGGTCTGCTGCTCGGCGACCTGAGCGAGGTAATCCTTCTGCGCCTGCGCGTCGGCGGCCTCGACCCGGAAATCGGTCAGGAAAAAGGAGACCTGCACGGAGCCATCCTCATTCTCCAGCTCGACCTTTAACACCTGGCCCGACTGCGGGTCCTGCTCCGGTGCGCTGGCGTCGATGCCCATGCCCCAGGACGCAGTGATGCTGTTGCTGTCGTCGGGAGTGTCATTGCTCAGGCGCAGGTCGGTGGGCGAGCCGTATTTCTTCTCAATGTCCGCGAGCAGGTCCGCGATGTTGGCACCGCTCGGCGCCGTCTGCGTGAGATAGAGATTGTAGGCGCCACCGCCCAGCCTCGGCGAGGCGAAGTCGACGAAGAAGCATTCCGTTCCGCACGAGGTGCCGTCGGTCAACCGGCGCTCGGAAAGACTCGGGTCGTACGGCACGAATTTTCCACCGACGACACCGCCGATGCTAATCGCCGTCGCCTGCAACTCCGGGTGCAGCCTGGCCACATCGTCCTCGCTCATGCCCAGCCCGACGCCGCGCACGTCCATCTTGGCGACGGACCTGCTCCACCAGCCGGCCTGCGCCGGGCCCGGGTGGAGCAGGATGGCCAGCGCCGCGAGGAGCACCGCTGCGCCAAGGCTTCTTGCCACGCGAGAGGGTAGGCAGGGGGTGGTTGATCGGTTCGAGGTGGTGATCTTCATGACGCTCCCGTTTCAGAACGTGAATGGACCGACGCGGGAGAAATTGAACGCGGCATCGAAGTTCGGCCGCTTCATGAAGATCAGCCGGGCGCAGTCGCCCAGGCTGAGGATCACGCCGAGCGGGAAGGCCAAGGCCAGGCCGACCAGGGTCAGCCCGAGCAGGACGAGGCCGAGGCCCCACGATCCCAGATAGAAGCGGTGGATGCCCAGTCCGCCCAGGAACAAGGCCAACAGCACCGCGACGGTCTTCGATTTGCCACGGTGCTGCACGTCTCCCTGCCCGAGGATGGGCGCGCGGGCGGCGTCCGGGCTGGGCCAGGGTGCCGAGCCCTGCGCCCCAGGCGCCGCAGTGTCGATCTGCCTGGCGATCTCGTTCAGGACCGCCCGCCCCCGCTCTTTGCCCGCGCCGAGCGTGTCGAAGGAGTCGCCGATCCTGCCGGTGACCACCAGTTCCGTTTCGTCGCCGGGGCGCCGCCGGAATTGGATGTCGACCCTGATCCCGGTGGGATTGATCCCGTATCTGTACTTGAACTGCAGGGTGCCGGCGGCGGCGTCCTCGGTCTTGAGCTTGCCGCCCAGAGAGGCGGCCGCTTGCTTGGCGAGCGCGAAGAGCGCGGCGTAGGGCAGTGTGGTAACCAGAGTCGTGTCGCTCAGGATTTGCATGGGGGTATCGGGCATCGGTCTGTCGCGCTCCGTGGGGGGCTGCGCCCGGCGAATGCCGCCGGGCGCGTCGGGGCTGGAAGGCCGCCCGATTAATACGTGACCATAATGCGTGGATTATTGGTCTGCAAGCTGCACCCCATCGGCGGATGGATGCACGGGCGCGCGTGGCGTGGAACATCAGAAGGCTGAGAGTGGAGCGGCAGGTTTCGCAGGAGGCCTTCGCTGTGGATGCGGGCATCGACCGCACCTACGTGAGCCGGCTGGAGCGCGGGATGGAGAACCCCACGGTGGCGGTGCTGGAGGGCATCGCGGCGGCGCTGGGTGTGGAGATCGAGGCGCTCTTCGCCCGGCCCGAGGCGGGCGAGGAGGCGCCGGGGCCGCTGGCCAGCGGGAGGAAGCGGCGGACCGTCAGCAAGTAGCCGCCGGCCTACCTTCCGAGTATCCACCCTTCCCAGACGTTGGACACGTCATGCTCCTCGGTTCTCTCCTTCTGCCGCCCGTCGGCCACTTCGATCATCTTCAGCAACCCTAGCAGGGCATCGAAGCGATCCTCGCCATTCGGCCTCGGACCGAAGCCGTCTTCCAGATCGGCCGTTGTCGTATCGGAGAAGACGACGCCGTGGCGATCTGCCCAAGCCAGGATGGAGGCCGCCTTGCTGCGTCGATCCGCCTGGCGCCGCTTGCTCTCGACTGGAAGGAAGCCGGCCCCGACCATACGGTACGCCTCCGCCGGGTAGGTCTCGGCCAAAACGACACCGGGTGTACGCGTCAATTCCTCCAGCGCACCGTCGAACGGCCAGAGAACCGCCCCCCGCAGCAGAGCGGGCCGAACCACCTCGCGCCAGCCCGTGAGCGCGCCCTTGCCCACCTGGTTGCCGCCCAAGGTCCAGAACACCGAGCAGGCATCATTCCGGTGCTGGGTCCGGCGCTCGCAGATGCGCAGCAGGTCGCGGAAGTCTGCCACCCCCAGCCCTGCGGCCAGCTCCGCGCGTGTCACGCCCTTGGTGGAAGCCATCGGGTAGAAGGGGCGCGTGAGCGCGATCTCGGCCGGCAACCGGGCCACATCCGAGAAGCGGCTCCAGATACCAGCCTCCAGTGCGGGCAGCATCTCCCTAAAGCTGACGAACCCGGTCTGTGCGCCATAGGCCAACGGCACTCCGATGGGGAAGTCGAAACCGAGAAGAACACGCCGCTCGGCGCCTGCGGCGAAGGCGCCGTCGAGAAATTCGCCGCTGGGACCAACGGGGTTCGGCGCTTCAACAACCCACCTGCCACCATGCGGTGCCGCAGATGCAGCCCACCGTTTGCCGGCGCTCACGCTCCAATCTGCGTGGATCAACAGGTCAAACATCGGGACTTCTGCCTTTCTGGTTTCGAGCTGGTGGCCGGCCGGCAGCCGAGCTACACCTGCCGAAACGAATCGACCACACCGTGCCCGACATTCGAGGATGCGACAATGACGGAGCTGACCGCCGAACACTTGCTGACCCTGGGCTTTCGGGACATCGCCCGATGGGCTCCCGCCCAGCGCGAGGGCAACCTCGACTATGTCCTCGACGGGCCGAACGCCAAGGCCGACGGCGTTTTTCTGGATGCGCGCAACTCGCTGTACGCCTTCGT
>Ga0302202_10005950_pt1 | contig 12301 bp, 8 predicted proteins | sample II_Bog_N3_3_FD_194579 | JGI IMG/M metagenome (GOLD analysis project Ga0302202, IMG submission 194579) | Peat permafrost microbial communities from Stordalen Mire near Abisko, Sweden - II_Bog_N3_3 | ecosystem: Environmental > Terrestrial > Soil > Wetlands > Peat | place: Sweden: Abisko, Stordalen... | reverse complement strand
AGATTGCGCACACAATCGACGGCCGTGCGGTCCGCCAGGTGTTTCCAGGCATCGGCGCGAGGGCGGCCGGCGCGTTGCTCCAGCACCACAATATTCAATTCGTCGCACAGCTCCGGCTGCGCCTCTACCAATTCCCTCGCCGTGCGATCCGTCGCCTGGTCCAGGCTGAGGCCCGCCTCGATGCAGATGACCAGCAGATCAAGCACATCCGGCAGCCCGCGCCGGATCTTGCCCTGACGCGTGGAAATTCGCCTTCCCAGCCAGAAATCCGGCGCCAGAAAACCCAATCCCAGGCACAAGGCATACACGAAGAACGCGCCGAGGCGATCAAGTCCGGTCGCCCACGCCACAATACAGAGCAGGATAGGCACCAACACCTTGGAGCCGTAGAAGATCTTCACCGCCGATTCCTCGCGAAAACCCGCCCGCTGCAAGCGCTGCAAAACAATCGAAACCTCGGCCTCGCTCTTCGGCAGAACATTCTCGAAATGCTCAATCACGCCGCCAATCGAAATGCCGGTCTTCTGGATGGTGGTCAACAGGGATTTCTCTTCGGGCTGCGGGTTGATCACCTCCGAGATCCGCTGAAGCATGGCTTCGCGATAGAACAGCAGAAGTCCGCCGCTCACGATCAACAGAAAAATAACTACAAAAGCGAAAACCGCGTATCCCATAAGTCACCTTAAACGTCCACGTTGACGATTTGGCGGATGATCAAGCCGCCAACCACGAGCATGGCGATAGCCGCATAGAGCAGATGCAGTCCGGTCGGAGTCTTCCACAAGATGCTGATCATCTCGGGGTTAACCGTATAGAGAGCGATTCCCAGCCCGACCGGGAGAAAGGTGAGCACCAACCCGGTCATGCGTCCCTGAGCTGTGTGCACTGAAACCTGGCGCTTGAGCCGGAACCGCTCCCGGATGACATGGCTGGTCTTGTCAAGAACCTCGGCCAGGTTGCCTCCGCTCTCCTTCTGAATCATGATCGCGGTGGAGACAATCTTCAGATCCTGGAGGGGGACGCGCTCGATCAGATTTTCCATGGCGGTCCGCATTTCGAGGCCAAAGTTCTGCTCTTCGAAGCAGGTCTTGAATTCGCTGCCAATCGGGTCGGCGCACTCACGCGCCACCGAGCCCATTGCGGCGATCAGGCTGTGTCCGGCGCGCAAAGCGCTGACCATCAGATCCAGTGATTCCGGCAAGCCCTCTTGAAACCGGTTGAGGCGCTTGCTGCGTTGAAACAGCGCCCAGCCAATTGGCGCGAAACCCACCGGCAGCCCGATCAGCGCACCCAACAAAATTGAATCGAAGCGCCAGTAGCCCACATAAGCCGGAATTATGAAACAGAGCCCGCATCCGGCGAGGATCCCGCCGGTGGACCATTTCAGATCGGCCTGATAGAGCAGGGACTGGAGACGCGACGCCACATTAAACTTCATCAGCCTGCGATTGAGCCAGGGGATACTGCTGAACTTTTCATCCTTGCGAAGATCTTCGAACTGGCCGCGCTCTTCCGGGGTCTCGGTGGCCAGCGCCGAATCCAGAGTTGCATGGACCTGTTTTGCCTGCTGCGCGGCTCCGCTGCTGAGGCCGACCGCCAGCAGAGCCACCACCAGGAAAGCGCCGAGGAATACCACACCAACAATCAATCCCATATTCTGTTGCCCCCTTCGCTCAATTGACCTGGGTCTCGCGCTCGAACAGCACCGGCGGCAGAACGATGCCCGAAACGCGGAGCCGTTCAAGGAACCTGGGACGGATGCGGCTTGGCGTGAATACCCCGATGACCTTCCCATCGGGTCCGATCCCTTTCTTGACGAAAGAGAATATCTCCTGGATGCTGATCACGTTCTCTTCCATGCCGGTGATCTCAGAGACGCTGGTCACCTTGCGGCTGCCATCGCTCATGCGGGATGCCTGAACGACAATCGTGATGGCCGAGGCGATCTGCTGGCGCACGGATTTTTCGGGAATGCTCATGCCCATGGCGACCATCGATTCGAGCCTGGAGATGGCGTCGCGGGGAGTGTTGGCGTGAATCGTCGTCATCGAGCCTTCGTGCCCGGTGTTCATCGCCTGCAACATGTCAAAGGCTTCCTCGCCGCGCACCTCGCCCATGATGATCCGGTCGGGGCGCATGCGGAGGCAGTTGATCAGCAGTTGACGCTGGCGGATCGCCCCTTGCCCTTCAATATTCGGGGGACGGGTCTCCAGGCGCACGATATTCTCCTGCGCCAGGCGAAGTTCGGCCGCGTCCTCGATGGTTACCAGCCGTTCGTTGCGCGGGATGTACTGCGAAAGAATATTCAGAAAAGTGGTTTTGCCGGCGCCGGTGCCCCCGGCAATCAGAATGCTGATCCGGGCTTTCACCGCCGAGGAGAGCACCTCCATCATCTCCGCGGAGACGCTCTTCAACTGAACCAGTTGATTGGCGGCCAGGGGACCTGTGCCGAAACGGCGGATGGACAGCGAAGGCCCGTCAAGCGCCAACGGCGGAATGATGGCGTTGACGCGCGAGCCATCGGGCAATCGGGCATCGACCATCGGCGAGGACTCGTCCACCCGGCGGCCCACGCGCGACACGATGCGGTCGATGATCTGCAACAGATGGCGGTCATCGCGAAATGTGGTGTCCACCCTTTGCAGCAGCCCGCCCTTTTCAATGAACACATGGTCCTTGTCATTGACCAGGATGTCGGAGATCTTCGCATCCCTCAGCAGGGGCTCCAGCGGACCGAGGCCAAAGACTTCATCGAGCAGGTCGGCCTGGATCTTTTCCTGCTCGTCGAAGTTCAGAGGCACGCGCTGATCGGCGATGATCTCCTTCACGATGCCGGCCACCGCCTGGCGCGCCTGGCTGGAATTGGCGCGCGATAGTTTCTCCAGATCCAGCTTGGAGATCAGCGTCCGGTGTATTTCCGCTTTGTACTTTTCCAGATTCAGCAGTTCCACATTACCCCTTCCATTGGGAGCGGGTTTTGCTCTACAAAACCATCATTTCCCCTGCCCAAAAAGCGGGTAGAAGCCAGGGGGAGCGTCATTGAGCCAAAGCAAAGTTCACACTCACTGTCGTGTCCACTTCCACCGGTTGCCCGTCCAGCATGTAGGGCCTGAAGCGCCAGGTCTTCACGGCATCCAGAGCGGACTGCCGCAACATCGCCGGCCCGCTCACTGCGCGAAGATTGGACACCGCTCCGCTCTTGGAGATGGTGGCTTGAATCACCACCGTGCCGGAGACGTGAGCGGTCTTGGCGATGGCCGGATACACCGGCGTGGTTCTCTGCACCAGCAATCCGACTGCAACGCCGCTGGAGAGGGTCACCTTGCCCAGCGCCGCAACCTTCACCTTGGGTCCGGACTGTCCACTGAAAACGTTGGGCGCCGCACCCAGCCCTTCAGAGCCAGCGCCGCTGAAATCAGCAGAGGGCGGCGCCTGGTTCCCGTTCAGGACCGTAAGATCCTTTGAAATCCGCGAGGGCGCATTCGCCGCCTGGCTCATCTCCGCCGCTCGCGCGCCGAGCGGACGATCTGTCGGTGTGGTATCCGCCGTGGCCGCCGGCTGGTTTGCCGCCGCTGGCGTGTTTCCATTCGTCTGCATCGACGGCGTCGGCTGCTGCGCATTCGTATTCGCGGTCTGGGACTGCGACTGCGACGCAACCGGCTGGTTCGGCGTCACGGTCTTGGGCCGCATCTTCATGTAGCCCACGGCGCCGCCCACAAGCAGAATCGCAACCACGCCTATGCCGGCAAACATCCCCGTCTTGCTCTTGCCTTCGCCTGCGCTCTCGGCCTTCTGTCTTGCAGGCGCGGCCTTCGCGGCTTGAGGCTGTGGCGGCTGATAAACCGGCTCAGGCTCTACGCGGACAGGAGCCGGCGGACGCGCCGGGGCGCTCGGCATTCGGCCCGCCGCGGGCAACACGGCCACTCGCGCGGTCGCAGCCCTCGCGGCCGGCTTCGGGGCGCTGGAAACTGGAACGACCTCGGGCGCGGCGACCGCGACTGGATGTGTCGCCGAACTCTCTCCGCTATCCCACTCGCCAAAATCCGCGGGCAGTGTTGTCGGTGCATTCGGTTCTATTTCTTCTGGAGGTACCATTGGCCATCGGCTCCCTTCACATAAGTAGCGCCTTTGTAAGTGCGCGTCTCAAGTTGGTTCTGCTGGTTCGGGGTGCTGCCGCTTTGTGCCGCTCCCCCTTTGGCGCCCTCCTGGTCCATGCGGTCGAAATCCGCATCGGCCATCTTGGGCATGAGTGCATCGAGATTGGCTAACCCTTCCACCACAAGCGACACAGATGCCTGCGCCGTTGTGTAGTCCGTGGTGTCCGTGGGGGCAAAGGTCGCTGAGAGGGTCTGTGTACCCGCCGCCAGCACCGTGCCGGCCGCGGGAGTGTAGATGAACGTGCCGGGAACCAATGCCGTGGCGTTGAGCTGAGCGGCGCCGAGCATGGTTCCGTAGGAGATAGCCGCGGGGGCTGGCCAGGTAATGATTGGCGTTGCCTTGGCGACGGTGAGCGATACCGAGGCCTGAGCCGTCGCTTCGTCCGCTGTGTCCTTCGGAGTGAAAGTCACCGAGAGCGTATGCGTTCCCGCCGCCAGCACTTCGCCGGCCGCCGGAGAGTATACGAAGGTTCCAGGAACCGATGCCTTGGCATTCAGTTGGGTGGCGCTGAGGGCCGTCCCGTAGGAGATCCCTGCCGGGGTCGGCCATGTGATGGATGGCGTCGCCTTGGTGACCGTCAGTGGAACGGCAGCCTGCGCTTCGGGGAAGTTGGGGTCCGCCGGAACGAAAGTCACCGACAGCGTGTGCTGTCCCGACGCCAGCAGCTCGCCGGCCGCGGGACTATAGACGAATCTTCCCGGAATCGACGCCGTGGCATTGAGCTGGGCGGCGCTGAGTGCGATTCCATAGGAGATGGTAGCCGGCGTTGGCCAGGCGATCACGGTCGGTTTTGCCTTGGTGATCGTCAGCGATACAGAGGTCTGCACCACGGCATAGTCGGTGATGTCGGTCGGCGTAAAGGTCGCCGACAGCGAATGCGTTCCCGCCGCCAGCACCTCGCCTGACGCGGGAGTGTAAACAAACTTCCCCGGAACCGATGCCGTGGCGTTGAGTTGTGCGGCGCTCAGCGCGGTTCCGTAGACAATCGGGGCGGGCGTCGGCCAGGTGATGGCCGGCTTTGCCTTGGTCACAGTGAGCGATACAGCGGCCTGCGCCGCGGTGTAGTTCGCGCTGTCTGCCGGAGTAAAAATCACCGAGGGCGTATGCGTTCCCGCCGCCAGCACCGCGCCTACCCCTGGAATATAAGCGAACTTGCCCGGAATCGATGCGGCGGCATTCAACTGGCTGGCGCCGAGCGCGGTCCCGTAGACAATCGCGGCAGGCGTGGGCCACGTCAGAGCCGGTTTCGCCTTGGTTACGGTGAGCGCGGCGGTGGCCTGCTCCTCGGCAAAGTTATTGTTTTCGGTCGGCGTGAAGGTGGCCGACAGGGTATGCGTTCCCGCCGCCAGCACCGCGCCGGCCGCCGGGTTATAAGCAAATTTGCCCGGAACCGATGCGGTGGCCTTGAGCTGTGCGGCGTCGAGCCCCGTCCCGTAGACAATCGAAGCGGGCGCCGGCCACGTAATCGTTGCGGAGGCCTTGGAGACCGTAAGCGAGACGGTGGACCGCACTTCGTTGTAGCCCGCCAGATCCGCCGGAGTGAATGTGACGGCCAGGGTCTGCGTTCCCGCCGAAAGCACCTCGCCGGCCGCGGGACTATAAACGAATTTCCCTGGAACCGATGCCGAGGCATTCAGTTCCCTGGCGCTGAGCGCCGTGCCGTAAGAAATGGCAGCCGGCGCCTGCCACGTAATCGCGGGGGTCGCCTTGGTAACGGCGATCTGAACCGTCGCCTGCGCCGTGGTGAAGCTCGCGGTGTCGGTCGGCGTGAAATCCACCGTAAGAGTGTGGACTCCCGCCGCAAGGATCTCCCCTACGGGAGGGGTGTAGACGAACTTTCCCGGAGCCGATGCCATGGCCCGCAGTTGTTTGGTGGTCAGCGCGGTGCCGTAGGCAATCGAAGCCGGCGTAGACCATGCGACGGCCGGCGTCTCCTTCTCCAGGGGCACAGCGGGCTCCTGGACCGGAGCTGGAGCGGGGGCTTCCTGGACCTGGATCGGAACCTGGACCTGGACCGGGGCCGGAGCCGGCGGCTCCTCCCTGACAGGCTTGGGCTCCGCCTCCAGCAGATGCCACTCGCCGTCCGGGCCCTTTACGTAGGTCGCGCCTTTGTATGTGCGCGTTTCAAGTCCGCCCTGCCGGGCCGAAGCGCTGACACTTGACTTCGCCTCACGCCTTGAATCGACGCTGACGCGCTCCGGAGCAGCCGCTGGCTCAACCGGCGCCTGCGCTCTTGTCACGTGCGCGGCCGGTGCGGGCCTCGCCGGTACGCTCGCTGCCGGCTCGGGCCGAGCCGCGGCAGGCGCGGCCTGGTAGGTATCCTGATCGGAGGTCAACCCCAGCTGGGTCAACGACGATGGAGTCTCTTCGGGGGTGGACATCTTCGACGAGATGCTCCGGCTGAGACTCTTCAGGCTGAAGCCTGCCTTCTTCTCCTGGGCTGGAGGAAGGCCGCAAGCCGAGCGGGCCATCTGATGGATCAGCCGGGAGATGGGCGAATCTTCCATCGCCAGCGGAACCGCGGTGCTCTGCATGCGCCGGACTGCCGCATAGTCGTTGGGAATCTTCCAATTGGCGGGCCGGGTGAGAGCCTTGGTGATCTGGTCCTCCGGAACGCCCATCGAACGAGGCTCGTACCGGTTGAGCACGATCTCCAGCTTGGGAATCCCGGTGGTAAAGTACTGCGAGATCAGGCGGTTTGAGTTGCGCAGCCCGGCGATGCCGGCCTGGATGACCAGGTAGACCGTCGCGCCTTCCTTGAAGAGGCTGGTCCCCGTCAGATCGAGCCGGGACCCCATATCGATGACCACATTCTCGAAGTCCTGCCGCGCGACCTGAATCAGCCGGTCAATGGCCTCATTCGAGGCTGGGAACTGGGGAAACTTGCCCGGCGCCGCCAGCACTGAAACTCCCGAGCTGTGCTTGACCAGCAGCTTGGAGAGAAAACTCGAATCCAGCCGGCTGGCATTCTGCAGCGCATTGATGGTCGAGTATTCGGCCACCACGCCAAGGTTCAGCCCGGCATCCCCCAGCGGAAGATCGAGATCGATCAGCAGGGTGCTTTGGCTGGACTCCTGAGCCATGGATACCGCAAAATTGCAGGCCAGCGTGGTCACGCCGTCCCCGCCCTTGGCGCCGAGAAACACCAGCAGCCTGCCGCCTGTCTTCTTGGCGGGGCGCGTCGCCGGACGGCGCGCCGAGGCCCTGACCATGGCTTCGGCCATGGTATTTTGCGCGAAGGGCATGGTGAGATACTCGCGGGCGCCTGCGCGCATGCAGCGCACCAGCAGTTCCGCATCGGTCTTCATCGAGTAGACCATCACCGTCGCCGCGCCGTTGGCGCACAGGCTCTCCACCAGCTCCAGGGCATATTCGGGGTGGCTGTCCAGGTCGATGATGATGACGTCGAAGTGCTGCTCCAGCAGCTTCGGCACGTCGTCAAGACTCGCCGGATAGGAAGAAAACTCGCGGATTTCGCCACTCTGGCATCCGGCAAGAGCTTTGCCGACTGCCTTGCGGCGATCCTCGTCCGGGCCTACCAGCGCTATCGACAGAAGGTCGGCGCCGAGTGAGTCCGGGTACTGGTCATCAAGGTACGGAGAAGATTCTGAGTTCACGGGATTGCTACCCCCTCCCGCCTGCGAACTGCCTTGCGGGTTAACCGAAGATCGAAAGGTTGACTGCCAGTTGGACATAATAATACTCCGAATCACGGATGAGCGAAGAACGACATGAGTGTTCCGACGGCAATCGCCGGAGCGTAAGGCATCTTGCGCTTCAACGGGTTAGCGAGTGTCATTTCTTCGTCGCCACGCCTTCCCCGCTGTTTCCAATCGAAAAGGAGATCGCTTGCGCCCGCAAACAGTTCCTTGATAAACCCCCCGCAAACAGCCCAGCACAGAACCATCACTCCCCCGGCCATGGCGGTCACGGCCAGAGCGAAAAACAACTGCATGGGGCCAATCCAGGCCCCGATCGCGGCGCACAGTTTCACGTCCCCGGCGCCCATGCCGCCCATCCAGAAAAGAACTCCAAGAATCAGAAAACCAATCGCCAGCCCGGCCAGGCTCTGCCCGAGACCGTGCCAACTGAAGCCATGGCCGCTGGTGTGCCAGAAGCCCTGGCCAATCCCGTCCCAGTCGCGGCGCCAGGGGGAGATCACCACGCCGACCAGAAGAAAAGGAAGCACCAGCCAGTTGGGAATGCGGCGGCTGCTCAGATCCGTGACGGTCGCCACGGCGAGCACGATCAGAGTTGGCCACCAGGCTAACCCGTGCTGAATATGCTCCATACCCGCCGCTCCTTCCCCTCCCGAACCTTCGTGAGAACCTTGGTGTTGCAATTGTTTGACCACTCTTGCAATTGCCTAACCAAATCGGCAAAAAGGTCTGAAATGCCCGTATTCAAATGAATTACCCAAGTTTCGATGCGCAAACTCCCCTATATTTGATAGCGCGCCGTTTGAATGGGTGTACACGGATGTTTACGGGGGGGGCCAGCGGAGTGAAGCGGGGCGTATACACCCTTCGGCGCACCCAACCCAGAGGCCGGCCCCGTCCGCGGGAGGGCCAGGAGCAGGTTCTCGGAGGGGTCAAATGCCATCCCAACAGTACTCTTCCCGAAGGTGTTTGAATGGTAAATACCTCGACAGTTTGTTACTATTGGCACCTTCCGAGTGCGCTGACGGGACATAAAATCGCCTCATCGGTGCGGCATCTCTATGCCAGATCTTCCGCCCTGCCATGCGGCCTGGCCTGGATTCTTTCGTTAAAATGAATGAAATAAATGACTTATTCGCATGTCAAACAGGCAATCCGGGTTCTTGAATCCTCGATCCTCCTCTCGTTTGTTCTTGCCGGCCCAACAGACATGGGCCTGGTTCTTACTTAAGAAAAAGTACCAAAGTCATCTCGACAATGCCTTCATTTCACCTTAGTATTGTTGGTCAGAGTCGACGATTGCCGGTTGGGCCTAGGTAGCGGCGGATGATGTTGCTCATGCAACACAATTCCGACCCAGGTGAGTATCGGTATTTCAGCGTCAGACTCAGGAAGATGCTCTCTGCCCTTCCGTCTTTTCCCGAAGGCGGTTTGGCGGCAGACTTTTTGAGGCAGCGAGTCCAGGAATGATCAAGATCGGACTGTATTCAGAAGACCGGACGCTCCATACGCTGCTTTCCTCGGCCCTCGGGAAGGAATTCGAAGTCCTCTTGCAGCCGGATGAAGATGGAATGAATCTGCTCCGCGCTGCCGGCGACTGCGACGTCATGATTCTGGATCTGCAATCGAATCATGACTCGCTGCAGGATCGCATCGGGTGTACCCAGCGTCTGATTGCCACGCATGTTCCCGCGGTCATCATGGCCGACGACGGCCTTCGGTCGACGGCCTTTGAACTGGTCCGGACCGGAGCCTTCGGCTACTGCCGCAGACCGCCCTCGATTCGCGATCTCAAGACCATGCTCAGCCGCGCGTATGAGAACTCCTCGCTGCGGCACCAACTGGAAACTGTGCAGCAGCAGTTGGACGTGCCTGTCAATTGCGACCGGCTGATCGGCTCCAGTCCCCAGATGCAGCGGGTCTACCAACTGATCCATCGCGTCACCAACCTCAATGCCTCGGTGCTGATCACCGGTGAAAGCGGAACCGGCAAGGAGCTGATCGCCCGCGCCATTCACAATCTCGGCACCCGCGCCAATCGTCCCTTCGTGGCTGTCTCCTGCGGCGCCATCCCTGAAACCCTGATCGAGGCCGAGTTGTTCGGGCATGAGAAGGGCGCTTACACCGGCACGGTGGGCAGTCGCGAAGGCTATTTCGAGCAGGCGGCCGATGGCACGCTGTTTCTCGATGAAATCGGCGATCTCAGCCTGTTTACCCAGGTCAAGCTCCTGCGCGTCCTGCAACAGATGGAATTCAGCCGCCTGGGCAACAACAAGCTCATCCCGCTGCGGGCCCGCCTGATCTTCGCCACCCACCAGGATCTGACCAAGCTGGTGGCGGAAGGAAAATTCCGCCAGGATCTCTTCTACCGCATCAACGTGATGCGCATCGAATCGCCGGCCCTCCAGGAACATCCGGGAGACATCCCGAGGATTGCCAGGTTCTTCCTGCGGCACTATAGCCAGTTGTTCCAAAAGCCGATGGATGATATCGAGCCCGATGCGATGGCTCTGCTCCAGAGTCACCGCTGGCCCGGCAATGTGCGCGAACTTGAGAACGTGATGCAGCGCGCCATCATTCTGGCCCCGGCCAAGACGGTTCGCGCCGAAGACCTGAGCGTGAGCATCGAGGAGACCGATGGCGACCTCGGGGAAATCGGCGACGATCCCGACGTTGTCGATATCGGCGATTACCATCCCGCGGGCTCGTTTGAACGCCAGCTTCGCGACTATAAGATCAAACTGGCCGTAACCGCCGTTAAAGAGAACAACGGGAACAAGACCCTGGCTGCCCGCAGCCTGTGCATCTCCAGGGCTTATCTGCATCGCCTGATCAGGCTTGCCGAGCCCGAATCGCTCCTCGAGCAGAACATGCGGGATGTGGAGACTGCTTGAGCACGGCCTCTCCAGTTTCCGCAAATAGCACTGATTCCGCCTTCTTTCGATTTTTCCGAAGAGTTTTTTCGTTTCCCGTCATGCTGGCCGGCCTTTTGTCCCTGCTCGCCGTGCTCACGGTTCGTTCGCGTTTCGACGATTCGGACCTCTGGTGGCACCTCAAGAGCGGTGAAATCATCTGGACGACTCACGCAATCCCTCTCACCGATCTTTTTTCCTACACAACCGGCCATCATGCCATCATTCCGCAGGAATGGCTCGCGCAAGTTACCATCTACGGCGCCTTCAAATGGGGCGCCTTCTCCGGCTTGATGCTCTGGCTATGCTTTTTCTCGAGCGCTCTGCTGATCGCCGGTTATTGCCTCTGCTCCCTCTACTCAGGCAATGCCAAAGTGGCTTTTGCCGGCGCGCTGGCCATCTGGTTCTTTGCCTCCACAAGTTATGCCATTCGCCCGCAGATCATCGCCTACCTCCTGTTGATCGCCGAACTCGTGCTGATCCATCTCGGACGCACTCGCAATCCCCGCTGGTTCTTCTGCCTGCCGGTCCTCTTTGCTGTCTGGATCAACTGCCATGGGTCCTTCATTCTCGGAATCATTCTGGCAGGGATCTTCCTTTTCGCCTCATTTTTCAACTTCCAATCTGGATCCCTGGCGGCACGGCGCTGGGAATCGCGCCCCCGCGGGATGTTCATGGCGGCGATGCTCCTTTCGCTCGCCGCGCTCTTGCTCAATCCCGGCGGTCTCGCGCAGATTCTCTATCCCTTCGACACCATGCTGAATATGCACATCCTCTTCGCGAGCGTGCAGGAGTGGGCGCCTCTCAAAATGACCAGCGCCGGCGGCGTTGCGCTGATGGCTCTGCTTCTATGCATTTTTCTTCTGGTGGCCACCCGGCGATCGGTCTTGTTCTTCGATGAACTGCTTCTGCTGGCGGCAGGCACATGGCTGGCCGTCAGCCATATGCGCATGCTGGTTGTCTTTGGCATTCTGGCCGCCCCAATCCTCTCGCGCCAGCTCTCAACTTTCTGGGGCGGCTATGACGCGAAAGAGGATCGCATCTGGCCCAACGCGGGGATGATCGGCGCTTCCCTGCTGGTTGCCTGGCTGGCCTTTCCAAGCGCCTCCGATCTGCAAAAGCAGGTCGAGCAACAGAGCCCGGTAAAGGCAGTGGAGTTCATCCAGGCCAGTCATCTCTCCGGTCCCATGCTGAACGACTATAACTTCGGGGGCTATCTGATCTGGGCCGCGCCGGAGCACCCGGTCTTCATAGACGGTCGAACCGATCTGTACGAATGGTCGGGAGTCCTCGGCGAATTCGGAAGATGGGCTACGCTTGAGAGCGACCCGAACGCGCTGCTTGAAAAGTACAAGGTAGGCTTTTGCCTGTTGACCAGCCATTCCCCCATGGTTCGCGTCTTGCCGCTTTTGCATGACTGGAAGCTGGTCTATTCCGACGATAACTCAGTGATTTTCGCGCGAACCAACCAATGAAGCTGTGACAGCACTCTACGTGTGCGAGTTGTATTCAAGCGGCCCGGCGATCACCAGCCCGCTGTTCTGCCGGCCGTGGATATACCAGCAGCACCAG
>Ga0302202_10005940_pt1 | contig 12315 bp, 6 predicted proteins | sample II_Bog_N3_3_FD_194579 | JGI IMG/M metagenome (GOLD analysis project Ga0302202, IMG submission 194579) | Peat permafrost microbial communities from Stordalen Mire near Abisko, Sweden - II_Bog_N3_3 | ecosystem: Environmental > Terrestrial > Soil > Wetlands > Peat | place: Sweden: Abisko, Stordalen... | reverse complement strand
AACCTGATCCAGGCCGGCACCGAGTCGGACGTGATCAACGGCGTCACCCACTACGACGCGTGGTGGGAGATCCTCCCGGCCGCCGAGCGGGTGGTCCGCCGGGTCGTCGTCAGGCCCGGCGACCACATCAGCGCCTCGATCTCCCGCGGTGCCGGCAAGAAGTGGGCGATCACCCTTACCGACACCACCTCGGGCACCGCGTTCACGGTCGATCGCGACTACAAGGGTCTCGGCACCTCGGCGGAATGGATCGAGGAGCGGCCCGAGATCGGCCGGTCGCTGTCGGCCCTGGCCGACTACGGGTCGACGACCTTCACCGGCCTGACCGCCGACGGCACCGTGCCCGGGCTGGTGCCGGCGGACGCTCTCTCCATGGTGGTCAGCACCGGGTCCCCAGCCATCTCGACCCCGTCGGCGCCGTCGACCCACGGCGACGCCTTCACCGTGTCCTACGGTCAGGTGACCCCACCCGCCCCGGCTGGCTGACCCCGGGGGTCTGCCGTCAGGCAGTCCGTACGGGGCTACGGATCGGCCGGCGGTCCGAAGGGCGACACCGCAGGACGGTCGAGGAGATCGTCGACGTCATCATCGACGACCAGTCCGGCCACAAACTCCGCCGTCCGCTGCCGCCCCAGGGCCTGCAGCTGTTCCACGATCGCCGAGTACCGCTCGGCCCGGTCCGGCGAGGCGGCCTGGGCCGCGTCGAGCGCAGTGAGCGCCTCGTGGTACGACCCGGTCCGGGTGGCGTTGTCGGTGACGAGCTCCAACAGCTCCAGGAACCGGTATTCGACCAACTTCCGGACGTCGTCCGCCCAGGTGGCGTAGCGGTCCGACGGCAGGAACGGTCCCGTGGCCAGCGCCAACGCCGCGTAGGCGCGCTGGACGGCCAGTGAGCCCGTGGTACCCCGGACCCGGTTGCTGGCGGCCAGGAACTCACGGACGTCCACCCACGCCGGGACGAGGAGCAGGTGGTCACCCTCGCGCTCCACGAGTTCACCTGATGCCGACCGCAGCCGGTGGAGCACCTGGCGGAGCCGACTCCGTCCGACGCTCAGCGAAGCATCGGGGAAGAGATGGTCGATGACCATGTCGACCGGCAGTCCACTCTCGTGGAGAGCGAGCATCCGCACCAGCTCCACCGGTTTGCCACCCGGCAGGCTCACCGCCGTGCCGTCCGCCCGGGTGACCGAGGTCGTCCCGAACAGTCGGACCAGCAGTGGACGCCCGGACAGCAGCATCTCCCGGGCGACGACCGATCCCGCCTCTTCGGCCAGGGCCGCCACCGACCAGGACAGGATGGGCTCACCGTACTGGGCGATCTGCACCCCTCCGCAGGCCACCGCGTGGTCGAGCGCCCGGGCGGCGAGCTCGCCCGCTCCCTCCCGACCGGCGCGGAACGTCGCCCAGGCGGTGAGGAGGAGCTGACGCCAGACGAGGCGCTTCTCGAGCCAGTCCTGCCGGACCGTCCGCTGCAGCACGTCGAGGGCCTCCAGCGGGTCACCCGAGCGGGCCAACCTGGCGGCGAGGGTCTGCAGGACGTCGGGGTCGTCGTCTCCGGCGCGGGCCCGGCCACGCTCGTAGTAGTCCCACGCCTGCTCCTCGAGGCCCACGCGGTCGAGCAGCTGCGCCGCGTCGAGCAGCATCGAGGTCCCGATGTGGCTGTCGAACCATTCGTGGCCCGATGCCTCGCGCTCCGCCTCCAACAGCAGGCGTTCGGTGGCGCGGGCATCCCCCCGGGCCGCCGCCACACGGGCCCGGCTGTCGGCGATCTCACCGAGGACCTTGTCTATGCCGACGCGCGAGGCGAGGGTCCAGGCCCGATCCAGGATCCGGTCGGCGTCGTCGAGTTCGCCGAGATCGATGAGCACGTCGGCGTAGTAGCCGAGGGAGGCGGCGAGGCGGTGGCTGCCCGGATCCCAGGTCTCGAGCGCCTCGGCGATCAGCTCCTTGGCCCGGGGCAGGTAGCCGATGCTCTGGAACCACACTGAGTATCCCCACCGCAACAGGGCGGATCCGAGCCACTCTCGGTTGTCCAGGGCCCGGAACTGGTCCGCGGCATCGGCGAACGCCAGCTCGGCCCGGGCTGTGGCCGCGTCGGTGCCGGTCCAGGCCAGCGCCTGGCCGGCGGCCAGCTGCGCCCGACCGATGGCGATCCGGCAGGTGGGGTCTGCCTCCGTCAGCACTTGGTCGGCGAGGCGGACAGCCTCCTCCGGGCGGTTCAGCCAGCCCGATGCGTTGACCGCCCGCTCGGCCAGGAGTTCGAGCCGCCAGTCGCGCCCCGGGGGCGGCGGCGGAACCTCCCCCCGGGCGACCAGATGCTCCAGCCGGTCGAGGAGGAGCGTCCGCTCGGCGTACCGTGACCACGGCTCGAGGATCCACGCCTGCTCGAGTAGCTCCACCGGATCGTCCATGGCCGCGATCCGCGGTTCCGAGAACTCCGTCGGCCCAGTCACCTCTGCAGAGTATTTGCCGGTCCACCCGCGGGACCAAATCGTCTCACGCTGGTCTCACGCCCCGTCGCTACCTTGACGTCGGTAGCCACGACCAGGTGTGCCGCGCCGGGACACCGCTAACCTGCGGCCTCCGGGACACGGCCCGCGACGTCCCGCCCCCGGGGTGGGGGGTTGCCGCGTGAAGGGCGTGACCCACCCGGAGTCGGAGCACGGTCGGACATCGATGAGGAGGAAGCCGGATGGGGCAGGAACTGGGCGCATCACGTCGAGGTACCGGAGGCGACCCTCGGCGGCGCTTCCGCCACCTGGTGACCATCCTCTGCTCCATGGTGCTGCTCGTCGGCGCGTTCGTGGTCTCCGGCGTGCCGCTGGCGGGCGCCGATCCTTCGATCCCGAACTGCTCCTCCGGCGGGTACCCGTGTGGCTACTACATCTCGGTGAACGGGACCTCGGAACTGGCCGGCGAGAGCACCATCAGCCCCAGCGTGATCACCACCGGGACCGAAGTGGTCCAGACCGCCACCGTGGAAACGGGCCCACAGTCCTACACGTCCGGCAACATCAGTGGCACCACCGGCATCTACTACGTGACGATCACCGGTCTGGACGGCCCCCTGGTGAGCTACTCACCCCAGGGCGGCGACGGCATCACGACGTCGGTCAACGGCTCGCAGGTGACCTGGGGGTCGTCGACGCCGTTCTCCGAAGGAGCGGTGTTCACCCTGACCAACACCGCCACGACGATCGGGGCCAGCTGCGGCGGTTCCCCCTGCGTCGCCCAGGGAACGCAGTGGGGCAGTGACGGCAACATCAACGCCCCCGGGTTCTCGTTCTCGCAGTTGGTGGACACGGAGTCGGGCGGCAGTACCCCTCCCACGGCGGGGATCAACTACCACCCGACCGGCACCACGCCCAACCAGTGGGTCTTCGACGGTTCACCCTCCATCGCCGGCGCCGGCTCGAGCATCAGCTCGTACGCGTGGAACTTCGGGGACGGCACCACGGGCTCGGGAGAGACCGTCACGCACAAGTTCGCCAGTGAGGGGAGTCGCACCGTCACGCTCACCGTGACCGACGCGGACGGGCAGCACAACACCACCTCCACGACGCTGTCCCCGGCCCTACGGATCGAGCAGGTGGTCTTCGATCCGACCAAGGTCGAAGCCAACAGCTCGTTCCCGACCAAGGTCACGGTGGAGAACGACGGGCCGGTCACCGTGGACGGGGTGGTTCCCTATGGCTCGATCAGCCCCTCGGAGGCCGCCCGGATCACCGGGGCGTCCAGTCCGGCATCGGCCGACCTACCGCCCGGCATGTCCCAGACCTACTCGGTGCCGACCTCGGCGTTCGGTGACAACCAGGCGACCCTGACCGAGGCCGCCACCGGAGTGACGGCCGACTCCGGCCACACGACCGTCACCGCACCCACCGTGACCCGGAACTTCACCGTCGGCAACCCCGGACTCACCATCACGGTCGACGCCGAGGCCGTCCAGAAGAACGACGACTTCAGCGTCAAGGTGACCGTCACCAATCCCGGCACCCAGGACGTCTCCAACCTGGTGTGGGGCGACCCCAGCGGGCTCATCAACGAGACGGTGAACCCGGCCAACTCCTACGGGCCGCCGGCGACCGTCGCCACCCTGTTGACCGGTCCCGACCCCGCACCTCCCACCAGCCTCGCCTCCGGCGAGGTCCAGGCGTTCACGTACCTGTTCAACGCCTCGGCACAGGGACTGGCCGTCTTCACCGCCCGCGCCGAGGGCACACTCCCCGACGGCACCGAGATCGGTGGATCGGCGGCCGAGACGGCGTCCATCAGCGATCCGGACGCCCCGTCGAACATCGACAACGTCGTCCAGCAGGCGATGACCGGGACCAATACGGTCGTGGCGTCCTCGGTCACCTCGACCCAGGCGATCCTGTCCAACGACATCCAGACGACCATCGGGACCAAGGCCCCCAGCTACGACCAGCAGCTGGCCGTGCAGCAGGCCGGGCTCCCGCCGGAGTTCGCCTCCCTCGGCAACAACACCACGGTGATGGACTGGTTCCTCGACCAGTACGGCAAGGACGCCGATGCCGAGCTGCGGGCCGACGGGAACCAGCTCGGCAAATTGATCACCACGGTGGCATCGGTGGCATCGGACCCCGTCGCGCTGCGCAATGTCGAGTCGCAACTCTACGACTACGTCAAGTCGCTGCCGCCCTCCGTCGTGCAGTCGCTGGCGTCCAACGGCAGCTACCTGGCCCAGGCCGTCGCCCTCACCTACAGCGGTCAGTCCGCGGTGCCGACGCTCGACCAGATGGCCCAGCAGGTGCAGGCCCTGCCCTCCACGCTGCAGAACGAACTCAACATCATCGCCGACGGGGAGACGACGCTCGCGCTGCAACGCCAGTCCCTCTGGAAGAGCAATCCACAGCAGTACGTCCGGGACGTCGCCGACATCAGCTTCGACGCCACCAAGGCGGCCGGCTCGGCCGAACTCGCCGTGCTCGTCGGTGAGGGCGGCGGGAAGGTGGTCGGCGCGGGTCTCTCCCAGTTGAAGTCCCTCGGTGGGTTGGCCCAGGTGGCCGACACCTCGGAGGCGATCACCGCGGCGGCCAATACCGCCGATCCGACGCTGTCCGCGGCGACGGGCGCCAACGACTCACTCGCCGCACAAGCCGACGGGGCCATGAACGCCTACCAGAAGATCCCGACCGGCACGTCGTTGACTGCGGCCAACCTGACGAACGAGGCCGGCATCCTCCCCGGTGACGCCCAGTCGCTGCAGAACATCATCGCCAACGTCAAGGAGAAGTTCGGCGTCGACCTCGACGTCGGTGTGCGGACCAGTGAGCCGCTGTCGGCCGGCATCGACGGCACGCCCAAGCCTGAGATCATCAAGCCCAAGGCGTGCAGCACCATGGACCTGCTCCTCGGTTGCGATCCGAGCCAGGCGGGCCGGGCGGGCGTCTACGACCCCGTTCCCCTCGACCCCACGACGGTGGCCAAGATGGACGAGGCGTCACCCGGGTTCGCCGCCCAGTACGAGGCCCGGCTGTCGACCCAGCAGAAGCTGTGGCAGGACTGGCAGAGCGGGACGAGCAACCTGAACCAGCTGGTCCAAGGGTCGGCCGAGGCCACAGCCAACGGTCAGCAGGGCATCACGGCGATCATCGCCCGGCCAGGCGATCCGACGGTTCCGTTCAACATCGCCTACCTGGAGCAGCTCAACGACCCGGCGTTCCTGAAGGCCAATTCGCAGTACTTCTACACCGACGGGGTCGTCGACCCCACCAAGGTCGACTCCTACCGCAGCATCCTGTCCGACTACAGCGACAACATCACGGTCAACATCAAGGCCGTGCCCAATGCCAACGGGGTCAGCTTCGTCGACGGACTCACCAACAAGCCCTATGTGAGCGACCTGGATCTGCAGTTCGTCGCCCCCGCCGACGGTCAGTCCTATCCGGCGGGACAGAAAGGTCAGATCGAGACCTACGTCATGTCACAGCTCCGCTCGACGGTGGAGCGCTTTCCGGGACACGGCTGGAGTACCGGCACCCCCGACCTGACCTCGAAGTTCGCCGACGTCGGCTTCTCCTTCGACCTCGGCACCACCGATCCGGTCAACGGTCCGGCCAAGGCCGCCAGCCTCTACGCGCGACTCCAGGCGATCAAGCAGGACCTGCTCAACCAGGCCATCCTGACCGTCGACCCGACGCAGCGACAGGCGCTGATCAACCAGGCGAACAAGCTCGGGAGCTACACGATCGACGGGATCCTCCAGAAGTGGCCGCCCGGGGAGAAGATCATCATCTTCACCGCCGGGGACATCCGCTCGGGCTACACACCGTTGGTGGCGGGTCATGCGCTCACCGACCAGCTCCGCCCGCGGAGCGCCGCGCCACACGCCACCTTCGACGGCGTCACGCCCGTCACCTATACCGTCAACTCCACGGCGGACAGCGCGCCGGGCGGCGGCGTGTGCGCCTCCGGCAGTGGCGGCTGTTCGTTGCGGGAGGCCTTCAACGAGGCCGACGCCGCTTCCACCCCGGTGGACATCACGGTGCCCGCCGGGACCTATGACGTGGCCACTCCCCTGTCGGCCGACGGGGACATCACCGTCACCGGCTCGGGCGAAGGTGCGACCACCGTCGACGCGCAGCAGACCGGGGGCGTGGTGAACGCCGAGGGGGGCACCCTGTCCCTCGACGGCCTGACCCTCACCGGTGGCAACGACGGCGGCTCGCTGGCCGACGGGGGTGGCGCCCTGTACGCCTACGACACGTCCGTCAGCCTGTCCCAGGTGGCGGTCACCGGCAACGATTCCGACGGCCCGGGAGGTGGAGTGAGCGTCTGGGACGGCTCGCTCGACGTCAGTGCCTCGTCATTCGCCGACAACGCCGGCCAGCAGGGTGGCGCCGTGTACGCCGCCAACTCGGCCCTCAACGTGAGCGGGACCTCGTTCACGGGAGACGGGGGCAGCATGGGGGGTGGGGCGATCTTCGCCAGCTACCCGACGAGCTTCGCGGTGTCGGGGTCGTCGTTCACGGACGAGACGGCCAACGGTTCGGGCGGCGCCATCTACCTCGAGGGTGCGCCGAACGGGGCCACCCCTCCCCCCTTCACCATCGATTCCTCGACGTTCAGCGGCAACGACGCCGCCGACGATGGCGGTGGTCTGTACGTGGGCGATCTCACCTCCTCCGACGGCCACGGAGGCTCCCTCGCCGTCACCGACAGCACCTTCGGGACGACCGACTCGGTCGTCACCCCGTCGGCGACCCGTGGGTCGGTGGTACGACCGGACGACGCACCGGCCACGGGGAACACCGCAGCCGTCGGCGGAGGAGCGGCGATCGATGACGGAGCGGTCTCCTTCACCGACACCGACTTCGGGTCCGACACCGCCGGCGACGGTGGAGGTGGGGCCATCGCGTCGTCCGGCGCCCTGACCATCGGCGGTGGCACGTTCTCCGACAACTCCTCGTCCACCTCCGGCGGGGCACTCGCCGTCGTCGGCACCCTGCACCTGACGGACACACCCACGTTCTCGTCCAACAGCGCCGGTGGGCTCGGCGGTGCACTCGCACTCACCGGGGACGGGCCCTACACCATCACCTCGGGTCACTTCGAGGGCAACTCCAGCGACGTGGACGGCTCGGCCGTGTGGATCAACGGGAGCAACCTGTCCAGCAGGACCGCGGTCACCTTCGGAGCGGGCCAGTCGGTCGACACGACCGGACTGCCACCGACCTCGGACGCCGGCTACCGGACCATCGGCGCCGACGGCGGGGTGTTCGCCTTCGGTCAGGACCAGTTCCTCGGATCGGCGGTGGGAACGCTTCCGGATGCGGTCGGTGGCGCCGACACCCCGGACGGCCAGGGTTACTGGATCGTGGCCGCCGACGGCGACGTCGCCGCCTACGGAGATGCCACGAACTACGGGTCACTGCGAGGCACACACCTCAACCAACCCATCGTGGGCATGGCGGCCACGCCGGACGGTGGGGGCTACTGGCTCGTCGCCTCCGACGGCGGGGTGTTCTCCTACGGGGACGCCTCGTTCCACGGGTCGGCCGGTGACATCCGCCTCAACCAACCCATCGTGGGCATGGCGGCCACGCCGGACGGTGGGGGCTACTGGCTCGTCGCCTCCGACGGCGGGGTGTTCTCCTACGGGGACGCCTCGTTCCAGGGTTCCACCGGTGACATCCGGCTCGTCAAGCCGATCGTCTCGATACTCGCCCCGTGACCATCGGGCGGCGTCCGCTCCGGGCGGCGTCGCCCTCAGGCGGCCTGGGGATTCTCCAGGACGAGGGCCACCCCCTGGCCCGAACCGACACAGACTCCGAGCACGCCGTAGCGGGCCCCGCGCAGCCGAAGCTCGGTGGCGAGCGTCAGGACGTACCGTGTGCCGGAGGATCCGAAGGGATGCCCGATGGCTACCGCACCACCGTTGGGGTTGAGGCGCTCGTCGGGCACCTGGAAGCCGTCGAGCTGGTGGGGTAGCTCACGCAGTACGCCCAGCGCCTGCGCGGCAAAGGCTTCGTGCACCTCCCACACGTCGATGACCTGAGGGTGCAGTCCGGCTCGCCGCAGGGCCTTCGGAATGGCGAAAGCCGGGGCGATTCCCATGTACTCGGGGTCGAGGGCGTGGGTGGCCGACGCCACGACACGGGCCAGCGGGTCGAGTCCCAACTCCTCCACGGCCGCGCCACCGGCCAACACCACGGCACTGGCCCCATCGCTCAACGGTGACGAGTTCCCGGCGGTCATCTGTGTCGTGTTGGGCTGGGGAGACAGCCCCGCCAGGCCCTCGGCCGTCGTGTCGGGCCGGATCATCTCATCGTGCTCGAAGGTCCGGCTCGCCACCTTGCGGGTCGCCGGCAACTCCACCGGATGGATTTCCGCAGCCAGGCGACCCGAGTCGCGGGCCGCGGCGGCGTGCTGATGGGAGCGCAGTGCGAAGGCGTCGATCTCTTCACGGGTGAGCCCGTAGCGGTCGGCCACGTTCTGGGCGGTCTTGATCATCTCCACGTAGGCGTCGCGGGCCAGGAGCACCGGGTTCGGTGGACCGCCGGCGCCCGCCCACATCGTGTCCAACAGGAAGATGGGGCCGCGCGGGCTGAAGGGCGCATCGCCCTTCATCTGGGCCCATCCCGAACGGGACATGGACTCCACCCCTGAAGCCAGGCCGACGCCGAGCTCCCCGCACCGGATGGCGTGGGCGATGTTGATGGTTCCGGTGAGCGAGGAGGCACAGAACCGGTTCACCGTCACGGCCGGCACCGAATCCGGGAACCCGGCCGCCAGGGCTCCCCAGCGGGCGATGTCGCCCATGCCCTCATGGGCGACGTTCACACAGCCGGCGGCGATGTCCTCGATCCGGTCGAGGGGTACACCCACCCGCTCACAGGCCGCCACCATGGTCCGGCCCAACAGGTCGTCGGTGCGGACACCCGACAGCGACCCCCCGTACCGACCGACGGGCGTCCGCACCCCGCCGACCACGAATGCGTCCGTCATGACCGTGTTCCCCCTTGCTCGACGTCGCGGCGGCCCGGGTGCCGTGACCCCGATGCGGTGGCCCGCGCCTGCTCCTGCAATTGCGTGAACACGTCTAGGGCCGGTCGGATTCCGGCTCGTAGACGATCTCCACGACACCCGCCGGCCAGATCGTCGTCTCGACCAGCGAGAGCGCCGTGCCGGGCCCGAGCTCGGGAGACAGCCGGCGACCCGAACCCCCCAGCATCGGAAGGACCATCACCCGCAGTTCGTCGAGGGCCCCCAGGGCGTGGAAGGTCTCCACCGTCTGCGGACCTCCGACGAGGTGGACGTCTGCACCGGTGCTGGCCTCCCGTAGCCGCTCCAGCAGGCGGGCGGGGTCGTCGTCGACGATCACGCCGTCCGGGGTGCCTTCGGGACGGTGGGATCCGAGGACGTAGACCGGGAGATCCCCCCAGGGCCAGTGGGGAGCCGAGAGTGCGGGCTCGAAGGTCACCCGTCCCATGACCACGGCGTCGCACCGGTCCTGGAGGTCGTAGTACCCCAGTGCGCCCGCGTCCCACCCCGGAAAGGCGAGTTGGACGGGCCAACCGTCGGGGGTGGTGACATAACCGTCGAGGCTGGTGCACATACGGGTCAGGATCGTCACGGGCTCGCCTCCGGACACGGTCTTCTCCGGGCCATCGTCCGCTGAACCTAGCCCGTCTGGCACGGACTGGTGCGGGCGACGATCGCTTCCGATGGCGCCGGACGCGGAACATGGGATGGCGGAACACCCGGTTCGGCGGGTCCGGCGGCGGCGATATTCCGTCGGCCGTCACCGGCGGCACTGCGTGTGTACGCATTTGTTGCGTCGGTCCGCCTTCGGAGACAGACGGCGGGGTCGCGAGTGGGCGGACGTTCCGCATGGCACTATCTCGGCGACGGGAGGGACCGGTCCGTCGAGCTACGGATCGTCAGGAGCACCATGAGCGGACAGTCACAGGGTGGGGGTTGGTGGCTGGCATCAGACGGGAAGTGGTACCCGCCGGAGTCGCATCCCCTCTACGTACCCCCGCCCCTCCCGGGTGTCCCCTACCCGGCTCCCGTGCTTCCCGGCGGTCGGACCGGCGGACGAGGAGATGACCGCGCCCAGGGCCGGACCGCGGATGCGCCCGCCCCGCCGGGTCGTCAATCGCAGGCGTCCCGACACCGCAGGTCCATGATGTGGGGAGCCGCCGTGCTCGTCGTCGCCCTCCTCGCCGCCGTGATCACGTTGGTCGCCACCGGGACACGGTCACAGGCGTATCAGGACGGGTATGCGTGCGGTCAGATGCTCGTAGGCAACTGGGACGCGGCGTGCCCGAACGTCGGGTCGTACATCGGAGGGCCAGCCAGTCCCTTCACGACCAGTCCCGAGGAACAGTGCACCAACTACTCGACCTCGCTCACCGACGGCGACGACATCACACAATGGGAGCAGGGCTGCGACGCGGCAGTCAACGACGACACCACTCCGTACGTCACATCATGAGGATGCCCACGGCTGGCGTCGGGCCGGTTCGGCGGACCCACCTTTGCCGCGCAGATCGAGCGGATGCAGGACGCCAAGTCCTTCCTGGAGCACGTCGTGGAAGAGCATGCGGAATCCTCCCCTGACGGCTGTCCGCACTACGAGGCCCTCGTCTTCGGATCCGACTCGGACCACGATCACGGGACGCACCCGTCGGAGCACACGTTGGGCCCGGGGGGCTGACCGCGGCTCCCACCGGGATGTGCGGCCCCCACCCACGACCTGATCGTCGGGTACCCGGGACGGACGCGGGATGGAACCTGATTCCGGACCCTGGTCCGTACGACCCCCAGGCCGTCTATCAGGGGAAACTTCGGGTGGGGCTAACAAGAATCGAACTTGTGACCTCAGCATTATCAGGTTGACCACGCTTGACCGTCTGGGACCGAATGGAACGATAATTCCTGTTCAGAGGATTGGACAGACGAACGGGAACGGAGTGGAACGGGACGGGACGCGGGATAAACGCGGGATGAGTGACGGCCACGGCCAATCGGGCATCTGCACATTCGGACTGCATCGAGGACGACCAGACCAGTTGTTGCCCCGTCGAATTCACCGCCACGTCGGGCGGCGCGTCCCAATAACGCGATTACACGGGTGAAAGTGACACCTACCAGGCACTAGGGGATGGTGCGAAGTACACACTCTGACCGATACTTGATGTCGTGACATATCGAGCGCGGTTGGGAGCGATCGCACTGGCAGTGCTCCCGATCTGTCTGGCTTCCTGCAGTAACTCATCAACTTTAGACCAGCCAACTCTGACCCAGTCTCCGGCGAAATCTCCGCGACTGGCCGTCGTTCAGAGTTGTCCACAGTCTTTTCCGGTCGCAGCACCCCGCCGACTCATGCTCGATTGTCTCGCTGGCGACTACAGCGTCGCAATCGTTGGACGCTGGTCACATTGGGGGGCAACGACGACCACCGCGGTTGCAGAGGAATTTGCTGGAACTGGTAAGAATCGCTCCGTTCTATTCGACCGAGTGACTCTCCTTCTCAGGGGACTGACGTCGTCGAGCGGGGATCGCAGGTACACGTTTCTCGTCGAGACCACACCGGGAACGCCGGCCGGAACGCCACGGAACACTGTCGAATGGCAGATGGTCCCGTATTTGTCGCCCACTCCCTCACAGCCGGATTTTGCGAGGGCTCGGCAAGCTTGGCTAGAAGGCATTCCAGCAATCGGTACTGCTGGCCAAGGTGGCCAATGGGAGAGAGCGGCCAACTATCTGAAGGCGGGTCTCACCGCCGACAAAGACACGACGGGATACAGCGCCGCCATCGCCGATTTGGAGTACCTGGTCCATCAG
>Ga0302202_10005939_pt1 | contig 12315 bp, 9 predicted proteins | sample II_Bog_N3_3_FD_194579 | JGI IMG/M metagenome (GOLD analysis project Ga0302202, IMG submission 194579) | Peat permafrost microbial communities from Stordalen Mire near Abisko, Sweden - II_Bog_N3_3 | ecosystem: Environmental > Terrestrial > Soil > Wetlands > Peat | place: Sweden: Abisko, Stordalen... | reverse complement strand
GGAGAAGACGATGGCGACGTCGAGCTCGAGGCGGACGGGGTAGCCCTTAATCTGGACGTCGCCCTCCTGCATGATGTTGAAGAGGGCCACCTGAATTTTTCCGGCGAGGTCGGGGATCTCGTTGATGGCGAAGATGCCGCGGTTGGCGCGGGGGAGCAGGCCGTAGTGCATGGTGAGCTCGGAGCCGAGCTCGTGGCCGCTGCGCGCGGCCTTGATGGGGTCGACGTCGCCGATGAGGTCTGCCACAGTGACGTCGGGCGTAGCGAGCTTTTCGACGTAGCGCTCGACGGGCGTCATCCAGTCGATGGGGGTGTCGTCGCCGAGCGAGGCGATGAGGTCTTTCGAGAACTTGCTCAGCGGCGCGTAGGGGTTGTCGCGCAGCTCGGAGCCGGCGACGTAGGGGCAGTGCGGGTCGAGCAGCGTGGTGAGCGCGCGCAGGATGCGCGACTTGGCCTGGCCGCGCAGGCCGAGCAGGATGAAGTTGTGCCGCGAGAGCACGGCGTTGACCACCTGAGGGATGACGGTGTCGTCATAGCCGACGATGCCTGGGAAGAGCGACTCGTCTGTCCCGGCGATCTTGCGCAGGCGCGCGATGAGGTTGTCGCGCAGCTCGTCCTTGACGCTGCGGGAGACGCGGGCGGGAGTGAACTCGGAGGAGCGAAGCTGGCCCAGGGTGCGCGGGAGAGAGGTCGGCGGCATCTGCTAAGTATAGATGGGCCGACAGGGTGTCGCATCGGGTCGGAGTGTGGTGGTTGTGATGGCACGAAATGCAAGTGCCATCATCCTGAGCGAAGGCGCTTATGCTTTCGGTGGTGTTGGCAGAGTCGGGGTCCTTCGACTCCGGCTCGCAAAGGCGCGAGCCTTCGCTCAGGATGACAGCGCTGTGGAGGCTCTTATGGCGTTGGCGTTGCAACACTGCGTGGTGGAGGCGTTTCATCGACGACCTTGTAGTCGTCGGGTACGGCCAGCAGTTCGGCGGCGGGTTCGCCGCGTTCGATGTGGGTGACTGCGACCAACTGCTCGCCGGTGCGCGGGTCGTCGTGGCGGATGATGAGGTAGATGGAGAGGTCGGGGGAGTACCAGTAGTCGTCCGTGATGGTGACGGGCTGGCCGGTGCCGCTGCGGTCGGCGGGGATGATGCGCGTCTTGCGCTTGCCGGTGAGTGGCACGCCGTCGAGGGTCTGGTCGCCGAGCGGGGTTTCGGTGACGCCGGGTGGTGTGCGCTGCTGAGCAGGGGGCGCCTGCACGGCGGGCGTTCGCAGCGGCTGAGGCAGGACGGTCTGGCGCGCGATGTGGGTGGCCGTGTCGGTGAAGATGCTGATGCGGGTGTTGGGATCGTAGATGTGTGCGGAGAGGAGCCGCGGCTCACCAGTGAACGTGGCCGGGACCAAGGCGCGGCGCTCGTTGCGGATGCGGCCGGAGGCGGAGCGGGCGATGTGGTTCTCGGTCTTGACGATGTGCTCGGTGCCGTCGGGGAGTTTGGTGTGGGAGACGATCTGGACGGTCGCGGTGAAGGGCGCGTCGGGGACGGGCGTGACCCAGACGCCGTCGATGTGGATCTGGGGGCCGAAGTAGTCGCGCGGCATGGGCGCCTGCGGCGTCTGCGCGGAGAGCGCGGGAAGGGTGATAGCAGCGAGGAAGAGCGTCGCAATGCGGAGCATGACGGGGACCTCGCGGATTAGGATACCGCGAAGGTTGAGCGGAGGCTACAAACCGTGGTGGGGTCGGGCGCGGCTGCTGGGCAAAGTTTGACGGGCAATCAGATTGTAGCTACGATCAGTGCGTGGATGTGACATTCGATCCGGCGAAGGATGCAGAGAACATCCGCAAGCATGGCATCTCATTGAAGCGCGCAGAGGACTTCGATATCGCTACCGCAAACTTCGATATCGACGACCGCGAGGACTATGGCGAAGTTCGTTGGAACGCTATCGGGTTTCTGGACGCTCGACTCTATAGCTTGACCTTTACGGAACTGGAAGATGGTGTGATCCGCGCAATTAGTTTGCGAAAAGCCACCACACCAGAGAGAAGACGATATGCGCAAGCGTGATGAACCAGTGACCGATCCCGACAACCCCGAATGGACCGCCGAGAAGTTCGCCCGCTCGATCAAGTTCAAGGACCTACCGCCGAGCCTTCAGCGGACGCTGTCCAAGCCCAAGCGCGGGCCGCAGAAGGCTCCAACGAAGACGCTGGTCTCAATGAGGCTGTCTCGCGATGTATTGCAGGCGCTTCGCGCTACCGGGGACGGATGGCAGGTTCGCGCGGATGAGGCGCTGCGCGAGAAGTTTGCGAAGGGCTAAGAGCAAGAGCCTGGACGCATCCTTCGGCAAGCTCAGGACTCGCGAAGGAAGAGCGCAAAGTTTCGCAAACGAAAACCCCACATCTCAATCCTTCGCGAGCTCAGGATTGAGATGTGGGGCACCCAGATTGGTGGCTGAGTTTAGAGCGAGCTCATGTTGTGCAGGAACTCCTGGTTGTTGCGGGTCTTGCCGAGCTTGTCGGAGAGAAGCTCCATGGCTTCGACCGGCGAGAGCGGGTTGAGGACCTTGCGGAGGATCCAGGTGCGCTGCAGGTCGTCCTTGTCGATGAGCAGCTCTTCCTTGCGGGTGCCGGAGCGCTGGATGTCGATGGCCGGGAAGACGCGCTTGTCGACGAGTTTGCGGTCGAGGATGACCTCCATGTTGCCGGTGCCCTTGAACTCCTCGAAGATGACCTCGTCCATGCGCGAGCCGGTGTCGATGAGGGCGCTCGCGATGATGGTGAGCGAGCCGCCTTCCTCGATGTTGCGGGCCGCGCCGAAGAAGCGCTTGGGGCGTTGCAGCGCGTTGGAGTCGACGCCGCCGGAGAGGACTTTGCCCGAGGGCGGGACGATGGTGTTGTAGGCGCGCGCAAGCCGGGTGATGGAGTCGAGCAGGATGACGACGTCGCGCTTGTGCTCGACGAGGCGCTTGGCCTTCTCGATGACCATCTCGGCGACCTGGACGTGGCGCGCGGCGGGCTCGTCGAAGGTGGAGGAGATGACCTCGCCTTTGACGGAGCGCTGCATGTCGGTGACCTCTTCCGGGCGCTCGTCGATGAGCAGCACGATGAGGACGATCTCGGGGTGGTTGGCGGTGACGGAGTTGGCGATGGCCTGCATCAGCACGGTCTTGCCGGTGCGTGGCGGAGCGACGATCAGACCGCGCTGGCCCTTGCCGATGGGGCAGAGCAGATCCATGACGCGGCCGGGGATGCCCTCCTTGACCGTCTCCATCTTGATCTGCTCCTGCGGATAGAGCGGTGTGAGGTTGTCAAAGAGGATCTTGTTGCGGGTCTCTTCGGGCGACTCGAAGTTGATGGCCTCGATCTTGACCAGCGCGAAGTACTTCTCGCCCTCGTGCGGGGAGCGCACGTTGCCGGAGATGGTGTCGCCGGTCTTGAGGTCGAACTTGCGGATCTGCGAGGGCGAGACGTAGATGTCGTCGGGGCCGGGCAGGTAGTTGTAGTCCGGCGAGCGCAGGAAGCCGTAGCCGTCGGGAAGGATCTCGAGGACGCCTTCGGCAAAGATGTGTCCTTCTTTTTCGGACTGGGCCTGGAGGATCTTGAAGATGAGGTCCTGCTTGCGCAGGGCGCTGGTGCCGGCGATGTCGAGGCCGCGGGCGAGTTTGCCAAGCTCGGCGATGCTCTTCTCTTTGAGCTCGGAGATGGTCATGAGGACGGGGGGTGTGGATTCGGTAATTTCAGTGGTTTCCATAGTTTTTTTCAGGGGTGGGGATGTTGCGGAGTGCGGAGAGCGAAGGCTCAGCCGGGTGTTGCAGGGGTGCGAGATGCGAGGAGGGTGATGCGGAGGTGTTGCGAAGCGTCGTGCGTGAAGGGGAATGGGTGGTGATGGCTTGGTGGATACAGCGTAGCAGAAGTTGGCTGAGAGCCGGTTCTGGAAAACGCTGGGGGTGGATGAGGCTGCCGCACGGTCTTGCTTGGCTTGATTTGAAAAACAAGGTTTCAAAGACAAAGCTTTTTAAAGACCGGCGGCCGAGGATTCCCGGGTGCTAAGCTGCGCGGCGCACGGGGGTAAGCAGAACCACTTCAGCGGGCTCGCTGCTGACGTCCATGGGAATGGTGTCCTTGAAGCGGTCGAGTACCTCATTGGTGGTGTCCTGCAGGCGGGTGTTGGGCTTGTGGAGCTTGCGAGTGGCTTTGGATGCCAGTTGACAGAGCTTGTAGCGGTTGGTGACGTGCGTGAGTGCTCCAAAAATCAGATCTGAGCGCATAAAATTTTCTCTCCTGGGTAGCGAGGCATGGGGGCGTCTCCATGTTGCGGTGCGCCCTGTTGTGGGAGATGCCTCGAGGTTTGTGGTGGCGTTGGCCGGGACAAACCGGGTTATTCTTTAGACGCTTCCGGGGCTAGCGGAGATGCGCCGGTGGTGCTGTGGAATTCGGTTGGTGCAAATGCTTGTTGCAGAAAGACTTAGCGGGTCTGGAGACCGAGTCTCCGACTCCCCGCAAACAGCAGGCTAACTTTCGCAGGGGCGAGAGATAGGCATGGGTGTGAGAGATATCACTGGAATGCAGAACGGCGAAGCCGCCCGTAAGAGCCCAAGGTGCCTCCAGAATCGATCTGGAGCCCTGTTCCCTACACAATTGAAGATACCGCTTACGGCAGCGGGGGTCAATCCTTATTTTAGGAGGGGACAAGGAGAGGTTCCCGAAAATGGAATTCCGGCGAGCGGCTTCGTGCGCTGGTAGACGACGAAATCCGGGAGCTCTGCATTGGATACACGCACCCAATTTGAACTGAGACAATGAAGCAGCGATTGGGAGACTTCGCCGACCGAAAGAAAGATGGGATCGACGGCGATCATCGTAGCGGCAGAGGGCAGGCCGGAGTCGAACTGCGCGGGGGTGAGTGGATAGCCGGCCATCTCGCGATCGACGATGGAGTGGTCGAAGCTGTAGAAGCGGTGACCGGCATAGTAGTAGGAACTGAGCGGGTTGTTTGGAAAGTAGGCCACGCCGGGGTGGGCACGCGAGAACTCCATGGCTTCGCGGGTGCGGGACGGGGCGGCCGGCGGGGAGATTCTAAACCGGTGGATCGTGCGATAGGAGAACAAGAGTATCAAGAAGAAGACGATCAGATGTGGTAAAGGCCCCAGGCCGGTGGAGCGACTGTGGTGAGAGAACTGGAGCAAACTTGTAGTCAGGCCGAGCAGCAGGAAGAAGTCGACGACAGATAGATGGTTTCCTCCGCCTCCTATCGTAATGGAGGCCTTGAACAGGGTAGGGAACAGGACCAAGGCGATGATGAGAAATACCAGCCAGCGGTCTTCGGAGACGACCTGACTCAGACTGCGGCGAGCCGTTGCAACCCTCCCGCTCAGCAGCAGCCACGACCAGACGCAAAGAAGAAGCAGAAAACAAATGAAGTATCGGCCCGTAGATCCGACGCGAACGCTATAGCGCGCGACCTGATAGAGACGGATACAGATGGAACTGAAGCTGTCGTGCAGATGGGGCAGGTTGCGGACGGAGGGTTGGGGCGGCCGGTGGGAGGCGAGCGTGAACACGTTGAAGAAGAAGTCCTTCGCAGGGCGAAAGAGGGCGAGTATGGCGGCAGCAATGAGGGCGGTCCATCCTGCCACATAAATGCAATAGCGGCGCAAGGCGTGGCCGCCGTCAGCAATGTACACGAAGAGTCCCAGTCCGATGGGCAGCGTAGCGAAGATCTGTTTGGCTGCGATGGCCAGGATGGCGAAGAGGGCCGACCAGAGAAGCCTGCGGTCAGAGAGCGGGCGCGCCAGAAGCAGGCCTCCGGCGAGGGTGCTGCAGGCGAGAGCGATGGGATCGGCGTGGACGGCGAAGACGCACGATGGGTCGATCGCGTTTAGAGCGCCGAGCCAGAAGAGTTCCAACGCGAAGACCCATTGCAGGGCACGGGGAATACCGCCTGCTTTAAACTCCGCGCGCTGCTCCAGTCGAAGGTCCTGCAGGGACCATCCATGGGTGAGGAGCAGGGCTACCAGAACCAGCAGGATGCTGAGCGAGACTCCGGCACGTATGGCGGTGACGGGATTGCCTGCGAGGGTCGCGGGCCAGAAGAGGATATGGCTGAGCGGAGTATGGAGCGTTCCGAGGATGGGGCCTGTCGCATCTCGTCCTGGATAGAGCGGGACGCCGCGGTAGAGGCCGAAGGTGCGTGCGAGACGTGCTTCGTTCATCAAGCCGTAGTCGGAGGTGAGGATATTGCTTGCAGTGCCCGTAATGCAGAGCACAAAAAGAGGTGGCAGCAGAAAGGCGCGAACCCGGTCCGGCCAGTGTGACGAAGCGGCGGTGCCGCGGAGCAGAAGCAGGCCCGCGATAAGACTCATCACGGCGAGCAAGTTGAAAGTGTGGGTCGTCATACTTTGAGCTTGGCCGCTGAGCGCAATCTCCAGAGTTGGGTGAGGTAATCGAAGGAACATCTGAAGTTGACCTTGCTCTTGCCAGTGGTGCGCAGTTCCATGCGATAGGGGACTTCGACCAGGTTGAGAGGACCTCTGGAGCGGGCCAGGATCTCGACCAGGGATTTGTACCCCGCTGGTTTTAGTTCGACGCCGGTAATCAGGGAGCGGTTAAAGAGGTAGCAGCCACTCATGGGGTCAGATACGCCATGCAGACGGTCCGACAGAATGAGGCGCGCCATCAACGTCGCGGACTTCGAGAGGAGGTGGCGGGGAGGACTCCAATCGCCGACTCCGCCGCCAGGGGCGTAGCGGGTAGCGACAGCTACCTGGGCTGCGCTCGGTTGCGAACGGCTCTGGGCGGCATTGTCCGTTGTAGTCAGCGCTTTCCATAGATCGACGATTAGCTCAGGCGGGTGCTGGAAGTCCGCATTGATGGTACCCAGAAGCCGGCCTTGCGCTACCTGCCAACCCCTTATGACGGCCCTGGCCAAGCCGCGTTCTCCCTGCCGCCGGACGACTCGTACAGCAGGCAACCGCGTGGCAGCAGCGAGCGCGATCTGCCAAGTGTTGTCCGGACTGTCATCATCAACGACGATGACCTCATAGCTGCCGGGACGAGCGCTTTCCAGAGAGGAGCAAAGGCTGTGGAGGAAGCTGTTGATGCCAGCGGCCTCCTGATAGGTGGGGACGACCACGGAGAGTTCGATTGGCTGGGATGAGTTCGCTGCGGCCGCAGCGATGACCAGAGTGCCGACGGGAGCGGAGAGTGGCGCCGCATCAGGCGGGTTCGTCTGAGCACCGTCCTGCCGAGGAACGGACATGATGCCGAAGCAGTCTACGATGGGCAGGCTGCTCTCCACCAGCGACTGGGCTTCCAGCGTTCCCGGAGCCTGCGTCAGGACGATGCCCTGCACGACGGCCAGCCACGACTTCATGTCGGTGTGCAGATGTGCAGCCCGGAGCGTTACAGGAAGAAGGGGCTGGGTGGTTGAGAGGTTGGCCGGCATGAAGAAGGGGTCGAAGAGGTGGATCTCCTTGCCCTCCCTCAACAATGCCTCTGCAAGAGAGAGCGCCGGGCTGGCCCGGAGATCGTCTGTGCCGGCTTTGAAGCTGAAGCCGAAGATGCCGATGGATCTGACCTTCAGCCCCATAGCGTCGGCGATGCTACGGTCAAGATGAGCATCGTTGCTGGGTAATACTCCAGCAAGCAGCGGCAGCTCCAGGTCGAGATGTCGACCGCAAGATTCCAGAAGCCGGACATCCTTGGGCAGACAGTATCCGCCGAAGGAAAAGCCGGGACGCAGATAGGCAGCAGAGGCGTTCAGCCTGGTGTCCAGCGCGAGGACCCGCATCACTTCGGAGCCGCGCGCATGGAGGCGTTTGCTAAGGGTCCCCATTTCGTTGGCGAAGGCGATCTTGAGAGCATGAAAGGCGTTGCAGGCGTACTTGATCAGCTCGGCCTCATCGAGGCTGACATACTGGCTGATCGTGTCATTCGGTTCATAGAGAGCCGCGACACGCGCGCCTTCGGCAGGATCCTCGGAGCCGAACACAACCAGGGAAGGATCGACGAAGTCGTGGACGGAGCTGCCTTCGCGAAGAAATTCCGGCTGGAAGACCAAGCGCAGACGGGTCCCGGCGAGCTGAGGCTGGATGCGTTCGCGGCACGTGCCCGGGGGAAGGGTACTGCGAACGACGATGGTGCCGTTGAAGATGCCGTCGCGATGGGCCTGAACGAGTTGGTCGACGATCTGGAGCACTGGCGCAACCACGGCTGTGCCGTCCAGCGATTCAGTGCCGATACAAAGCATGACGAACTCCGCCGAGGCGATGCCTTCGTGGAGGTCGGAGGTGACGATAAGATGGCCGGAGTCGAGGACCTCCTCCAGCACGCCGTGCAACGCTGGCTCATGGAAGGGAAGGCAGCGGGAGCGGATCGCGGCGAGCCGTGCCTCATTGATGTCGATGCCACGCACTGTGTGGCCGGCGCGCGCCAGACACGCAGCGGTCACACAGCCGATGCGTCCGATACCTATGACCGCTACGATACTGCAATTGCTCATCGGTGGTTGCCCATCCGGTCTGCGCGTCCCTCGGCGCTCAGCGGGCGATCGTTGCGTATGGAGATAGTATGCCCAAACTTCTTCAGTTATTGTTTGCTCATCCGGATCACGCCCAGTAGCTGCGGTCGAGGGTGCGGTATTGGATGGCCTCGGCGATGTGCTTGACGGCGATGCCGGGGGCGGCTTCGAGGTCGGCGATGGTGCGCGCAACTTTGAGGATGCGGTCGTGGGCGCGGGCGCTTAGGCCCTGCTGCTGCATGGCGCGTTCGAGGAGGCGCTCGGCGTCGGTGGAGAGCTCGCAGAAGTTGCGGATCTGCTGGGTGGTCATGTGGGCGTTGGAGAAGACGGCGCGGCGGGAGGAGCCCTTGCGCGAGGGCGCGGGTTTGGCGGCGAACTCGAGGAAGCGGTTGTGCTGGCGCTCGCGGGCGGCGAGGACACGGGTGCGGATCTCGGTGGAGCCCTCCGCGGCGGTGCCGCCGCGCAGCTCCTTATATTGCACGGCGGGGACCTCGATGTGGATGTCGATGCGGTCGAGCAGTGGGCCGGAGACCTTGCTGACGTAGCGCTGGATCATGGGCGGGGTACACATGCAGTCGCGGCTAGGGTCGTTGTGGTAGCCGCAGGGGCAGGGGTTCATGGCGGCGGCGAGCATGAAGCGCGCGGGGAAGCTGAGCGACATGGCAGCGCGGGCGATGGTGACGGTGCCGTCTTCGAGTGGCTGGCGGAGAACTTCGAGGACGTTGCGGGGGAACTCGGGGAGTTCATCGAGGAAGAGCAGGCCGTTGTGGGCGAGCGAGACCTCGCCGGGGCGCGGGATCATGCCGCCGCCGATGAGGCCGGCGTCCGAGATGGTGTGGTGCGGCGAGCGGAAGGGACGGTGGGTGACCAGGCCGGCGTCTTTGTCCAGAACGCCGGCGACGGAGTGGATCTTGGTGGTCTCGAGGGCTTCCTCAAAACGCAGCGGCGCGAGGATCGAAGGCAGGCGCTTGGCGAGCATGGTCTTGCCGGAGCCTGGCGGCCCGATCATCAGGATGTTGTGTCCGCCGGCGGCGGCGACCTCGAGGGCTCGTTTGGCGACGTGCTGGCCGCGGACGTCACGGAAGTCGGCCTGATACTCGGCCGCCTCGTTGAGCAGAGCTTTGCTGTCGACGTGTAGCGGCTGGGCGAAGATGTCGCCCTGCTTGTCGACGGAGTTGAGCAGCTCGCGGACTTCGAGCAGCGAGTTCACCGGGTAGACGTTGACGCCTTCGACGACGGCGGCCTCGCGGGCGTTGGCGGCGGGGATGACGAGGTTGCGGATGCCGGCGGCGCGGGCGGCGATGGCGATGGGCAGCATGCCCTGTACGGCGCGGAGCGAGCCGTCGAGGCCGAGCTCGCCGACGAGGACGAAGTCGGAGACGTCCTTGATGGCGAGGCCGCCGTAGGCACCGAGGATGCCGATGGCGATGGCGAGGTCGAAGCCGGAGCCTTCCTTCTTGAGGTCGGCGGGAGCGAGGTTGATGGTGATGCGGGTTGGGGGCAGGTCAAAGCCGCAGTTCTTGATGGCGGAGCGGACGCGGTCGCGGGACTCGCGCACGGCGGCGTCGGGCAGACCGACGGTAGCGAAGACTTCCTTGTCGAGAACGACGCCGGAGAAATCGACCTCGACATCAATGATGTGGGCGTCGATGCCGTAGACTGCTGCGCTGCGTGCCTTGTAGAGCATGGGCCTGATGGTGTCCTTGAGGCAGGAGTTGGGAAAGTGTAGCATCCCGTGGAACGCGGAGGCGATGGCGCATGACGATGGCGAAGAAAGCTGCGAAGAAGGCAGTCGCGAGGAAGAGTGCGGGTGCGTCGGCGACGTATCGGCGACTGGCGCTGGCGCTGCCGTATGCGCTGGAGGCCTCGCACATGGGCGCACCGGATTTCCGGATTGAAGTTGCTGGGAAGCGAAGGATCTTTGCGACGCTTGCCTATGAGAGCAAGGGGCTGGGAACCCTGATGTTGGATGCGGAGCAGCAGGCGATGTTCCTCGCGGAAGCGCCGGAGTATTTTTCTGCGGCGCCGGGCGGCTGGGGACGGATGGGAGCGACGCTGGTGCGGCTCGATGCGCCGGAGAGCGTGCTGGCTGGAGGGCTGGAGACGTCGCATCGGCATACGCTCAGCAAGATGCAGTCGAAGAAGGGTGCCAGATCGAAGTCGAAGGTGTGAAGCCTAGAATCGAAACTGGTGAACCGCGATGAATACGAGCCTGTTTGAGTTGTTCAAGATCGGGATTGGGCCTTCGAGCTCGCATACGGTGGGGCCCATGCGCGCGGCGCTGCGGTTTGTGCGGGAGCTTACGGCCCGCAAAGGGGGGTGGGGCGCATCGATCACTGTCGACCTCTACGGTTCGCTGGCTCTGACCGGAGTGGGGCATGGGACGGATCGCGCGGTGATGATGGGGTTGATGGAGGAGTCGCCGGATACGGTGGACCTGGATCGCATCGGCGGGCGGATGGAGAAATGGAGTCAGAGGGGCGAGTTGAAATGGTTCAACTTTTACCTAATCAAGTTCGATCCGGCGACAGATATCCATTTTCACCGCGACCAGATGTATCCGGACCCGGGTGTTGAGACACATCCGAACGGGATGCGGTTCACGTCGCTCGATGAAGACGGCAAAGTGGTGTTCACGCAGGTGTACTACTCGATTGGTGGCGGCTTCATCCTGAGTGCGGACGAGTTCGCCAATGCGAGCACGGTGAAGAAGCGAGAGGTGCCGTATGCGTTCTCGAGCGCGGATCAGCTACTGGAGCTTTGCAAGAAACACAGCATGACGATTGCGGAGATTGTGCTGGCCAATGAGATCGCGCTGCTGAGTGATCCGACGATTGTGAGGCGGATCGACCGCATTGTGTCGCCGCAGCGGCCGGATAATCCGGCTCCGGTTCATCTGGAGGAGCTGACGCCGGAGCAGCAGGTGAAGGCTGCGATCCTGACGCTGTGGCGAGCGATGGAGGACTGCATTGCGCGCGGGATTGCGACGGAGGGGACGCTGCCCGGCGGGCTGAATGTGAGGCGGCGTGCTCCGGGGCTGGCGCGGCGGTTGGCCCAGCTTGACGCCAAGCAGGATGAGACTGGAAAGACGAGGGACCCGTTGGCGCCGCTGGACTCGGTGACACTGGTGGCGATGGCGGTGAATGAGGAGAACGCCGCGGGCGGGCGCGTGGTGACGGCTCCGACGAACGGCGCGGCGGGAGTAGTGCCGGCGATTGCCTATTACTGGATGAATCATGCTTCCGATGGATTGAGTGGCGCAGAGAAAGAAGACGGGTTGCTGAGGTATTTTTTGACTTCCGCGGCGATTGGGATTTTGTACAAGGAGAACGCTTCGATCTCCGGTGCCGAGGTCGGTTGCCAGGGTGAGGTGGGCGTGGCGTGCTCGATGGCGGCGGGCGGGCTGGTGGCGGCGCTGGGCGGCGATGCGCAGGCGATCGAGTCAGCCGCGGAGATCGCGATGGAGCACAACCTTGGGATGACCTGTGATCCGATTGGAGGGCTGGTGCAGATTCCGTGTATCGAGCGCAACGGCATGGGTGCGGTGAAGGCGGTGAACGCGGCGCGGCTGGCGGTGAACGACCAGGGTGTGCATAAGGTGTCGCTCGACCAGGTGATTGAGACGATGTATCGGACCGGGATGGACATGCAGTCGCGCTACAAGGAGACGAGTTTGGCAGGGCTGGCGCTGAATATTATTGAGTGCTGAGGATTCCGGGAGTGCTTGACGGACCCTTGGGAGAGTTCTAGGCTTTGTCTCATGGTGATTGACCTTACAAACGAAGATCAAGGCAGGCTGGCGGAGATGG
>Ga0302202_10005935_pt1 | contig 12322 bp, 9 predicted proteins | sample II_Bog_N3_3_FD_194579 | JGI IMG/M metagenome (GOLD analysis project Ga0302202, IMG submission 194579) | Peat permafrost microbial communities from Stordalen Mire near Abisko, Sweden - II_Bog_N3_3 | ecosystem: Environmental > Terrestrial > Soil > Wetlands > Peat | place: Sweden: Abisko, Stordalen... | reverse complement strand
AGTGGCACCAAACCGCGCCGATATCCAGCAGCACCGGCTTGTTCTCCAGCTTCGCCTTCTCAAACGCCGCCGCGCCCCACTCGTTCCAATCAATCGGCTGGTGCCGCGCCGAGCGCAGATACGCGGACGCGGCCTTCCCTAAAGCGTTCTCCGGCCCATTCTCCTGCTCACTCATCCAAGCTCCATTCATCTCCAGTATCGCAGGGACTCCACCGTCAATTCACATCCTGCAAACAGAAGGGCCGCAGCATCCAGCCGCGGCCCTCGCTTTCCTTATCACTTACCACTTGTCACCTATCCCTGTACTACCGCTGCAACGGCGGAGGCGTCGACGACAGCGGCTTAGGCGGCTCCGGCGCCTTGGGCGCGGTGAGTCCCGGAATCAACGGCGCCTGCGACACCACACCACTCGCCGCATCGCTCAGGCTGATGCCATAGCGGTCCAGCGTGTTGGAGAGAATCTGCTCGAGCGAAGAACGGTCCTTGGCATAGGCTGCCGTCGCCGAGATCAGGTTGTTCTCCGCGGTCGCCAGGCTGCGCTCCTGCTGCAGCACATTCGCCGTGGTTGAAGCGCCCAGCCGGTACTTCTTCTGCTCGGCATCCGTGGACTGCGCCGCATAGTCGCGCGCTGCCTGGGCAGCCTCTACACCGGCGCGGTCGTTGGTCAGCGCGTACTGCGCATTGATCACCTCGATCCGCAACTGCGTGTAGAGCTGCTGCAGCCGCATCTCCGACTGCCGGTACTCCATCTGCGAACGCGCCTGGTCGGCCTGGGCCGTGCGGTTGCGAAGCGTGATCGTCAGGTTCGCGCCCACGCCATAGTCCGGCGAAGAGTTGTTCAGGGTGCTCTGCAACACTCCGGAATAGGTCGTTCCGGTCACCGTTCCCGGCGGGCATGCCGTGAAGGTTCCTGTTCCGATGCTGCCTGAGCAGTTCAGATTCGAGTTCTGCGCTCCACCTACACCGCTGCCGCCATAGAAGGCATACGCGTCCAGCGTCGGCAGCAGTCCGTTCTTCTCCGCCTTGATGGTGATCACGTTGTTCTTCATGGTCAGCACCGCCTGCTCTACCTGCGGATTGTTCACATAAGCCTGGCGCACGAGGTCCTCAATGTTCATGTCCTCTTCGGGCAGACGGTCCAGGCCCACGCGGTCCGTGGGGACAACCGGCGCGTTGGCCAGTTGCGGATCATCCAGGTTGCGCGCGATCGCCTGCTTCATCAGGAGCTGCTGGTACTCGAGGTTGCTCTGCGAGGTAATCAGCGACTGCTTGTCGGTCGCCACCGCCGAGTCCGAGTTCACCACGTCCAGCGGCGCGAGCGTTCCAATCTGCAACTGCTTGCGGTTGTCGCTCGCCAGTTGCGTGGACTGCGTTACCGCGCGCTCCTTGGCCTGTTCATCCTCATAGGCGCTGACCAGCGCCCAGTAGATGCTCTCCACCTGCGTAACCGTATAGATCACCTGCTGCCGGAACGCCGAGTCCGTAATCTGCCGGTCGTTCTTGGCCTGCACGATGAAGCGCCGGTTCAACCCCAGACCAAATCCCTGCAGCAGATGCTGGGTCGCAGTGGCGCGGAAGGTGGAGTCCAGGAGCGGGCTGTAGTCCGACCGCTGGCTGTTGGTCGTCTGGCGCGTATTGTCGAAGCTCACGCTCAGCGACGTGCCGGTGGCAAAGCCCTCCGTATAGCCGAAGTTGTATATGGCCGTGGTCGTATTCAGCGTGTTGGTGCCGCTCAGGAACGTGGTGCTCTGCGCTGTGTTCGCCGACTCGTACTGCAGCGTCCCGGTCAGCACGCCGTCGCGCGGCTCCGGCTGCGGACCGCCGCCGTTGGTGCTCAACACCAGGCCCGAAGACCCCGCGCCGGATCCGCCAGAACCGTTCGCTGTTCCACCGGGGCCGCCGCCGCCGCTAATCGTTGAACTCGATCCGCCCAGCGTGTTGGACACGATCCCCGAGTTCACGCCGCGCAGGCTGGAACCCGCCTTGGCGCGCAGGATGTCCGTGTCCGCAATGTCCAGGTTGATGCGCGCAATCGCGATGTCGTAGTTGTTCTCCAGCGCCAGCGTCACCGCGTCGCTCAGGCTCAGGTAGATCTTGCCGTCGCGCAGCAGGTCGTCCAGCCGCGGCGTATTGCTCAGCCGCGTCGCCGGATAGCCCAGCGAGGTGTAGTCGGCGAATGGATTGGGGAAGAACTTCTTGCCGTGGGTATAGTCCACCACCGTGGGCCGCAGGGAAAACGGCGTGGTCAGCTTCGGCGCGGGAGCCTGCGGCAGCCCCGGGGTCTTCGTGGTGTCGTTCTCCACCGCCTGCGGTGGCGCGGGAGTGTTCGGACTCACTTGCGTCTGCGTGGCTGCTGTCTGGGGCTGCGCCGCAGCTGGTGCGGGAGCGGCGGGTACAGCTACCGCAGGCGCGGGTGAAGCTGGAGCAGCGGCAGAAGAGGGCGCGAGGCCCTTCAGAATCTCTTGCTGCTGTTGCGGGGTGATGGGAACCTGGCGCTTGCTCTGGTCCGGTGGGGGAGGCATCACCGGAGCCTGTTGCTGCGCCGCCGCAGGCTTGGCGCTTGCGGGCTGAGCCACACTCGTGGCCGCTGCATTCCACACTAATAGGGCCACGCAGGCGCTTGCCTGCCAATGCCTCAATCTCACGTTTGGTATCTCCAACTGGCTGCTCTCTTGCTTCGTTCTGCGATGTATACGGGCCGCCGGGATGCTTAGTTCCCAGCGGGCGTGTTTCTGGTGCCTGGAATTGGCTCCAGTATATCCTTCGTCGCCCTCAGCCCGTTCCCGATGATAACGTCGCCTCAGGCTCGCATGACGCTCTGGAAGCTCCTCCTCAGCTACGACGGCACCGGCTACAGCGGTTGGCAGGTGCAACCCGACCGCCCTACCGTGCAGGGAATGCTGGCCCGCGCCCTGTTGCAGATTACCGGCGAAGAGGTGCTCCCACAGGGTTCCGGCCGCACTGACGCCGGGGTCCATGCGCTCGGCCAGGTCGCCTCCTTCTCCCTCGCCGCCCCGTTGCCTCCGGAAAACCTGCTGCGCGCCCTGAACCGTGCACTTCCGCCCAGCATTCGAGTCCTCTCCGCTGAGATCGCCCCTCCCGGCTTCCACGCCCGCCACAGCGCCCGCCGCAAGACCTACGAGTACCGCATCTTCGAAAGCGAGAACCACAGCCGCATCTGCCCACCCTTCCTCGCTCCTTACGTCTGGGACTGCCGCTGGCAACTCACTCTCGAACCCATGCAACAGGCCGCTGCCCTACTGCTCGGCACGCACGACTTCACCTCCTTCGCCGCCTCTGACCCGGACCTCACAACTCGAGCCTCCACCGAGTCACCTTCTGGCCCTTCGCCTATCAAGACCATCACCTCCGCCTCCATCTCCCGCACCAAACCTGAACCCTGGACCCAGGACCCTGAACCCTCGTCTCTGCTGATCTTCCGCATCACCGGCAGCGGCTTTCTGCATCACATGGTGCGCAACATCGTCGGTACGCTGGTGGAGATCGGTCGCGGGGCCTTAGCAGTCGAAGACCTGCCGCGCATCCTCGCCGCGCGCGACCGCGCCACAGCCGGCCCCACCGCTCCTGCCAGCGGACTCTTCCTGGTCAGCGTGGACTACGACAGCGAGCCCCAGCCATGACTCCCGCAAACCGACGCATCACCGCGCTCGCCGCCGATCCTGCCCTGCATCGGGCGTTTCAGTGGCTGCACCTGCATGAGCCGCAACTGCGCCGCTGGCAGCTCGAGTTCCTCGCCATCCCCGCGCCGCCGTTCCACGAAGCCGCACGCGCCGCTTGGTTCCGCGACCGCTTCGCCGAGCTAGGGCTGCACAACCCGCACATCGACGCCGAAGGCAACGCGCTCGCTGAATTGTCTTCTGGACCCTCGGCCCTGAACCCTGGCCGCTTGATTCTCCTCTCCGCTCATCTCGACACCGTCTTCCCCGCCGGAACCGACTGCACTCCACATGAAGACGGCCCGCGCATCCACTGCCCCGGCGCCAGCGACAACGGCGCCGGCCTCACCGCGCTGCTCGCGCTCGCTGCCGCGCTCACCCATGCTAAACTCGCGCCGCCCTGCACGATCCTCTTCGCCGCCAACGTCGGCGAGGAGGGCGAAGGCAACCTGCGCGGCATGAGGCATCTCTTCCAGCACTCGCCTTACAAAGGCCGCATCCGCTCCGCCATCGCGCTCGAAGGCAGCGGCAACTCCACGGTCGTCGACCGCGCCCTCGGCAGCCGCCGCCTGCGCGTCACCGTCAGCGGCCCCGGCGGACACTCCTGGGCCGACGCCGGGCGTCCCAATCCCATCCTCGCGCTCGCCGCCGCGCTGGTTGCCATCAGCAAGCTCCGGCTTCCCTCCAACCCGCGCACTACGCTCAACTGCGGCACCATCGCGGGCGGAACCTCGGTCAACTCCATCCCTGAGTCCGCGACCGCTGACCTCGATCTGCGCTCCACCTCGGCACTGGAGCTCGACCGCATCGAACTGGCCGTGCTCTCAACGCTCACAAAGTCCATCGAAGCTGTCGACGGTCTCCAGTTCAACGCCATCCGCATCGGCGACCGCGCCGCCGGAGCGCTCGCCGCCAATTCCGCGCTGTTTACGAGCCTGCGCGCAGTCGACCGCCATCTCGGTCTCGCCACCGATTCGCGCATCGGCTCGACCGACGCCAACCTGCCACTCTCGCTCGGCGTTCCCGCGCTGGCCATCGGAGCAGGCGGCTCCGGCAGCGGCATCCATACGCTGCTGGAGACCTACGATCCGACCGGACGCGACCTCGCCCTGCGCCGCATCCTGCTCCTGCTGCTGGACATCTGCGCCCTCGCCGCAACCGGGTAAACTCTCTCCGTGGACCCACACCGCTCCTCCGCGCCCTTTGCGTTCTTCCTTCGCGCCCTCTGCGTTCTGCTTTTCTCTCTGAACGCCGCGCACGCACAGCAGTGCAGCCCAATTGATGTCACCTATTACAACGGCAACATCCTCACCGGCAAAGGCCTCGACACCCCCATCCCGGAGCGCGTATCCGCCGTCGCCATCCGCGACGGCAAGGTCGTCGCCACCGGAAGCGACAAGACAGTCTTCGACCTCTGCGACGCAGCGCTCAAGATCGACCTCCACGGCGCCTTCGTCATGCCCGGCTTCAACGACGCCCACACCCACATCGCCAGCGCCGGCCAGCAACATCTGACAGTCGATCTCGACAACATCCCCTCGCTGGCGGCGATGCAGGACAAAATCAAGGCTTACGCGGCGACGCTCCCAGCGGGACAGTGGATCCTCGGCGGCGGATGGGACCACACCAAGTGGGCCTCCGGCAAGCTCCCCACGCGCCAGGACCTCGACGCCGTCACGGTTGACCATCCGGCCTACCTCGAACGCACCGACGGACACATCGCCATCGCCAACACCGCCGCGCTGGCCGCCGCGGGTATCACCGCAAAGACCATGGCCCCCGCAGGCGGCCAGATCGACCTCGACCCCGCCACACACGAGCCCACCGGAATCCTTCGCGACGCCGCGCTCCCGCTACTCACATCTCATATCCCCAAGCCCGACGCCGCCACCCGCCGCAGGGCGCTCGAACTCTCCATCGCCGATGCGCTGTCGCACGGCGTCACCTCCGTGCAGGACTACTCCGACTGGGAGGACTTCCTCGTACTCGAACAGATGGAGCACGAGGGCAAGCTGCACGTCCGCGTCTCCGAGTGGCTCACCTTCAACGATCCGCTCGACGTGCTGAAGGCCCACCGCGCCGCACACTCGCTCGACGACCCGCTGCTGCACACAGGAATGCTCAAGGGCTTCATGGACGGGTCATTAGGCTCCAGAACGGCGGCGCTGTTCGCGCCCTACTCGGACGACCCCACGAACTCCGGCCTGGCTCGCTATGACCAGAAGATGCTCGATGCGATGACCACCGAGCGCGCAGCCGCAGGATTTCAGATCGGCTTCCACGCCATCGGCGATAAGGCCAACAGTATAGCGCTCGATGCCTACGAGAAACCGGTCATGCAATGCGAGCTATCCAAGAACACGACGGAGACGTCATACTGCGGAACACGACTTCGCTACCGTATCGAGCACGCCCAGGTTGTATCTCCCGGAGACTTCGCCCGCTTCCACGACCTCGGCATCATCGCCTCCATGCAGCCCTCGCACCTGCTCACGGACATGGCGTGGGCCGGGCAGCGCCTCGGCCCTGAGCGCGTGAAGTACGCCTATGCCTGGAAGTCCTTCCTCGACCACGGTGTAACCCTCGCCTTTGGAACGGATTACCCGGTAGAGTCCATCTCTCCCTTCAGGGGTCTCTACTCTGCTATTACCCGCATGAATGAGGCCGGAACCCAGACATTCCAGCCGCAGGAGAAGCTCACCATCCAGCAGGCCCTCTACGCCTACACCCAGGCCTCCGCCTTCGCCGAGAATGAGGAGAAGCTCAAGGGCCGGCTCGAACCCGGCTATCTCGCTGACCTCGTCGTGCTGGACCATGACCTGACCACGGCCACCCCACAGGAGATTCTGCACACCAAGGTCCTGCGCACGGTCGTCGGCGGCCAGACGGTCTACCTCGCAGCGCATTAACTCGCAACTCACAAACTCATCACTCAAAACTGAGCAGAGTCCCGCCGCTGCGTCGAATGACTCCGGGAAACCACTACAACGCATGCGACAAACAACAGATATTTGGCGTGCTATATTGCTTCCCATTCCAAATATAGGAGAGAACATCCCCATGAAGACTAGGCTGATTCTTATCGCGGCCATCGCCGCGTTCGCGCCATTCGCCGCCACCGGGGCCATGGTGGACTCGAAAGCTGCTCAAGCCGCCGCCTGCGCCAAGGCGAAGGCGGATGAGAATACTGCTGCGGCCGACATGGCCAAGGCGCGAACCGACGCCGCGGCGGCTCAGGCCGAGAAGGCCGCGGCTCTTGCCGAGGTTCAGGTCGCGGCAAACGATGTGGAACAAAACAAACCGGGGGCGCAGGCTGCCGCTCAAAAAGCGCAGGCCGATCAGGCAAAGGCGCTGCGGGATGCGCAGTTGGCCGTCAACGAGAACGAAAAGGCCGCGAGAGAGGATGCCAATGCCACGGCTGAGATCAAGTCCGCCGGCCCTTGCAGGGCGTAGCCGGTAGCGGCTATCTCGCTTTCAGGGGTCTCGATAGGTCATCACTCGCGCACATCCCGCAGCTCATCGCTCAACAGAGACCCGCCTCAACGATGACCCAGGCAAAACCTCGCTCCCGCTCGCTCATCGCGCACCTGCTGCTGCTGGCGGTCGTGCTGGTCTGGGGAACGACCTTCTCGCTGGTCAAATCCGCGCTGGCCCACACCACGCCGCTGCTGTTCAACCTGCTGCGCATGGCGATTGCTTTCGTTGCGCTGGTTGCGGTCAATGCGCCCAGCCTGCGCGGCATCACTCGTCGCGAGCTGCAGCTAGGCGCGCTGACAGGTCTGTTCCTCGCGCTGGGCTACCAGCTCCAGACCGCCGGGCTAGCCCGAACGACGCCCACCAAATCCGCCTTCCTCACCGGGCTGGTGGTGGTGATCGTCCCACTGCTCAGCGCGATTCCCGGCGTCTCCCCTGCAGGCACCCTCAAGCCTACGCTCGATACCTGGCTCGGCGCGCTGCTGGCCTTCGCGGGGCTGCTGCTGCTCACCACGCCCGCCGGTTCCGGCGCCGCGCTCTTCTCCGGCCTAGGCCTCGGCGAGTGGCTCTCGCTGGCCTGCGCCTTCGCGTATGCGGGGCACCTGCTGATGCTGGCCCGCGCCGCACCCCAGGTCTCCGCGCGCCGTCTCGGCACGCTCCAGATCGGATTCGCGGCACTGGTCATGCTGGTCACGCTGCCGCTCGGCGGACGCCCCATGCTGCACTCCGCTCCGATTCTGTGGATCACCCTGGGAGTGACCGCGCTGCTGGCCACGGCGGCGGCCTTCACCATCCAGAGCTGGGCGCAGCAGCATCTTCCCGCCTCCCACACCGCGCTTATCTTCACCCTGGAGCCGGTCTTCGCGTGGCTCACTTCGCTGCTCTTCTTTGGCGAACATCTGGGCACACGCGCTATGCTGGGAGCAGGCCTGATTCTCGCCGGGATACTTCTCGCCGAGCTCCGGCCAACCTCACGGCCCGGCGCGGGACTCCTACCCCTTGCCGGTGCCTGAACCCAGACGCAACAAGACCGAGCCGCGACCTTTCGCAAACCATCGCGTCTATCAGAGCGGCGAGCCATAAGATAGAACGAGGCGACGCAATGCCCGGGCCCGCCCGCAAACCGCGGCTCGCAGTTCGAATCTCAACATGAGACAGAGGAAGAGACCCATCCATGCAATCGATTAAGAATTATGGCCGCACCCTGTGGACCAACCTCCGCAACGGACGCCTCTCCACCACCTTCGCGGTCCTCGCGGCACTGACCATCGGTGTGCTCGCCGGCTCCCTGATTACCGGCAAGGTAAGCGCCGGCGGACAGCAGGGCGTAGACTCCAGCGACGCTCGCCCGCTGGTCATTCCCAATCCGGTTACCCTCTCCAACGGCTTCTCGGCCATCGCCAAGCAGGTGGGGCCGGCTGTGGTGAACATCAACACCGAGGAGCTGCCCAAGCAGTCCGTACTCCACAAGAAGCGCACCCCAGGCGGCGATGACGGCGACCAGGGTGACAACGACCCGCAGGACTTCTTCCGGCGCTTCTTCGGCGGCCAGAACCCCGGTGGCGACGACGGCGAGGGCGCTGACGGCGGCGAGCGCCGTGCCCTGGGCTCCGGCTTTATCGTGGACCCGCGCGGCTACATCATCACCAACAACCACGTAGTGGACAAGGCCGACCACATCTATGTGAAGCTCTCCACCGACCCCGATGGCGGCCCCGGCGATGAAGGCCGCGAAGCTACCGTCGTCGGCGTGGACAAGGACACTGACATCGCGGTCATCAAGATCGACCCCAAGGGACTTACACTCCCCACCGTGAAGCTGGGCAACTCCGACGGCGCCCAGGTCGGCGACTGGGTGCTGGCCATCGGCAGCCCCTTCGGCCTCTCGCAGACCGTCTCGGCGGGCATCGTCTCTGCGAAGAACCGCTCCATTGACGAGCCCAGCCCCAACGGCGTCTCGCAGTCGCAGTTCCAGAAGTTCATCCAAACGGACGCCGCAATCAACCCCGGCAACTCCGGGGGCCCGCTGGTCGATATGGCCGGACAGGTCATCGGCATGAACACCGCCATCTACACCCAGTCGGCGGGCTCGGAGGGCATCGGCTTCGCCATGCCGTCCAACATCCTGATCAACGTCTACAACATGCTGATCGGGCCGGAGCATAAGGTCATCCGCGGCTCCATCGGGATCCAGTTCCAGGCGGCGCAGTCCTCCGCGGTGGGCCGCATGTACGGCTTCGCCAACGGCGGAGTGCTGGTCAGCTCCGTCACCCCGAACGGCCCTGCCGCCAAGGCCGGGCTGCAGCCCAAGGATGTCATCGTCGCCGTCGACGGCGCGTCCATCAAGGACGGCGATGCCCTGGTCGCCATCATCTCGGCCAAACACCCCGGCTCCACGGTGAACCTCACCTACCTGCGCAACGGCAAGCGGGAGACGGCCACAGTCGGCATCGCCGACCGCGCCAAGCTCTTCGCCGATCTCGACAACGCCGGCGGCGACGACAATACTCCCGATCAGAGTGACGTCGGCCAGAGCAAGCTGGGCATCTCCGTACAGGCGACCTCACCGGCGCTGGCGAAGAAACTCGGCGTTCCCGGCGGCGTCACGGTCACCAGCGTGAAGCCCGGCTCCTTCGCAGACAACATCAACCTCGCCCAAGGCGTCGTCATCACGGAGATCAACCGCAAACCCGTGACCGACGAGGCCAGCTACCGGGCCATCGTCACCTCGCTCAAATCCGGTGAGGACGTGGTCTTCGTCATCCGCGACCCGCGCAATCAAGGGGCCGGAGACAGCTACGTCGGCGGTACCCTGCCCTAAACCCCGCCCAGAAAACGGCGCCCCATCCTCCTCCCAAGGAGGGTGGGGCGGCTCTTTTCCGGCCCCAAACACGGTATTAACTCCGGCAATCCCACCGCTTGCCTAAATCATTGATATTCATTACCTTGAAACATAGCGGCATTCTTATCAGCCGCCCAAGGTTTGTAGAAATCCACAGGCAGGAGACGAGGAAATCATGCGGAATAAGGCCAGTATTACCGTGCCTGGACTGCTCTTGCTCGCAATACCCGCCACCTGTCTGGCTGCGGGCCATGCTCTGACTCACCACACCGGACGCTCAGCCCACGCGAGCCTCCACCACCTCACCCGGCACAGCACCCACAACACCTTCCATGACACGGCTTCGATGCCCGCCGAGCGCGCCACCGAGATTCAGATCGCGCTCATCCAGCAGGGCTATCTGAGCGGCGAGCCCACCGGAAGCTGGGACGCGGCCTCCATCGCCGCCATGCAGAAGCTGCAGGCCGACAACGGCTGGCAGTCCAAGATCACCCCGGACTCCCGCGCGCTGATTAAGCTGGGCCTCGGACCGAAGACGCAAGCCTCCTCGGACGTCCCACCCAGCCCCCAGCAGTAGCCTCCTCCAAAATCTTCCAGCATCTGCCGGGCCACTGAGGCCTGATCTAGTGCGCCACTCAGCCACCGGCTACGGAACCCCTTTGCAATGCGAGGGCTCGTGCCACTCCCGCCGTTCCACGGGGTGCTCTGCGGCGGTGATGGCCGCGCTGCATCACTCGCCGCTGTCTTAGGCGATGGCGTGCTCCCCAGGCACGACAAGTACGTATCCGCCGGCAGCGGCGCAGGGTGCGTCGAACGGCAGACACGCGACGCATCCGAACCGCAGGCACTCGCTGCGAGGCTCGAACAGCCGGCGCACTCCGAACCGGCGCGCGTACGCTCACAGCAGGAGCCATTCCAGGATCGCCATCCGTGACCGGTAGCGGGGCGGCTTTCTTTTCCTCGAGCTTCGCCACCTGCACCTTGCTCTCCGGGACAGCGCTGGCCACGACCACGCCGCCGGGAAACGGAACGAACTTGGCCTCGCAGGAGCTGTCCAGCGTAATCGTCGCCTTCGATCCGCGAATGCACACATCGTCATACGTTATGTTTTTCACCACGCCGCCGCGCGCTGAGCTGGGCTGAATCAGAATTCCATTCTCCGACCCGTCCAGCGACAGATCCGAGACCAGCACCGAGCTCACGCGACCGCGGGTCTCCCTGCCGATCGACATTCCATCGCCGTAGAAGTGGTTGTGCAGGATGCTCACATCCCGGCTCGCCGAAATCGCGATGTCGGCTGTGCCCGAGCGGATATATGAATCCTTGACGGTGATGTTCCGTGAGGAACGCGGGTGGATGCCGGCGGCATCCCTCGCCGCTGTCGGACTATCGATCTTGAGCCCCCAGGCCACCAGCCCGTTGCCGTTGCGAAATCCAAGATCATCGCTCGCGGAGTTCCGCAGCGTCACCTGATAGACCGTGAAGTCGCCGGTATGGAGCGCCGCAATCAGCTGCGGCAGATGCGCATGTCCCCACGATTGAGCCTGTGTCGCCAGATCCCACCAGCTCGCCTTCTGCTCCACGCCATCCACCAGCAGGGGCTCGCCGCCTCGCCCGTCGATCACACCTTCGCCCATCACCGCGGAACCTCGGGCATGGTCAGCCTCAATCAGCGCGTGGCAACCCTCCCGGCTGGAGCCGTCCACGATTCCGCAGCTGCCCCGACGCACGTCATAGTCGCGTGGATTCCGCGAGCCGTACAGCGTGACTCCTTTGTCCAGCAGCAGGGTTACGCCTCCGCGCAGGTGCAGTGTCCCGGTCAGAAACGCGTTGGCTTTGCCATCGCTCGCCAGCTCCACAGCCTGCCCCCGTCCGCAATGGTTGATCGCCGACTGCAACCGGTCCGTGTCCACCCATAGCTCATCCTGGGAAGCAATCCCATGGGGTGCAACCAGCGCCGCCTGCATGACGATGCAGACCTCCGGCACCACCGGCTCGGTGACGCTGCGTGTGTCCTGCCCGTGGGCGCTGAGGCAGGCAATCGCAATCGCGGCGACCGCCAGGATGGGAACTCTCATCCGCTCAAGTTTCTCTGTCGTATCCCGAAGAGCGCAGCCCACTAACTTCCATCCAAAATCTGAAGACAGAGAAATCATTAACTCTGAAGTTAGCGCACGCAGACGCCGGGCACGGCACGATTTCCGCGCAGCACCAAGTTCGGCACTCCCACCCCTTACTACGTTGGTTCTACCGTTTTGCCCGGCATTCAGACGCATCCCAAATCTGTCCGCCCCGGCTGCGTTCCCGGCCCGTTCCCGTTATGCTGGAG
>Ga0302202_10005933_pt1 | contig 12325 bp, 11 predicted proteins | sample II_Bog_N3_3_FD_194579 | JGI IMG/M metagenome (GOLD analysis project Ga0302202, IMG submission 194579) | Peat permafrost microbial communities from Stordalen Mire near Abisko, Sweden - II_Bog_N3_3 | ecosystem: Environmental > Terrestrial > Soil > Wetlands > Peat | place: Sweden: Abisko... | reverse complement strand
CGAGCCGGGGCTGTCGGCTGCACCCACCTCGGCGTCCGCCAGCAGGTGGCCCAGTCCGTCGAAGTCGCCGAGGTCGATGAGCTCGGCGTAGCGGAAGACCAGGTTCTGGATCTGGAGGGCGGCGTCGGTCACGGTCTGCTCCTGGGGTCGGCGGGTAGGACGGGGGCCACGAACCGGCCCGGCTCAGGCGAAGGTGACGTCGGCGTCATCCCAGTAGGCGTGGGCCGAGGTGAACCGACCATCGTCCGCCGACTCGAACACCTCGATGCCGGACACCACCATGGACCCTCCGCCGAGGGAGACGGTGATGCGGAAGTCGATGGCCACCGTGGCCGCACAGGTGTGGATCCGTTCGGCCTCGAACACCCACCCCTCGCTGGCGGCGATGCCGTTGGCGAAGAACGCGGTGATGGCGGTGCGTCCGACGTTGGGGGGCGACGACGCCGGGTCGGCCTGGACGGCGTCCTCGGTGAACAGCGCGGCGATGGCCTCGGGGTCCCGTGCGTTGATCGTCGTGACGTAGCGGTCGACCGCGTGGCGCAGTTCGTCAGGGGTGGGCACGGCGTCTCCTTGTCGCGGGGGAACGGGTCGGCGGTGGGGAACCGGTTGTCACCGGGGAACCGGTCGTCGAAGGGTGGTGGGTGACCTGCGTGTGGACCGACGCAGGCGTCGCCGCGGACGGCTCAGGCGCCCATGGCATGGACGCCCCCGTCGACATGGAGGATCTCGCCGGTGGTCATCGGCAGCAGGTCGGACAGCAGTGCCAGGCACGCCTTGGCCACGACGTCGGTGTCCAGCACGTCCCAGCCCAAGGGTGCCCGTTCCGCCCAGGTGTCCTCGAACGAGGCGAATCCGGGGATCGACTTGGCCGCCATCGTCTTGACCGGCCCGGCCGCCACCAGGTTCACCCGGACCCGGTCCGCTCCGAGGTCACGGGCCAGGTAGCGGGACAACGACTCGAGCGCCGCCTTGGACACCCCCATCCAGTCGTAGGCCGGCCAGGCCACGGTGGCGTCGAAGTCGAGCCCGACGACCGACGCGCCGGGCCGACCTGCGGTGCCGGCCGCCACCAACAGGGGTCGGAACGCCTCCACCAGGGCCTTCAGCGAGTAGGTCGACACGTGCAGGGCCACCTGGACCTGTTCCCAGTCCGCCCGGAGAATGTCCCCGCCCAGGCATTCCGGGGGTGCGTAGCCGATGGCGTGGACCAGGCCGTCGAGGCGGTCCCACCGTCGCCCGAGGGCGGCGGCGGCGGCAGTCACCTGCTCGGGTTCGGTGACGTCGATCTCCAGGACGTCGGCCTCGACGGGCAGCTTGCGGGAGGTCCGACGGGTCAGCGACAGACCCCGCCCGGCACCGCTCAGCACCACCTCGGCACCTTCCTGTTGAGCGCTGCGGGCCACGGCGAAGGCCAGCGAGGCGTCGGTCAGCACCCCGGTCACGAGGATGCGCTTGCCGTCGAGGAGTCCCATGCGCCGCCAGGGTACTGCCGGACCCGCCCGATGGTGACGACCGGCGTCGTCACCAGTCGGGAGCCGACCCGGTTCGTGCCGGGGTGCGGAGGCGGTGTGCAAGGGTAGGGCCCATGCGAATCGGAATTCTCGGAGGGACCGGCCCGGCCGGTCGAGGCCTGGCCGTGCGCCTGGCCGCTGCAGGTGACGACGTGGTGTTGGGGTCACGGGACGCCGAGCGCGCCCAGACCACGGCAGCGGGACTGGTCGACGCGTGGCCGGACCACCAGTTGGCGATCACCGGCGCGTCGAACGAGGACTGTGCTGCCGCTGATCTGGTCGTCATGGCGACGCCGTGGGACGGGGCGGTGGCCACGGTCAAGCCACTGGCGGGGGCCCTCGCCGGCAAGGTGGTGGTCTCGATGGCCAACGCGCTGGTCAAGGAGGGACGGGAGTTCCTCGCCCTCATCCCGCCGCGCGGGTCGGTGGCGGCCTCCCTGCAGGCCGTGCTGCCGAAGTCACTGGTGTCCGCGGCGTTCCACCATCTCCCTGCGTCGGAGATGGAGAAGCTGAGCACGCCGATGACCGCCGATGTGCTGGTGTGCTCCGACCATCCGGAGGCCTCCGAGGCGACGGTGGCGTTGGTCGACCGTATCGACGGGCTGCGAGGGATCGATGCCGGGAGCCTGTCCCAGGCGGCGCCCATCGAGGCCTTCACCGCGGTGCTCATCACGGTCAACATCCGCCACAAGGTCCACGCCGCGGTGCAGTTGGCCGGGTTCCCCGAGGCGTGAGCGGTCGGACCGACGTACCGTGATCCACCTCTACGACACCGCACGCCGACAGGTCGTCCCGTTCGAGCCGGGCGAGCTGGTGACCCTCTACTCGTGCGGGATCACGCCGTACGACTCGGCACACCTCGGACACGCCCAGGTGTACCTCACCTTCGACATCCTCCAGCGGCGACTGCGCGATCTCGGGCACGAGACCCGGTGCGTGCGCAACGTCACCGATGTCGACGACGACATCCTGCGCAAGGCACGCGAACTCGGTGTCCACTACCTCGATCTGGCCGCCGAGGAGATCGCCCGCTTCGACCGGGACATGGACGCGCTCGGCCTCCTGCCGGCCTGGTCCGAGCCACGGGCCACCTCGGCCATCGCCGAGATCCTCACGTTGATCGGGGCCGTCCTCGACTCCGGGAACGCCTATCAGGCCGGAGGCGCGGTCTACTTCGACGTGACCACCTTCCCCCGGTTCGGCGAGGTGAGCCACTTCGACCACGCCACCATGCTGGCCATGGCCGCCGAGCACGGCGGCAACCCGGACGACCCCAACAAACGCCACCCGCTGGACTTCGTGCTGTGGCAGCCCTCGTTGCCCGACGAACCGTCCTGGGAGTCGCGCTGGGGGGCGGGTCGGCCCGGCTGGCACATCGAGTGTTCGGCCCTGGCGTTGCGTGAGCTGGGCGAGACCATCGACGTGCACGGTGGTGGGCGGGACCTGGTCTTCCCCCACCACGAGTGCGAGACGGCGCAGTCCGAGGCGGCCACCGGCGCGCCGTTCGTGCGCCACTGGCTCCACGTCGGACTGGTCGGACTCGACGGGACCAAGATGTCGAAGTCGCTCGGCAACCTGGTGTTCGTGGGCGATCTGCTGAAGGAGTGGGAGCCCGCGGCCATCCGCCTCGCTCTGCTGTCCCACCACTACCGACGGGACTGGGAGTGGTCGCACCAGGACCTCGAGGTGGCGGCGGCACGGCTGGGGGCGTGGCGGGCCACGCCCGGTGCACTCGCCGGCGGTGGCCCCGGGCCGGACGACACGGCGGAACAGCTCGGCTCCGACGAGGACGGGCTGTGGCGGGTCCGCGCCTTCCTCGACGACGACCTCGACACGCCGGGTGCCCTGGCGGCGCTCGATGACGAGGCGTCACTCGGCCGACCGGTGGTCGAGGGCGCCGCCCTACTGGGCATTACCCTGTAAGCCTGGATCACCCCGCCGGGCCGGAACCGGGCTACTCCCTATCGATCGGGCCCCAGCGGTCCCAACCGTGCCGACTCCGGCGGCCGCATCAACGAAAGGCACCACCCCATGGCAGGCGTCAACGTCCGACTCCCCGACGGCAGCACCAAGGAGTTCGCGCCCGGCACCACCGCCCTGCAGTTCGCAGAATCGATCGGTCCCCGGCTGGCCAGGGCGGCGGTGGCGGCCACGTTCGACGGCGTTCCGGTGGACCTGTCCCGCGTCCTGCCCGACGGTGCCGAGGTGACCGTGGTGACGGCCACCACGCCACTCGGTCGGGAGATCCTCCGTCACTCGACGGCCCATGTGCTGGCACAGGCCGTCCTCCGCCTGTGGCCAGGGGCGCACTTCGCCATCGGTCCGGTCATCGAGGACGGCTTCTACTACGACTTCGAGCTGCCCGGCGGTGCCCACTTCACCGACGAGGACCTGGACCGGATCGCCGCCGAGATGCGGTCGATCATGAACGAGGACCAGCCCTTCGTGCGCCATGAGCACTCGATCGAGGAAGGGCTCGAGCTCTTCGGCGACCAGCCGTTCAAGCGCGAGATCATCGCTGCGGTGGGTGCGGGCCAGGACGAGGTCGACGCCGCCTCGGAGGGGGCCGGCGAGCACGGGGTGTCGACCTACTGGAACTCTCCGGCGTTCACCGACCTGTGCCGGGGTCCCCACGTCCCGTCCACCGGGGCGCTCGGGCACTTCGCGCTCATGCGGGTGGCTGGTGCCTACTGGCGGGGGGACGAGAAGCGCCAGCAGCTGCAGCGGATCTACGGCACGGCCTGGGAGACCGACACTGCCGTGGCGGAGCACCTCCACCGCCTGGAGGAGGCCGAGAAGCGCGACCACCGCAAGCTCGGCGTCGAACTCGACCTCTTCAGCTTCCCCCACGAACTGGGCGGCGGCCTGGCGGTCTGGCACCCGAAGGGCGGCATCGTCCGCAAGCTGATGGAGGACTACAGCCGGGAGCGCCACGCCGCCGGTGGGTACGAGTTCGTGTTCACGCCGCACCTGGCCAACGCCAACCTGTTCGAGACCTCGGGCCACCTGGACTTCTACAAGGACGGGATGTACCCGCCCATGGAGATGGACAACGGGACGTACTACCCCAAGCCCATGAACTGCCCCATGCACTGCCTCATCTTCGGCAGCCGCCAGCGCAGCTACCGCGAGCTTCCCCTGCGGCTGTTCGAACTCGGGACGGTCTACCGCTACGAACGGGCCGGGACACTGCACGGGATGATGCGGATCCGGGGGTTCACCCAGGACGACAGTCACATCTACTGCACCGAGGACCAGCTCCAGGACGAGATCGTGTCGCTGCTGGGATTCGTGATGAGCGTGCTGACCGCCTTCGGGTTCACGGAGTTCACCGCCAACCTGTCGACCAAGGACCCCGACAAGTACGTGGGCGGCGACGAGATCTGGGACAAGGCCACCGAGGCGCTGCGTCTCGCCCTCGAGACCGCGGGCCTGGCCTATGAGGTCAAGGAGGGCGACGCTGCCTTCTACGGTCCGAAGATCGACATCGACGTCAGGGACGCCATCGGCCGGACCTGGCAGCTCAGCACCATCCAGTGCGACTTCAACCACCCGGAGCGGTTCGACCTCGAGTACGTCGGGGCCGACAACGCACGGCATCGGCCGATCATGTTGCACCGGGCCCTGTTCGGCTCCATCGAGCGGTTCTTCGCCATCCTCGTCGAGCACTATGCCGGCGCCCTGCCGACCTGGCTGTCTCCCGAGCAGGTGCGGGTCCTCGGCGTGCGCGACGACCACCAGGCCTACGCCGAGCAGGTGGCGGCCGGACTGCGGGCCGAGGGCGTCCGGGTCGAAGTCGATCCGGCCGACGAACCGCTCGGTGCCCGTATCCGACGGGCCAAGCTGCTCAAGATCCCCTACATCCTGGTCGTGGGCGACGACGACGTCGCTGCCGGAACGGTGGGGGTGAACCGACGGGGGAGCGATCGCGCGGTGCGGGACGTCCCCGTGGGCGAGTTCACCGGGGCGCTGCTGACCGAGATCGCCGAGCGCACGGTGCCCGAGGCCGACGGTGGGTGAGCCGCCCGCCGGCCAGGCGACGCCGGGCGCGATCGGGACGCCGGTCCTGGACCGGGCCCGGGACCGGGCGGAGGGGTGAGCCTCGAGCACCTCTGGGCCGGATGGCGCTCGGACTACGTGTCCGGAGCGTCGGACGCTGCACGTGGTGGCGGCTCGGCGCAGGCGGCGGGCCCGGCGGGTGTCCGCGTGGACCCACCTGTCGGCCCGTCCGGTCAGGACGCCAGCGGTCAGGACGCCAGCGGTCAGGACGCCTCCGATGGGGTCGAACACTGTGTGTTCTGCAGGATCGCCGCCAGTGGACCACCCTCGGTGGACAACGGGGTGCTGTGGGTGGGGGAGTCGGTGCTGGTGGTGCTCAACGCCTACCCCTATGCCAGCGGGCACCTGATGGCCATCCCGCGCCGACACGTCCGATCGCTCGCCGACCTCGATCCCGCAGAATCGACCGCACTGTGGGAGGCGGCCCGCACCGGGGTCGCCGCACTCGAGGCCGCCTACCGTCCCGAGGGCGTCAACCTGGGCGCCAACCTCGGTGAGGCGGCGGGAGCGGGGATCCCACGGCACCTGCACCTCCATGCCGTGCCCCGATGGAAGGGCGACACCAACTTCATGACCGCGGTGGCCGACACCCGGGTCCTGCCCGAGACGTTGGCGTCGAGCTGGGCGCGCCTGGTGGCGGTCTGGCCCGGCGCGTCCGACGGAGCGGTCGCGGCCGACCCGTACCGTGGGACCAGGGTGGGATCACCCGACGCGAGGAGGACGACATGACAGTCAAGGAACTGGGACATCTCGTGCTGTACGTGCGGGACGTCCAGCGGTCCGCCGCCTTCTACGGGGAGGTCCTCGGATGGGACGTCGCCTTTCCTGCCACCCTCGGGATCCCGGCCGCCGCATTCACCTCCGGGCGCACCCACCATGAGCTGCTGTTGATCGAGGTCGGCGAGGGTGCGGCCACGGTGCCCGAGGGACGCCGACTGGGTCTCTACCACTTCGGCCTCAAGGTGGGGGACTCCGACGACGAGCTCCGCGACGTGATCGCGCGGCTCCGTGCGTCGGACGTGACGATCGTCGGCGCGAGCGACCACACGGTGACCCACAGCCTCTACATCCTCGACCCGGACGGCAACGAGATCGAGCTGTACATCGACGTCCCCGGTGTCGACTGGAAGTCGGACCCGAGCCTGGTGATGGCCCCGATCCGTCCGCTGGTCCTGTGAGCACCGCACGACACCGCTTCTGAGCAGGGAGTTCTCGAACTCCGACCGGGCCGCTGCCTGGAGTTAGCAGGTGGTAGTCTTGACCCAACTTCTCAAGGAGCGTGCATGTTCGACGGGCGATGGCGCGAGACCGTGGACCGGGGAACCGGACCGGCCGGACGCAAACTGCAGCAGGTCGGCATCTCGGCCGATGTGTTGACGGCGACAGGGCTCGTCTCCGCTGCGGCCACGGCGGTGGCCGTCGCCACCGGACACCTGCACCTGGCCATCGTGCTGCTCATCCTCACCGGCCTGCACGACCTCCTCGACGGTCCGGTGGCGAAGGCCTCCGGCACCTCGTCGGTGCGGGGCGCCTTCTTCGATTCAGTGACCGACCGGGTGTCGGACGCCCTGATCCTCGGTGGCATCGCGTGGTATCTGGTGTCCACCCACCCCGGCCACCTGGTCCTGCTGCCCTTCGCCATTCTGGGCGTCACCTCCCTGGTGTCCTACCAGCGGGCCAAGGCCGAGTCGCTCGGGATCTCGGCCAAGGGCGGGCTCATGGAGCGGGCCGAACGGATGATCCTCCTGGGTATCGGGTTCCTCTCGGCGTCGTTCCTCGTCCCGGTCCTCTGGGTGATGCTGGTCCTGACCTCGGCGACCGCCATCGGTCGGTTCGCCAAGGTGTGGCGCCTGGCCGAGTCGCCGGTCCACCCGGTCGGTCGGCGTCCCCGCCGGGTCCGAACCGGTGTTCGGGCGGACGGCCGTGGTCGTGCCCGCTCCGCCGGGCGCACCTCGTCCACGTCGGCGTCCCGCTGGCGGGCGCGTCGCCAAGGTGAGCTCTCGAGCCGGTCCGGAAGGACGTGGCGGGCCAGACAGGCCCGCTCCGGTACCCGCCAACGGACCGGTCGGCGCCATGGCTGACCGCAGCCGGCACCGTCACGGCGGGGACTGACCCCCGTGGACAAGGGGCAAGCCGTCTTCCGGACCTACACCACGCTGGCCCGCTGCATCGCCGCGCTCCCCGAACCGTTGGCCATGGGGCTCGGCAACGTCGTGGGTGACGTGCTGTTCCACGTGCGCCACGACCACCGGGCCATGGTGACCGCCAATCTGCATCGGGTGCTGGGTGCCGCAGGGGACGACGATGCCGTGCTCGAGCGCTGGGCCCGCCGCTCGTTCCGCGAGTACGCCCGGTACTGGGTCGAAGGGGCCCGCCTCCCGTCGATCCCACCCGGTGAGGTCGTCCAACACATGTTCGCCGACGGGTTGGAGCACCTCTACGCGGGGCAGGCGGCCGGCAAGGGCACGATCCTGGCGCTCCCGCACATCGGGAGTTGGGAGTACGGTGGCGCCTTCCTCGCCACCCAGGACCTGCCGATGACCGCGGTGGCCGAACGTATCGAACCACCCGAGCTCTTCGACTACTTCGTGGCGCAGCGGGCGGCGATGGGCCTGACCATCGTGCCCCTCGACAAGCAGTCCGGCGGCGCACTGTTGTCCACCCTCCGGTCCGGTGGACTGGTCGGACTCCTGTGCGACCGCGACATCGAGGGCACCGGTATCGAAGTCGACTTCTTCGGCGAGCGGACCACGATGCCGGCGGGACCGGCGACCCTGGCCCTGCGCACCGGGGCCACGCTGTGCACGGGTGCCGTCTACAGCGGACCGGGACGCCAGCACCGATCCATCGTCCAGCCCCCGCTCGACACCACCCGGGGACCGTCACTCCGTGCCGATGTCGCCCGCCTGACCCAGGAGATCGCCACGCGTCTGGAGGGTCTGATCCGACGGGCTCCCGAGCAGTGGCACGTCTTCCAGCCCCTGTGGTTGGCCGACCGACCGACCGACCGACCGACCGACGGTTCCGGTGACCGGCCGACGGACCGGACGACAGACGAGGTGGCTGCATGAGCTGGGTGGACCGCAACCGGCGCTCCCGCCGAGCCGGGCGTGACCCCGGTCCGTCGGCCGACCCGCCGGTGCCGTCCCGTCCGGTACCCGAGCTGGACCTGGAGCACTTCGTCGCCGACGGAGCGGGCGAGTCGGGTGGCACGATCGCCCCCGGTGGACCGCACCGCAACGGAACAAACGGCAACGGCAACGGCAACGGCAACGGGAACAGCGTGAGCGGGCGTGACGTCGACAGCCACGCTGTCGATCCCCCGCGCACCGACGTCCCCCGGAACGGCAAGGTCGTCGACCGTCCGGTGGTGCCCGGCGGCGATCCGGGCGCGTCCCATCCTGAGCTGCCGTTCCGATCGGGCCTGCAGCTGCGCACCACGGCTCTGCACGAAGCCGACGTGGTCGCCGTCCTCTCGGCCGAGGGGAGGTTCGTGTTCGTCAGCGCCTCGGCCGAACGGCTCCTCGGCTACGACGTGCGGGATGCGGTGGGTGGTGACGCCTTCGCCCTGTTCGACAGTGACAGTGTGGCCGGTGCCCGGGCCCTGTTCGACGATCTGGTGGCCCGCCGGCGACTGTCCGTCGTGCTCGAACTGCACACCGCCCGGGCCGATGGACGTCCCGTCGACCTCGATCTGGTGGCGACCAATCATCTGGACGATCCGGTCGGTGGCATCGTCGTACTCGTGCGCGACATCACGACCCGGCGGCAGATGGAGTACCGGGCGGGCGACGTCGACCGGCGGCAGAACGCACTGATCGAATCGTTGGCCGACGGGCTCATCATGGTCGACGTCTCGGGCGCGATCGTCCGGGTCAACGAGGCGTTCGAGATCCTGTTCCGGGCCCCCCGGATCCGGATCCTGGACCGGTCGTTCGAGGAGCTGGTGGCCCACGCGGTCCATCGCGGAGTCGAGCTGTTCGACGAGGCCGGTGTGACGATCGGTCCCACGGACCATCCGGTCCTGGTCAGCCTGCGCCGGGGTCGACGGGTGGACGGTGCCGTCGTCGGCTACCGGCACGGGGACGACGCGGCCCGGTGGATGCGCATCAACGCCCAGCCGATCCTCGGGCCGGACGGTCGCGTCGCCGGTGCGGTGGGATCGTTCAGCGACATCACCGAGTCCCGTCGGGCGGCCTACGCGCTGCGCCAGGAGGAGGAGTTCCTGCGTGTGCTCCTCGACACGCTCGACGAGGGCATCGTCGCCTGTGACTCCCAGGGACGGATGACCATCTTCAACCCGGCGGCCCGACGTCTGCACGGACTGGACGACTCGGTCGAGCCCATCGGAAGGCTCCCGGTCTCCAAGCTGCTCCGCCACACCGACGGGACGCCCATCGATCCCGAGGAGAACCCGCTCCTGTTGGCCATGGGGGGCGAGCGTCTCCACAACGTGGAGATCATCCTGGTCCAGGCCGACGGTGAGCAGCGCAAGGTCAGTGTCAACGGTCAGGCCCTGGTCGACGAGGACGGGTGGAAGCTCGGTGCCGTGGTGGCCATGCACGACGTGACCGAACAGAAGCTCAACGAGGAGCGGCTGGCCGACCTGGCCCACCATGACCCGCTCACCGGATTGGCCAACCGGACCCTGCTGGCCATCCGGATGCGCGAGGTGGTGGAGGGCATGGGCGCCCCGCCCGTGGTCGGGCTGGGCGGACCCACCGCGTCCGACGTGGTGAGGCCGGTGCCGGAGCATCCCGGGGTGGCGGTGTATCTGCTCGACCTCGACAACTTCAAGGAGGTCAACGACGAGTTCGGACACGAAGTCGGCGACGACCTCCTGGTAGCCGTGGCCCGACGTCTTTCCGCCATCGTGCGACCGTCGGACACGGTGGCCCGGCTCGGCGGTGACGAGTTCGTGGTGGTGTGCAAGATCGAGAGCGGCGAGGAGGAGATGCTCCGCATCTCCGAGAGGATCTCTACGGCGCTGGCCCGGCCGTACCGGATCGACGGCCGCACCCTGGTGGCCGAGGCCTCGGTGGGTGGCGTGTTCGTGGACGACCCGGGCACCGACCCGTCGAAGCTGCTCAGCCTGGCCGATGACGCCATGTACGGCGTCAAGTGGAGCCGGCGCCTCCGGCGCCGTTCGCTGTCGGACTGACGCCGGACATGGGGCGGGCGGTGATGGGCGGCGGGTCGATGCGCGTCGCCCTCGTGTGCCCCTACAGCCTGTCCCGTCCCGGCGGGGTGCAGGGTCAGGTGCTGGGTCTCGCCCGCAGCCTGGTGCGACGGGGCCACGCTGTCCGTGTGCTCGCCCCCGTGGACCGGGACGAGGACCGACCCCGGGGGATCGACTTCGTGGACAGCGGGCACTCGACCTCGGTGCGGGCCAACGGATCGGTGGCGCCGGTGTCCTTGTCCCCGGCGGCAGCACGACGTGCGCTCGAGGCCGTGCGGGCCTGGGAGCCGGACGTCATCCACATCCATGAGCCGTTCGCCCCGGGTCTGCCCTATGCACTGCTGACGGCACGCGGCCTCCCCCCGCTGGTGGGGACGTTCCACCGCAGCGGCGGGAGCATGCTCTACACCGTGGCCCGACCGTTGGTCCGCCGGATGGCCGATCGGCTCGCCGTGCGCTGCGCGGTGTCCGAGGCCGCGGCAGCCACGGCGGCGTCGGCCCTCGGTGGCGAGTACGACGTCCTCTTCAACGGGATCGAGGTCGATCGGTTCGTCGGGGTGGAACCCTGGTCGACGACCGGGCCCACGGTCCTCTTCCTCGGGCGCCACGAAGCGCGCAAAGGTCTGGCCGTCCTGTTGGACGCCTGGGACCTGATGGTCGGAGCCGGTCCTGTCGTGGGTGGACGCGCGGGCACCCCGGAACTGTGGGTGGCGGGTGACGGACCCGAGACCGAGGCACTCCGGCGCCGGCATCACGGGTCGGAGTCGGTCCGGTGGCTCGGCGTGCTGGGAGAGGAGGAGAAGATCCGACGACTGATCGGGTCCGACCTCCTGGCGGCTCCTTCGCTCGGTGGTGAGTCCTTCGGACTGGTGCTGCTCGAGGCCATGGCCGCCCGGACGGTGGTGGTGGCCAGTGACATCGACGGCTATCGGGACGCCGCCGGCGGGTGTGCGGTCCTGGTCGAGGCCCACGATGCGGCCGCACTGGCCGCCGGCCTGCGTGGCGTGCTCACCGGATCGCTGGCGCCGCCGGGCCACACCGGGGACGGACAGGGGAGCGGGAACGGGAGCGTGGGGGACGGCGAGAGGGACAGCGTTGGGGACAGCGTTGGCGACAGGGACGACTGGCTGGCCGCCGGGGCGGCTCGGGCGGACCGATGGTCCATGGCGTCACTGACGGTCAGCTACGAGGCCCACTACCGCGACGTCGTGGTCGGGGCGGGGTCCTGAGCGGTCGTACACTGCTCGGACGATGACTGACGCCCCGAACCGACCAGGAAGTTCCGGCCCGACAGGGTCCTCCGGCGGTGGGGGACCGGCGGGCTCGTCCTCCCCGTCCGGCGGCGGTGGGTCGAGCCGCCCGGGCAACTCGCGCAACCGCAGGCGTCGCGGTGGAAGTGGTGGAGGCGGCGGAGCCAACCGGACCGGCGGAACCTCGGACAAGTCCGGTGCGGGCGGCTCGACGGGTACCCGGTCATCGGGCGGCACGTCGTCAGGCGCAAGGTCGTCGGGCACCAGGAGCGGCTCAGGTGGCAACTCCTCGGGCAACCGGTCCGGGCAGTCACGCGGTGGTGGCG
>Ga0302202_10005930_pt1 | contig 12328 bp, 11 predicted proteins | sample II_Bog_N3_3_FD_194579 | JGI IMG/M metagenome (GOLD analysis project Ga0302202, IMG submission 194579) | Peat permafrost microbial communities from Stordalen Mire near Abisko, Sweden - II_Bog_N3_3 | ecosystem: Environmental > Terrestrial > Soil > Wetlands > Peat | place: Sweden: Abisko... | reverse complement strand
CATGCCGATGACCACGACGTTGTTGGCGATCGGCACGAACATCGGGACGGCGAACTTCCCCTGCGTGTTGAGCAGGGCCGTGGCCAGGGCGATCAGGCCGTAGCAGGCGAATTGCGGCACGAACCAACGAAGGAGGAACACCGCCACGGCCTGTTGCTGATGGACATCGGCATGGTGGTTGGTGGCCGTGTAGAGGTCGATGATCGACGGGGTGAGGACGAAGAAGACGGCGGTGCCCACCACCACCAGGACCACCGTGGCGGTGACGACGGCCGAGATCGCCTCCCAGGCGTCCTTGGCCGCCCGGGTGGTGAGTTCGGCCACGAACACGGGGACGAACGTGGCAGCCAGGACGCCGCCGATGACGATGTCGGTGATGATGTTCGGCGTGGTGTTGGCCAGGTTGTAGGCGTCGGCGAACCCCCCGCCGCTGACCGCGGCGGTCAGGGCGATGACCCGACCCACACCGGTGAGGCGCGACAGGGTGGTGCCGACCGCCATGCCGGCGGTCGCGCTGCCGAGCCGGCGGGTGGCGCCACGGGGCGGGGTGTGGATCCGTTCCGTGTCGATGACCGCGGTCCCGGCCTCGATGGTGTCGTCCTCGTCGGTCATGGTGTCCGGTCCTGTCCGGGGACTGATTCGATCGCCTCCGGTCCTCCGTCGTCCGGGGACCGGCTGCCCGCCTCCCGAACCGCATCGGCGGCTTCGTCGGCACGGGCCCGTGCCTTGCGGCGGCGCGAGGTGCGGACCCACCAGACCGCCAGAACCACCACGGCACCTGCGGTGAGCACCACGCCCACCACCGACGAGGAGGTCGATCGGACGGACAGCTCACCGGACGCTAACCGCAGAGTGCCGTCCGGTGACCTCAGGGACACGTCGAGACGGAACATGCCCGAGGCGCGCGTCCGGACCTTCACGTAGATGACGTTGGAACGCCCGGGGTCGAGGAGTACCGGCTTCGACCACTGGGTCTCACCGTTCGGGAACAGCAGCTTGTCGCTGCCCAGGACCAGCTGGGCCGAGACCGGGTAGGACGCGTCCGACACCACGGTCACCGGAATCGTGCCGCTGCTCGCGGTCAGGGTGATGGTCAGGTCCCCCTCGACGGCGACCTGACCGACCTGGGCGTCCACCGCCGCCCCGGCATTGGCGACGACCGCCGACTGTTGTGACGGCCGGAGTGTCTGGGCCTCGCCACCGAGCACCAGGTCGCCCAGTTGCTGGGCCAGCGTGTGCATGCCGACCGCGGAGGTGGCGAACCCGTTCACCCGGATCCGCTGCACACGGATGGCCGACACGGGCACGCCTCCGGTTCCACCGCCACCGGTCAGTCGGCATCCCGACCGGCATGCCGCGGGGGCGGGGAAGAGGGCGAAGATCTGGGACATGGTCGAGGCCTGGATCATCGGGTTCCCGTCGAGCGAGCCGAGGAGCGCATCGACGAACGCGGGGTCGTCGGTCCACGAGGGCGGGGCGACGGCCAGCACGGCACGTGGGCTGGTGCCGTTGGGACGCTCGTAGTAGAGCTGCGCCAGCTCGGCCACCAATTGGTGGGCGGCCAGCACCGGATCTCCCGGGTCGGACACGAAGCGGGCGGACAGGTCGTCGTCGGAACCCATGGCGGTGACCGTGGCTCCATGACTCCCGGTCAACGGGAACGGCTCGGTGGTCGAGCCCACCGCCGGAGTGGAGGAGAGATCGTCGGTCGGCAGCACGACCTCACGGAAGCCGTCCGTGGACAGTGCTCCCACGGTCGACGGGTCGAGCGCGTCCCCGGTGATCCACGGGCCGAGCCCGGTCGCGGGGGATGGCGCCGGTCGGTCGGTGGCGGCGTCGACCACCTCGAGCCCACGGGCGACCTGCAGGGAGAGTTCTGTCCCGAGCCCGGATCCCACGAGTGCAGAGGCGTCGATCGGTGTGAACGGAGCGGCGGTCAGCTGATGGACGTCGGGGGTGGAGGCCAGCTGTGCGAGTTGGCTCAGGGTCGACTGATGGCCCGACGAGGAGAGGAAGTCGACGGTCTGGCCACTGACCTGGAGTGTCACGGGCACGGTGGGATGCGCCGTGGCGATCGTGGACACGGTGCCGGACACGGCGCTGATCGTGGCCGGTGACGGACTGGCCAGGGCAGACGACGGTCGGGCCAGCAGCTCCGTGGGCGACGGATCGTGGGACGCCGGCTGCGTCGCCTGGATCGGGAGCACCACGCCCACCCGCAGGCGTTGGGTGTCCGCCGGGGCCTGCGTATAGATCAGGTGCGTGGTCAACGTGCCCACCACGGCGTCGTTCCTGGTGTCGATCAACTGGACGTGCACGGGGAACACCCCGGACGGGAACGACTGACACTGCCCACCCACCGCCCGGAGCTGGATGGTGAACGGCGCCGCGGACGTGGATGGCGCACTGTCCTCCCCGACCACCACGGGCATGGCCAGATTCACGCCACCACCGGCCACCGTGTCCAGGGAGGCAACCGACAGGGGAGACGTGGTCGAGGACACCGGTGTCCCGGTGGGGGACCCGACGAGGGACTGGTCGAATCCGGACACACTCGACAGGCAGGAATAGACGGCGACGGTCAGGCCGAGGTCACCGGCGGGCACCGAGGGTGCCGTCGTCCGCAGATGGAGGTCGAACTGCTGTCCCGGGGTGACCCACGACGTCTGGGACAGGAGGACCAACGCCGGCGCCGGACCTGCGGCCGACCGGGCCGCCGCCGTGCCGGTGGTGGGAGCCGCGACCGCACGGCCGGGCAACGCGAGCACGGTGAGCAGGACCAGCGCGAAGCCGCACACGAGGAGGGCCCGGTGTCCGGGGCCGCCGGGGTCACTGCCCCCGGGGCAGGTTCTGGCTGGTTGCCGGTCCACGTCGAACCGCAGCCTACGTCAGCCGCACTACCCTCGGCTGCGTGTTCCCCGAGCGCCTGCGGCCGTTGGTCGACGCCACTGCCGACCTGTCCGACCGGTTCCGTTCAGCCGGTCACACCCTCTATCTGGTGGGGGGATCGGTGCGTGACGCCATCGTGGCCGACGGGGACGCGGCACCGTCCGATGCCGATCACGACCTCGACTTCACCACGGACGCCCGTCCCGACGACATCGAAGCGCTGCTGCGCGGCTGGGCCGACGCCGTGTGGACCCAGGGCAAGCGGTTCGGCACCATCGCGTGTCTACGCGGTGACCAGAAGTACGAGATCACCACCCACAGGGCGGAGGCCTACCACCCGGACAGCCGCAAACCCGAGGTGGCCTTCGGCGACGACATCGAGGACGATCTGGCCCGCCGGGACTTCACGGTCAACGCCATGGCCCTCCGACTCCCCGAACTCGAACTGATCGACCCGTTCGGCGGGCTGGCCGACCTCGCCGAGCGTCGGCTGCGCACGCCGCTCGACCCCGAGGTGTCGTTTGCCGACGACCCCCTGCGCATGTTGCGGGCGGCCCGGTTCATGGCGAAACTCGACCTGGAACCGACGGATGCCCTGGTCGAGGCGGTCAAGGCCGGCCACCAGCGACTCGCCATCGTGTCGGCCGAACGCATCCGGGACGAACTCGACAAGATCATGGTGGTACCGGTTCCCTCGACGGCCCTGTGGTTCATCGTCCGGACCGGATTGGCCGACGACTTCCTGCCCGAGCTCCCGGGTCTCGCGCTGGAGCAGGATCCGGTCCACCGGCACAAGGACGTGCTGGGACACACCTTGGCGGTGGTCGACAAGACGTCCCCGGACCGGCTGTTGCGCCTGGCCGCACTCTTCCACGACGTGGGAAAACCCCGGACCCGGGCCTTCGCCGACGGAGGGGTGACCTTCCACCACCACGAGGTCGTGGGTGCCCGGATGACCCGGAAGCGAATGCAGGCGCTGCGGTATCCGAACGACGAAGTCGACCTGGTGGCCGAGCTGGTCAATCTGCATCTCCGGTTCCACACCTATCGGCTGGGTTGGACGGATCGTGCCGTCCGGCGGTATGTGCGCGATGCCGGACCGCTGCTCGATCGGCTCAACGAACTGACCCGTTGTGACTGCACCACCCGGAACGCGGCCAAGGCACGTGCGCTCGATCGGCGGATGGACGAGCTCGAGGTCCGGATCGCGCAGCTGCGCGACCAGGAGGAGCTGGACGCCATCCGGCCCGATCTCGACGGTGCGCAGATCATGGAGCATCTCGGGATCCCGCCGGGTCGGATCGTGGGCGAGGCACTCGGCTTCCTGCTCGAGCTCAGGATGGACGAAGGCCCCCTCGGTGAGGAGGAGGCCTTCCGTCGTCTGGATGGGTGGTGGGCGACCCAGGAGGTACCCACCTGAGCGGTCAGCTCTCGGGCCAGACCGGCCCGGGATCGCCGGCGGCGAACGACTCGACCATGTCGTGGGCGACGTCGTCGTGGTACTGCACCGGGGGGGACTTCATGAAGTAGGCCGACGGCCCGAGCAGCGGTCCACCGATACCACGATCGAGGGCCAGCTTGGCGCAGCGCACCGCGTCGATGATGACGCCGGCCGAGTTGGGGGAGTCCCACACCTCGAGCTTGAGCTCCAGGTTGAGCGGCACGTCACCGAAGTTACGGCCCTCCATCCGGATGTAGGCCCACTTGCGGTCGTGGAGCCACGGGACGTGGTCCGACGGACCGATGTGGACGTCGTCGGCATCGAGGTCGCCGTGCTCTATCTGGCTGGTGACGGCCTGTGTCTTGGAGACCTTCTTGGACTCGAGCCGCTCACGCTCCAACATGTTCTTGAAGTCCATGTTGCCGCCCACATTGAGCTGGTACGTGTGGTCGAGGGCCAGGCCGCGGTCCTCGAAGAGTCGTGTGAGGATCCGGTGGACGATGGTGGCACCCACCTGGCTCTTGATGTCGTCGCCCACGATCGGGAGTCCGGCGTCGTGGAACTTCTGCGCCCACACCGGGTCGGATGCGATGAACACGGGGATCGCATTGACGAACCCGACCCCGGCCTGGAGGCAGGCGTCGGCATAGAACCGCTGTGCCTGCTCGGAGCCGACCGGGAGGTAGCTGACCAGGACCTCCGCGCCCGAATCCTTGAGTGCGGCGACCACGTCCACGGGCTCGGCCGGTGATTCCTCCACCGTCTCGCGGTAGTACTTCCCGAAGCCGTCGAGGGTCGGGCCGCGTTGGACCGTGACACCCATGTCGCCGACCGAGGCGAACCGGATCGTGTTGTTCTGACCGGCGAAGATCGCCTTGCCGAGGTCCGTGCCGACCTTGGTGGCGTCCGCGTCGAACGCGGCCACGAACTCGAGATCGCGCACGTGGTAGCCGCCGAGCACCACGTGCATCAGGCCGGGGACGGTGTCGCCACCCTCGGCGTCGCGGTAGTACTCCACGCCCTGGATCAGCGAACTGGCGCAGTTGCCCACGCCGGCGATCGCCACTCGGATCTTGCTCATCGTGCAGTTCCCTTCATGTGTGTGAATGCGACCGAGGCGGCCGCGTTGGCAGGTGCACCCCGAAAGGTGTGATTGGTCATGACGCCCCCGAAGGAGACGTGGAGGACAAGGCGTCCCCCGCATGGGGATCACCGTCGTCCGTGTTGTGGATCTCGGTTGTCGGATCTGGCCAGGGAGCGGCCTGGTCGCCATCCCCGTCAGGCCGGGTCACGGACTGCCTCTGCCGCTCGGCGTCGATGAGGCGGTCCAACCAGGCGATGTCGTGCTCGGTGGCCTCGGTGCTGTGCTCCACCAGCGAACGGGTGTAGACGTCGAGACGCTCGCCGGATGCCCGGACCAGATCGGTGGCGAGTCGACGGGACAGCTGGGCACGACGTCGCTCCAGCAGTGCCAGACGGGCCGACGGTGCGAGGTGCCGGGCGAAGGCGAGCCGGAGCCCGAAACTGCGGGCGTCGTCGGCACCGGCCGGCTCCTCGCCCTCGAGCAGCTGTTCGAAGAGGTGTCGTCCGGTGTCGGTGATGCGGTACACCTTGCGCGAACGCTTGGTCCCGAGGCCGGCGCCGGTACGGCGGGCCCGCAGGCCGGCGCGCTCGCCGCTCAGCGAACCGGTGGCGGGGATGGGCGTGTCCGCCGTCCCACCGGAGGCGGTGACGGTCACCGCTCCCGACCGCTCGAGCCGGGACAGGGCCGGGTAGAGGGAACCGAAGGAGATGTTGGCGAACAGGCCCAACTCGTCGCGCAGGCGACGACGGATCTCGTACCCGTGCATCTCCTGTTCGAACAGGAGGCCGAGGATAGCCAGATCGAGCACGTCAGGCCACCGGACGGTCCAGGAGAGGGGCGTTCACCAACTGCATACCCATAACGATACATCATTTCGATGTATCGGACTGATACATCGAAATGCACTACCGGGGAGACCTCGAAGCTCGGCGGGGGACCGGGTCAACCACGGCACGGTGAGGACCGATCGACCGCCGTCCGGGGACGGGCCTGTGCAGCGGTGCTCCCCGGGGTCCGAGGCGGTACCCTGGCCCGGTGAGCTTCCGACCCGGAGCGCTCGAGGGCGTCCAGACCTCCCCCACGGGGGGACAGGTCGAATACCTGCTCGCGCGGAATTCGGTCATACGCGAGTTCCGCAAGGGTCGGCTCTCGCGCCTCGACGTGTGCGACGCACATCCCGAGCTGATCCGGGCCGCCTCCAACCTGGGCCGGCCCATGGGTGAGCGGTGCCCGATCTGCGAGGAATCCGATCTGGTCGACGTGACCTTCGTCTTCGGCTCGAAGCTTCCCGCCGGCGGTCGCTGCGTGGCCACGCAGACCGAACTCGCCCGCTACTGGCGGCGCAAGGAACCGGTGGTCTGCTACGTGATCGAGGTCTGCTGCGGCTGCCGGTGGAACCACCTGGCCCGCATGTACCCGGCCGGTGCCGGAGTCGAGGCCGTGGCCCGCAAGCCACTCCGCGGTCGGTCCACCACCTGAGTCGGCCGTCCGGACACCGGACCGGATCACGCTCCACCCCTGTCCGCCGACGGGCGGGGGCACTACGATGGCGGTGCAGCACGTCGCACTCCGCGGGGGAACCCCGCCGATGCCGCCGGCAGCCCGAGGGCGCTGGACGGTCGATGAGGAGGAACCAATGTCCGATCCCCGGTCCTCGCCCGTCACGGTGCCGAAGGTCCGCGCCACCAAGGTGCGAGACGGTCATGCACCCCTGGTGATGGTCACCGCCTACGACGCCCCCGGCGCGCGCGTCGCCGATGCCGCCGGTGTCGACCTCATCCTGGTCGGGGACTCGGTGGGCAACGTGGTGCTCGGCTACGAGGACACCCTCCAGGTGACCGTGGACGACATGGTCCACCACATCGCGGCGGTCGCCCGCACCCGCCCCGGTGCCCTGGTGGTGGGTGACCTGCCCTGGATGAGCTACCACGTCGACGCGGCGGACACCGTGCGCAACGCGGCCCGGCTGATCCGTGCCGGCGCCCAGTGCGTCAAGCTCGAGGGTGGAGCGGTGCGGGCCCCGATGGTGGAGGCGCTGGTCCAGGCGGAGATCCCCGTCATGGGTCACATCGGACTCACTCCGCAGTCGCTGCTCGCGTTCGGTGGGTTCAAGGTCCAGGCCAGGGACGACGAGGCGGCGCTCCTGCTCGTCGACGGTGCGAGGGACCTGGTGGAGGCGGGTGTGTTCGCCGTGGTGGTGGAAGGGGTGCCCGAGAAGGTCGGCGCGGCGGTGACCGAGGCGCTCGAGGTACCGACCATCGGGATCGGGGCGGGACCGCACTGCGACGGACAGGTGCTGGTGATGCACGATCTGCTGGGGATCAGCGGCCGGACACCGAAATTCGTGCGGCGCTATGCGGAGCTGGCCGAGGTCGCCACGGCCGCGGTCGCGGCCTACGCCGATGACGTCCGATCCGGGGCCTTCCCCTCCGACGCGGAGGTGTACCACTGAGCGTCGGCTACAGTGCTCTGGCTGTTCCGACCACCCCGCAACATCCACAGGTGGTCGTCGTCATAGTCCGACCTGCCCCGCGCCGCGGGGCTCGGGTGCAGCGCACCCGATCCAGAGGGAGGTGAGCCGTTCATGCGGCCCTACGAAACCATGGTCATATTCGATACCGCCGCCGATGAGGCAGCGGTCAACGGGGTCCTCGACCGGGCCCTGGCTGCGCTGAAGGCCAAGGGCGGGAATCCCGGCCGGGTCGAGCGATGGGGTAGGCGGACCTTCGCCTACGAGCTCCAGCACAAGCGCGAGGGCTACTACGTCGTGATCGAGCTCAACGCCGAGCCGCCGGCGGTCGCCGACATGGAGCGCGTCTTCGTCCTGGCTGACGAGGTCCTCCGCCACAAGGTCATCCGGCTGCCCGACAAGGTCGCCGGCCGTCGTGCCGCCGCCGCTGCCGCTGCGTCCAACGGGGAGGGCTGACCATGGCCGGCAACGCAGTGACCCTGGTGGGCAACATCACCCGTGATCCGGAGCTCCGCTTCACCAACACCGGGCAGGCGACCGCCAGCTTCGGGTTGGCGGTGAACCGTCGTTGGCAGAACCGCCAGACCCAGGAATGGGAGGAGGCGACCTCGTTCTTCGACGTGGTGTGCTGGCGGGAGATGGCCGAGAACGCGGCTGAGTCCCTCACCCGCGGTGCCCGGGTCATCGTCACCGGTCGTCTGGACCAGCGCAGCTGGGAGACCCCTGACGGGGACAAGCGGTCCAAGGTCGAGGTGGTGGCGGACGAGATCGGGCCGAGCATCCGCTGGGCGACCGCTCAGGTCACCAAGAACGAGCGCCGGGGCCCAGGCGACGGGCCGTCGGGCGGCGGAGGCGGCAACAGCGGCGGACGCGGCGGACAGTCGAGTGGGGGCGGCGCACCCGCCGACTCCGGGTACGGATACAGCGAGGAGCCTTTCTAATCATGGCCAGGAACAACGATCGTGGAGGCAGCACCGCACGTCGGGCGCCCAAGGACAACGGCCGCAGGGTCAAGAAGAAGCCCTGTGCCCTCTGCAAGGACAGGGTGGAGTGGGTCGACTACAAGGACGTCGCCATGCTCCGCAAGTACATGAGCGACCGGGGCAAGATCCGCGCCCGCCGGGTGTCGGGCAACTGCACCCAGCACCAGCGCGACGTGGCCATCGCCATCAAGACCGCCCGTGAACTGGTGCTGCTTCCCTACACGCAGCGGACCACCACGGAGCGCCCCGGCGGCCGCGGCGGCCGCGGCGGCCGTGACGGCGGCTTCGCTGGAGGAGGCGGCCGGCGTGGTCGCGACGAGGAGCGCACGTTGGGTGAGGACGGTGCCTCCACCGCCATCCCCGACGGCACGCCGCCGCTCGACCCGACCGCGGACGCGGTCGAGGTGGTCGAGGTCGAGGTGGTCGAGCTCGATTCCGGTGAGGAGCTCGTCATCGTGGAGTCGGCTGACGAAGCGGGGGCAGAGTGATGAAGGTCCTCCTCCGCACCGACGTGGACGGGGTGGGCAAGCGCGGGGACATCATCGATGTCGCCGGCGGGTTCGCACGGAACCATCTGCTCCCGGCCGGGAAGGCCATCGTGGCCGCCGACGGGGTCGAAGCGCAGGCGTCCGCCATGCGCAGGTCACGTGACCTGCGGGACGCCCGGGACCGTGAAGGCTCCGAGACCGTCGCCAAGACCCTGGTCGGCAACACCATCACCATCACCGCCCGCGCCACCAATGACCGACTCTTCGGTTCCGTGGGTGCCGCCGACATCGTGCGCCATGTCGAGGAGCAGACCGGGGCGATCGTGGATCGTCACGACCTGGTGCTCGACGAGCCCATCAAGACGGTCGGCGAGCACAACGTGCGCGTCGAGCTGGTGGGTGGGGTCGTCTTCGAATTGACCGTCGACGTGGTGGCGGAGGCCTGAGTCACCCGACCCGGTACCCGGGTCGAGGCCGACGAGGTCATCAGCGTTTCCGGGTGCCCCGGTGCCGACACGGTGCCGGGGCACCTGACTGTCCGGCCGCCGTTCGCGTGGGCATCCGCGGTCGGGGTCACACCCTGTGGTCATGATGCCGACATGACCATTTCGCGCAGGTCCATGACCTCCGATCCCCTGCCGGTCCGCAGGCAGGACGGGGTTGTCCACGCTCCGTCCACAGCGCCGGGCACGACTATCCCCAGGAAGATGGTCTTCCGTTCCACAGGCTCCTCGGGTCAGGGTTGAGTCACCATGGTGCAAGCCTTTGACGACAGCCGACCCCGACGCCTCCTCACCCCCCGCACGGGTGGTGGTGGCACGGCGGGCCGGGTCCCTCCACACAACCTCGAGGCGGAGGAGTCCGTGCTCGGGGCCATGCTCCTCTCCCGGGACGCCATCGCCGTGGCCATGGAGACCTGTAAGGCCGAGGACTTCTACAAGGCGTCCCACGGGTACATCTTCGAAGCGGTCACCTCGCTGTACGGGCGGGGCGAACCGGCGGACTGGGTGACCGTCACCGAGGAGCTCCGACGGCGCGAGCTGCTCGAATCGATCGGGGACACCTCGGTCTTCGTGACCCTCCAGGCCAACACCCCGTCGGTGGGCAATGCGGAGTACTACGCCAAGATCGTGGAGGAGCTGGCCCTGCTGCGACGGCTCGTCGGCGTGGCCGGCGAGATCTCGGAGCTGGGCTACAGCGTGCCGGAGGACGTCTCGGAGGTGCTCGACCGGGCCGAGAGCCTCGTGTTCGACGTGGCACAGCGCCGGGTGGTCGACACCATGACACCGCTCGAGGACCTGCTCGGGGCGACACTCGACCACCTGGAGCAGCTCTTCAGTCGGAGCGAGACGGTGACCGGGCTCGCCACCGGTTACACGGACCTGGACGAGCAACTGGCCGGACTCCAGCCCTCCAACCTGATCGTGGTCGGTGCCCGTCCGGCCATGGGCAAGACGGCCTTCGCCCTCGGCATGGTGGCCAACGCCGGAGTCAAGTTGAAGAAGCCGGTGCTCCTCTTCTCCCTCGAGATGAGTCACATGGAGCTGACCCAGCGCCTCTTGAGTTCGGAAGCCAGGGTGGATGCCAGCCGGATGCGGACCGGCAAGCTCCGCGAGGCCGACTGGCCGAAGATCGGCAACGCCATCAGCCGGATGAGTGAAGCCCCGATCTACATCGACGACAATCCGAACCTGACGGTCATGGACATCCGGGCCCGGGCCCGCCGGCTCAAGAGCCGCGAGGGGCTCTCCCTGGTGGTGATCGACTACCTCCAGCTGATGACCGGGCGTCACGGCTCCGAGAACCGCCAGGTCGAGGTGTCCGAGATCAGTCGTGGGCTCAAGATCCTTGCCCGTGAACTCGAGGTGCCGGTGGTGGCGCTCTCCCAGCTGTCCCGTTCGTTGGAGAGCCGTCCGGACAAACGACCCATGCTCGCCGACCTGCGCGAGTCGGGCTCGATCGAACAGGATGCCGACGTCGTCCTGTTCCTCTATCGGGACGAGGTCTACAACCCCGACGCAACCGAGACCCAGGGGACGGCGGAGGTGATCGTGGCCAAGCACCGCAACGGCCCGACCGGTACCACCCGACTGGCGTTCATCGGACACCACGCCCGCTTCGACAACATGGCGAGGGTCTAGCGGTACACGCCGGACCCCGTGTCAGGGGCCGCCAAGTACTGGTAGTACTGGGTGCATGGACACTCGTCGGATCGGATCGCTCGAGGTGTCGGTCATCGGCCTCGGGACCAACAACTTCGGATTCTTCATGGAAGAGGACGCCGTACCGCCGGTGGTGGACGCCGCGCTCGAGGCCGGGATCACGTTCTTCGACACATCGGACTCCTATCTCGAGAGCGAACCGCGCCTGGCCAAGGCGCTCGGGCGCCGACGCGACCAGGTGGTCCTCGGCACCAAGTTCGGGAGTCCTGTCGACGGCGGTTCCGGCGGAGCCGCTCCGGAGTACATCCGGACGGCGGTGGAGCGCAGCCTCGCCCGGCTGTCCACCGACCGGATCGACCTCTACCAACTCCACCGCCCGGATCCCGAGACGCCGATCGCCGACACCCTGGGGGTCCTCGACGATCTGGTCACCGAGGGAAAGGTGCGGGAGATCGGCTGTTCCAATTTCAGTGCCGCGCAGCTGCGCGAGGCGGAGGCGGCCACCCGCGGGGGCGGAGCCCGGTTCGAGTCCGTCCAGAACCAGTGGAACCTCCTCCAGCGCGAGGACGAGGCCGAGGCCGTGCCCGAGGTCGCCCGACAGGGCCTCGGCTACCTCCCCTTCTATCCCCTGGCCAGCGGTCTCCTGTCCGGGAAGTACGCACGCGGACAGGCGGCTCCGCCCGGAACCCGCCTGGTCCACTTCGGAAGTGACGGAGGAGGTCTGCTCTCCGATCGGAATTTCGACATCGTGGACTCGGCATCCGGGTGGGCGGCGGAGCGGGGCCACACGGTCCTGGAACTGTCGATTGCG
>Ga0302202_10005927_pt1 | contig 12330 bp, 10 predicted proteins | sample II_Bog_N3_3_FD_194579 | JGI IMG/M metagenome (GOLD analysis project Ga0302202, IMG submission 194579) | Peat permafrost microbial communities from Stordalen Mire near Abisko, Sweden - II_Bog_N3_3 | ecosystem: Environmental > Terrestrial > Soil > Wetlands > Peat | place: Sweden: Abisko... | reverse complement strand
GACACACTGGCCGAGTTACGGGAGTGCCGGCAGCGCCTCCCGCTGCGGACGCCCCCCCGCCCGGTCCTGTCGACCTTCACCGACCAGCTGGCCTACGACATCGCCCTGGTCCGTCACGCCGAGCACCTGGGCATCGGGCGGGACCTGTCACCGTTCCGCCAGCGCCTCGAGGGACGGTCGGCCCTGGAACGGACGGTACGGGCCCGGCAGCGCGACGACCGGGACAGCGGTACCCTCAGGTCCCCACGGCGTCGTCGTGGGCCGCCCTGACCGCCCGTTCGTCGATGCGGGCGGCGTAGGTGGCGGCCTGGGTCCGGCGCTCCATCCCCAGCTTGGTCAAGAGGTTGGACACGTAGTTCTTCACGGTCTTCTCGGCCAGGAACATCTCGGCGGCGATCTGGCGATTCGTCATGCCGTCGGCGATCAGGTCGAGCACCCGGCGCTCCTGCACAGTCAGGGCATGCAGCCGCTCGTCCTCACGGGGACCATGACGGAGGCGCTCGAGCACCCGTGCCGTGACCTCGGGGTCGAGGAGGGTCTCGCCCGACCCCGCCCTCCGGATCTCGTCGACCAGGTGGGGGCCGCCCACCTGCTTGAGCACGTACCCGGCCGCCCCGGCCAGGATGGCCGCGTAGATGGCGGTGTCATCGGCGTACGAGGTGAGCATGACGCAGGCGATGTGGGGACGGGTGGACCGCACGTCGCGGCACACCTCCACCCCGCTGCCGTCCGGGAGCCGGACGTCCAGGATGGCCACATCGGGGTCGCAGGCCGGTATCCGGGCCAGCGCCTCGGCCACCGTGCCCGCCTCCCCCACCACGACGAGATCGTCGGTGGCCTCGAGCATGGTCCGGAGGCCGGCTCGCACCACCTCGTGGTCATCGAGGATGAACACTCGGAGCGTCACGTCGTCTTCCTTCCGGCCCGGCTACGGCACGCCCGGGCGGCGTCGACCCACTGGTCACTGTCGACGCGAGGGGGACGTATCCGGCGCGATGACCGGAGGATGCCTCCATCAATCTACCCACTACGCTCGATTTCGATGCCTTTCCAGTCGATCGACGACCCGGTCACGTTGCGACGGGTGCTCGATGCGACGCTCCTCCTCGAGAAGGACGTGGAGCTCCCGGCCCTGCTGGGCCACGTGATCAACGAGGCCCAGGCCCTGACCGACGCCCGGTTCGGGGCCATCGGCGTCCTCGACGACCACCGTGCGGCCATCGCCGAGTTCTTCACCGTGGGCCTGGACCCCGTCGCCGAGGCGGCGCTCGGCCCCCATCCCACCGGGCTCGGGGTCCTCGGGGTCCCCCTGGACGGGCACCGCACCGTGCGCCTGGCCCGCCTCGACCTCCACCCCGACAGCTGCGGATTCCCGCCCGGCCACCCGGTGATGCGCTCCTTCCTGGGGGTGCCCATCAAGGTGCGCGACGAGGTCTACGGGAGCATCTACCTCACCGACAAGCAGGGCGCGACGGAATTCACCGCCGAGGACCAGGCCCTGGTCGAGGCCCTGGCCGTGGCCGCCGGTGTGGCCATCGAGAACACCTGGCTCCACCAGCAGGTGCAGACCCTGGCCGTGGCCGCCGACCGGGAGCGCACGGCCCGGGACCTCCACGACACGGTGATCCAACATCTCTACGCGGTGGGGCTCAGCCTCGAGACCATGGCCAGCGAGCCGGCGGCGGTGGACCTACGGATCCGCCTGGAGCAGCTGGTGGCCAACGTCGGTGAGGCCATTCGCCAGGTCCGGTCCAGCATCTACGACCTCGGACCGACCGGGACCGGGGTGCGTGTCCGGATCGAGGCGCTGGTCCACTCGCTGCGCCCGGTGGTGGGGTTCGAGATCGCCCTGGTCGTCGACGGGCCGGTGGACTCGGTGGTGTCCGATGCGGTGGCCACCCAGCTCCTGGCCACCGTGCGCGAGGCGGTGACCAACATCGGGCGCCACGCGTCGGCCACGGCCGCCGAGGTGGCCGTCACCCTCGACGGTGGCGTCTGTGAGCTCCGGGTGCTCGACGACGGCCGCGGCATCGACCCCGATCGGGCCAACCCGGACGGACTGGGCCTGGACAACATGCGTCGCCGTGCCGAGACCCTCGACGGCGCGTGCACCATCGGGCCGTCGCCGGCCGGTGGGACCGTGGTGACCTGGCGGGTGCCCGTCACGTCCTGAGTTCCACGCCAGGCCGGCAAATGGGGCAATTCGGCCCTGTCCCGGCCGGGGCCGCTCCTCCACACTGGACAGGACGGCGCACGTCCTGTGCCCGTCCGACCTGGAGGATGGCATGACACTCACCTTGGGCTTCCTGAAGGGCGAGGTTTCCGGCGCCGACCCTGAGGCCGGACCACAGGGATCCCTGCTCGAGGCACCGAGCGGCAACCTGAAGTTCGCCGACTGGCTCTACCGGTCGAAGGCGGCGTCCGTGGTGTGGCTGGTGGCCCGGGTCTGGTTGGGCTACGGCTGGATCAACGCCGGCTACCAGAAGCTGTGGGGCAGCGAGAAGGCGGCGTTCTGGAACGGTGGCGGAGCCGGCGTCAAAGGATTCGCCAGCGCCGGCGTGGCCGGCTCGGCCACCGGCAAGAGCGGCGCCTCCTACGGGTGGTGGGCCGCCTTCCTCCACAACTTCGTGGTGCCCAACGCCTCGTGGATCGCCAAGCTGATCACCCTCAGTGAGCTGGTCATCGGGGCCCTGTTGATCCTCGGCCTGTTCACCGGAGCGGCGGCCCTGGGCGGCCTGGCCCTCAACCTCATCTATATGTTCACCGGATCGGCCGGGGTCAATCCGGCCTACGCCATCGTGTCGGTGCTGCTCATCCTGGCCTGGCGCAACTCCGGCTACCTGGGACTGGACCGGTTCGCCCTGCCTGCCCTGCGCCACCTCTTCCACCATGGCGGCCATGTCGGCGGCCGGGCGGCCACGGTGCCCCCGCTGCCCCCGGTCGTGGTCCCGGTCGGCTGAGCGGGCGCGTCCCGGACGGACGGATGACCACGTCCATCGACCACGCGTCGGAGCGGTCCCACCGGGGGACCACGGCCGGTGTCCCCGGACCCGAGGGGCCGCTCTCCCCCGAGCTCCTCGGACGGATGGATGCCTACTGGCGTGCGGCCAACTACCTCTCGGTGGGCCAGCTCTACCTGTTCGACAACCCGCTGCTGCGCCGGCCCCTGGCGCTGACGGACGTCAAGCCCATCGTGGTGGGCCACTGGGGGACGACCCCGGGCCAGAACTTCATCTACGTCCACCTGAACCGGGTCATCACGGAGCACGACCTGGACATGTTCTACGTGGCCGGGCCGGGCCACGGGGGGCCGGCCATCGTCGGGAACACCTATCTCGAGGGCACCTACAGCGAGGTCTATCCCGATGTCGGCCGGGACGAGGCGGGCCTGCAGCGGCTGTTCAGGCAGTTCTCCTTCCCGGGCGGCATCTCCAGCCACGTGGCCCCGACCACGCCCGGGTCCATCCACGAGGGGGGCGAGCTGGGCTACTCGCTCAGCCATTCCTTCGGAGCCGCCTTCGACAACCCGGGGCTCATCGTGGCCTGCGTCATCGGCGACGGTGAGGCCGAGACCGGGCCGCTGGCCACGGCATGGCACTCCAACAAATTCCTCGACCCGGTCACCGACGGTGCGGTGCTGCCCATCCTCCACCTGAACGGCTACAAGATCAGCAACCCGACGGTGCTGGCCCGCATCGAGCCCGAGGAGCTGGACCAGTTCCTGCGGGGGTGCGGCTGGACCCCCCGGTTCGTCGAGGGCGACGACCCCGACACCATGCACCAGGCCATGGCCGCGGCCCTGGACGAGTGCATCGGCGACATCCTGGAGTACCAGCGCCGGGCCCGGTCGGGCGGAGCCGCCTTCCGGCCGCGGTGGCCGATGATCGTGCTCCGCTCCCCCAAGGGCTGGACCGGCCCCAAGGTGGTCGACGGGGTCCCCATCGAGGGCACCTTCCGCTCCCATCAGGTCCCCCTGCTGGTCGACGGCGACCATCCCGGGCACGTGGCCCTCCTCGAGGAGTGGATGCGGAGCTACCGGCCCGAGGAGCTGTTCGACCGGTCCGGGCGCCTGGTGGAGGACCTGGCCGAGCTGGCCCCGAGGGGTGACCGGCGGATGGGGGCCAACCCCCACGCCAACGGGGGCATGCTGCTGCGCGACCTGCGCATGCCCGACTTCTGCGACCATGCCGTCGACGTCCCCTCGCCCGGCGGGTCGACGGCACAGGACACCCGGGTCCTCGGCCAGTTCCTGCGGGACGTCATCTCCCTCAACCGCCCGGAGCGCCACTTCCGGGTCTTCGGGCCGGACGAGACCCTGTCCAACCTCCTCGGCGCGGTCTTCGAGGTCACCGACCGCCAGTGGGAGGCCCGGACCGAGCCCAACGACGAATTCCTCGGCTCCGAGGGGATGGTGCTCGACTCCATGTTGAGCGAGCACCAGAGCGAGGGGTGGCTCGAGGGCTACCTCCTGACCGGCCGGCACGGCCTGTTCAACTGCTACGAGGCCTTCATCCACATCGTCGACTCGATGTTCAACCAGCACGCCAAGTGGCTCAAGGTCACCTCCGAGCTGGAGTGGCGCCGGGAGATCGCCTCACTCAACTACCTGCTGGCCTCCCACGTGTGGCAGCAGGACCACAACGGCTTCACCCACCAGGACCCCGGCTTCCTCGACCATGTGGTCAACAAGAAGGCCGACATCGTCCGGGTCTATCTCCCCCCCGACGCCAACTGCCTCCTGTCGGTGGTCGACCACTGCCTGCGCAGCCGGAACTACGTCAACGTGGTGGTGGCCGGCAAGCACGCCCTGCCCCAATGGTTGACCATGGACCAGGCGGTGGTCCACTGCACGGAGGGCATCGGCATCTGGGAGTGGGCCAGCACCGATGCCGGCGGCGAGCCGGACGTGGTCCTGGGCTGCTGTGGTGACACCCCCACCCTGGAGGTGCTGGCCGCCGCCTCGATCCTGCGCCAGCACCTGCCCGGACTGCGGGTCCGGGTGGTCAACGTGGTCGACCTGATGAAGCTGCAACCGAGCACCGAGCACCCCCACGGGTTGAGCGACGCCGACTACGACTCGGTGTTCACCCGGGACAAGGAGATCGTCTTCGCCTTCCACGGCTACCCGTGGCTGATCCACCGGCTCACCTACCGCCGCGCCAACCCGAACCTCCACGTCCGGGGATACAAGGAGGAGGGGACCATCACCACGCCCTTCGACCTGCGGGTCCAGAACGGGATCGACCGCTTCCACCTGGTCATCGACGTCCTCGACCGGCTGCCCCAGCTGGGTGCCACCGGCAGCCACCTGAAGCAGCACATGCAGGACACTCTGGTGCGGCACACCCGCCACGTCGACGCCACCGGACGGGACCTCCCCGAGGTCCGCGACTGGCAGTGGGTCGCCACCCCGTGACCGCCTCCGGCCACCGGCGGGGTGGTCGGCCGGCGGTGGGGCCACCGTCACCCGCACCATGAGGGTGCTGGTGGTCAACGCCGGGTCGTCCAGCGTCAAGCTGCGGGTGGTGGAGGACGGCACCCGGGTGTCGTCGGCCACCGACCTGGGGGCTCCCGACGCCCACCTGGCCGATCGGCTCGACGAGTTCGCCGCCCCGGTCGGCCCGGTCGACGCCGTCGGCCACCGCGTGGTGCACGGCGGGTCCCGGTTCCTGGTGCCGGTGCGCATCGGGCCCGACGTGCGCCACGGGCTCGAAGGCCTGAACGACCTGGCCCCCCTGCACAACCGCCCGGCCCTGGTGGGCATCGACGCCGCCGCCACGCGGTTCGCCGGGGTGCCCCAGGTGGCCTGCTTCGACACCTCCTTCCACACGTCCCTACCCCCCGAGGTCACCACCTACGCCGTCCCGGCCGACTGGGTGTCCCGCTGGGGGATCCGACGCTACGGCTTCCACGGGCTGAGCTGCGCCTGGGCCGCCCGCCGGGCCCCCGTGCTCCTGGGCCGGCCGGCCGATCGGCTGCGGCTGGTCGTCTGCCACCTGGGCGCCGGCGCGTCGGTCACCGCCGTCGCCGCCGGGCGCTCGGCCGACACCACCATGGGGTTCACCCCGCTGGAGGGCCTGGTCATGGCCACCCGCTCGGGCGACCTCGACCCCGGCGCCCTGCTCTACGCCCTCGGGCACGGCCTCACCACCCCTGAGGCCGACCACGCCCTCGAGTACCGGTCGGGACTGTTCGGACTGTGTGAACCCTGCGGGGGTGACATGCGGCGGCTCCTGGCCGCCCGGACCGGGGGCGACCGGTCGGCGGACCTGGCCGTGACGGTCTACCTCCACCGGCTCCGGGCCAAGATCGCCGCCATGACCGCGGCCACCTCGGGGACCGACGCGCTGGTCTTCACCGGGGGCGTCGGAGAGGGGGCCCCGGCCATCCGGAGCGAGGTGGTGGCCGGGCTGGAGTGGATGGGGGCCCGACTCGACGAGGACGCCAACCGGTCGGTGGGCGGGGCCGACACCGAGATCAGCGCCGCCGGCTCGGCGGTGGCCACCCTCGTGGTCCACTCCCGCGAGGAGCTCCAGATCGCCGACGAGTGTGCCCAGGTGCTGGCCTCGCCGGCCTGATCCCTCAGGCCGGCGTGTCCCGCCGGGACAGGTCGGCGACGCGGCGGTGGGCCGGTGCCCGCCCGGCCGGCTGGGTCGGTGCCGGGGGGCCGGTCCCCGTCGGCACGTCGGCGGGTGTGGGACGGTCCACCGGCTCCCCGGGTGTGAGCGTGAAGGGGGCGCCGAAGTGGACGAGGTCCACCGGGCCGCCGGCGGTGATCCGGTAGCGGGTGGCCGTGGCGCCCACCTCCACCCGGAAGTGGGTGCCCCGCAGCTCGATGCCGAAGGCCAGGCCGGTCCATCCCGACGGCAGCCGGGGTGCGAACCCCAGGGTGCCCCGGCGCTCCCGCATCCCGGCCATGCCGTTCACCAGGGCGATCCAGGTGCCGGCCAGGGAGGCCACGTGCAGCCCGTTGCCGGTGTTGTGCTCGACGTCGCCCAGGTCCATCCGGGCCGTCTCGGCCAGGTAGTCGTAGGCCAGCTCCCGGTGGCCGACCTCGGCGGCCATGACGGCCTGGGTGCTGGCCGACAGGGACGAGTCGCGCACGGTGAGCTGCTCGTAGTACTCGAAGTTGGCCGCCTTCTCCTCGGCCGTGAAGGCATCGCCCCGCAGCTGCATGGCCAGCACCAGATCGGCCTGTTTGACCACCTGTTTGCGGTACAGGTCGAAGTACGGGAAGTGCAGGAGCAGCGGATACTGGTCGGGCCGGGTGGCCGCGAAGTCCCAGCGCTCGTGGGCGGTGAATCCCTCGGACTGGGAGTGCACCCCGAGGACGGTGTCGCGGGGCACGACCATGGCCGCGGCGGCGGCCCGCCAGCCGGCAACCTCGTCGCCGGTGACGTCGAGGCGGGCCGCCCGCTCGGGGTGGCCGACGGCGGCATCGGCGGCGGCGAGCAGGTTCCGCTGGGCCATCAGGTTGGTGTACACGTTGTTGTCGGCGATGGCGCTGTACTCGTCCGGGCCGGTGACGCCGTCGATGCGGAAGCGGTCCGGGGATCCGAAGTGGCCCAGTGAGTACCAGAGGCGGGCCGTCTGGACCAGCAGCTCCAACCCCACCGACTCCGAGAAGGCGTCGTCGCCGGTGGCGTCGCAGTAGCGGATGACCGCGTCGGCGATGTCCGCGCCGATGTGGAAGGCGGCGGTGCCCGCCGGCCAGTAGCCCGTGCAGGCCGCGCCGGTGATGGTGCGCCACGGGAACGCCGCCCCCCGGAGGCCGAGCTGGGCCGCCCGGGCCATGGCCAGCGGCAGGGTGGTGTGCCGCCAGGTGAGGGCGTTGGCCGCCGCCGCCGGCTGCAGGTAGGTGAGCACGGGGAGGACGAAGGTCTCGGTGTCCCAGAAGGTGTGGCCGTCGTAGCCCGGCCCGGTCAGGCCCTTGGCCGGGATCGAGCACTGCTCGGCCCGGGCCGCGGCCTGCAGGACGTGGAAGAGGGCGAACCGGACGGCCTGTTGGATCTCGGGATCCCCGTCCACCACCACGTCGGAGCGGTCCCAGAAGGTGTCCAGGATGGACCTCTGGGCGGCCAGCAGCCCGTCCCAGCCGGTGCGCCGGGCCTCGACCAGGGCGGCCTCGGTCTCGTCCACCAGCGCCGGGACCGAGCCGTGGGCGGCCCAGGCGTGGCTCACGAACTTGATGACCTGCAGGCGCTCCCCCGGTTGGAGGGGCACGGTGACGGTCACCCGGCCCAGGTCGTCGAAGCTCTCGGCCAGCACGTGGCTGGAGGATGGACCCGTCACCACGTGGTCCATGCCCACCCCCACCAGCAGCCCGCTGCGAGCGGTCCGGTGGACCAGCTGGACCCCCGACCCGGAGGAGCTGTGCCAGAGCGGCTGCCAGGGCGCGTCGGGCATGGTCGACTCCCGAGGGTCGCCGGTCGGCCCGGACTGTGCCTCGTTGGCCACCAGCTCGGACTGGACCACCACCCGGACGGCGTGGTCGACGGCCTCCACCTGGTAGGCGATGGCGGCCACCGACCGCTGGGCGAGCGACACCAGCCGCGTGGACCTCACCCGCACGGTCGTGCCGGCCGGCGTGGCCCAGACGAGTCGGCGGTCCAGCACCCCGGCCCGGAAGTCCAGCACCCGCTCGTGGCTGTGCAGGACCCCGGTGCGCACGTCGAGGTGCTCGTCGTCGACCATCAGCCGGATCACCTTGCCGTTGGTCACGTCCACCATGACCTGGTCGCTCTCGGGCCGGTCGTAGGACTCCTCGGACGGGACGTAGGGGCGCAGCTCGTGCACGCCGTTGACATAGGAGCCCGGCACCACGTGGGGATCGCCCTCGTCGAGGTTGGCGCGCCAGCCCACATGGCCGTTGGACAGCGCGAACAGCGACTCGCTCTGGGCCAGGATGCCCTGGTCCAGCCAGGTCTCGCGCAGGCACCACGGCTCGATGCCGAACGCCGGATGGTGGATCATCAGGGGGGGAGCCGGCCCAGCCCGGGCGCGGAGCGCGTCGGTCCTAGTGGCCGGAGTTGTTCCCATTGGTGCCGGCCGGATGCAGCGGCGTGATGCCGGCCACCACCGGTGCGGGTCCGCTGGAGGCGGCCGTCTCGCGGGCCAAGAAGGCCCCCAGCTCGGCGATGGTGGTCATGAGCGGGGCCGGGAACACCACCGTGGTGTTCTTGTCCACACCGATCTCCACCAGGCTCTGGAGGTTGCGGAGCTGGAGGGCCAGGGGGTGCGCCATCATCACGTCGGAGGCGTCGCCCAGCGCAGCGGCCGCCATCGACTCGCCCTCGGCATTGATGATCTTGGCCCGCTTCTCCCGCTCGGCCTCGGCCTGCTTGGCCATGGCCCGCTTCATGGTGTCGGGGAGCTGGATGTCCTTCAGCTCGACCAGGGTCACCTCAATGCCCCAGTCCGAGGTGGTCTTGTCGAGGATCTCCCGGATGTCGAGGTTGATCCGGTCGGTCTCCGACAGGGTCTCGTCGAGGGTGTGCTGGCCGACCACCTTGCGCAGGGTGGTCTGGGCGATCTGATCGATGGCGTCGGCCACGTTCTCGATGGCCACCACCGACTTCACCGCGTCGACCACCCGGAAGTAGGCGACCGCCGAGACGTCCACACTCACGTTGTCCCGGGTGATGATGCCCTGGGACTGGATGGGCATGGTGATGATCCGCAACGAGACCCGGCGGAGGTTGTCCACGCCGGGCACGATGAGGTGGAACCCGGGGGCGCGGACACCCAGCACCCGGCCCAACCGGAACAGGACGCCGGACTCGTACTGCTTGACGATGCGGGCCGACAGCGCCAGGGCCAGCAGGGCCACGACGATGACGACCACGACCACGACCACGACGATGTGCATAGTCCCAGTCTGGGAGCCCACGACCCCGGTCCGATAGAGGACAAGGACCCCTCTCCGACCGGCCCGTGACCGGCCGGTCGGATGGGTCGCCACCCTCCTGGTCCGCTCCGCTCCCCGGGGTGTACCCTGGAAGTACCTTCTATAGCGAGGGTTCCGGAGGAGAGCGGCCCGCCGCCCCTGGCAACCTTGGAGGCACTGAACTCGTGTCGAGTTCCCCGCTATCGGTCGATGGTCGTCGACGTGCCACCCACTCGGGCGTCTCCCCCTACGCCCTGGGCGCGCGGTCGGCTCGCACCCGACCCATCCAGGCCAACCGTCGGGCCGCCCCTCCGTGCACCGACCCACCGGTGGGGACCCGCCCCCGTGGCTGATGGCCCGAGGACCGGCGCCGACGCCGTGTTGATGCACCTCCGACAGACGGCGGCCGTCCCGTCCGGGCACGAGGTCGTCGACGGTGCCCTCCGCCTGGTGGTGGCGCTGGCCCGGGCCACCGTCGGCGGCGCCGACGGGGCCAGCGTCTCGCTGCACCGGCACGGTCGGCTGCTCACGGTGGCCGCCACCGACCGGACCGTCTACGAGATGGATGCCGGCCAGTACCTGACCGGCCAGGGACCGTGCCTGTCGGCCTCGACCGAGGGCCGGTGGTTCTACTCGGCGTCGCTGGAGGACGAGGTGCGCTGGCCCGCGTTCGTGCCCCGCGCCCGCGGCCTGGGCATCAACGCCGTCCTGTCCAACCCGCTGGTAACCCAGGACCAGCCGGTCGGGGCCCTCAACCTCTACTCCCGCTCCCCCCAGGCCTTCACCGACGCCGACCGTCGCCTGGCCGCCCTCATCGCCGCCGAGTCCTCGACGGTCCTGTCCGAGGCGGGTATCACCGCGTCGGACGATCGCCTGGCCCTGCGGCTCACCCACGCCCTCCAGGCACGCCAGGTCATCGCCCAGGCCCAGGGGGTCATCATGGAGCGCCACGGGATCGACCCGGATGCCGCCTACCACCACCTGCTGGACTTCTCCCGGAGCTCGCATCTCACCCTGCTGCGCCGGGCCGGCGACGTGGTGGCCTCCAGCCAGCACCGCCGCACCGTGGTCGGCCCGGTACCCGATGGTGCGGCATGAGCGCTCCGGCCGACACCGTGTTGGACCGGGCCCGCCAGAACGCCGGCCTCTCGCACGGCGAGCTGTACCTCCGCTACTTCGAACTGGGGGGCATGAGCAGTGCATTCCAGGTCGAGGCCATCGTCTACGAGCTGGCCGAGGCCAGCCCCCACGACTACGACGTCCTGGCCCACGCCCTCAACGAGCGGTTCGTGGAGCTCGGAGGCGACCATCCCGTCCCCTATGCCTCGGAACCCTGACGGGCCGGTGGTGGGTGCCAGCGCCGTCCCGGCCGACGGGTGGAGCCCGTCGGCCCCGGCCCGGACACCTGTGGAAGGCTCAACCATGACCATGGCGGACACGGAGCTCACGCTGGCACTGACGACGCAGCTGTCCGAGGTGGCCCGCGCCCTGTTCGCCGCCGGGGACGTGTCGTCCACGCTCCAGACGGTGGTGGACCTGGCCACGGTCACCATCGAGGGCTGCGACTACGCCTCGGTGTTCGTCGAGCACCCGGCGGCCGACCGGCGGGCCATCGCCAGCGATCCCCTGGTGGCCCGGCTCGACGAGCTCCAGCAACGGATCGGACAGGGGCCGTGCATCGACACCCTCCGCTCCGGCCAGTCGGTCTACGTGGAGGACCTGGCCGCCGACCCGCACTGGCCCCAGTTCGGGCCCGAGGCGGCCGAGAGCGGCATCCGGTGCCTGCTGGTGCTGCCCCTGTCCGCCACGGGGACGTTCGGTGTCCTCAACCTCGCCGCCTCCTTTCCGGCGGCCTACGGGGCGACCGACCGGGCCAAGGGGGTGATCTTCGCCACCCTGGCCGAGCTGGCGCTGACCGGGGCCCAGACCCACGAGGAGGAGGACCGCCGGGCCGACAACCTCCACCAGGCCCTGGTGACCCGGGAGCTCATCGGCCGGGCCGAGGGGATCCTGATGGAGCGGGAGCGGATCACCTCCACCCAGGCGTTCGACATCCTCCGTCGGGCCTCCCAGCACCTGAACGTGAAGCTGAAAGAGGTGGCCGAGGAGCTGGTCGAGACGGGTGAGCGCCCCCGGACCGGTCCGAACGACCCGGCCCGCCGGGGACGCTGAGGCCGGACCGGGGGACGACCGTGCGGCCGGGCCCGTTCACCCCGGGGTGTGGGCGGCGAGGATCCCGGCCAGGACGGACGGGCCGGTCACGGCCAGGAGGTGCCCCGAGGGCACCCGGGTGACGGTCACCGGACCGGGCAGGCGGGCCGCCATCTCCTCCTGGGTGCCCGGGGGGACGGGACGGTCGAGCTCGTTGAGCACGTAGTGGATCGGGACCCCGGCCGCCTGCGACCAGTGGATGGGCTGGAAGTAATGGTGCACGGTGTCGGGCA
>Ga0302202_10005915_pt1 | contig 12345 bp, 11 predicted proteins | sample II_Bog_N3_3_FD_194579 | JGI IMG/M metagenome (GOLD analysis project Ga0302202, IMG submission 194579) | Peat permafrost microbial communities from Stordalen Mire near Abisko, Sweden - II_Bog_N3_3 | ecosystem: Environmental > Terrestrial > Soil > Wetlands > Peat | place: Sweden: Abisko... | reverse complement strand
ACGAAACGCGGCGCAAATATTCCTGAGCTACTCCTCTATGATTCGGACACAGGCTCTTATGTCCGCCGATTTACAAGAACAGGAGGTGCCTGGTATAGACCTAAACGAAAATCAGAGACTAATGCTGCGATTGGATGGCCTGCTTTGGAATTTGAAGCAATACTTTATGCAATGATTAATTCAGCCGGGTATTCCAATATTAGCGAAGGGCTTAAGAATTACACTAATAGAGTTGAAGTTCGTTTTAAACTAAAAGGCGATTCCAAGCGAGATTTCAGAGAGTTCTTTCAAAATATTAAGCACATCGCGTCTGACTTTGATAAGATATTATTAGAATTAGATTCAAAAATTAATCACTATTCTAAAATAGTACCTATTGAAAAACAAATTCTCACTGAATTAATTAATCAATTTAAAATACTTAATAAAACAATAAAGGAATTGCAATCGTCCTTTCATGATTACAATAAAAATGACAATCAATTAAATTTACGAGAACTTGGTAGATCATTTGATAAACTTATGCATTTATCAAAAAGTATGATGATTAATCTAAATAAATTACCCAGTACATCAAAAAATTATACACCCGATAGGGACTACTTGGCCGGTGACATTTATTCTATGTTCTCGGAATTATTCGAATATGACGAAAGTGGAATGATACGGTTTCATAGCCTAATGCCAAGACAGCGTTTTATTAGAGTACATTGGAAGAATAGAGGTGATGAAATATCATGGACTGCTCACGTTTCCCCTGAAGGTAATATTAAGTATGTTTCTATTAATAAAAAAATAAAAATGGGCTATAAAGAAAATATTGGACCGACTGAAGACATCATTAATCTATATAAATCGACTTTGGATAAGCTAAAAAAAGAATACGCACCTCTCAAAAAGAGCCCTTTCCCTTTATTTCGTTGCGCTCCGTATTTTAGAATGGATCAATATTAGCAATAGCCTGAAGTCTTCCCGGTAAACGGGAAACAGGAGATTTGAGTGTTTTGGCATTGGGGGTTCTCGTAAGACTAAGGAGAACCAACATGAAAAAGGGCCTTGGAGAAGAACAGTTCATCTATGCATTAAAACGCATTGAGACTGGGGGCAAAGAGCTAGAAATTTGTCGTGAACTCGGCATCAGCAAACATATCCTTTATAATTGGAAGAGGAAGTGTTCGGAAAGTGGAGTGGGGACTACAATCACCATCGCCCGCATAGCTCGGCAAACTTTCCTCCTGCTGCGTTTCCTAACGAACTTCTACTCAAAACACCAAACAAAATACAGATGTCCCCAAGAGCCACTTACTCATCCTAGACGCGTTCCAGAATCAGGAAAAAGGTCAAAGCCTAAATACCCGGGGTAAGATCACATCCTTGATTCCCACTTTCATGATCCGATGCCGCAAACTGTTTAAATGCTGTACTGGTGAGAGTAGAAACTCAAAGGAAATTCAGCAGAATAGATTTATTACCCTCTTTTTGGCTGTTGATCGTCCTAGTGATACATCCTCAACACAGGAAAACATGGTAGCACTTTTGGTAGCACTTTGCCCCACTCGGGGTCTTTTTTCTCCATAACTCCTTGATTATAAGGAGTGGAGCGGGCGAAGGGATTCGAACCCTCGACATCAACCTTGGCAAGGTTGCACTCTACCAACTGAGTTACGCCCGCATAAACTGAGCTGGAATTGATAGACGAAGCCACCCGGGGTGTCAATCCAGGTTTTTGTGAATTCACCGAGCTGGCGATATCTAGGGAAAGATGTGGATTGCTTACCGCCGCTAGGCTAATTCGGTGTGATGTGGAATATCAGTCTCCCCTGGTGGGAATTTGTCCTGCGCGGCTTCATCATCTATACTTTCCTGATCGTGATCCTGCGCGCGACCGGCAAGCGGCAGATCGGCCAGATGAGTCCGTTTGATCTGGTGCTGCTACTGGTGCTCAGCAACGCAGTGCAGAACTCGATGAACGGCGGTGACAACTCCGTGACAGGAGGGATCATCCTTTCGATCACGCTTGTCTCTGCCAACTGGATCACGGGAAAGATCACTTTTTCCAGTAAGAAAGCGGAGCGACTGATCGAGGGAGCGCCTCAGGTTCTGGTGCACGACGGGAGGGTTTACGAACAGGCACTGGCCGATGCCCAACTCACCCGGCATGAACTCATGGCAGCCATCCGAAATGAAGGCTACACTGATCTCAGTGAGATTCGTGCTGTCATCCTTGAAAACGATGGTTCGATCAGTGTGATCCCAAAACGCCCTAAAAACTCATGAGCGCCGCCGCATCCTCCAGAAGCTCCTTGCTCAGACTTCTCCGGCGGGAATGGTTGCTGATCTTCAGTTATGCCACGACAGGCATTTTCCTGATCCAGGGAAAGGCCTGGCTTGGGCAGAATCCGGGGATCCTGACAGGAAGCGGAATTTTTATCTGGCTCTTCGTTGTGATGCTCCTTTCTTCCTTTTCGGTGGTACGCCATGCCGATCATCTGGCCGAGCAACTCCGCGAACCGTATGGAACCCTCATTCTCACGCTCGCTGTCACCAGCATCGAGGTGATGATGATCTCCGCGCTGATGCTCAATGGGAACAATCCTTACCTTGCCCGGGACACCATGTTTGCGGTGGTGATGATCGTGCTCGGGGGATTGCTTGGCCTCACCCTGCTCACCGGAGGACTCCGTTTCAGTGAACAACAAGTCAACATCAAGGGGGTGAATTCGTTCCTCGGCCTGATCCTCCCACTCTCGGTGTTGTCGCTGATCATGCCGAACTTCACGGAATCAGGTGACGAAGGATCTTTTTCCACGTTCCACGCCCTCAGCATGATTGTCCTCTCGCTCATCATTTACGGGGTGTTTCTTGCCATCCAGACGAGCCGCCATCGTGAATTTTTCAACGAAACCGATTGGGAACCCCAGAGTGAGGAAGAACATCATATCGGCAATCCCATTGCCTTCAATGCAGTGCTGCTCATCGTTCATCTCCTCCCGGTTGTGTTGCTCTCCAAACAACTCGCCCATCTGCTTGATTTTGGAGTGAAGGGCGGGGGGATGCCGAAAGAACTTGCCGGTGCCGTGGTCGCCGTTCTGATTCTGGCACCGGAAGGACTGAGCGCCATTCTGGCATCGGCCCGCAACCAGGTGCAGCGCGCAGTGAATGTTCTCCTTGGCTCCGTGCTGGCGACCATCGGCCTGACTGTGCCGGCCGCCCTAGCCATCAGCCTGCTCTACAACAAGCCTGTCCATCTTGGACTCTCAAGCCCTTCCATGACCCTGCTCGCGGTGACGCTCGCCACCTGCATGATCACCTTCGGGCAGGGACAGACGAACATCCTTCAAGGCTTCGTTCACCTATTGCTCTTCGCTGCCTACATCGTGCTGATGTTTAACTGACCGAACCTGAACGGTTCGGAGTAAAAAGTTAAAAGTGTAAGGTAAAATGGCGTGGAAAAAACCTTCGAACTTTTCACTTTTTCACCTTCCAACTTGTTTCAATTCGTCTCTCGACGAATTGAAACCGAAACCCATTCGGTTTGAGGCAAGATGAATTTACGGATCGTGAGTTCGATCCACATTAGGGAAAATTCCTGCAAAAGGATCTCGGTCAGGTCATCAGCCAGTGTCTCGATCAGTTTGCGCGGGTATTCGGAGACGATCTCGCTCACGCGGAGACTCACGGCGGCATAATCGACCGTCAAACTCAGGTCATCCTTGAGCACCTCCGGCTGGTCTGATGCGGCGAAGCGGAGATCGATGAGCAGCCGCTGCGGTACGGCTCTCTCCTCCTCGGGAACACCGATATGCGCCATCACTTCTAGTCCCTGAATCCCGATCACTCGTTCCGATTTCACAGGATAAACTTGATGTCGCGAATCGTGCGTTCGCCGAATTGCTCGCGCAACTTGCGGATGATCTCCGGCTTCCAGACACGATCCAGCTCATAACGCACGCTTGGCTGCATCACGCGGATCTGCAGCGTGCCGTTCACAAGACGCTCGGGTTGGGAATGCTGGGCAATGAAATCGCCGACGATGCCACTCCAGGCCGCCAGGATGTCTGATTCCTTGATGCGCGTTGCAATCCCAAGCTTGGGCAAGAGCTTGGCAAGGACATCGCCGAGCGACATGGCCCGATCAGGACGGGGCTCGGCAGGTAATCCACGCCACTCTTCGAGCAATTTCTCGGCAGGCGTTTTCTTTTTATGAAAACGACCGGATTTAGCACGATCAGAACTCTCCTGAGAGAGGGGCTTTGCCGACGGTGTCTTTTCTTCCGTCAGAGGAGGAGTGCCCGTTATGAGCGCCTTCTTTTAGGCGTCGCTTCCGATTGCCTCGACAGGGCAGCCTTCCATGGCTTCCTTACAGAGAGCTTCCTCTTCAGGAGTCTCGGGCTGCTTGAAGACATAGGAGTGACCACCATCGTCGTTGCGCGTGAAGTTGGCAGGAGCCGTTTCGCGACACAGGTCGCAGTCAATGCACTGGTCGTCGCAGTAAAAGGCACCAGCGACATTCTCGGGATATTTGTTGGATACATCAGCCATGATGGAGGAAGGTTAAGATCACTACTTCCGATTGCAACGGTTTTTTCACTGCATTGCTAAAATTCATCTTCCGGTCAAAATGAAACCATGAGTTCAGAGCAGAGTCTTGAGTCCAAAGAGTCACAGCTTCGAGCGCTACTTCGCGCCCGGGCACCGCTGCTTATCGCCTACTCGGGGGGTGTCGATAGCACCCTGCTGCTTGCCATTGCGCATGAAACCCTGGGCGCGGAATGTGCGGGCGTCATTGCCGACTCCCCCAGCCTTCCACGGGCCTCCTTGGACGAAGCCCTGAGAATCTCGGGAGCGCGGAATATCCCCGTCGAGGTCGTAGCTACGACGGAACTCGAGGATCCCCGGTACTCCGAGAATCCCCCCAACCGTTGCTACTTCTGCAAAGCCGAGCTCTTCACCCGCATGGAGGAGATCGCCCGGGAGAAAGGTTTCACGACGATTGCCTACGGGGAAAATGCCGATGATCCCGCGAATCTTCGACCCGGTTCGCAGGCGGCGGCAGAGTTTTCTGTCATCGCTCCGCTCAAAGAGGCTGGACTGACCAAGTCGGATGTCCGGGAACTCTCCCGCAAAATGAATCTGCCCACTGCCGATGCCCCTGCGCAACCCTGTCTTAGTTCGCGCATTCCCCACGGCACGAGGGTCACACGCGATGCCCTCGATTTTGTCGAGCGCGGCGAAGCCATCGTTCGCCAGTTTGGGTTCCGCACTTTCCGCGTCCGTTACCTGCCTCCCGATCAATCGCCCCTCTCCCGTCCGGGAGCAAAGGTGCAAATCTCCATCGAGGAGATGAATCGCATTGACCCGGTTCGTCAGACTCTTGTCGCGGCCCTCTCAGCTAGTGGCTTTGGCCGGGTTGAAATCGATCCCGAGGGACTGCAGAGATAGAAAATTCAGCCGTTGAGAAAGGTCGCCTCGTGAATCCAGAGTTCCGGGCCGAATTCGACGGTTAATTTTTCCTTAAGAACGGTCACGGATTCCTCCAGCGCATCTGGTGCGATGATCGCTACCATCGTCGATCCTGAGCCACTCATGAAGGCCGACTCCACGCACGGTTGAGTCCGCAACCAGCTCTTCATCACAGGAAGCAAAAGGTATTTCTCAAAGACCGGGGTCTCCAGATCGTTGACAAGTTTGATTCCTTCGAGTGATTGCACGATCTCGGCATGAGTCTCCGAAGCCTGCTGCATCTCGGCATACCGTTTGTAAGCCCACGGCGTCGGCACGGGAAACGGAGGCTTGATCAACAACAGTCTTCGTTGCGGAAGTGCGTCCGTTGATTCCAGAATCTCTCCTCTCCCCCGGCACCATGCAGGTCCCTTTTCCAAAAAGAACGGGACATCCGAACCAAGCTGGGCGGCCAGTTGATGGAGTTCTTCGGAGACCAGGGGATCGTCAAAAAGATCATTGAGTCCGCGCAACACAGCCGCAGCATCGCTACTTCCCCCCCCAAGACCGGCACCATGCGGAATGCGCTTCATCAACGAAATAGAGAGTCCGTGCTCAATACCCGTCGCGGCAAGAAAGACCTCCGCCGCCTTCACGCAGAGATTCTCGGAGCCGGTTGGAAGCTCAGGATCATTGCAGGTAAAACGAATGCCCGTTCCACTGCCGTGCGCCACCTCGACCTCATCGGCTAGGGCTAGCGGCACCATGAGAGTCTCCACTTCATGAAAACCATCGGGGCGTTTCCCAAGAATGCGGAGAGAAAGATTGATCTTGGCCGGAGCGGCGAGTGAGATGAGTTCAGTCACTTTTTAATTTTTATCATCGTGTGAAACTCCCGTCCCGACCCCAAGAAAAAATCATCATTGCCCTCGATGTTCCTGACGCAGACGGTGCCCTCCGATTGCTCGATTCTCTAGGGGAAGCCCCCACTCTCTGCAAAATAGGCTTGGAGCTTTTCACCGCCGAGGGGCCTTCGGTCGTGAAAGCCGTTCAGTCCCGGGGTAGCGCTGTCTTCCTTGATCTCAAGTTTCACGATATCCCGAATACCGTCGCCCATGCCGTGAAGTCCGCTGCAGCACTTGGCGTGGCCATGACCACACTCCATGCCTGCGGTGGTCCGGTCATGCTGGAAGCTGCTGCCAAGGCAGCCGAGGCTTCCGGCAATAAGGATCTTCTCCTTCTCGCGGTCACTGTCCTCACCAGCATGGATGTGGCGCAACTCTCCGCCGCCGGCATCACCATCGATCCTGAAGCCCAGGTCCTACGACTGGCGGGACTCGCCGCTGAAGCCGGTATCGGCGGCATCGTTTGCAGTCCCCGGGAGATCGCTTCCGTACGTGCAACCTTTGGAGAAAAACTCCGTCTGGTCACCCCCGGCGTGCGTCCCGTATGGGCGAGCGCAGGAGATCAGAAGCGGGTCATGACCCCAGCCGAGGCTGTCAGGGCAGGCTCCGACTGGCTGGTCATCGGGCGTCCGATCACGGAGGCAGCCGATCCGAAGGCAGCATATGAGAGCGTCGTTGCGGAGATTCCGGAAGGGTAGATCTTAAAAAGAATCATAGCCACAAGAGGCACAAGGAGACACAAGAAGAGGGGCGATTTTGCACTCGCAGAAAATGATTTAGAGTCTTTTTTATAGTCTGACGTGGATAACTTTATTGTTCATTCTTTTGTGCTGTCTTGTGCCTCTTGTGGCCTATCGTTTCCTAAAATCCCGTAATGCCCAGTAGTTCTCCCGATCCGCTTACTGCCATTCTCAAGCAGACCTTCGGCTTCGACACCTTCCGCCCGCTCCAGCGGGAGATCGTGGAAGAAATCCTGGCGGGCCGGGATGCCTTTGCGCTCCTGCCGACAGGGGGTGGAAAATCCCTCTGTTTCCAGCTCCCAGCCCTCCTCCTGCCGGGACTGACCGTCGTCGTCTCTCCCCTCATCGCCCTGATGAAGGATCAGGTCGACTCCCTCCATGCGGCGGGAGTGGCGGCAACTTACCTGAATTCCTCGCTCAGCAGCGCGGAATCAACCGCCCGGCTCCGAGGCCTTCATGCGGGCCAGTATAAGCTGCTCTACCTTGCTCCGGAGCGGCTGATGCTCTCCGGCGTCCTAGAGGATCTGCAACGCTGGGGCGTCAGCCTTCTGGCCATCGACGAGGCTCACTGTATCAGCGAGTGGGGCCATGATTTCCGGCCTGAATACAGACAGATCGCCGCGCTGTGCAACCTCTTCCCAAAGGCCCCACTCCTCGCTCTCACCGCCACGGCGACACCTCGTGTCCGGGAGGACATCGTGACTCAACTCAGCCTTGAGAAGGGCCGCTGTTTTGTGGCCAGTTTCAACCGGCCAAACCTCACCTACCGGGTCGAGGCAAAGGAGAAGGCCTACGATAAAGTCCTCCGCTTCATCCAAGCCCGCCGCACCGAGGCCGGCATTATCTACTGCCAGAGCCGCAAGGGAGCCGAAGAGCTGGCCCGCAAACTAGCCACCGACGGCCTCCCCGCCCGCCCCTATCACGCGGGACTCTCCCCCGCCGAACGGGCGCAGAATCAGGAACTCTTTCTGCGGGATGAGACCAAGGTGATCTGCGCCACCATTGCCTTCGGCATGGGAATTAATAAGCCGAATGTCCGCTTTGTCATCCACTACGATCTGCCCAAGAATATCGAGGGCTACTATCAGGAAACGGGACGCGCGGGGCGCGACGGTCTCCCCTCCGAGTGCCTCCTGCTCTACAGCTCGGGAGATGCCGTCAAACAGCGCCGCTTCATCGACGAAAAACCTGATCCCGAGGAACGCAAGATCGCACTCGCCCAGCTCCAGCAAATCCTCCACTACGCCGAAGCGGAGCAGTGTCGACGCACCGCCCTGCTGGATTATTTCGGAGAGACGGGCAGCGAGGGAAACTGCGGGGGCTGCGATAACTGCCTCCAGCCACGCGAACCGTATCCCGGCGACGGAGGAACGCTCCTCGCCCAGAAATTCCTTTCCTGCGTTTTCCGCATCCGGCAGGCAGGAGGATTCTCTGTCGGCTTGGCCCACCTCGCCGAGGTCCTGGTCGGCGCGAAGACCGAAAAGATCACCCGCTGGCACCATGATCAGCTCTCGACCTACGGCATCGGCTGGGAGATCGACCGTCGCCAGTGGCAGGAAATCGGACGCCAACTCCTTCGCGCAGGCCTCCTCCAGCAAACCTCAACGGGCAGTGGCTTTGCCACCATCGAATTGAGTTTCGAAGGGATGGACGCACTGAAAGATCGCCGCCCGATCCGTCTCACCAAACCGATCACGCAAAGCGCGGAGGGAAGATCCCGCTCCGAAGCGCCCAACCGCGGCGCCATCGCCTGCGACGAACAGCTCTTCAATATCCTCCGTGCTCTCCGGCGCTCACTCGCCGATGAGAGGAATGTCCCCGCCTATGTCATCTTTTCCGATGTGACACTCCGTCTCATGGCCCGCGACCAGCCGACCAAACTCGAACTGATGGCCTCGGTCAGCGGTGTCGGTCAGAAGAAACTCGCCGAATTCGGAGAAATCTTCGTCGCTGCCATCCGGGAATATCTGGCCTGTCGCCCTGAGTAATACCAATCACAGGAAGAAAGATTTTAGAACGGTAGGGTACGAGACCGAGAGGTTCCCCCCTTGACGAACCACGGGACTGCTTCATCTTGATCATTAACATGAACCGCATTTTCCTTCTGCTCACCCTGACAGGAGCACTGCTCTTAAGTTCCACACGCCCAGCCATGGCCTATCCCTATGGCGGATGGGGTGGTGGCTATGGCTATCATGGTGGGTGGGGAGGTTATTACCGGGGGGGATGGTATGGAACTGGTATCCCGAATGGGCTGGGTTGGACGATGTTCGGACTTGGAGCAGCGGCACTTGCTGCACCAGTCGCCTATGCCATAGCCGCGCCACCTGTCTATGCTGCCCCGTATCCCTCAGTCGGCTATTACAACCCGCCGCAACCCGTTGTCGTGGAAAAGACGCGCGTTGTCAGGGAGTCGGCCCCTGCGCCCCAGAGTGAACTCCTCGCCAAGGTTCAGTCGAAACTTTCTGCCCTCGGGTATTACAAGGGGAACATCGACGGAAACTTTGGCCCACAGACGGAACTCGCCGTGACGAAATTCCAAGGGGAAAACGGCCTCCCCATGACTGGTCGCGTCGATCTGAAGACACTCTCCAGTCTGGGCCTTACGCTGTAAGGCCGGGTCTAAAGTAGGGTTGTTTAGGTTCTACGCTTCCATGAGGGAAGGAATCGCCTCTTCAAAGACTCCGCTCAGTTCTGCCACCGGCCAGTTATAGAGGGATGCTCCCGTGGCGATCTGTAGGTCAGGTTTGTCTGTCACTGTGCCGATCTGGCGGAAGGGAACGCCGGTCTTGGCAAGTTCAGCCTCCAGAGCCGCTGCATCCGAGGGCTTCACGGAGATCACGATGCGGCCCTGTGTTTCATTGAAGAGAGTGATATCCGGACGCTGATCCACAGAACAGAGATCGGCGGTGGCACCCAAACCGTTGCCAAAACAACTCTCGGCCAGCGCCACAGCAAGGCCACCCTCGGCGCAATCGTGGGCACTCTGGACAAGCCCCTTGCGGATGAGTCCGAGGAGTGTCTGATGAAGAGCAATTTCCTTGTCAAAATCGAGCGCTGGAGGAGCACCTTCCTTACGGCCATGGATGGCAAGCATGTAGTGAGAGGCTCCCAGTTCGTTGCCGATCTCACCCAGCAGGAAGATAAGATCACCCGCTTTTTTGAAGGCCTGCGTCGTGATGTGTGAAACCTCATCGATGATCCCCACCATTGAAATCGTCGGGGTCGGATCAATGGCTCCCGCCGGGCTTTCATTGTAGAGACTGACGTTTCCTCCGGTAACGGGAACATTAAAGGCGATGCAACCCTCGGAGATTCCCTCCACGGCTGCCCGGAGTTGATAAAAATTCTCCGGCTTGTGGGGATTCCCAAAATTCAGGTTGTCGGTGACACCGATCGGTACGGCACCGGAGCAGGCGAGATTGCGGGCAGCCTCGGCAACGGCGATACGGGCACCCTGCTTGGGGTCCAGTCGGCAGTACACTGCGTTGCAGTCGGTGGCGGCGGCGAGGATCTTATTGGCTTCGCGCACAACGAAGACGGCCGCATCGGAACCGGGGAGCACGGCTGTTCCGGTGCGGACCATGTGGTCGTATTGACGCCACACCCAGCGCTTGCTGGCGATGCTCGGATGTGCAAGAAGCCGGGGGAGAACTTCCACAGGATCGACATAGGGCACCGTGGAGAGATCCAGAGGCGCGGGCGGGATGAAAGGAGCCGCCTCACGATAATAAACAGGGCCGTCATCAGCCAGCGAACGCGCGGGAATTTCCACGACGATATCATCCCCGTTGCGCACGCGCATCATGCCGTCATCGGTCACCACACCGATCTCGGCATAGGGGAGATCCCATTTTTCAAAAATCTCCGTGACCTGTGATTCCTGCCCCTTGTTGACGATGACTAGCATGCGTTCCTGGGATTCGCTCAGGAGCACCTCGTAGGGTGTCTGACCCTTCGCTCGTTGCGGAACAAGCTGGATATCGATCTCGACTCCCGTACCGCCACGACTGGCGGTCTCGCAGGTGGAACAGGTGAGACCGGCAGCCCCCATGTCCTGGATACCGGCCACGGCGTCGGTGGCGAGAAGTTCAAGGCAGGCTTCAAGAAGCAATTTTTCGCGGAAAGGGTCACCCACCTGCACGGCGGGTCGATCAGCCTTTGACTCCTCGGTCAGTTCACGTGAAGCAAAAGCAGCTCCGGCCAATCCATCGCGACCGGTTTCGGCTCCCACGTAGAACACGGGATTGCCGACTCCCTTCGCGGCACCACGGGCGATTTGTTCGTGACGAAGAATGCCAAGGCAGAAGGCATTGACGAGTGGGTTTCCATTGTAACTGTCGTCGAAATAGACCTCACCCGCAATCGTTGGAAGCCCGATGCAGTTACCGTAGTGGGCGATACCGGCAACAACTCCCGCGAAGAGACGGCGATTGGTCTTCGCCTGCTCCGTCTCTCCCTCGATGGAACCAAAACGCAGGGAATCCATGAGGAACACTGGCCGCGCTCCCATGGTGAAGATGTCACGAATGATGCCACCGACTCCCGTGGCCGCTCCTTGGAACGGCTCGACCGCGCTGGGATGATTGTGGCTCTCAATCTTAAAGGCGACAGCCCAGCCGTCACCGATATCGATGACGCCAGCATTCTCCTCACCCGCCTTGACCAGAACGCTAGGCCCCGTGGTGGGAAACTTGCGCAGCTCGGGACGGGAGTTTTTGTACGAGCAATGCTCGCTCCACATGACGGAAAAGACTCCCAGTTCCTCAAAGCTTGGTTCACGCCCCAGAATGGCAAGGACTTTTTCGTATTCCTCCGGGGAGAGTCCGTGCTTGGCGATCAGTTCGCGTGTGATGGCGGGTTGGTCGGGCTTTGCGGGCGAAGTGGCCATGAGAGAAAATATTAGACGCGGGCGGCGTAGGTTTTGGAGATCGAGTCGATGATCGACTGGAAAATAGCGCGGCCATCTGTCCCGCCGAGCAGGGCATCACAGACACGCTCCGGGTGAGGCATGAGACCGAATACATTGCGGCCATGACTGCAAATTCCGGCGATGTTCTCGAGCGAACCATTGGGATTGGCTTCATCTGAGGTCACACCATCAGCATCTGCGTAGCGTAGAAGCACCTGATCATTGGCATTGAGTTCGCGAAGCGTGGCCTCAGCGGCAAAGTAGGAGCCCTCTCCATGGGCGATCGGGATATCGAGCACCTGCCCCTTGTTCAGGCCGGAAGTGAAAGGGGTTCCGCTATACTCAA